>Ga0302324_100021155_pt1 | contig 12693 bp, 10 predicted proteins | sample Palsa_T0_1_FD_201949 | JGI IMG/M metagenome (GOLD analysis project Ga0302324, IMG submission 201949) | Peat permafrost microbial communities from Stordalen Mire near Abisko, Sweden - Palsa_T0_1 | ecosystem: Environmental > Terrestrial > Soil > Palsa > Peat permafrost | place: Sweden: Abisko...
CGTCAGCCAACCGGGAATGGGTGGCTATTTGTCGTTTTTGAACGGTCCGGTCCCCTTGCCCCATCTTCAAAGTTCTACTGGACTCGCTATAGTCCCTGTGGTTGTTTCGCCACCAGAGTCGAATGAGAATCCTGATATTATCTCAACCCCTGTAGTTAATTCATACCCTGAGGCTAAATCAAACGCTGAGCATCTATCGAGCTCAGATATCGCAAACGGCCCGGCTCATGACATAATCCCTGGCTCTGGGTCAACCCCTGGGGCTGTTTCATCGGCACCGTCGAAGATTGCCAAAGAAAATCGGTATGCCTCCCCTACAACCCCTGAGGTTGTTTCGATCCCTGCAGTCCAGGGACGCCTTCGCATTCGCAGGTGCCTGGCGACGCATGACGGCCACTCGCTCGGCGAAGAGGTTCTCTACCAAGCCATTTGGAAGGCCGCCCATCCGGAAGGTGCCGACAGCCGCACCATCGCGATTGGCTGGCGCGGCATGTCACAACTCTGCCGTATGACTCCTAAGAACTGTAAAATCAACACACAACGCTTGATTCGCAAGTTGGCTCTGGAAGTTCTGTCGCCTTACAATACACCCGAATCCATCGGAACCACTTACCGCGTTTACTCCGACCTGGCCATCTTCCAGCGGAGGCGCGCGGCAAGTTTGGAATGGGTAGTGCGGAGTAGGGGAGTCGAATTCGTCGATCCAGCCACCGGCACCAGCATCTTGCCCATTTGTGCGCATACGTATACCGATAGCCCTCGTTAATATAATCCTAAGAAATATTGGGAATACTGCCTGCATTCACCCACCTATCTTTCCTAACGACCTTACAGGCAGGGCGGGGAAGGCAGCGGGCCTTCTCCCAATTATGCGCATTTGCATCGTAGGCGGCATTTTCGATAAGCCCGCGGACTACCGTAATCGGCACGCCATCTCGCCTGAGACCGTGCTGGCGGACGGCCTGCGCCGGCGAGGTTGGGCAGTGACGGTTTGCGGACACTCCACGCCGCTGCCACCGGAGGACTTCGACCTTGTTCATGTGCATCATTTTGGCCGCGCGGCCTTGCGTCTGGCGACGGCGGCCCGGCGGCCGCCCTTCGTCTTCACTACCCACGATCCATTCGCCATGAACGGTCTGGCCGTGGGCTGGCGGCGGCTTCTTACGGACCGCTTCGTACTGCGGAGGGTCGACGCCGTAGTCGCCCTGTCCAATGCTGAACGCCACTTTCTCGCGCGCCGCCGGGGTCTCCAGCCGGAGCGTATCGCGGTGATCCCCAACGGCATTAGCACAGCGATATTCGACCGCATGCCAGGGCCGCCGGAACCCAACAATAACCTGCTGTTCGTCGGCCAACTTCAGGAATTCAAAGGTCTCGACTATCTGTTGAACGCTTTGCCCGCCGTACGCGCGGCTTATCCGCGGGTCAAACTGCAGGCCGTCTACCAAACGAGCGCTTTGCTCGGCAGGTACCAGAGGCATGTGGCCGAGCTCGGGCTAAGCGGATGTCTGGAATTCGTGGGTTCCAGGACAGCGGCGGCTCTGGCGCGGCTATATTCCACCGCCGCCATCGTCGTCTCACCCAGTTTGGGTGAATGCCTGTCTACGGTGGTGTTGGAGGCCATGTGCTGCGGCGCGGTTGTGGTCGCCACCGATGTAGGCGGCATTCGCGAGCAGTTGGATGAAAATACGGGCGTGATCGTCCCACCGCGCGACAGCGCCGCATTAGCGCGGGCAATTTGCGCGTTGTTGGCGGACGCCGGCCACCGTCGCCAATTGGGCCAAGCGGCGTGGCGAAAGGCGCACGCCCAATTCAGTGTGCGCCAGATGATAGACCGTCACGTACGGCTTTACGAAGAACTGCTGGAGACGCATGCGCGCGCTGCTTAGTTGCTCAGACGCCGAGCTGTTGAGCCTGGCGCAAACCATTTACGAGATTCCGTCGCTGGCAGCCTGGCGAGCGGCCGAATTGAAGGCCTTGCGCCAGTGTACGTTCGTTCCCCCGGTGCTGGAGATCGGCTGTGGAAATGGACGCTTTGCGTCGCTGGTATTTCCGCGCGTCGAGTGGGGCATCGACCTCAATCCCCGTGAAATAAAGCTGTGTACCGGGCGCAAGGGCCTCTACGGCCGCCTCTCTTGCATGGATGCGCGCAATCTCAAGTTCACCGACGGGGTCTTCGCCACGGTCTTCGCCAATTGCGTCATGGAGCATATCCCGAATCTGCCCCGAGTGCTGGCGGAATGCCGGCGCGTCCTGCGGCCGGGGGGCACATTGATTGCCACTGTTCCGCTAATCGAGATGAACCGGCACCTTCTGCTAGCCAGCGCCTGGTACGCTCGTTGGCGAGCCGAGCAACTGCAGCACCGTCATCTGCTGACCGAGGACGCCTGGGTCGCGGCATTGTCCAAAGCCGGCTTTTCTACCGTACGCACAACTCCCTACCTATCTGCCCAAATGTGTGAACTCTGGGATCGCGTGGATGGCCCACTTTCTATGGGCGCGGGCCCGCTGACCTTAAGCCGGGCCTACCGCCTAGGGTTGCGGTTACTGCCCACACCCTGGCGCTCCAAATTGAACCGTCAATGGCAACAATACTTTATAAAAGCGCTCCAGAAGTATCCGCCGGAGACGCCCTGCGCGATGTTGATTCAAGCCCGCACCCCCTCCGGGCCGGGAGACTTACCGCCACAGCCGGCAACATAGGTCTCATACTGGGCGGGCAGGCCTGTCTCTCGGCGAGCCGCTTCGCCGCATTGCTGCTGGTATCGCATTGGGTGGAGCCCGCGCGCTTTGACGAATGCGCCATCTACGCCAGCAGCAGTTTGGTAGTAGGCAACATCTGCGAACTGGGTATCAACATTTCCTGCCTGAAGTTCGCCGCGGGCGCCACCGGCCCCGACTGGCTGCGAACCGTTTCGCGCTTCCTGTTGCTGCGTCTGGCGCTGACAGCCGCAGTGATCGCAGCGGTATTCCTGCTTGCGCCTTTGGCCAGCGCCCGATTGCTCCGGCATCCGGAGTACTGCGCGGCGCTCCGCATGGCTTGTGGCAGCGCCGTAGTGGCCTCGATATCCTCCTTCAGTCTGACTTTGCTGCAGTCGCGGCTCCAGTTCGCACGCATGGCCTGGCTCAGCGCTGCCGGCTCCATCCTGCAGCTTCTGCCGCTGCTGCTGGTGCTCCGTTTCGGGTTCTCCGGCGTGGCCACCCTGTTCGCCGGGGACGTGCTCAGCCGATTGTGGATCGTCGCCGCCAACCTCAGTCTGCTGACAGCCGTGCTGGCAGCAGCCCGGCAGGCAGGCGGGCGCCCAGCCTGGAAGACCATCGCCGTCTTTGCCAATTGGATCACGCTGTCCACTATGATCGGTTCGCTTTACAGCTACATTCCGTCGGTCGCGCTGTCGCGATGGGCGGCGGCATCGGCCCTCGGAACATATAGCTTGGGTATGTCGTTGAGCGGCGGATTCGGGCTCCTAATCAACACCACCAGCACAGTTCTTTTGCCGGAAGCCGTCGCCGCAACTACCCTGGAGCGCCGCCGTAGCTATTTGCGAAGCTATTTGCCGGGAGCAGCGCTGCTAGGGGTAGCGTTGCTCGTCCCGACCTGGCTCTGCGGACGGCTTGCCGCGCACCTATTCCCCAGTGCCATGCCTGGCGCAGTGCGCGTCTTCCAACTGCTGTCCACCGCGCACATCGCTCTGCTGGTAGCCAATCCGGTGCAATTCCTGCTCTATGGCGCGGGCCGCCCGGAGTGGTGTACGGCATCCGACGCCCTGATCACGCTGCTATTCGGCGCAATGGCGGTATGGCTGGCGCCGGTTTATGGAGCGGTCGGCGTAGCGTGGGCCTTGGTGATCGCGCAGACGGGCATCAAAACCGTGCTGGCCACCGGATTGGCGACAGCGGGTTGGGGACGGGAACGGAAGTGAGGACCGCTCTCATAGTGACCCTGGTTCTGATCACAGGAGCGGTCCACTTCGCCAACGGATCGCCTGCGGGGGCGAATGCTTACCTGTTCCTCGCCGTGCTATTGCTTTCCTTTGGCATTTATAGCCGGGGAATGCGTCGCCAGAACTACTGGCTCAGCCTGACCGGACTGGTGGAGGCCTGGTTCCTATTCGATTACTGCGCCTACGGAACCGCCGTATCGGTGTTGCAGCGGAGCAAAACGCCCTTGCCGGCGTCGATGGACGAAGCCTATTCGCGCACATACCTGGTGGGCGCTCTTGCGTTTCTGGCGTTCGCCTGTGGCGCACACGCCGGCTTCGCCCGATCCCGCATCAGCCGCGGCGCACGGAGCGCCGTACTGGCACTGATCGCCGCCATCCGGGCCCGTCGGCACGCGTTTCGCGGCGAGCGGCTGCGCCGCGGCGTGTTCCTTTTTTTTACCATTGCCGGAGTGCTGAGCGTGGGCGTATTGCTCCTCGATCCCGAGAGCCGGCACCAGCTTTTCTTCGAACATGTCGGACTCTCTCCACGCGAAGGCATGGGCCGGTACGCTTCCTTGTTCTTCATGCTGCCTACCACCGCCGTGGGGCTTTGGTATCTCTCTAAGCCGAAACGCCGGTATTCCCGCATCCTGACCATGGCCGGCCTGTTTTTGCTCGCAGCCCTCCACTTGGGCTGCGGCCGGCGATTGATGTGGGCCAGCACCATGCTGCTGGTTTTTCACCTGTGCAAAGTGCGTGGCATATTCACGCTGCGGGCGCGGCATTTGGCGGTAGCACTACCGCTGGTACTGCTGGTGTCGCTTTGGATGGAAGCCACCAAGAACATCGGCTGGTACGCGGCGGCAGGCGCCATCGACATCACTGCGCTGACAGACGGCGACAAAGTTTTCGATATGGTGGACAACTCCGTCGGCCGATTCGATACTACGGCGGCGCTGATCGTCGATCGCGAGACGCTGCCTTATTATTACGGCGAAACCTTTCTGATGGCGCCTTTGCAGGTGCTGCCGGTCTCAGCGGGATTTGAACGTTCCCGAGGGGTGCGAGAAGAACTGGGCGAGTTGATCTACGGCGCGTTCGACCAAGGCCTGGTTTCGCAGGAAGCGTCCCTAGTCGGCGAGTTGTACGCCAATTTCGGCTATTTCGGCGTGATGGGAGGATTTCTAATTGTCGGGTTCGGTGCCGCATTTCTGGACGGGCGCTGCCATCATAACCGGCATCCGATAGTAGCCCTGGGCTACGGATTGTGCCTGTTTCGCGCCGTGCACCAACTGGCAACCGCATCCACGTCCTGGTTCCCGCTCACATTTCTGGCATTTCTACCTTGGCTCTGTGCTGTAGCTGTGGCGCAAGTGAACTGGAGGTCCCGGCTATGATTGTGCACGTAGGGCCTTCCCACCTGCCGCTGCCGGCGCGGTTCGGCGGCGCCGTCGAGCGGCGGATGTTGGAACTGGCCGAGGCGCAGGCACGCGGCGGTGAGCGGATCATCGTGTATTCCGGCGGCCCGGAGACCGGTTGGCGGGAATATCGCGGCGTCTCCATCCGATACCTGAGCGGATCGCGGGCAGAGTTTGCGCTGCACTTCATAAGAGACGTCGTGCGACGCAAACCTCGCGTGATGCACGTGCACAATCGCGCTGAGATAGCATGGCTGGCGAGGGCCGCCGGACTGGGTCCCACCCTGCTTAGCTGCGACTACCCTTTCGAGCCTTGGCGGCGCTTGGCCCCCATGCGCAGGGTCACCAAAGCGGTGTGGCGGCAATGTTTGATGTCTTGCGACCGCATCGCACCGGTGTCGGACTATTGTCGCGAGACCTACCACGCATATTGGAATCTGCCTGAGACCAAACTGACACCGATTTCTAACGGTGTAGACTGTGCGCGCTTCCATCCCGACGCAGCGTTGCGTGCGGAGTGGCGTGCGCGGCTGGGCGTTGACGGGCGGCCGATAATCCTGTATGTGGGCCGGCTGTGCCGGCAGAAGGGTACCGACCTATTGATTGCCGCCTACCGCATGCTGAAACGGCCGGCCGCCCTGGTGGTGGCAGGGCCCTGCGAACGGTTCGGTAAGACGCAGCTCAGTGCGCTGGTGGCCCAGGTACAGGAATCCGGCGGTATCTATCTGCCTCCGCTGGACGATGCCGATATGCCGGGTATCTACAACGCCTGCGACGTCTTCGCGATGCCTACAAGAGAACTCGAAATGTTCGGCATGGCGGCGGTGGAGGCGCAGGCCTGCGGAAAGCCGGTAGTCGCCAGCGATCACGGAGGTCTACGGGAGACGGTTCCCGAAGCCGCCGGAACGCGCTTCCGAACTGGAGATGCAACGGACTTGGCTGCACATCTGGAAACACTCCTGGACGACTCCGGCTTGCGGGCTTCCCTGGGATCCGGCGCAATCGAAAATGCCGCGCGCTACGACTGGCCGCGCATCGCCCAGCGCTGCCATGAGGTTTACGACACACTATGAGCACACCGCGGGTAAGCATTGCCATGCCGTTCTACAATGCCGAGCGCACCTTGGGCGCATCCATCCGGTCGATTCTGCTGCAGAGCTTTTCGAACTGGGAGCTCTTGCTTTGCGACGATGGATCTACGGATGCAAGCGGCGAATTGGCGCGCACATTTCACGATCCGCGCATCGTGGTGTGGGGCGACCGGAAACGCCTCCAGTTGGGCGCGCGTTTGAACGAGTGCATTGAACGTGCGGCCGGCGCGTATGTGGCGCGCATGGACGCCGACGATATTGCATATCCGCAGCGCCTGGAGAAACAGCTCCATTTCCTCGAAAGCCATCCGGAAGTGGATTTGACCGGCGGTTGGGCTGTACTTTTCGCCGATGCCGGCGTGCCTGTCGGCAAGCGCGCCGATCCCCCTGCGCATCGGCAGATTGCCCGCTGGCCGCTTTATTCGTTCAAGCTGATTCATCCCACTTTCATGGGGAAAACCTCCTGGTTCCGACGCCATCCCTATCGCGCCGATGCCATCCGCTGCGAAGATCACGATCTACTCTTTCGCGCCTGCGCGGACAGCCGTTTCGCCAACCTCCCGGAAATCGTACTGGGTTACCGGCAAGGTTCCATCGATTTGCGAAAGAGTTTGCGATCGCGCTGGATGTGGTGCCGGTGCGCGGGGCATTATCTGAATTGCGCCGGGCGTCTGCGGGTGGGCGCCGTGGAACTATTGAAGAGCTGCCGCGACATTCTAGCGGTGGCGGCTCGGATGGATACCGCCTGGCTGCGTACGCGCTCCACGGCGCTCAACGAGGAAGAACTAAAGGAATGGCGGCAGGTGTGGGACTCGGTATCATGAACGCCACTGCTACAAGTGCCGTAGCCTGGCCCGCGCCGGATTATGGCGCAGTGCCGTCCAGCGTACGCGATCTCTTCCGCTTTCTGGGCCTCGACGCCGCCAATCCCTTGGGCCGGTGGATCAAGCCTGGCATGACCGTAGTCGTCAAGCCCAACTGGGTAAAGCACGAATTTGGCTCGACCGTTGGCCGCAACGTACTCTTTACGCATTCGTCGATCGTGCGCGTCCTCATCGACGCCGCGCTGACCGCGCTCGCCGGCCAGGGGCGCGTCTACGTGGCGGATGCCCCATTACAAGGCTGTGACTTCGCTCGCTTCCGGCGCCAAAGCGGGGTTGCCGAACTGGAGAAAGACTACGCGCGCGCGCCTGTCGCGTTCCTGGACCTGCGCCGGCAGTGGGCCGAGATCGACGACGCCAGCAGCTACGTGCGCGGCGTACATCCACTTGCGGGCGATCCTAACGGCTATTCGCTGGTGGATTTGGGAGCACGCAGCCGTCTCGTGTGCTTCGGCGTAAATGCGCACTTCGGCGTCACCGATTACATTGCCCGGTTAAACCAATCCGCGCACGCCTATCCGGTTGGCAACACCGTGCTGGGCGCCGACGTAATCCTTAACGTTCCCAAGCTCAAGACGCACATGAAGACAGGCATGACCGGCGCGCTTAAGAACTTCGTGGGCATCATAGGGTCCAAAGATTTTCTACCCCATTTTAGGCCCGGCTCTCCCAGCGTCGGCGGCGACGAATATCCGGACAAAAATTGGCTCAGCCACGCCGCCAGCCCCGTACGCGAGATGCTCCAGACGCGCGCGCCGCTATGGATGTGGAAACTGGCGCGCGCCGGCGCACAGGCAGCTTCGGCGTCGCTGATTCATGGCGGCGGCTGGTACGGTAACGATACCCTATGGCGCACTGTACACGACTTGGTTAACATTGCACGCAACTACGGCGTCGGAGGCGTCCCGCGATCACAGCCTCGGACCATCCTGACGCTCGTGGACGCCGTCGTGGCGGGCGAAGACTGCGGCCCTTTAAAGCCGCATCCCAAGCCTTGCGGCTTGCTGATATGGGGCGAAGATCCCGGCATCGTGGATGTCGCCTGCGCCACTATGATGGGTTTCGATTGGCGCAAAATTCCGCTGCTGAGTCATCTTTGCGACGACGAGGCGCACGTCTTTACGGAGTTCCAGGGCGAGACGCCTGCTGTGCCAGGCAGCGCTGGACAATTCGCAGCGCCGGTCGGCTGGACAGGCAGGATCGAGGCGATCCGGAAGGAGTAAACTTTAAGGTGCATGGCGACGTCAATCAGTGTTCCAGTCGAAGAATATTTGCGGACTACCTACCATCCGGATATGGAATACGTGGATGGCGAGCTTGTGGAGCGGCACGTGGGTGAACGCAGGCACAGCCGGTTGCAGACGCTAGCCGTCGGTTTGCTCTTACCCTTGGAACGAGTTCGCAGGTTCCACGTTTTTACCGAACAGCGGGTGCGCGTATTGGGAACGAAACACAGGTACCGCATTCCAGATGTTTGCGTGATGGCGCTGCCCTACCGCTCGGAGCCTGTGCTCGCCACTCCACCCCACTTGGTCATCGAGATCCTGTCTCCTGACGATGAGACGGCTGACACGCTGGCGAGAGTGGCCGACTATCTGCGGTTCGGCGTAGCGCACATCTGGATCGCGGATCCGTACAAGCACACTTTGCAGGAGGCCGACCGCGAAGGTATCCGGTATTGCACGGATCTGGTGCTGGAGACCGAGTTGGTCGGCCGCGTCGACTTCAACGATCTGTTTGCGCGGTTGGACGAACCCACCGAGTGACATCGCGTTGAGCGTCAGCCGCGCAGCGCGGGCGAATTTCCGTTTGGACCTTCGCATCCCATTCGTCGCGCGCGGTCTCGAGTTCAAATGAGCCGGCCACGACCTCCCCGTCGCACAGCGCTCGATTTTCTAGCCGCACATATTTTCTCGTTCCGTTCATTCTCTCTGCCGCGTGCGGTGCGAAAGACGTTTTTTAATCTCTAGAGATTAAGACCGTGTCATTTCGCACATATTGATTTAAAGCGACACTGCTCCAAAATGCTGCAACAATTCTATTCCGCACTTCCTATTGGCCTGCAGCATGTATGCGCCACCGCCCAAGGCGCCCAATATCGCCATTGGCGCTATGGCGGAGTCTTTCAGAGCTGCTTAGAAGCGCTCAAGCGCACCGAGTACCTGTCCGCGGATCGCCTGCGCGAATTGCAAACGGTCGAGATCCGCCGGCTCCGGCGATTTGTCACTACGCACGTGCCACACTATCGGAAACACGGTTCGGCGGCACTCACCGGCAAAGATCAAATCCAGGAGCGGCCCAAGGATTTCATCGCCGACACCTTTGCGCAGCGGGCGCTGGTTCCCTGGCACACCAGCGGCACTACGGGAAAGCCGCTCACCGTTTACTACAGCCGTGCAGCGATGCAGAGGATGTGGGCCTTCGTGGAGCTGTACCGCAATACGGCGGGTGTCACCAAAGACGAGCGGCGCGGTCAGTTCACCGGCAAGATGATTGTGCCACCGAGCCAATCTGCATCGACCAAGACTTTCTGGCGGCGTGACTTGGCCAACCGCACGCTCTTGCTTTCGACCGTTCACCTGCTGCCGGAGAACTTGCGATGGTATGCCGCCGCGTTGGAACGTTTTCAGCCCGTGTATCTTTCCGGCTACCCGTCTTCAATGTACGTGCTGGCGGATTATTACCGGCAGTCCGGCCGGCCAGCGCCACGGCTCAGAGCGGCGCTCACTTCCGCGGAAACACTGCTCCACAACCAGCGCCTGGCCATAGAAGAAACCTTTGCGACGCGCGTTTTCGACCAATACGGGCAAGCGGAGATGCAGAGCTTCTGGTACGAATGCGAAACCGGCAGCATGCATGCGCACCCTCTGGCTGGCGTAACCGAAATACTGCGTCCCGACGGCACGTCGGCCGCCCCGGGTGAGATGGGCGAGGTGGTACTTACCGGGCTGGTCAATTACGCTATGCCGCTCATACGCTATCGCGTGGGCGATACCGCCCGCTTCGCCACGGGAGCGTGTCCCTGCGGCCGCGGAATGCCGGTCATAGAGGAGATCGGCGGCCGGCTCGACGATTTCATCTATACCCGCGAACGAGGCTTTCTCGGCCGCCTGGATCCGGTATTGAAGGGCGTCCGCAACATCGTCGAGAGCCAGTTCGAACAGGAATCGTTGGACGTGTTGCGCGTCCGATTCGTACCCGCCGCGCACTTTACCGCCGAAGATCTGCAAACGCTGGAAAACAACCTCCGCGCCCGGGTAGGGCGGGGCATCCACCTGGAGTTCGAATGTACCGATCGCATCCCACGCTCGGCGAATGGGAAGTTCCGCTTCGTGATTTCACATCTGGACCGGAAGGTCCGAAAGTCGTGCGTATCATTACGCGGCTGAATATCGGGGGACCCGCCGTGCATACGCTACTGCTTACGCGCGAGATGGCCGCGATGGAATATCGTACCGTGCTGGTGGCGGGAAGTTGTGAGCCGGATGACGGAGACATGCGCTACATGCCGCAAGCTGCCGGCCAAGTGAGCTGGGTGCCGGAGTTGTCGCGCTCGGTCCGGCCGTGGCGCAATGTAAAGGCGCTCTGGAGCTTGTGGCGGCTGCTGCGGCGCGAGCGGCCCACCATTGTGCACACGCATACCGCCATGGCGGGTTGCCTGGGCCGCCTGGCGGCGGTGTTGAGCGGCGCGCCGATTATCGTACACACATTTCACGGTAATAGCCTGAGTGAGTATTTCTCGCTAATCCAGGCGCGTGTCTTTTGCCGCATCGAGCAACTGCTGGCGTATTTCACCGATGCATTGTGCGTAGTTTCGCCGCAGCAAGCCACGGAATTAAGCGCGAAGTTTCACGTCGCACCGGCGTACAAGTTTCACGTCGTACCGCTCGGGCTGGATCTGGACGACTACTTCGCGTTGCGCCCTCCAGCCGATAACGGCCCGCTAACGGTGGGCTGGTTTGGCCGCATGGTCCCCGTGAAGAATATTGCGTTGCTAGCTGCCACCATCGAAAAAACGCTGCAACACAGCCCGGAAATACGGTTTGTGATCGCGGGCGATGGGCCGGACCGTTCAGCGCTAAATGGCCTTCTCGACCGCTATGCAGACCGGGTGGAATGCCTCGGCTGGCAGAACGAGATCCTGCCGGCGATGGCCCGCTGCGACGTTGTGTTGCAGACTTCGCGCAACGAAGGCACGCCAGTGGCGCTCATCCAAGGAATGGCGGCGGCCCGCCCGTTTATCTCGACGGCCGTGGGCGGCGTGGTGGACATGGTTTCGAGCAGAGCCGAGCGGGCTATCGGCGGCGCGCGTTGGTACGCCAACAGCGTACTGACGGACTCCAGTGCCGACACATTAGCCGGCGCACTCGCCACCTTGGCCGAAAACCGGCCCCTGGTAGCGCGCATGGGACTCGCGGGACGCACTCACGCATCGCTGCACTACCGCAAGGAAACGCTCGTGGGAAACCTGGATGCGTTGTACCGCGAATTAATCGACAAGAAAGGTCTAAGGAGAAATTAATGAACGTTTTGATCACCGGCGGGGCTGGGTTTATAGGATCGCATCTGGCGGAACGCTGTCTGGCGGAGGGGTGGCATGTCGCCATTCTCGACGATCTTTCGACGGGCGCATTCGAGAACATCGCGCATCTAAGGACAAAGCCGGCATTCTCGTACCGTATTGAATCGGTCTTCAATGAACCCGTAGTCGCCGAGATGGTGGACTGTGCCGATATCGTTTTCCATCTGGCGGCGGCGGTGGGCGTAAAGCTCATCGTGGAAAGTCCCGTACGCACCATTGAGACCAATGTGCATGGTACCGAGGTAGTATTACGCTGTGCCGCCAAGAAGGGCAGACCCGTAATGCTGGCATCCACCTCGGAAGTCTATGGCAAGAGCACGCGCCTGCCGTTCCGCGAGTGCGATAGCCTGGTGCTCGGTCCCACCAATATCGGGCGCTGGAGTTACGCCATTTCGAAGGCGCTGGATGAATCTCTGGCGCTGGCTTATTGGACTGAGCGGAGCCTTCCTGTAACCGTACTGCGCTTTTTCAATACTGTAGGCCCACGCCAGACCGGCCGCTATGGCATGGTGTTGCCCACCTTCGTGCGCCAGGCGCTAACGGGGGAACCCCTGACCATCCACGCGACCGGGGAACAGCGCCGTTGCTTCTCGTACGTTGGCGACGTGGTGGAAGCCTTGGTGCGTCTTGCCCAAACGCCGAAAGCCGTCGGCGAAGTCGTCAACATCGGTACCGACCAGGAGGTAACCATCAATGAGTTGGCCGCGCTGGTCAAACAGATTACCGGATCGCCGTCCCGCCTGGAATACCAGACCTACGCCGCCGCCTATGGCCCCGGGTTTGAAGACATGCAGCGGC
>Ga0302324_100021158_pt1 | contig 12692 bp, 11 predicted proteins | sample Palsa_T0_1_FD_201949 | JGI IMG/M metagenome (GOLD analysis project Ga0302324, IMG submission 201949) | Peat permafrost microbial communities from Stordalen Mire near Abisko, Sweden - Palsa_T0_1 | ecosystem: Environmental > Terrestrial > Soil > Palsa > Peat permafrost | place: Sweden: Abisko...
TGCCCGTGCACGTGCACGTGCACGTGCCGGTTTTGCGCGGCAATCGAGGGGCCGGACACGTCATCGCCTGGGATTCCGCGAGCCTAGCCGCTGGCGTACGGCGGTTGCGACACGCGGACGCCACCCGCAAGCTTTCGGAATCCCGCCGACCCAGCGTCCGATCCCTGACCACGAGGGTTAAGAAGTTGGCACGCACACGGGCACGGGCACGCACACGGCTTCTCATCAGTCACGAGCTCTAACAATCATGTGGATCACCCTCTCACTTCTCTCGCTCGCACTGCCGACCGCCCAGGCCACCCTCGCGGAACCGGACCTCCCGAGCCCGCTCTCGCTCGATCGCGCCGAGCAGATCTTCCTCACGCACGGACTCGACCTGCTCATCGCCGAGGCCCAGGTGGCGGGGGCCGAGGGGGACCTGCGGGCCGCGCACGTCGTCCAGAACCCGATCGTCAACGGCGACTTTCTCTACGGCTTTGCCGTCAACAGCAGCGTGCCCGGCAATAGCTTCCCGGCCGTGCCCGGCTGGACGGTCGGCTTGTCGGACAATGCCGCCATCGAGGACATCCTGGCGGGCAAGCGCGGGTTGCGCATCGACGTCGCGAGCCGGGCTCTGGAAGCGGCAAGGCACAGCCGAGACGACGCGCAGCGGACGCTGCTCACCCAGGTGCGGAATGCCTTTACCGCCGCGCTGCTCGCCCAGCAGAACCTCGACTTCGCCGTCGAGGTCCAGAAGAGCTATCAGCAGACCCGCGACCTCAATCAAACCCGCTTCGACAAGGGCAGCATCAGCCAGGTGGACCTGACGCGGGTGGTCGTGGCCCAGCTCGAATCGTTGCAGCAGCGAGACCAGGCCGCCGCCCAGCTCATCCAGGCCAAGGCCGCGCTGGCGTTTCTGCTCGGATCACGGAGCCACACGCTGGGCTTCGCGCTGGAAGGCGAGCTCTCCTACCGGCCCATGCCTCGCATCGACGACATCGAGCCCGACGACCTGGCCCAGCTCGGCTTGCAGCACCGGCCCGATCTCCAGGCCGCCGTCTCCAGCCGCGAGCAGAACGGCTTCGCCGTCGCTCAGGCCAAGCGCCAGGTGTTCCCGGACATCAGCCTGCAGCTCAGCTACAGCCAGCAGTACATCACCACCGAGGCAAACGGCGTCGTGAGCCCGCCCACGCTCACCGTCGGCCTCCAGGCACCCATCCCCCTTTTCTACCAGCAGCAGGGCGAGATCCGGCGAGCGGAAGCCAACTTCCTCGTCGCCGAATCGCAGGAGCAGAAGGCGCGCGCCCAGGTCATCTCGGATGTGAGCCAGGCCGACGCCAGCTACCGCGCCTCGCGCGACATGGTGCGCCGCATGGAGGGCGAGCTGCTCAGGAACGCCAAGCTCTCGCGCGATCTGGAAGAGCTCCTGTACCGCAAGGGGGCCGCCTCGCTGCTCGAGTTCCTCGACGCGCAACGGACGTACATCGCGACCAACCTCGAGTACCGGCAAGATCTGCAGAGCTACTGGAACGCGGTGTACCAGCTCGAGCAGGCGACCGGGATTCAGTTGCGGTAGTAGGGCCGGCCCCTGTGCCGGCCCGCCCTGTGCCAGTAGCTCCGGCCTCCGTGCCGGCCGGCGGTAGCGGAAACTCTTCCGCCGGCACACGGGAGTCGGGCGGCGGCAGCCGCCCGTGGCGAATTGCCGGATCGAAACTACCGCCGCGCCCGCTGCCCGATTGCGGCTTCCGCGCGAACGTGGTCGACTTCGACATCTCATGGCCACCAGGGTTGGCTCACTCGCCGTGCTCCTCTTTCTCGAGGGGTGCTGCCTGACGGTCGTCTCGGGAGGTACCGGGAACCACGAGACCGGCGCCGGGACCACAGGAGCGCGCGCGGCGACGAGCACCGGCGGAGTCGTTCAGTACTGCGGCCCGGCGGCGAATCTCTCGAACACTTCAAGCTACACTTCCTTGCCCTTGGATCTCGTGGTCAGCGCTGACCTGAATGGGGACGGGCTGGTCTTCGCGCCGCCGGCCGTCGTGCCCGGAATCGGCGTGAGTGTAATCTTCAGTCAGTTCTTGGTCAGCGACTTGAACCAGGATGGCCTTCCAGACATCGTGGCGAACGCGACCGACGGCTCTCAGCTCGCAGTTCTTCTCAACCAGGGTGATGGGGGCTTTCAGACAACCCTCTATCCGACCCCAGCCTATTACCAGTTGGTCAGCTTGCCACGTGCGGGCACGGCACCCGATCTCGCGTTTGAGCTGATGTCCCCCGCCTATGACATGGCTGGACTTCAGGTGCTCAAGAACTCCGGCCGCGGAAGCTTCTCGATAGGTCCAGTTTATCCGCTGCTGAATGGATATTGGTTGAGCGTGGGCGACTTCAACGGCGATTGCATCCCGGACATCGTCACCGACCAAGGCAGCTCGTGCCCGACTGGCACCTCACATGTCTTTGTCCTCTATGGGGACGGAGACGGTGGATTCGAGGCGCCCGTCAGCCTGCCAACAATCGCGAACGACGCTTACGGGATTGCTTCGCTAGGCTCGGTGGGAAATCCACGGGCGTTTGCCGTGGCTGATGCGTGTGGCGGCGGAGTCACCGTCTACGGCGACGCGAGCAAGCCCTAACCTTAGGTCCGACGCGTCACGGCGCCACCCGCAAGCTTCGAGATTCCCGGGGCACCGAGTCCGACCCGCGGACCACGAGAGTCGAAACCGCTACACGCAGACGGGCACGGGCACGCCCTCGGCTGTTGGGTCATCGCTCGTTGGCACTGAGGCTGGGAATGACTGGCGCAAACAAAAAGGCGGCGGAACGATGTTCTGTCCCGCCGCCCCGCCATCACTTCGCAGACGGCTCTCGTCCTACGTCCTGCGCCCTACTTGCCAGCGACGACCGGACTGGCCGCGCTGGAGGCAGGATCGGGCGGCGCCGTGCTGGCCGCCGCCGTTCCCACCGGCGCCTGGTTGGGCGCCGGGTCGACGACCGGATCGACGAACTTCATCGAACCGGACTTGATCTGGGCCTTCTTCGTGGCCCCGATCGTCCCGCGCAGGGCCCGGGTCGCCTTCGCCTTCGCAGCCTTGACGGCAAGCTGCGACGACGTGAGCTCCTTCCGGACCTTCTTCGGCCTCAGCCCGAACTGCGCCAACAGCGGGCTGTTCGGGCCGAGCTGGTTCGTCACCGCCGACTTCAGCACAGCGAAGTACTGCTGGGCCTCCGTCAACTGCGACTCCACCTGCGCGCGCGCCTGCTTGGCCACGGTCACACCCGCATCCAGGTCCTGATACCGACCCAGATACGTCTGCAACCGCGCCAAGACGTCAGCCTGCGAAAGGCTGCCGTTGCTCGACATCACCGCCGAGCCGCTCGGGATCACCGCCTGCCAGCCCTGCAACATCTGCTGCAGCTCCAACCGGAACCCCTTGGGCGCCACCACCGGGGTGGGGCTGGCAATCGGCCCAGCCCCGCTCACGGTGGTGTTGTTGCCAGCGGATCCGCCGCTGGTACCGGTACTCGTCGCCACCTGCGTGGCGACCTGCTCACTGCTATTCGAAACGACCTGATTGGACTGCATGTTGTTACTCCTCGTTTTGCTCCGGACGCGGGGGCCTATCCGCTTGCACCCCATGTGCAAGCTGAGGACCGTGGAAAGCACCCCCGCGTCCGACGCGGTTGTTTTGGTCCCTCACTAAGTACCCGTACGCTGTCTCGACTTTTCCGGCCGAGAAGATCAGACGGGTGTCTCGAGATCCGGCTAACAACCTGATCTCACTGGGGATCTCGACGAAATCTATTTGCGATTCTCGGCAGATCCATTGCCGCCGCGAACGGCCCTTAAGGAAAGATCTCTTTACTTAAGCGCCTCCCGAGAAGGACTTTTCGCCGTTCCGCTGTTCCAGATGAACAGACCCGACGATCAGGAGGCGTGAGATGCCGGGCACAATCGCGGCAAGCTTGGCCAGCGACTCCGTCCCGGGCCAATGAAGCCTCTCCCGCGTGACCAGAGATTCATGATCGCAATGAAGAAGCTCTGGACCGTCGTCGATAAGCTCTGACCGAAGATGAAGAAGCTGAGGACCTCGGTGAAGAAGCTCTGAATGTCGACCAAGAAGCTCTGTATCGTGGTGAAGAAACTCTGATCGTCGATCAAGAAGCTCTGAATGGTGGTGAAGAGCTTCTGATCGTTGGTCAAGAAGCTCTGTGTCGAGGTGAAGAGCTTCTGATTGTTGGTGAAGAAGCTCTCTATCGAGGTGAAGCGCTTCTGATTGTTCGTCAAGAAGCTCTTGATCTCGCTCCAGAAGCTCACGATCAGGGGTCAGAGACTATGAATCGACCCTCAGAACTTCAGAACCGAGGATCAGAAGCTCTCCATCATGAGCAAGAACTTCACGACCGCGGGCCAGAGACTAAGAACCAGCGGTCAGAGGCTCAGAATCACGGATCAGAAGCTCTTGACCACCGGTCAGAAGCTCAGAATCGCCGATCAGAAGCTCTTCGTCACCGGTCAGAGCTTTTGAAGCACCAACCATGGTTTCGGGAAAATGCTAGTCTCGCCCTTTCGAGGTCCATGCATTCTCAATGGGGAGTACTGCGTATGCGAGTTTCTCCGGTGGCGGCCATGGCGGGTCTGGCGGTCTTGGTGTTCTTCGCACCCGCGTGCAGCACTACCGGATCCCGGAACGGATCCAGCTCTGGCGGATCAACGCTCCCGCCGGGTCAGCCCTGCACGAGCAACCAGCAGTGCGCCTCCGCGGTGTGCGGGGTCGGCGGCACCGGGAACTGCTGCGCACAAGCCTGTGCCACCATCGACGCGACCTGTGCCGCCAGCGCTTGCGACGCCACCGGGGCTTGCTCCTATCCGGCCGCGACGACATCCTGCCCGAGCAGCTGTCCGACGGCCGACGGCGGCGCCACGCTCTACGCCAGCAGTTGCAACGGAGCGGGTGCCTGCGGGCCCGTCAGTCCGGCGCCCTGTCCGGACAACTTCGCCTGCGGCAGCCAGGGGAGCTGCAATACGTTCTGCAGCTCGAGCGCCCAGTGCGCCGCGGGCTTCGCCTGCAACGATCAGTCCTGCGTGAAACCGATCGCGATCGGGTCCTGCACTGAAAACGACGATTGCAATTCGAACCATTGCGGCGTCGGCGGCCTCGGCCACTGTTGCGCGGCCGCCTGCTCGAACCTCACCGGCGCCTGTGGCGCCTTCGACTGCGGCGCCGACAGCGGAGCCTGCCTTTATCAGAGCGACGCGATGCCCTGCGGCTCGGTGCAGCAACAGAGTTGCACCGCGGACACCGAGACCGACCCCAGCCACTGCGATGGTGCCGGCAACTGCGCGACCCCCAGCGTCGACTGCGGCCCATACGCGTGCGGCGCGACAGCGTGCCTCACGAGCTGCGGCCTCGACGGCGGCTGCGCGAGCGGAGCCTTCTGCGAGGTCTCCGACTCCATGTGCTGCGCGGGGCTCGGGAACGGGGGGACCGTCGCCGTGGACGCGGCAAACGGAAACGACAGCCTCGCCTGCTGTGGCCTGGGAGGCAATCCGCCGTGCCAGACCCTCACGCATGTCATGAGTCAGATCGACGCCGCTCGCGCGCCCAACGTGACCGTCGTCGCGACCGTGGATGGCGGCGGCGGCGACTGGAACCCGTCGGCAGGCGAAACCACCCCGATCCTGCTTGGCTGGGGCGCCAAGCTGAGCGCCCCCGGGGTGTACTTCGCCGACCCCGGCGGCGCCATCGGGGTCTTCCTCATCGGAAGGGTCTCCGGGGACGACCAGGTCGGCTATGCAAGCATCGTTGGCACAGCCACCAATCCGGTCTGGATCGGCCAAAGCGCGGAAGGGCAACCGTCCAGCGACGGCACCATCGTGCAGGTCTTTGCCGCCAGCACGCTCTACCTCGCAAACGCCGATCTCACGACCGACGCGTTCGACAGGAACACCGCCATCAACGTCGCCGCCGGCGCCGGCCTGGTCCTCGGGGGCGACCAGTCGGGCGACGTCACCGGCACCGTGACCATCGGCAGCCTGCCGAAGGGGGACGGCTACAATGGGATCGTCTGCGGGACAGGTAACAGCCAGGGGTGCACGATCAGCGACGTTCCGCTGGTGGGGATCCCGAGCGTCGTGATCGAGAACCAGGGGTTGGTGGACCTCGACGCCGAGGACTACGCAGTCGTCACGCTGACATCGTCGCCAATCATCGGCGTGCCACCTCTGATGGCAGGCTTCCCAGGGTGTCCCGGCAACAAGCTCGACTTCCAGGCGGTGCTCCTGAACGGCAAGGCCTCGGTGACCTTCAAGAACGGGACCGTTCAGTGCATGCTGGGAGTCGGGTTCCTCATGCAGGCCACTGCCAACGGCACCCCGACCCTCACCCTGGACAGGACGACCATCCAGAACACGGCCATCGCGATCTCGGCCAGCGCCGGCACCGCGACCGTCTCGAGCTCGACGATCCAGTACAACGCCAACGGCGTCGAGCAGACCTCGAGCGGCGAGAACAGCGCCACCATCGATTTGAGCGGCGGCGGACCGGACGCCGGGACCAACACCATCATCTGCAGCAACGGGGACGCATGTCCTCCCCCCGGTGACAACACCGGATGCCAGTCTCCGGGCTTTTCCGTGCTGAACTCGACGGCCCAGACCCTCGACGCCAGCAACGTCACCTGGGATACCCGGGGACCGGACCTCTTCGCATGCGACGCAACGCTCAGCAACTGCACCTGCAAGATCCCGAGCTGCACCGACTCCCCGGGGAGCGAGGGCATGGACGCCGTCACCACCTCCACCGGAACCATCACCACCACCGGCAATCGGTTTGTGGCAGTGGACTGCGGTCCCTGACGACCGCGTTCGGCTCAATGCTCGCTGGCGTCGCCGTAAACGATGACGCCACCTACATTCTGGTTGCCAGCTGCAAGCGCGCGCGGGTTCGCGACGGGCCCGAGAGCTGCAAGCCCGGTTGCGCCTTCAGTCGCTTGCAGGCTCACAGGCGGTTCGAATCCACCGTCGCCTTCACCGGAGAGAACGGTGAGATGCCCAACAAGCTGCCCAGCCTCCTCTGTGGAATAGGACGTCGCGATGTCGGGGATGCAGTCCCCGTTGAAGTCCCCGACCCCGAGCCAGATGCCGGGAGTGACGCCGCCATCCACCCCGACAGGCACGATCGAAAAGGTGCCGTCGCCGCGCTTCCTGAGAACCAGGGTCCCCGCTTGATCGCTTGATCAGTGGTGGCCACGAGATCAGGTGCCCCGCCGGGCCTCGGCAAGAGGACCACCTCGTACACCGAGATCGGATAGAAACCCATCGCGAAACCCCCGTCGCCTCGATTCAGAAGCACGGCGAATTGACCGCCGTCCGACGAATTCGCCGCGATGTCAGGCATGCCATCTTGATTCAGGTCGGCGACGACGAGCCCTCCAAAAGGCGATCCCTCCACCCCGGGAAGAGCGACGGCCGCTGAAAACTCTCCCGATCCCACCCCGAGCGCCAACTCCGCCCCGGAGCAGGGGCCTGGCCCTTGGCCCCCGTCGATGGCGCACCCGGCTGTGTCCTCCGCAAGGACCAAGTCTGCAAGCCCGTCTCCGTTGAAGTCTCCAATTCCGATGCCAAAGACCTGCGCTTCTGCTTGAACGGAGGCCAAGCACGCTGCAAGGGCTCTGGTAGCTCTTCGAGCAGCTGGGTTAACCCGAAGGCTCTGGCCCAGGCGACGAGCTCGGGTCCGTCCTTCGCCTCCATCACGGCGACGTCGATTTCCTCCTCATGTCGCAGCTCGAGATTGGCGGCCTCGAGGTCATCCCGCAACCGAGCGGGGCTTGCATAGCGGAAGGGACCCGGCGCGCGGAAATCGACCGGGGGCACGTCTCGGTATCGCTCCAGAGCTCGTCGGGGCAGCTGGTAATACGGCACCCGCTCTGGCTCAGCCCAGACGGCGAGGACCAGGGGAGCGCCGCGGCGCAGCGCATGTCGCACGGCCTTCAAGGTTGCGACGGGGGCGTCGATGTACATCAGACCCCAGCGGATGAGCGCAGCGTCGTAGCTTCCTGCGGTGAGAGCGGTCATCTGGGATCCATCGCCGACGGTGAGCTCGAGATTCTGGACGCCTTCCCTTGCAGCCCGTTCGGCGGCCATCCTCAACATCGCGGCCGACACGTCTATGCCCAGAACCGAGCCTCCGGGGGCGACCCGCCGTGCGGCCAGGATGGCCGGCTCGCCGCGGCCGGTGGCTAGGTCGAGGACGCGCATGCCTGGTCGTAGCCCCGCAAGCGAGACCATCTTCTCGCTCAACGGCGCCGACAGGCGCGCTTCCATTGCGTCGTACTGCCGCCAGACTTCTTCTGGGTTCACAAGTGCGGGAAGTGGCTATTGAAGGCTGCTACCGGAGGGGGACCACCTACTGGCAATCCACCACGTATACCCCGACCTGGAACGGGTTCGAGATCGCCAGAAAGAGCTTGCCGCCGGGGGCCGGCGCTACCGCCAAGCTGGTGGCCGGTTCCGGGAAACCGGTGTTGTCGACGCGGTTGAGGCCCGGCGTTTGGTTGAAGCCCGGCAGCGTGAGATAGCTCGGCGTTGCTGCCGTGCCGTCGAAACCGACCCTGGCCACGAACACGGTGCCGAAGGCGGTGGTCATCAAGTTCTCGAACCCATCCGTGCAGACTCCCACCCCGATCCCCCCGAGAAGCGGAACGGTCGATTGGAGCTCGGTTGGCGTCCCACCCATGCCCGCATCGACGTTCCAGATGAACTGGAGCAGCTTTGGCGGCACGTCGCACCCCACGCTTTGCTCCCACTCCAGTACCTCGATGGTGTCGTCGCCGAGGCTGCTCGCCGCCACGAACGGCGTGGGCACTTTCCCACAACCCTCGAGCTGGAAGCTCGTGAACGCGGAGTCCACGACCGTCGAACTGTCCTCGAGAAAGGCGCCGCTCGCGTAGACACTGGTGGCGAGCAGAAGTTGCGCGAACTGCGGCCCCCAGTTGTCGTTGATCTCCGTGTAAACCACGCCCTCGCCGCCGGCGAGCGGAACGCCGGTCGGCCGGGTCGCTGACACCGTCGAGAGCTCCTGGCTCACCTCCGCTCCCTGGCCGTAGGCCCACTCCTCGAGCGGGGAGAAGCTGGATCCACCGCCCGCGTAGAAGAGTTGGGTGTCGCCGCGAGCCGGATTGAAGACCAGGCTCGGGGCGCGCCCGCAACTCGCGTAGCTCGCATCCGGAATCCCGCCGCTCTCGGGAACCGAGGCGCAGCGGACCACCGCCTGGTCGCCGTCGGGATCGCAAGCCGAGGAGGCGACGGCACTCCAGGCCGACCCGTAGTCTTCCCAGCAGATGGCGGTCTGCGTTCCGTCGTCGGACACGGCGATGTTGGGGGGAGCGACTGGATAGAGGATGCTCGGCTCCCCGCCGTCGGCGGTGCCCCACCACACGCCGGTCGTCGCGACCTGGAGCGGATCTCCGAGCAGCCCGCCGTCGCCGGCCAGGGTCTGAAGCATGATCCCGAACTGTCCTCCGTCACCGACCGAATAGGCGAGCCTGGCCGCGCCCACGTCCGACGGCCCGGGGACGACCGCGATCGCGACCGGCCCGAAAATCGTATCGACGCGTAGCCCGCCGGTCGTCGTTCCGCTGGTTGTCCCACCGGTCGTGCCCGCGGCCGAGCCGGTGCCCGAGGAAGTGGCGCTGGCGCTGGCCACGCCCATGCTGCTGGCCGCCGAGCTCGCGGACGTACCTCCGGTAGACCCGCTCCCGCCCATGCCGGGCCCTGCCGTGCCAAAGCCGTTGATGCTGGTCCGGCAGCACCCCGCCAGTGCGCCCCACGCAAGCCCAACGAGCGCGAGCCGCCCACGGACCCCGAGCTTGTGTTGCATGGTCTCCATCTCAGTGCTGGCTCGCGTCGCCATAGACCGTGACAACGCCACCGCAGTAGTCGGCGACGGCGATCGTGCGCGGGTTGTCGACTGGACCAAGCACGGCAATCGTGCTGGGCCCCTCGCCGGTGGCGGTCAGATACACGGGGCTGCTGAAGCCGCCATCGGCATCGCCGTAGAGCACCGAGATCGGCCAGCCCGCCTGGCAGTATCCGAGGTTGGGCGGGGTCGCAATGTCGGGAATGCAGTCCCCATTGAAGTCGCCGATCGCGAAGACGTTCCCGCCTGGATTCGCGTAGGTGACCGGCTCCGCAAACGTCCCGTCGCCTCTATTCGCCATCACACCGATCCCGAGAGCCGTCTGGCCAACAGGGTCGGTGAAACCGCTCTCGCCCACGACGATGTCGGGCAAACGCCCGGCCCTGGGCAGCAGCCCGATCTGTCCAAGCGCCGGGACCTGGTAGAGGGTGGTTTCGAAGCCTCCATCGCCCTGGTTGAGAAGCACCGCGACATGGGCCTGGTCTTCCGTGGTCGTGACCAGGTCCGGCAAACCATCCCCGTTCAGGTCGCTGAACACCGCCTGCGCCCAGGGGCTAGGCGCGGATCCAAAGCCAGGCGCGATTCCAAGCCAGCCGGAAGCCGCAAATCCGCCGTCGGCGACTTGAAGAAACACCTCCCAAAACCACGCCTTGGGGTCGTCCGGGTTCTGGCCGTCGTTCGTGTTCGCCAGCAGGTCGGCACGTCCGTCGCCATTGAGATCCCCGATCGCGATTCCCGCGGCGACGGAGGGGGTCGGAATGAGCAGCGTCTGCGGGAAGCCGCCGCGGCCGTCGTTCAAGAAAACCATCAGGCCATACGGAGGAGCGATAGTGGAGAGAACCAGATCCGGGCGGCCGTCGCCGTTGACGTCGCCGACCGCCCACCAATCTGTGAGGAAATCGTGTTGGGTCGGCTCGCTCAGGCCGCCGTCCGGCAGGCCGAAGAGCACGCTGAATCCGCCACCCCACCCTTCGATGAGATCCAGAAGGCCGTCGCCGTTGAGGTCGGCGGCGCTGGCAAAGAGCCAAATGCCGTTTCCCAGTGGATAGGTCACTGACGCGTCGAGATCGGAGATCGGGTGGTCGCACGCCACGGCGCCGGAATCCGGAAACGGTGGAACGCCCGAGTCTCTGCCGGCGTCGAAGCCGGCATCCGGGCCCGCGTCCTCACCCGCGTCTGGCCCCGCATCGACGGCCGTCTTCCCGGCGTCGAGACCCCCATCGACCCCCGCGTCTCCCGCATCCAGCCCCGCGTCGACGAGGGCTGTTTGTCCGCCGTCGTCGGTGCCGACGAGCTCCGAAACCTCGCGGCAGAGACAGGTCGGAATGACGACCAGGCACGCGATCGCCACGCGCCGCAATTCCCTCGCCCTTGGACCTCGAAGCCTCATCTCGGTGCCCCCGATGATGCCGCTCCGCGAACGCTAGCCCAAGAGCATGAGCAGCGCTAGCCACCGGCACAGGGGCGTGGCGTTTAGCGGGACGAACCCAAGGAGGAAACTCAGGTGACGGTCTCGAGGATCGCGGTGCTGAGCTCGCCTCTTGCTCAGGGCTTGCTCGCGTCTCCATAGACGATGATGCCCGCATCGAAGCAGCCTCCGGCAGTGTCGGTAGCGAGAGCGCGCGGGTTCTCGACCGGCCCCAAGGCGGCGAGAAATCCGACGAAGCCGATGCCTCGCAAGCTCACCGCGGGCGCAAATCCCCCGTCGCCATCCCCGTAAAGAACCGACGCCTCCCAATTCGTGCAGTCTGACGCGAAAGAGGTTGCCACATCTGGGAAGCAGTCCCCGTTGAAGTCCCCGATCGCGAGATAAAAGCCGCCCGGCGCCTGCAGCTTGGGGCCAATCACGAAGGTGCCATCGCCTGAGTTCTTGAGAACCTGGACGCCCTGACCACCGCTAAGAACGAGGTCGGGGGAATGCCCCGACGTGGGCAAGACGGCGATGGCTGCGACTGTCGCCGTATAGAGGCTGGTTCGAAATCCGCCGTCGCCTTGGTTGAGGAGAACCGCGAGCTGAGAATCGTCGCTCGTGGCAGCCGCGATGTCGGGAAATCCATCCTGGTTCAGATCCGCCACCACGAGGGGATAGCCCAGGTTCGGGAGAGCAACCGGGGCCGAAAACCCTCCCAACCCGTTGCCAAAGGCCACCTCAGCGGAGACGATGCCGCCGCTTGAGCTCTCTCCCAGCGCGAGATCAGCAAGGCCGTCGGCGTTGAGATCTCCAATCCCGACGCTGATGACCTCCCCTGCGGTCGTCACGGTTCCCGACAGAACCAATCCGCCGGCGCCATCATTCAAGAAGACCTGAGCTCCACCGCCTTGGCCGTAGGTCCCGGCGCCTTGGCCGAAGGTCCCGGCAACCACGTCCGGGTAGCCATCGCCATTGAGGTCGCCGATACCCCGGGGTATGCCACCCGGATAGGAGACGGGTGCGCCCAATCCCCCGTCCGGTTGTCCGAAGAAGACGACGAATGTGCCATCTGAAGGAATATCGTCAGCTGGGAAATTGAAGGCCAAGAGATCAAGCAGGCCGTCGCCATTCAGGTCGGCGCTGATCGCCCCGAGGAGCGCGAGGGAAGTGTAGGTGGCGTAGGAGCTCATGTCCGACGCGGGTCCGGACGAACAAGCTGGCGCCGCTCCAGTGGACCCGAGCGTGCTCCCCGCAGCTGACGTCGATCCTGAGCTTGATCCCGTTCCACCGCTGCTGCCGGAAGCGCCGGCTCCCGTCGTGCCTGAGCCAGTCGTTGCTCCTGCGGCGCTCGTCCCGGGGCTCGTCGTCGAGCTGCGAGTAACCTC
>Ga0302324_100021160_pt1 | contig 12691 bp, 15 predicted proteins | sample Palsa_T0_1_FD_201949 | JGI IMG/M metagenome (GOLD analysis project Ga0302324, IMG submission 201949) | Peat permafrost microbial communities from Stordalen Mire near Abisko, Sweden - Palsa_T0_1 | ecosystem: Environmental > Terrestrial > Soil > Palsa > Peat permafrost | place: Sweden: Abisko...
CTGCCCTACGAGTTTCTCGAACTGGTGTCGCGCCGAATCGTCAATGAGGTGCCGGGAATCTCGCGCGTTGTGTACGACATCTCCGGTAAGCCGCCAGCGACGATCGAGTGGGAGTGAGGAGGCTGCTTTGCGAGTTTGTCACGGATCGCAGTCGATCCGAAACACGCATACTCTTTTGACTCGGACTGTTGAACTGCACAGGTGGCCGACCAGAGTTGGCGCTGAAAAAATGCGCCCACGCATTACCTCGGTGTCGGTTGTGTCGCCTACACCGCTGGACTTGCTCCGCAGGATGCTAACGCAGCGCCCTCTCGGCCCATCGCTCCGTCTTGGCCCACAGTTCATGTTGGGGATTGTCCTTCGATGCGCCCGAGAGAAGCTCGCCCAGCATACCACCCGCAATTTCGCCGGGATGAAAGGCGAGGTCTTTGACCGGGAACGCGTCCATGTACTCGGCGAGGCTTGCAAGGTCCACCTGCTTCGCGGTTGACCGATCATCGTCGATCGCCCATTGATTGCCTGCAACCTTGTGTACCCGGAGCGCTACGACGCTGAAGTCAGCAGGCATTTTCGGGTGATTCAACTCACGCAACTCAACCATCGGCAGGACCCAATGTTGGGTGGTGCCACTACCCAGCGGATAGATCCATTCCGCAAACGGCGCGTCGGGATCGATGATGCTTCGCGCCCGTACTGAGTCGGGCAGTGGCACCCTAGCCTGATGGAATCCAAACACGTCGGTATACAGGCTAACGAACAGCTGCGGAGTCTCGCGCTGGAGCACGTGGGTCTGCTCATGCAGCAGAAATGACCACAACTCGGATGGTTGATCAAAGTGTTCATTGGCATCTTTGTTGACGATGGCGCGTAGTTCGATGTCGGGCAGCACGATGCTGTTTCCCCAAGTAAAGGGCAGTCCGCCTTCGATTGTTGGCTTTATCTTGATGAAGGACCACGGCATGCGCGCATACAGAGGAGCATGCGCCCGAATTACAGGCTGCATTGCCGCAATGGCTTGGCGCAGAACCGCACGCTCCCTTCCGGTAAAATCTTCGGTCGCCGCCGCGTAAGTCCTCTCAGTAGCGCCGCGCGCCCTAACCAGATCCATACCCCTGAGCCGCAATCCAGTCTTGGCGCGCATTTCTCCCAGCTGCAGCCGCACGTAATACGCTTCCGCGTCAGCGTTGGTAAAAGCCGCGCTAGCCTCGGTACGCGACAGAAACTGAATACCGCCCTCCTGGCCTTCAAGTCTCATTGGAGCGGTGCCGAGTAGGAAAACTAATACCCATGGCGTTCGCATTGTGTGGACCTCGCAATAAGCCGGTTTCACGCGGTCTGCAAGTCCACGGTCATGGCTGCAACGCGGCGATTGTATGTCTTTGCATGACGCTCATTGCAGATTCTGCACCTGAACTCAGCCGATGCACCAGAGCCCGAAGATGTTGCTGCGGGCTTCGTCGCCTCTCGATGGGAGGTAGCACCCGAATGGGTTGGACGCCAGAGAGCGGTCTTTCGCGACGCCCAATTGGGAGCACCGGGCGCACGGACTCGGAAGTGGATTGCGACATTCGATGGGTCGTGTGTGTGCAAGACCTTCGTCCATCGCCCCGGCGACCTGATCGGCCTCTACGGGTTGGCGTCCGCGCCGGAGGCACGTGGCCGCCGAATTGCGCAGTCGTTGTGTCTGCACGCGTCGGCGAATGAATTAAATCTTTCGGCATCTATCGCCGTCTATCGTCCCCAAGCGGAATCATTTGGCGGTAGATGTGACGGTAAGTTCGGCGCCCCATGACAGGAAATCTCGTAAAGTCATGCGCTTATAAGTGCCGGAGACAATTGAGTGGGAGTGAATATTTCGGAATCTTTACCTTAATATCCTTGGCTTACAGGTTGCTAAGAACTTTCGATACGCCATATAAAACAAAGCGTCGGGTGGTCGTTGCGCCCGTCGCCACACCCGCGGTGGCGCCATTTGCAGCATTCTTCACGGGTACGAAGATCAGGCGGAAGCGCCGCGATGGGTTAAGCCTAAGCGCGTCGCCAAGGCATCAAGATTCCTGTCGATGGTCCACAACGCGGCAGCGGGGGTCAGCCGAACGGAGGCGAGCAATGCCATATCGACCGCCCCGCAACCCGAGTTCTCGAGTTTCTCGCCCTCGATTAGTTTCAGGATCTCGCTGGTCGTCGCAATGGGCGATGCCCTGAGGCGTTTGAGATCGGCCAAGGTTCGCTCGCGTGGGGCCGGCGGTGTGCCGCAGGCAATTTCGATTACGACCAGCGGATGACACAATACCTGGTCCGCTGCCAGCAGCGATTGAAGCAACGGATTGGCTCGGCGAAAATGTGCGACCCAGACTGATGAATCGACAAGCACACCGCTCAACGCCGCGAGTCCTCCACCGGTCGTCTGCGCGGCATCATCTTCATCCTGGGCGACTTGCCGCCCAGGGCCGATAGCCGCTTGCCCGCCTGAACGCGGACGAATACCTTCATCGCCTCGCGAAACAAATCGGTCTTGTCCATTTCGGGATCGGCCAAGTCCAGTGCTTGCCGATAGAGCTCATCATCGATCGTAATGGTGGTTCTCACGGGGTACTCCTCCCGGTGCGCATCAAATATGATGCATTATAGCATCAAATTATACACAGGCTGTTTGGGCATATCTGCTGAATATTGTCCGAACGACATGTTTGGTACCACGCATCCACGTGGCAAAATGCCATGCGCTCAATCAGTCGAGGTTGGATGAAGTCGCGCGCGATGAGCTCTTACCTGGGTCGATATGAACATCATCGTGAGGCAAAACAGCGGACTTGGGAATCAACTGTTCCAATACGCAGCGGGCAGGTACCTGGCGAAGCGATACGACGCAACGTTGCAAGTTTCACAGGAGCTGGATCACAGGCTCGTATCCTTCGGGCACCCTAGGCCAGTGCTATTAGGCAAGTTTTGCGTCCGCGCTCAAGTGAGGCCGGCCAGTTATTTTGACCGCCTGGTGCTGTCCAAGCGCCGTCGGTTTCAGCCGCTCGCCAAGCTCGCACGCGCTGCCTGCAATATTCAGGTGATTCGTCAGAATCCGGAACGATTTCTGTTCCATCAGGAGTTGCAGATAGAGCCGGGAGTACGCACCGCATATATGGCCGGCTTTTGGCAGGACTCGGAGATCGTGCAACAGATTGAGCCGGAGCTGCGTCGGGAGTTCTCGCTGATCGATCCGCTGCGCGGAAAGGATCTGGAGGTGGCGACGCGAATCGCTGAAGCCGACCATCCGATATCGCTGCACTTCCGCCGCGGCGATTACGCTTCGTTTTTCGGCAGACATATGCTTCTGTCGAATCGATATTATGAGCGGGCGATAAGCCACTTCGTGAAGCAGAACCCGAGCAGCACCTTCTTTGTGTTCTCGGACGACGTTGATTTTTCCCGGGAGTGGTCGCGGGGAGACCCCAGAATCGTCATCGTTGATCACAACGATGCGACGCGCGGCCACGAAGACATGCGCCTCATGTCGCTCTGCCGGCACCACATCATTGCCAACAGTACGTTCTCCTGGTGGGGCGCCTGGCTCAATGCGCGCAGCGATAAGCAAATCGTTGCACCGGCAAAATGGCTCGGCTTCGACACTCGCACGATCGCCATGGCGTCGCCGAGCTGGATCCTCCTGGACGAGTAGGCAGCTATCTACCGAAGGAGACACCGAAATGCGCAATAAACCAGTGGCGGTTTCCTCCATCTGATGGCGATGAAGTCCGCGATATGGTCAAAAACCTTGCGCCGTCTATTGGCCACTATTGGTACCAGGCAAGATGTTGTGACGGTATCGCTGAGGGCATTGTAATCACCGCGTCCTTGGGATTCTCTGTATGCCAATGAGTTACGAAGCCAGGAGATTATTGGGCGGGACTGAACGGAGTTTCCGGCAGGTTTATCTTGTTGGGTCGGTTGCAGTATCATTTTTCCCCTTTCCACCTGCTGGAGCTATTCCATGTCCCTCCGCATCAATGATATCGCCCCGAACTTCAAGGCCAAAACTACACAGGGCCCGATCGATTTCCACGAATGGATTGGCAACAGTTGGGCGATCCTGTTCTCGCATCCCAAGGACTTCACTCCGGTGTGCACGACCGAATTGGGCTACATGGCGAAAATTGAACCTGAGTTCACCAAGCGCAATGCCAAACTGATCGGGCTGTCGATCGATCCGGTCGAAAGCCACGGCAAATGGGTGCGCGACATCGAGGAAACGCAGGGCGCCAGCGTAAAGTATCCGATGATTGGCGACACCGATCTGAACGTGGCAAAACTGTACAACATGCTTCCTGCCGAGGAACCGGGCACTTCCGACGGGCGCACTGCGGCAACCAATGCGACGGTGCGTTCCGTCTTCATCATCGGTCCCGACAAAAAGATCAAACTGATGATGACTTATCCCATGACCACGGGCCGAAATTTCGACGAGATATTGCGCGCGCTGGATTCGTTGCAACTGACGGCCCGGGAGAATGTCGCCACGCCGGTTAACTGGAAACCGGGAGAGGACGTCATCATCCCAACTTCCGTGTCCGACGATGCGGCGAAGCAAAAGTACCCGCAGGGATTTAAAACGCATAAGCCTTACCTTCGGACCGTCTCGCACGTGAAGTAAAGCGACGATCCAACTCAGAAATGCGAGGGTAGGGAGTAGGGGCCGCAGTTTCCGACGCCGAATCGAATCATGCTGACTGCGGATGATGTGCGCGCGATTCCACTGTTTTCGACGGTCTCGGAGACCGGCCTCGGACGTCTCGCGCAGACAGCCGCCGACCTGCAGCTGGGAGCCGGGGAATTCGCCGTGCATGAAGGTGTGGAACGTGCGCTGTACGCCGTCATTGCCGGCAAAATCGAAGTCGTCAAGCTGGTGGACGGCAGAAGGAAAGCGCCACTTCGACCGCAGGGTAACGCTCCTCATATGACTCGCCGGTGCATCCGTAGTTTCCATGGAAACAGTTATCAAGACTGCGGCCACTTGCGGGTTGAAACGGCCGCACGCAGACCTCGCGCGCTCAATCAAGCCCTTGAAGCAGACATTTCCGGCTTGCGGTAGGCTTCAGTGCGGGGACCGGAGGCGCGGTGACCAGAGCAAAACTCGTTGCAGCCATGGCGCTTATATTGGTGGCTTCCCGCAGCACAGCGCAGGAGCATCAACATGGCGATGGCGAAAAGCTGGGGTCGGTAGACTTTGCGACATCATGCAACGGTGCGGCGCAGAAGGAGTTCAACCGCGCGGTGGCGCTGCTGCATTCCTTCCAGTTCAGCCGTGCCATAGAAGGATTCAACGCGGTACTGAAAGAAGACGCGACTTGCGGAATCGCGTACTGGGGGATCTCGCTCAGCGATTGGAGTAATCCGTTCGCGCCGGGAATTAAGGATCCAGGACAGTTGCAACTCGGGCATGAGAGTGCGGAACACGGCGCCAGCGTGGGCGCAAATACCGAGCGCGAGCGGGCCTATATCGCGGCCGTAGGCAAATTGTACAGCGACTTCGAGAGCACGCCGCAGCGGGCGCGAATGCTCGCCTATCGCGACGCCATGGGCAACGTCGCGGCGAATTATCCAGAGGACCATGAGGCTGAGATCTTCTACGCGTTGGCGCTGGCTGCGTCGGAAGATCCCACGGACAAGACCTATGCTGGGCGGCTCAAGGCCGGGGCAATTCTCGAGAGATTGTTCGAACAGGAGCCGACGCATCCTGGGATCGCTCATTACATCATCCATACGTATGACGTGCCGGCGCTCGCGGGGCAGGCGCTCGTTGCGGCGCGGCGTTACGCGGAAATTGCACCCGACGCACCGCATGCGCTGCATATGCCATCCCACACATTTACCCGTTTGGGTTACTGGCAGGAATCCATCGACAGCAACGTGGCGGCGGCGGCCGCAGCGCAGCGCCAGGGCCAGACGGCGGAAGAGTTGCATGCCAGTGACTACGAGATTTACGCGTACTTGCAAACTGCGCAGGATCAGGCCGCGGGCCGGATCGCCAAGTCCCTGCCAGACATCGCATCACGCTTTGATCCGACGGCGATACTGGGCGGCGCCGGCGGCCCAGCGGCCGGATATTTTGCGCTGGCCGCGATCCCGGCGCGTTATGCGCTGGAGCGCCAGAACTGGCAACAGGCTGAGCAGCTCGCGATACGGGAGACGCCGTTTCCTTATACAGAGGCCATGACATGGTTCGCCCGAGGATTGGGTGCGGGGCGACTGGGCCACGCGGCGCTGGCAAACCAGACGGTGACAGCGCTGCAGCAGATCCAGGAACGGCTGCTGAAGGCGAACGAGCCCTACTGGGCGCGGCAGGTGGAAATCCAGAAGCTCGCGATTACGGCATGGGCTGAATTTGCCGCCGGCAGGCATCACACAGCGCTTCGGCAGATGGAATCGGCAGCGGAATTGGAGGATGGGACGGAGAAGAGTGCAGTGACGCCTGGGCCGTTGGCGCCAGCACGGGAACTGCTGGCGGAGATGTTGCTGCAGATGCATGAACCACGGCGGGCATTGCTGCAATTTGAAGCGACTCTGCAGAAGGAGCCGCGGCGCTTCCGCTCCGTATACGGAGCGGCGCACGCGGCGCAGCTCAGCGGCAACCGCGATTCGAGTCAGAAGTATTTTCGCGAGCTGTTGGAGATTTGTGCACGTGCTGACAAGCCCGCACGATCTGAACTTGCAGAGGCGCAGCGCGTGATTTCGCAAAGATAATCTTGCGCGACATTCGCGATCAACTGGGCGCTCACGCCATCGGACTCACCATGGACCGACGCACCTTCATTCAAGCGGCCGGCGCAACCGGTGCGGGCCTGAGCAGCCCGCTCGGCCTGACCGACGCACAGCGGCCGGAGACGGCATTGCTCACGTTGCTCGAGGATTCGTCGCGCGAGCAGCTGCCGCGCGAGCTGGTGCGCAGGATTCGCGCGGGTCTTCGCTACCAGGAACTGCTCGCGGCGTTGTGCTGGGCGGCGGTGCGCAACGTGCAGCCGTACCCGGACGTCGGTTACAAGTACCACTCGGTCATGGTGTTGCGATCCATCAATGCGACCACGCAGCACTTGTCCCCGGGCGAGCGATGGCTGCCGATCGTCTGGGCGGCGGATTACTTCAAGAGTGCGCAAGCCCAGGAGCGGACAACCTCTGCCTGGCACCTGCCGGCACGGCGCGCCACATCGGCAGGCGGCGCACAGGCGGCGCGCAGCAGGCTGATCGCGGCGCTGGACAATTGGGATCGTGACGCAGCGGATGCCGCGATCGTGAACTACGCAGCTGTTGCTTCCACGGACGAGATTTTCTCGCTGCTGTTTGCCTATGGCGCGCGCGATCTTCGGGAAATCGGTCACAAGGCGATTGCTGTCGCCAACGCCCACAGTTTGCTCGCCCTGTTGGGCCGCAGTCAGGGCGAAGCCGTCCTGCGCTCCACCGTGGCCGCGCTACAGAACAGCGATGCCAGTCCCAATCCTGCCAGTCACGATCTCGAGTCCGATCGACCCTGGCGGCAGAACCGGCAGCGGTTGCGCGAGATTCCTGCGAGCTGGGAGCAAGGGCGCAATGATCCGGCGGCGCGGACGGAACTGCGCTCGGAGCTCTATCGCGCATCCGAGCAGGAGGCCGGTACGGCGATCATCGCGATGCTGCGACAGGCAATCTCACCCGACGCCATCTGGCAGGTGCTGTTCGATACCGCCGCCGAGTTCATGATGGCACAGCCGGGTATTCTGTCCGTGCACGCACAGACCACGGCCAACGCATTGCACTACGCCTACCGGATCTGCGACAGTGAACCGACACGGCAGCTGCTGCTGCTGCAGTGTGCGGCGTTTATCGCGCTGTTCCGCCGCTACACGGGAGCCAGTACGTCGGATTTCAACCTCGAGGCGCTGCAGTCGCTACCACTGCACCGCCCGGACGCCGATGCCATCGACGAGCTGTACGCCGAGGTGTCGGCCGGCCGTCGCCCGCAGACGGCCGCTAAGGCGCTTGCCTACCTGCAGGGTGGTGGTGACCCGGAGGCGCTCATCGCCAGGGCGCGGCATTATTTTGTTTATTACGCTGATGAACCGCATGACTATAAATTTCCGGAAGCGGTGTTCGAGAATTACACGCAGCTGGCGGATGGGGCCTGGCGGCGCCGCTTCCTGAGTGCCGGCATGGCACACTTCAAGGCACCCGCGCAGCGCCCTGGACCCATCGTCCAGGAGACGCTGGAGCTGTTGCAGGCCTAGTCGCGCTACCCGAGCGGCCGGCGTGGCACGAGCGCCGACATGAGCGCGTCGAGGACTTCGACTTCGTCCTGATTGCGAAGTTGCGCTTGCGTGCGCACGGTGCCCCAGCCGGGCCGCCGCGTGCTCGGCGTGAGGTTTTCGATCGTGAAGCTCGCCTGCAGCCGATCGCCGGCTCGAACCGGCGAGCGCCAACGCAGCCGATCGACGCCAATGCCGACCGAGCCCAGCACCGTCGATGCGTCGCTCATCACGAACAGCCGCATGGTCACGGCCGCGGTGTGGAAGCCGCTCGCGATCACGCCGCCGAATTCCGTACGGCGCGCAATGTCCGGGTCAAGGTGTATCGGCTGTGGATCGTACTGGCGCGCGAACGCAACGATCTCCTCCTCGGTCACTTGATATTCGCCGGATTGATAGGTCTGGCCGACGACCAAGTCGTCGAAATAACGTGCCAGCGCCATCAGCTGCACTGCCGTCTGGCCGGCCGGAATACTGCGTCACTCACGTTATCAGTCCTCCTTGGGTCCCTTGGAGATTGCGCGGCACAGCTGAGGCCAGTCATTGCAGGCCGCGACATCCACGCGGTAGCTGCACGCAGGCCGTCTCCAGTTGCACGATGGTGTCCGCCACCGGGTTCAGAACGGCGGGCAGCCTTACGCGAACTTCGGTCAGGGTATTCACTTCGGCGGCCAGATTCAGCAGCGTCAATCCCCTGACCGGCAGATCAGACGTCTCCAGCAGACCGTCGGTGCCAAGTCCGGGGCGATTCGGGGGCGTCGTGTATTGCACAAACCGATCGCTCAGATATCTCGGCTGGTCATCCGGATAGGGCGCCACGTCGAAGGACGAGTCCGAGATCAGATGCTCTTCGCGCACACGCGTTATGAACTCGCTGCCAACCAGTGGAAAGAGCCGCGCGGCCACGATGGCGACGTGAAAGCGTCCGGAGGTTCCTGCATCCGAAGTATCGATCGTGACGGCGGGCCCGGTGATCATCGGCAGGGGAAAGTAGGGTGGCTCAAGGCGCCTTGGCGTCACGACCAGCGCGCTGCCATTCGAACCATACCACGCGCGGCAGGACCAGCCCCGGGGCGCATAGACGCCGGGACTATGCTCGGCCAGGTAATAGGCGATCTGCCCGGCCACACGCTGTTGTACCGGAGCGGACATCGAGGCGCTGCTCTGGAGCTTTGCCGCGCTCATCTGATCGTTGGCGGGACAGCCGACGATGGGTACGTGCTGCGGGACCTCGGCGCCTGCGGCCGCAGCCACGGCCGGGCACGCCAGCAACAGGACAAATCTCATGGCCAAGTGCGTGGCTGTTCGCATAATCCTCATGAGCCCGCCGACTCCCGATCCTCGGCCGCGCGACCGACGCGCAAAGCGTCGCACCATCGCTAGCGCTGCGCGCTTACGGTCCGTAGCTGTACTGAATGAAGCCCCGATTTCGCGCCACACGATCGCGCGATCCCGGCGAGCCGGCCGGTCGATTCGCGCGCACCGAATCCGTGTATGCGCGCGGCGTGGATGCGCTGCCACGTGCTGTCGGCGACCTGCGCGGACAGTTCGACGCCGTAGAAGCGCTGATACGCGTTCCACAATTCGTTCCAGCGCGAGCGTTCCGCGACGCGCAGGGCCGAAATCTCGATCGATGACATCAGCCGCTCCCCGGTCCGGATCATAAGAAATGCCGATAGACGACGAAACCGGATTTCTCGGCAACTTTATCGTACAGCCTCATGGCGAGCGAGTTGGTCTCGTGCGTCATCCAATATACGCGGCTAGCCCGCGCCGACCGCGCGCGTTCATAGACCGCTTCGATGAGTGCCCGCGCCACGCCTTGCCCGCGCGCCGCGGGCGCCGTGAACAGGTCCTGGAGGTAGCAAAGCGGGCCAATATGGATCGTGCTGCGATGAAAGATGAAGTGCGCCAGCCCCAACAGGCTGCCGGCGCGCTGCGCGACCAGGGCATGCACCGGCTCATAAGAGTCAAAGAAGCGTGACCATGTCATCAGGGTGATTTCAGTCGACAGCCTGGTGTTCCCTTCGCGTCCATAGAAGCCGTTGTAGCCGTCCCATAGAATCTGCCACGCGGGAAAATCCTCCTGGCGCACCGGCCGAATCTCAATCTGTGCAGTCATAGCGGGTGCAGCGTGCCTGCGCGCTCACAGGCCCGTGGCTATCGATCGCTTGATTTCCCTGATGCGCGCCTCGTTGCGCTTGTAAAAGGTCCACTGCTTGATCCTCTTCGATTCCACCAGTCCGGCCTGGCAGAGTACCCGCATGTGCTCGCTCAGGGTCGGCTGGCTGATGTCCAGCTTCTGGGCGAGCAGTGCCGCGCAGACCCCGTCCTTCACCAGGTCGCCATCGACCTGCGGGCGAAAATGCGTCTTCGGTTGCTTGAGCCACTCGAGAATCTGCAGCCGGCGATCGTTGCCAATGGCTTGAATTGCGTGCAGATCAATCATATAGTTAGTTTGCCAATCGACGAATAATCCGTCAACCTGGTGTGCTTCTGGCTGCCCAATGGGGGCGACGATGATCTCCGCCGCACAGATTCGCTCGACCTACGATGAAATATCGCCGTACATACGGCGCACCCCGGTGGTCGAAATCGATGGCGAAGACTTCAGCGTCCCGGTCGCGCGCCTGGTGCTGAAGCTGGAGTTGCTGCAGCATGCCGGCTCGTTCAAGGCGCGCGGCGCCTTCACCAATCTGCTGACCAGGAAGGTCCCGGGTGCCGGCGTCGTGGCGGCATCCGGGGGTAATCACGGCGCCGCCGTCGCGTTCGCGGCCATGAAGCGCAAGGTACCGGCCAGGATCTTCGTGCCGAGCGTCGCCTCGCCGGCCAAGATTCAGCAGATCACCGAGTACGGGGCGCAATTGGCGATTACCGGGGATCGCTACGCCGATGCTCTGGCGGCCAGCGAAACCTGTGTGGCGCAGACGGGCGCCATGCCGATCCATGCGTTCGATCAGGTCGAGACGCTGCTCGGTCAGGCCACCGTGGGGCTGGAGCTGGAGGGCCAGGCGGGCGCTCTGACCACGCTGCTGGTTGCGGTGGGCGGCGGGGGCCTCATCGCCGGAGTCGCGGCGTGGTATGCGGGACGGATCAGGATCATAGGCGTGGAGCCGGCACAGGCCCCCACACTCACGCGCGCGCTCGAGGCGGGTCGGCCCGTCGATGCCGAGGCCGGCGGCATCGCGGCGGATTCCCTGGCGCCCCGGCGTATCGGCGAGCTGGTGTTTCCCATCGTTCAAAGCTACGTCGCGCAGACCGTACTGGTGTCGGATGATGCCATTCGCGACGCCCAGCGAGGGCTGTGGAGAACGCTGCGCGTCGTCGCCGAGCCGGGCGGCGCCGCCGCTCTCGCGGCGCTCACTTCCGGCCAGTACGTGCCCAGTCCGGACGAACGCGTTGGCGTGCTGATTTGCGGCGGCAATACGTCCGCGGTCAGTTTCGAGCACTGAGCGTTTCCGGGCGGTGCGATTACACGAATCATTGGTCACGGAGCCCCACCATGCCTATTGAGCGCATCCAGACCGGGCCGCGCATGTCCCAGGCCGTCATACACAATGGCACGATCTACCTGGCGGGTCAGGTGGCGTCCGGTAAACCTGGTGCAAGCGTCACCGAACAGACGCAAGACATCCTCGGGCGGATCGACGTTCTGCTCTCGGCCGCGGGAACGGATAAGACCAGGCTGCTGAGCGCCACCATCTGGCTCGTGGACATGGCAAGTTTCCCGGAAATGAATGCCGTCTGGGAGGCCTGGGTGGCGTCGGGCGCGGCCCCCGCGCGAGCAACCGTCGCCAGTCCGCAGCTGGTCTCACCGGATTACAAGATAGAGATTGCCGTCACGGCCGCGACGGCCTGATTTGCCGCCGGCGGCGACATGCTGCGCAAATCAGACCGAGGCGATCGCGGAATCGCGGGCAGCGGGCGTGCGATGTCGCTGCAGCACGCTGCGCAACGCCTTGCCCAGTCGCTGGGCGCCGCCGGCGATCTCCAGCAGAGCCGGTGCCGCGAAACACAGGCGGATGTGGCTCGAGTGTGCGCCGCCGGCCAGGAACGCATCACCACTGCGAACCAGCACGCCGGCGGTTGCCGCGGCGGCCTCGACCTGCTGTGCCAGCAGGGGCTGCGGCAGCTGCGCCCACAGGTAGAGACCGCCCTGGGGTCTGGCAAAGCGCAGCTCTGGGCAGTGCGTGGCGAGCGCGGCGACCAGGGCGTCGCAGCGCGCGCGCAGCTGTTCGCGGTACTTCGGCAGATGGCGGGCGTAGGCGCCGCTGTCCAGAAAGCCGGCCAGAACGGTCTGCGTCAGCGCGGGCGTGGAAAGGTCGAGACTCGCTTTGGCGGCTGCGAGGAGCTCCATCGCGCCGCGGGGCGCAACCAGCCACCCCAGGCGCAGGGCCGGACTGATGGTCTTCGAGGCGCTACCC
>Ga0302324_100021161_pt1 | contig 12691 bp, 9 predicted proteins | sample Palsa_T0_1_FD_201949 | JGI IMG/M metagenome (GOLD analysis project Ga0302324, IMG submission 201949) | Peat permafrost microbial communities from Stordalen Mire near Abisko, Sweden - Palsa_T0_1 | ecosystem: Environmental > Terrestrial > Soil > Palsa > Peat permafrost | place: Sweden: Abisko...
CTCCTCCAGGTGCCGGACGAGCTTGTTATGCGGCTCGGACATCGTCGTGTAGTAGACGCACCTGTGCTTAGCGGTGGCCGCGGCAAAGCACATCTGCTGCGCCAAGATCGTCTTCCCGGTGCCCGGCGCACCGGCCACGACCACAACCGACCCCGGCTCCAGGCCTCCATTGAGCACCAGGTCCAGCCCTGCTACGCCGGTAGATATGTATGTCAACGCCGGTCACGCCCTTTCTCCAGCAAGGTATTCACGATCGTGACGAGCTCGTGGTCGTGGTACGGCTTGTCCAGGATCGCGTCGGCGGCGCCCGCGAGGTGGGTGTCCCCGCTCGCGGCGAGGATCGGGATGCCAGCCACAGCCGGGTCACCATGCAGTCGCCTGATGAACTCCACGCCATCCATGACCGGCATCATGATGTCGGTCACTATCAGATCCGGGACCCATTCCTGCGCTACCTTAAGCCCGGCGGCACCGTTCTCAGCGACGGTCACGTCGTGTCCCTGTCTCCGCAAGGCCCGGCCCACCAAGAAGCGCTCGTCCGGCTCATCATCGACCACGAGAATCCTGGCCATCCAGGCCCCGCCCCTTCCGCTGTGCTACGCTAAATGTTGGGTACATTACCTTATGCGACCGCCGTCGTGGGCCGGCGGCGAGACCGGCCAGGTGATCAGGGCCGCCCCGCTGGAACGACGTCCGGTCCGCGCCGCAGGCCCGGGAGCTCATGCCAAACCCGCTCTCCCTTGCCACCTGGAGTAACTGCTACAATACAAATTGTGACTATGTCCACATCGCTGGCACCGCCCGCCGACGCCGCATTCGTCGCGCTCCTTGAGGCGGTTCCTGACGCGATGGTGTGCATCGGCGCTGACGGCCGGGTCGTCCTGGTCAACGCCGAGGCGGAGCGGCTGTTCGGTTACAAGCGCGAGGAGCTTATCGGCCAGCTGGTCGAGATCCTGGTCCCGGAGGGGTCCCGCGTGGTGCACCAGGGGTACCGGGCCGGGTTCCTCGCAGACCCGCGGCACCGGCCGATGGGCGAGCACATGCCCATCTCCGGGCGCCGCTGCGATGCCAGTATCTTCCCGGCCGAGATCTCCTTGTCCGCGATCGACACCGGGGCGGGCATCCTGGTCACCGAGGCCATCCGGGACATTACCGCCCAGCTCCGGCTGAGGGATCTTGAGCGTTCTGGTCAGAGCCTGGACAGTTTCATCTACTCGGTTTCCCACGACCTGCGCGGTCCACTGAGGGCGCTCAGCGGGTACAGCGGGGCCCTGCTTGAGGAGTACGGGGAGAGTCTCGGCGGGGAAGGCCGCGAGTACGCCGAGCGGATCGTCGCCGCCAGCGAGCAGATGGCGCGCCTGATCGATTATCTGATGCAGGTTTCGCGTATCTCCCGGACCGAGTTGCAAAGGCAGCCGGTTGATCTCGGCGAGGAGGCGGCCCGGATCGCCGCGGAGCTCCAGAGCAGGGAACCGGGCCGCCCCGCCCGTTTCGCTATCGCCAGGCCCGTTCTGGCCCTAGCAGACCGCAAGCTCGTCCGTACGGTCCTGGAAAACCTGCTGGGCAACGCCTGGAAGTTCACCTCCGGCCGGGACGACACGTCGATCGAGTTCGGGACGGCACCGGACGGGGACGCCTCCGCGTGCTATTACGTGCGCGACAACGGCGCCGGCTTCGATCCCGAGTACGCGGGCAAGCTGTTCCAGCCGTTCCAGCGGCTGCATCCGGCCCACGACTTCCCCGGCACCGGCACCGGCACCGGCCTGGCCACCGTGCGGCAGATCGTCGAACTCCACGGCGGCCGGACCTGGGCCGAGGGCGCCGTCGGAGCGGGCGCGACCTTCTACTTCACCCTGGCTGGGAAGGAAAACGCATGACTACTCCCACCATCTTGCTGGTAGAGGACAATCCCGACGACGAGGCGCTGACCCTCCGGGCCTTCAAGAGAAGCAAAATCCGCAACGAGATCACCGTGGTGCGAGACGGCGCCGAGGCTCTGGGGTACCTCTTCCCCGCTGACGACGTCACGCCGAGCCCGGCTCTGATCCTGCTCGACCTGAACCTCCCGAAGATCGGCGGGCTGGAGGTTCTCCGCAGGATGCGCGCCGACGAGCGGACGGCGCTGATCCCGGTGGTCGTCCTGACCAGCTCCAAACTGGAAGAGGACATCCTGGACAGCTACCGCAACGGCGCCAACGCCTACGTGCGAAAACCGGTCAAGTTCTCCGACTTCACCGAGGCCGTCAACGCCCTCGGCGTGTTCTGGCTGCTCATGAACGAGCCCGTACCCAATCACGGGCCCGTTACCGGGATAGAGGTGGGACATTCATGAACAGCGAGCCTCAGCGCGACCAGCCGGAGATGGCCCTGCTGGAGACAGCCCTGCCAGAGACAATCGCCGTCCCGGCCCAGGCGAACGCTGTGACCGCAGCCCAGGCAGACGCACCGGGACAGCACGCCCGCATCTTGATCCTGGAGGACGAAGCCTGGGACGCCGCGCTGGCCCAGCGCCTCCTGGTTGGCGCGGGCCTTCAGCTGACCGCCGTCGTCGTTGACACCAAGGCGTTGTTTATCGAGCAGCTGGCCACCTTCCGGCCAGACGTCATCCTGTCCGACTACCACCTGCCCGGCTTCACCGGCCGGGAAGCTCTCAAGATCGCCCAGGAAATCAGCCCGGACATACCGTTCATCATCTGGTCCGGTGTGCTCGGCGACGAAGCAGCGGTCGAGCTCATCAAGCAGGGGGCCACCGATTACGTCCTAAAGGACCGGCCCGCACGGCTGCCTACCGTCATCCTGCGCGCGCTGGCCGAGGTCGAGCGACGGGCTCGGCTAGCCCAGCTCGAATACCAGCTGATGGAGGCCCAGCGCCTGGCCAGCCTCGGCCAGCTCGTGGCGGCCGAAGAGGCGATGACCCACGTCCGCCAGCTCCTCAGCACAGCCCGCGGCGAGGCAACAGCCGCAGAACCCGCATCCTGAGGGGTCATGTGGGGGCAGGTCGTCGATAAGCACCTCTGTCGCAGTAAGTAATGTATTAGTTACTATTCGTGGTATCCTTGATGCTACGAGGCCCGTTCATCGTGGTTTGCGTAGGCCGGCCCGGTTGGACGGGTGATGCCTGGCGCACGGCGGATGCTTCGCCAGGCGTACGGCCTCTCGCCGTGGGCTGGCTCGGCGCGGGGACGGAGAGTCATGCTGATCCAAGGGCAAGAAGAGGTGCGGCTGGCGCCCGCGGACGCACCGCCTGCGGACGCGCCTGACGGCCCGGCGGGCATGGCATCGGTCAGCGAACGGGCGCTGGATGCGATCATCATGGTGGGTGGCCTGCTGTGCATCGGCGTGGGCCTAACCGTGATCGTGGCCTGGTTCGTGCGGGCCACGGTAATTTTGACCTTCGGCAGCAAGAATCCGATGTCGTTCAACACCGCGCTGGCCTTCGTGGTGACCGGGACCGCGCTCGTCGCGCTCACCAGGAAGCGGCCCAGGGCGGCGCTGGCGGCGGGCGTGTTCGACGTGGCCCTCGGCCTGATGGTACTGGCCGAATACGCTCTCCACCGCGGTCTCGGCATCGATCAGCTGATCGTGAAGGCCTATATCGCCCCGCCGCACGTGGTGCCCGGGAGGGGCGCGGCCAATACCGCGGTGTGCCTGGTGCTGATCGGTGCGGGCCTGCTGGTGTGGAGTCCATGGCGCCGCCGCCGGCGGCCGGTGGTGCTGGCCGCGGCAGGATGTGTCATTGGCGTGATCGCGGCCATACCGGTCTTCGGGTACGCCACGGGTAACCCCACGGCGTACGGCTGGTGGCACGCGAGTGCGATGGCTTTCCTCACCGCCTCGACCCTGCTCGTGCTGGCGGTCTGCCTGCTCACCGCGGCCTGGCGGGACTCCGAGGTGCGTCAGGCGGGCCTGCCCAGGTGGCTCCCGATGCTGGCCGGCGCGCTGGTGCTCGGCCTGGCCGTATGGCAGGCCATCGTGGGCCGCGCCGTGGCCACGGGGCATGTCTCCCAGAACACCTTCACCAGCGCCGCCAGCGTCCTCGGGCTGATCCTGGCGGGTTCTGCGGCGCTAGTGGTCTGGCTGGCGCAGCGGGCGGAGGGGCGGCGTCGGGTGGCCGCGGCCGCCGCGGCGCGGCGGGCCGAGGCCGACAGAGAGACGCAGGAAAGCGAGCACCGGCTGTTCCAGTTCCTGGACGTCATGCCGGTCGGAGTGTTCATCGCGTCGTCCGGCGGCCGGCCCTACTACATCAGTGACGAGGGTGAACGGCTGCTGGGCCGGGGCGTCGTACCGGGCATCGGCGGCGATGACCTGGTCGAGTCCTACGGTATTTTCCAGGCAGGCACGGACCGGCCGTACCTGACCAGGAACCTGCCCCTTGTCCGGGCCCTGCGAGGCCTCCGGACGCACGTCGAGGACATGGAGATCCACAAGCTGGATGGTTCCGTGGCGCCCATCGAGGTCTGGGGGCGCCCGGTATACGGGGCGAGCGGCGAGATCGACTACGCGATCATCGCCATCAACGACCCGTCAGAACGCCTGGCCAGGGAGAAGATCATCTCAGGTCAGGCCGCGCTGCTGGAACTGGCCTACGACGCGATATTGGTCCGGGGCCCGGACGGTCGCATCACCTACTGGAACGCGAGCGCCGAGCAAACCTACGGCTTCACCCGTGCCGAGGCGGTAGGGCAGATAGCCCGCGACATGCTCGGCACACAGTTCCCCGAACCGCTGGCCGGCATCGAGGCCATCGCGGCCGAGCGCGGCCGCTGGGAAGGCGAACTTACCCAACGGTGCGCCAACGGGCAGTCCATCATCGTGGAGAGCCGCTGGGCGGCACAGTGCGGGCCGGGCGGGTCGCTGCTGGGATTCATGGAGATCAACCGTGACATCACCTCCCGCAAAGACGCCGAACGCGAGGCGCTCCGGCGAGCCGCGGAGATCCAGGCGCTGAACGCAAGCCTGGAACAGCGCGTGCAGGAGCGCACCGTGCATCTAGAGCGGGCCAACAAGCACCTGACGGCCTTCACCTACTCGGTCGCCCACGACCTGCGAACCCCGCTGCGAGGGATAAGCGGGTTCGCCGAAGCCCTGGTCGAGGAGTACGGCGACCGGCTCGACGAAACAGGTCGCGACTACGCCGGGCGCATCCAGGCGGCCAGCGGGCGGATGGCCACCGTGCTCGACGACCTACTGCACCTGTCGTGGGTCTCGCGAGCCAAGATGAACCTCCAAGATCTTGATCTGTCCGCCGAGGTCACCGCCATTTGCGAGCGGCTGCGCGCGGGCGACCCCGACCGCCGCGTCCGGGTGAGGGTCGAGGCCGGCGTCCGCGCCACCGTGGACCCCACCTTGATCCGGACCGCCCTGGAGAAGCTGCTGGAAAACGCCTGGAAGTTCACCGCCGGCCGGGATGACGCCACCATCGAGTTCGCCGCCACCGAAGTCGATGGAGCCCCCCTGGCCTGCTATGTACGCGACAACGGGGCCGGCTTCGATCCCGCCTACACGGACAAGCTGTTCCAGCCCTTTCAGCGGCTCCACGCCGTCGGCGAGTACCCGGGCTCCGGCATCGGCCTGGCCAGCGTCCAGCGGATCATCGACCGCCACGGCGGGCGCGTCTGGGCCGAAGGCGCCGTTGGCTGCGGCGCCACCTTCTACTTCACCCTCGATGCGAAGGACACCCTCATGAACGACGAGCCGGTCCCGCGGGCCGACGACGAGGCCGCACTCTCCGGCCCGTGAACCACCCAGTACGCCGCGATGATCGCCGATTAGCGGTGCGAGCGGGAGAGCGGGTGCGGGTGGCACCGTCCGTTCCGAAAAAAAGATCTTTAAGGCAGAACGGGCCGTGGTACCACCGGCCGGGCACCCTGACCTCGGGAGGACGACGTGATGGCGGAACGGCTGACCCGGCTGCTGCACGACCTAGACGACGCGGCGGTGCTGGTGATATCCCCGCATCTCGATGACGCCGTGTTGTCCTGCGGTGCCCTGCTCGGCCATCTCGCGCCCCGGCAGCTGGTCACCGTGGCGACCGTGTTCACGGCGGCCGCGCCGCCGCCGTGGTCCCTGCCCGCCCGCAGGCAACTGCGCGCGCTCGGCGGGGTCGATGCCGAGGACTTCTTCGCGCAGCGCCGGGCCGAGGACGCCGATGTCCTGGCCGGGATCGGCGCCGCGCAGGTCCACCTGGGGTTCCGGGACGCCTTGTTCCGCCGGGGCCGCAGGGGGCCGGCCTACCCGACCTTCCGCTTCGATGCCGCCCGCGGCCGGGTCGCGTCGTCCGACACCGGGCTGGCCGCCGAGGTGAGCGCCCGGGTGGGCGAGATCGCCCGGACCGGCCAGGCCGGAATGATCTTCGCCCCGCTCGGCGTCGGCCGCCACGTCGACCACCTGATTACCCGCCGGGCCGCCGGCCAGCTTGGGATGCCGATCCGGACCGTGTACTACAGCGACTTTCCCTATTCGCTGACGGCCGCGCCGGAGGCGGGCTTTGTCCGGCGCGCGGGCCTGGTCCCGCATCCTTGGCTCCTCGGGCGGGCCGAGAACGCGAGCCGGATCGCGGGATACCGGACCCAGTTCGCCGGATTGTTTCGTGACGGCACGGTGCCGACCAGCCCGGAGATCTACTGGCTCCCGGCGAACGACTCCACCACCGCCGCGTAGCCGGACACGGTCGAATCGACGTTGAAGCGCCGGACGTCTTCCATGTTGGCTTCGGCTATCTCGGCCCTGATCGCGACCGGGGCCAGGTGCCGCAGCGCATCGGCGTAGTGCGAAGGGTCGAAACCGGGGACCACCACGCCATTGCGGCCGTCGGCCACGATTCCGGCACCGATCTGGCCGGAGACAATGACCGGCAGCCCGGCGGCCATGGCCTCGATGACGACCAGCCCGAAGCTTTCGTAGCGGGTCGGGAAGATGAACAGGTCGGCGGCGCGGTAGACCTCGGCCATCCGGTCCGGGGGAATGACCCCGAGCCAGTCCACCCCCTCGGTCGGCTTCCCCGCCGGGACCCCGACGACCCGCAGCCGCAGCCCGGGCAGGTCCGCGCGGGCCTGCGCCACGGCGGCCATGGCCACGTCGAGGCCCTTCCGGTAGCCGGTCTGGCCGACCCAGAGCGCGTTCAGCCCGGTCACCGCGGTCCGCACCAGGTCGCGGGCCGGCCGGGCCAGGTGGTCCTGAATCGTGACGTCCAGCGAGTTATCGATGATGGCGACAGGGGCTTTGAGGCCGTACAGGGAGCGCAGGCAGTCCTCGACCTGCTCGTGCACGGCGACATGAGCGTCGGCGATCAGGGCGTGCCGTTCTCCGGTCGTGCGCAGCCAGGCCAGCGCCCACGCGAGCGGGTTTCCCGGGCGGCGCAGCCGCAGGTGCGGCACCGGGCCGGCGCCGTGCCACACGGCAATGAGCGGCGGGGCGCCGTCCCCCTTGCGCACTGTCCCCTCGCGCACTGTCCCCTCGCGCACTGCCCGCTTGCGCAGCAGGCTGATCCCCCACAGGCACTCCGGGCAGTGCACGAAGACGACATCGGCGGTGCTCCCGCGCAGCTTCCAGCCGAGCCGGAACGCGGCCACGAGGTCGGAGAACCCGTCCATCCCCTCGATCCGGCTGCCTGCCTTGAACGCCGAGACGACGTCCACCCGCCATTCGGGACGGACCCGCGCCAGTTCCCGCACCACTCCCGCGACGACACGCTCCACCCCGCCGATCTCGGTGGGAGCGCGCCGGGTCGCCATGGTAATGGTGAGCGGGCGGCCTGACAGATCCTTGGCCTGGGTGGGCTCGGTGGGCTCGGTGGGCTCGGGGGGCTCGGTGGGCTCGTGGGGCTCGGGTTGAGGTGTCATTGTGCCGCTCCTTTGGGTGTGCTGGTACGTGGCCGTTCGTGGTGCCGGGTCACCATGGCTCGAGCCTGGCCGCGGCGTAGGGATTGCCTGATGGTTTGCGGCCTTGGGGTCCGGCGTGATGAAGGGCCGAGCTCAGCTGCTCCAGAGCCAGTCGCTGGCGCGTGTCCAGCGAACTGAGCCCGGCCGGGGTGATCCGGTTGACCACCGCGGCCCAGGTCTGGCCGCGCAGCAAGAGCAGCATGGCCACGGTGGTCAGGGCCTGCGGTCCGCCCGTGTCGTCGTGCAGGTATACCCAGTGGCCCCGCTCGGTGTAGCGGCGCATGAAGCCAGCCAGGGGACGCAGCTGGGTCCACGTCGGAGCCGCGCCCACGGGCATCGCCAGGTACAGATAGCCCTGGTGCAGGCTCGCCGCCGTCACCTGCTCGGCGACGCTGGGCGACCCCACGTTGACGACCGCGTCGACACCGAAGTCGGCCGCGAAGTCCTCGAGATCGGCGTCGGCCGGAGTCGCCCCGATCAGCAGGCCAGAGGTCATCACACGATCGGGCGAGCTGAGCGAAACGTCGCTGATCGCCTTGTTCGCGATCACGATCTTCCCCAGGCCGAGCGCCACGATCAGCGCCAGCGCGAGCGTATACCTGCGGATCAGGGTCCAGCGCGGGAGGGGGGCGCCCGCGCCGATCGCCGGGCTCACCCGGACCGGCGGCCTGCCGACGTCAGGCACTGTTCTCACTCCCCATCACCCCTTCACCCCCGTCACGCCGGGCTACGTTGGCCAGCAGCGACAGGGTGCGCTCGGCTGACCGCACCCAGCTGTAACCGGCGGCGACGGCCCGCCCGCGTCGGCGCAGGTCTGCCTCGACGCCAGGGTCGGTGAGCACCCGGTCAAGCGCCTGGATCCAGGCCGCGGTCGTCCGGGCGGGCACGATAAGCGAACCGCCGGCCGCGACCTCCCGCACCGCCTCGGCGTCGCTCGCCACCACGGCGAGCCCCGCCGCCATGGCCTCAAGGACCGGCATCCCGAAACCCTCGGCCAGCGAGGGGTAGGCGAACACGGCCGCGTTCGCGTACAGGTCAAGTAGTTCCCGGTCGCCGACGCTGGCATAGCGGTACACGACATCGGACACGCCGAGCGCCGTCACGAGCTTTCCGATGTCGTCGGGAAACCGGGGATCGGGCTGACCGACGAGGACGAGCCCGAGATCCGGGTGGCCGGCTCGCAGCACCGACATGGCTTCCACCAGGACGCGCTGGTTCTTGTGCGGACGCTGCGCGCCCACGTGCAGGATGTAGCGATCGGGAAGGCTGAGTCGCGACGGCCGGGGCCTGCCTGGCAGCGAGAAGAACTGCGCGCCCACACCGTGCGGCAGGACGGCCTCGTCCCGGACTTCGGCGCCGTAGAAACGGCGGATGTCGCGCCGGGCCGCCTGGGACGGGGTCGCCAGCGCGACGGCGGAACGGATCGCGATCCGGGTCGCCGCGCGGTACGCCAGCGAGAAGGCGGACGGCCCCTGGACGGCGGCGTCCCGCTCGAACACGCAGTCATGGATCACCGAGACGACGGGGACCCGCCCCGCCAGCGCGGGGGTGCTGAGGTGATAAGGGATGAAAACCACATCGGGCCGCGCGGTCAGCGCGGCTCGCAAGAGCACCCACTGGGACCGCAGCGACGCCACCGGCACGCGACAGGGCACCCCGCGGACCGTGGGCCGGGTGATCAGCCCGCCGACCTCGAGCCGGCCGATGTCCGGGCTGTACAGGACGACGAGTTCCGCCTCGGCCAGGCTCAGCTCGCGCAGCAGTTCATAGGTGTACCTGCCGATGCCGTGGTAGCGGTCCTGCATGACCCGGCCGTCCACCAGGATGCGCAGCGGGCGCGCGCCGGTCACCGGGTGCCTCCCCACCGCGGCGACCGGTCAGCTGTGCCCCGGCGCCTGCGGAAGACCACCGGGAGGACCACGGTCCCGTAGAGGATCAGGACCGCGCCCAGATCAACCGCGAACGGCACCGCCGTCGTGGGCTGCGGAGGTCCGTCGGGAAACGGGTTAGGGATCGGCGGCGGAGATTGGGGGACACGGGCCAGGCCGGGCACGGTCAGCACCCCGGCGGCCAGGGCGGTGCGGGTGAGCGCCACCGCGTGGGCGCCGCCGCCCCGGCTGGGGGCCTCGAGGACGACGTCGGCGAAGGCCTGAGCGACCCGGCCGCCTGGCCGTGTGACCGCCGACCCGAGCGGTTTACCGAAACGGCTTACCGCGGCCTGGTAGCTGGCTGGGCTGGCTGGCTCGCCGTCCAGGTAGGCGCGTCTTATCGACGGGTTCGTCAGCCAGCCGCGTCGCTGCGCCGCCGTGGCGCTCTCCTCGACCGGGGGCAGGCCCGCCTGGCGGTAGGCGGCAGGCGCGCGCTCGGCCAGCATGGTCACGATGGGCAGGGCGCGGACGGCCGGGGAGGCGGGCGTCCGTCCAGCCGGACGGGCGGGCGCCGAGGCCACGAGCACCGCGCTGTCGAGGAGTTGCTCGTACTTACCCTGGCCCGCGGCGGTGACCTGGCTCAGCGGATCGCCGAGCACCCCCTTGCCGCCGCGCGCCTGATAGGCCGAGAAAAAGGCACCATGCGGCCCGTCGGTCACGGTGTACCCGCCGCAGTCCGAACCGACCGTGTTGACGTACTGGCCGCCCGAGATGTCGACCACATCCGCTACCGGGTCATACGCGCTGGCCGGCACGTACCAGAGCTGCACCGTCTTGTAGACCGCGCTGGGGAAGTCGGCAATCCGCGTGCCGTGGCTGGTGATCCAGCTGGCCAGGGCCGGGCTCATGTCGCCGGCATCCTCGGCGGCGTCGCTGGGCGAGAGGATGAAATAGTGCACGCCGTCAGCGAGCGCGGCGGGCCCTACCGAGAAGTACGCGAAGCTGCGGCCGTTCAGCAGGTAGGAGTACTTCTCGGCGTCGCCGCTGGCATTGACTGCGGCGCAGGCGGGAAGCCTGGCCCCGATGAACTGGTCCATGAGGACCACGCCGTCACTCGCGCTGCCGTAGTTGGTGAGCCAGCTGACCGTGGACAAACCCGCCAGGACCGCAAAGCCGGCCGCGGCGGTCGCGCGGGGCCGCCAGGAAACCTGGGCCAGGTTTCCGGTCGGGGCCGCCCGGCGGTGTTTGGTACGGCGGAGTTCGGTACGGCGAACCCAGCCGGCCAGCAGGGCGTCCGCGAGCAGCACAGTGCCGACGATGCTGGCCGGGAGCAGGTAGACGAAGAACTGCTCGTTCAGGGTCCCGATGGCGACGATGTAGGCGCCAAAGGCGTAACTGGCCGTGAGCCAGGCGGTCAGGAAGTTTCCGGCGACGGTGTTCGTCCTGCTCCAGCACCAGACGAGCCCGGCAAAGCCGGCTGCGAGCACGATGTAGCTGCTTGAGTACGTTTCGATCGAGTGAAGCAGGGCGCCGACGAGGGATACGCCGGGCACGTTGAGGCCGCTGATCTGCACCAGGCCGACGAGCCGCCGCAGCGTCTCGGTCTGAACGGCCAAGAAGGAGCCGGCCAGCTTGAGGTCGGCCGCCCACAGCAGGAACAACGCCAGGAAGCCCACCGCGATCGCCAGCGCGGCCGCCGAGCGGAGCAGAAGCCGGCCATTCCGCTCGATCAACGCGAACAGCGGCGGCACCGCGATCAGGCAGACCGTTATCTCGTTCGTCAGCAAGGCGAACCCGCCGAGCAGGCCGGTGACGGACACGTAAGCGAGTGCCCCGCGTTCGCGCAGCGCCCAGGCCGCGTGCAGGGTCAGCAGGCCGATGCAGAGGGCGAATGGCTCGATCACGTCCTGGCGGTCGTATCGGGTGAGGACGGGGTCAAGAGCGGCGACAACAGCCGTTATGCCGGTCACTACCCGGCGTCGCCGGGGGCTGCCGCCGTTGGCCAGCCGGTAAGCCAGGCCCGCGATGAGCAGCACGTCCGCGACGCCGACCGAGGCGGCCAGCAGGCGGGCGTCACGGATGGCCGGAGCAAGCGCGCCCGAGGCGTGCCCGGTGAGGCGCAGCCAGGCCGCCTGCAGCAAGAACATCAGCGGCGGATGAACGAACAGCGGCTCGTCGCCCAGCGTCAGGTGCCAGCCGAGGGCGACCTGCTTGGCCGCGAAGGTGTAGGCGGCCTCGTCGTAGAACACGTCCGGACTGGTGCGGATGTTGTATAGCAGGGCGACCCCAGCGACACCGACGCAGAACACGGCCAGACACAGGTCGGCGCAGCGCGCGGCCAGCCGGGCCAGGAACCCGGTGCGGGCCGCGCGCCTTAGCCGGGCGCGCGGCCGGGCGATCAGGCCCGTCAGGAAGATGATGTCCGCGTCCGTGATCAGCCGTATCCGGCGGGCGGGCATGATGAAAAGGAGCGTGCCCGTCGCGATCAGTCCCCAGGCGACTGGGGTCGGAGCGCGTCCGGCCACGGCGAACACGGCCGCGGTGGGGGCGAACCCCATCGCGTAGGCGGCAAGCTGGCGGGCTGAGGGCAGGCGGACCTGAAGTGCCTTCAGGTAGAGCGGTACCAGGAGGATGATGCCCGCCAGGCTCGCGAGCAGGTACGAGTAGGCCGCGCCCAAAGCGCCATAGCGGGGCACGAGGGTAATCAGGCCCGCCACTTCGGCCACTACCGTGATCGGCATCCGCCGCCCGACGTGACGGCCGTAGCCGACGGCGAACAGGCTCTTCGTGAGCATGTCCGTCATCAGCGCTCCGAGGGTTCCCGCCGCCAGCACCTGAAGCAGCTCTTGAGCGGCGGGAGAGGAATAGTGGTGCGGGAGGAACGTCCGCAGCACCGGTCCGGGGGCGGCGAACAGCGCGGCCTGTACCGGGATGATCAGCAGC
>Ga0302324_100021163_pt1 | contig 12691 bp, 10 predicted proteins | sample Palsa_T0_1_FD_201949 | JGI IMG/M metagenome (GOLD analysis project Ga0302324, IMG submission 201949) | Peat permafrost microbial communities from Stordalen Mire near Abisko, Sweden - Palsa_T0_1 | ecosystem: Environmental > Terrestrial > Soil > Palsa > Peat permafrost | place: Sweden: Abisko...
GAGGACGGCACTGGCCCCACCATCGGACCCTTCAGTCAAAAAGGACTCACCGGTCAGTCGCGGCTCCATGAGAGCCACGGGCAGAGAGCCCTGCATCGCGTGCACGTCGGAACCGATGCGCCCGACAACGCGGCCATGTGGCGCGGCAATGGAGACTTGCGAGTAATACGTCCACGCCGGTTCAACGCGGAATTGTGTCGTTTCCGCATACGGCACACTGTTCCAACGAATTGCACTTTCCGCGTTCCCCATGCTTCCCCCTTGACCCAATCCAACCCCGAGGGTCGATTTGAGCGTCTCCGTTCCCACCCAGGTCAGGTGGGTTTTCCCACCGTCATTGTACCCTTGGCAATTGGGTATTCCAGGGTGCGAGGGGCCAATCAACCGGACCGCCACCTTGCTGCAATCGATCCGCCACTCCCAGGCTTCGGGAAGGGGACGCATCGGGCATTCGCTTAGTGAAGGGCGTGCGAGATCGGTCCGACAAGGGGTCCGAGGACCAGAATCATGATGGCGGGAAGGAAGCAGAACGCCAAGGGAAAGAGGATCTTCACCGGGACTTTGGCAGCCCGCTCCCGAGCCCGCTGACGGCGCTTGTCCCGCATCTCATCACCCTGAGCCTGCAGAACCCGGCCGATCGGCAGCCCGAGCGCATCCGCCTGCGACAGCACGACAGCAAACGTGACCAGATCGTCAATGTCCGTTCGGAGCTTCAGATTTTCCAGCGCGTCGTGGCGTGAAAGTCCCAATTCCATTTCACGCAATGTGAGCCGGAGCTCACTGCAGACGGCGGACTCGAAGTGCGCACAGGACACTTGCATCGCCTGCTCAAGACCCAGGCCAGCGGCCACCGAGATCGTCATCAGGTCCAGCACGTCAGGCAGGTCATTGGTGACTTCATCCCGGCGGTGCTTGATACGCCTGCGCAACCACGTCGGTGGTCCGAGGGCACCGACCATCGGGAGAATGAAGAGGAGGCCGAGTCCCAGCCGGCTGCTTGCGGTGACCAGTGCGATGAGGCTGAGCCCGATCCCCAGCAGTACGCCACCGACCTGCATGGCAACGAACTCCTCCGCCCGCACGGAGCCGGTGAGCCCAGCCTTCAGGAGGTCCGCATGCACCCGGTCGATGTCACGAGATGGGTAGAGCCGGGAGAGCCCGTGCCGTAACCGCTCGAACTGGGGCCGGACGATGCGGGTCAGCAATGGGGCCTCAACGCGCTGGGGAAGGACGATCTCGTAGCTTCCGGCTTCGGCATCGTGTCCGAGCGATCGGATGAACTCCAGCTGGCGATCGACGCCGTGCGACTTCCATGCCGCGAAACCCACGCCGGTGACACCGGCCGCCATGAGCCCAATACCAATGAGAGAAAAAACCACGGCGACCCCTAAACCTCAATGTTGACCATTTTGCGGACAATCCAGAATCCCAAGCCCATCAATCCGGCCGTCCCGAAAAGGACCATCAGGCCGATTCCGTGCAACATCGGGGTCAGGTAGTTCGGGTCCTGTGCCTCCAAGGCAAAGGCCAAGAACAACGGAATGGCGAAGAGGACGTAGCCCGAAATGCGGCCCTCGGCCGACAGGGTCTGCACCTCACGGCGAACCTCTTGACGGGTGCGCATGAAGTCGGCCAGCGTGTGCAGAATTGGAGCCAGGCGACCACCAGTCGACTGTTGGATCCGCACAGCCTCCACGGCCCACTTGAGATCCTCGACGCCTGACCGTTCGGCCATGTTCTGCAGAGCCAGTACCAGATCGGATCCCACCACGACTTCGGCCATGACGCGGTCCAGTTCATCGGAGAGCGGTGCCCTGGCGTCATGACGGTACATGTCGATGGCGCGCTGAAAGGTCTGGCCACCCTCGACCGCCGCTGCCATCAGCGAAAGGGCGTCGGGAAGCTGGGCCTGCAGGCGCTTGACCCGCTTGGCGCTCCGTGATTTGGGCAGATGCCAGGCCACGCCGACCGCCGCCGCCATGAGCCCGAATGCCACAATCGGCGATCCGCTGACCACTCCGGCGGCCACGCCCACAATGAGAGAGATGGCGGAGAGGACGACCAGGTACTCACCGGCACGGAATGGTATGGAAGCCTGCTCCAGCCGCCGCTCCAGAAGTCCTCGCGTGTCGAACCGAGAAAAGGTGCGGCCCAGTCGGATAGTCAGAGCGGACATCTCACTGCGGGCCGGCGTCTCGCTGACCACCTCGACAGGGATCGGGGATTGACCCATTGTGTTGTCGAGGATTTCAGCCAGGGTGTTCTGCCGGTTACGCAATCTCATGATCAGGGCGACCACTACGGTGGACACCCCGCCGCCGATGAGTACGGCGGAGAGCAACGCTCCACTCTGTGGTCCGGTCAAGGCGATCATCATCACCGTCCGTCCCGACGGCGTTGGGCCAACATCTCGTAGAGCTCCTCAGAAGGAGGCTCCACCCGGCCCGGCCGAGCCGGTCGTCCGGGACGCTCGTTGCGGGCGCGGGATGAATTCAAGAACGGCTCCGCCTCGTTGCGGAAAATTGTCGGTGGCACCTGGATCCCGTTGGCCAACAACTCGTCCAGAATCTTCGGGCGTAATCCGGTCGGGACGAGATCGCCGAGTCCCTCGGCAGTGCCGACCCGATGAAACACGTCTTGAAGGAGAACGGTGTCACCTTCCATGCCTTGCACCTCGGTGATGGAAGAAATGACGCGGCGCCCATCAGCGGTCCGCTGCAGTTGGACGATAAGGCCGACCGCCATGACGATCTGCTCCCGGACGGCACGCTGAGGCAGCTCGACTCCCCCCATGAGCACCATGGTCTCAAGCCGGGCAAGGACTTCACGAGGGCTGTTGGCGTGGACGGTTGTCATTGAACCGGGGTGCCCGGTGTTCATCGCCTGGAGCATGTCCAAGGTCTCGGCCCCGCGGCACTCTCCGACGATGATCCGATCCGGCCGCATCCGCAGTGAGTTACGCACCAGGTCACGGATCTTCACTTCCCCGCTTCCCTCGGCATTTGGTGGTCGTGACTCCAAGGTAACGGTGTGCTTCAGTTGCAGTTGGAGTTCAGCCGACTCTTCAATGGTGATGAGCCGCTCATTCTCGGGAATGAAATCCGAAAGGACATTGAGCATGGTGGTCTTTCCCGTGGCGGTGCCACCAACCACAACCAAGCTGATCTTCCCTCGCACGCAGGCTTCCAGGAAAACCGCAGCATCCATCGTGACCGAACCCATTGCGATGAGGTCCTTGATCTTCATGGGTCGCTCAGGGAACTTTCGGATGGTTAATACCGGTGCCCGCACGGCGAGTGGGGGGACAATGGCGTTTATACGGGAGCCGTCGGCCAGTCGGGCATCTACCATGGGTGACGATTCGTCCACCCGGCGGCCCACACCCGCCACCATCCGCTCAATAATGCGCCGATACTGCTCGGGTGAATTGAAAACGACTTCGCTCTGCTCAATACGCCCGTGGCGTTCCAGCCAGATTTCGTCAAAGGCGTTGCACATGATCTCCGAAATGCTGCCGTCCGCCAGCAAGACTTCAAGAGGGCCGTAGCCAAGTGAGTCCTCAAGCATTTCGTCAACGAACCGTTGATGCTCAATCGGCGAGATCCCGATGTCCTCGCGCTCGAGAATTTCATTCACGGTGGTCCGGACTTTGGCTCGGAGCTGATCCGGCAGGAGGTCAGCCGACCCGGGAGCCACCTCGGCCAGCACCATCTGCTGCACCTTGCGTTTGGAGTGCTTCCATGCTTCATCCCCAGCAGCCCGATCGCTGACGCGCCGGTTGCGGGGCTTGGTGGCGGTGCGGGTGGGTTGAGCGCTACCGGGGATTTCGGAGAGCTCGCCATTGGACTCCGTCTCATCGTCGACCGAAGCCAGTTTTTCGGAAAGATTCATCGAGATCCCGTCTTCTCAAGTTCGGGGAGCCGCGGCGCCCGGTGCCAATGCATCAGTCGCCGAAAACCACCCGGCTCGGCCTTGACTCCCGAATTGAGGACCGGTGTCGTGTCCCCTCCCAGGAGTTGTTGCATGCCTGCGGACAGTTTCTGTCCGATATCCGAATTGGCGGCTGAGACCAGCGTGGGTCGACCCTTGTTGATGGATCGGCTCACTTCTCGTGAATAAGGCAGTACCGACACGATGCGATTGTCCAGCACGTCCTGCACGTCAGAAATGCTGATTCCCACGTCGTCTTCAACCTTGTTCAGCACCACTGAAATGGAGTCACTGCTGATGCGCAGCTTGTCCAGCGTGCTCAAGAACACCCGCATATTCCGGATGCTGGGCAGGTCGAGAGTCACCATGCAGAGGACCTTGGTGGAGTGATCGAATGCCGCCAACACAACCTCGGAGAGCTGGGCCGGGGTGTCCACCACAATGAAGTCGAAGCGCTTGCGGAGCGCATTCATCACCTTGTAGACGTCTTTGGGAGCGATCATGTCTGCCTCGGCCGGGCTGAATGGCGCCGCCAACACCGAGAATCCGAGGTCGTGCTCTTCCAGGTATTCCTCAATGTGCTCGTCAAGGTCATCCTCGTCAATGGGCTCGCGGGCCAACAGGTCGGAGATGGTGAATCGAGGCCGCAGGTGAAGTGCCGTCGAGACCTCTCCGAATTGCAGGTCCAGGTCGACCAGGCAGACCCGCTGGCCTGTCTGGGCGGCCAGGTAGTACGCCAGGTTCACGGCGTAGAACGTCTTCCCGCACCCTCCGCTGGAAGACGCCACGGTGAAGACCTCGGCGAACTTCGGCCGGTCGATCACCTTGTTGTTCGCAGTCACCGGCACAATCTGGCTGGTGGCCGACTGCGACCTGTCGGCAATGCCAAGTGCCCTCTGCAATGCGATCGAGAGTTGACGCTTGCTGGTCGGATACTCGACCAGTTCGACCGCTCCCGTCCGGACGATGTCGCTCAACGTGGCCCGCGGCTTGGGTCCCAGCGCCAGCACGGTGGCGGGCACCGCACCGGCGCTCCGCAATTGCGCCAAGCGTGCCATACCGGCGTGGCTGTCGAAGACAGGGCCGGCGACGAGAACGTCAAATGGCCCCTGCTCCTCCACCTGTTGCAGCACATCCGTCACATTGGTGCTGGTGATGACCTGATACCCCTGCCCCAGTGAGGCCTGAATGGAACGGCTCAGTGCGGGGGAGCGCGAAATGACGAGAATCCGGCGGGAGATCATGCCGCTGAGGTGGTTTGGCCGGTCCCGATGCAGGTACCGACGGGAACGGGCAGCGTTCCCTTCTGAGTTTGCGCCACCGACAACGTCTCGTTCTGCGTCATGAAGGTCAGTACCCTCGCTTGCGATGGACTCACCGCCAGCAGCAGCGTGATCGAAGGTGGCACGGCGCGGCCGGCGGCATTGGGGTGCGTGCTCAAGGCGGGGACGACACTCGACACGTCGAGCACCTGAATGTCGGCCATGGCCAGCTCCGTGCACGGCAAGGAGACCCCGGCTGGGGTGGGCGTCGCACCATTGGTTGAAAGCTTGGTCAGGTTGGCGTAAATGTCGACGTCGCTTCCGGGCTGGAGATAGCCGGCCAGTCCACCCACACCGGTCGTCGTGATGGTGACTCCATCGAGGCCCTTCGGGAGTGAGATGGAAGTGGTGCTGGGCGTGAGCTGCGTCGCCTGAATGGCTTCGCCCTTGCGCAGCGACGACGTGAGTACCTCGTCAGCGAGGCCCTGCAATGACGCGATGTCCGTGGCCAGGTACCTCTTCTGAGATATCAGCTGAAGGGACACCAGTCCTTGGGACACCATGTCCTGACCGGTGGTCCCTGCCGGAATGTCGGCATTGGCCACCACGACCGCCGTGCTCACAGGCGCCGTGGTGGTCGTCGGTTGGTGTTCCGTGCCCTGCAGCACGGTGGCGAACGCGATGCCGCCCCCCGCAATGAACAGCACCAGACCGATAACGACCAAAACAAGCGTTTGTCGCTTCACAGATTCTTCCCCTCTCCACACAACGAGTCCGCCTGGATGCGCTGCACCCTTCGTAGATCCTTTGCGCCCTCACGGTCGGCCAGTCAGTGGCAACCAGCCCGTGCTGGCGTGCCCCGATGTACCTACCTGTTCCCTTGGATTGGAGAGTACGACCAAACGAGCCACTGGTACATAGGCCCTTCGGACCATTCTGCGCGCGAACGCTCCTGGTCGCGACCTCAAATGGGCCATATTGCCTATGTACGGCCAGTCCGGCGCGGCCCACAATCTACGAGGGACGGAATTACAGCTGAAGAAGAGTCGTCGTCACGCTGCAGCAACCGAGGAGGGGGCCCACGTTGGGACCGCATCACAAGCCGCATGCACGCCGCCTTCGCCGCAACGACGAAGAGGGCGCCGAGCTCATTGAGTTCGCCATCGTCGTCGTTATCCTCATCATGCTCATCTACGGCATCGTCACATTTGGCTTGATTCTTTCGGCCAAGGAAACCCTCACCCAGGCCGCGTCCGATGGTGCTCGGGCCGGCATTGTCGCCACTTCGACCGCCATAGCCACCGCACAGACGCAAGCATCAAATGATCTGAGTTGGATGGGCAAGGGAACCTGTGGCACTTCGGGCACCACCATCACCTGCGTGGCAACCGAGGCACCGTGTGCGTCCAACTCCAACAACACATGCCTGACAATGACTGTGACGTACAACTACTCGGCGAGTCCGCTCTTCCCACCCATGCCGGGACTCTCTCTCGTGACTCCATCCACCATCTCGTCGAGCTCGACGCTTGAGCTGTCGACGCCATCTTCGTAGGTGACGCTCATGAAATCTCTCCGCCGTCGATTCCGCACCCGCTCCGATAATGAGCGAGGGGCCACTTTGATTATCGTCGCCATCTCCTCAATGCTTTTCCTCGGTGCTGGTGCTCTCTCAGTCGACATTGGACTCGACACAGTCGTCAACAGGTCATTGCAGTCGGTGGCCGATGCGGGAGCTCTTGATGCGGCCCGCTATATCAACGTGGAAGCCAGCGTCACTCCGGCCCTCACGAGTGCGCAACTCACCGCGGCGCTGACCACGAAGGCTCTGAGTGCCGCGACCGACAACGGCTCGACCGCCGCCATGACGCTGACCGAAGGGCTCTGGTACAACAATGTGTGGTCACTGCCTGCCAACCCGATTATCGGTTGCGAAGCCACGGTGCCCCCGGCGGTAAAGCCCTGCAACGCCGTAGAGGTCACGGCCGGTCAGACGCTCCCTCACTTCTTCCAACCGGGGAGTTCAGCCCTCAGCCGCTCTGCCATTGCCGCCGTGATCCCTGAAGCGGGCTTCTCCATCGGGTCATACCTAGCCTCCTTCAACTCGCAGCAATCCGGTGTCCTCAATGTGCTTCTCGGCAAGCTGGGGACCTCAGTCAGCCTCACCGCGGTGGGGTACGCGGGGTTGGCCAACAGCTATGTGACGGTGCAGCAGTTGATCAACGCGTCGGCCGGGGCCCTCACTTCCACCGATGTCATGACCACCTCACTCACCGGTGCGCAATGGGTCTCCTACCTGAACACCGCGATGGCAACGCAAGCGGCCGCACTGGGGTGTCAAGGTTCACCCACGCCTGATCCTTGTACTGCCAACACCACCCTCACCACGCTGGCCAACTCGGTCAACGCCTCCACCTCGGCGACGCTGTGCCAAATGGTGTCCATCAACGGGTCATCGTGTGCGGGCGGGAGCCTCTCGCAGGCGGCCCTTTCGACCAGCATCAACGTCTTGCAAACACTCACCACCGAGGCCGAACTGGCCAACGGGACCAACGCTCTCGACGTCACCTCGGCCTTGAACATCGCAGGAGTGACCTCCGCCGAGCTGGTGACCACGCTGGTGCAGATTCCCCAGGACGCCTTCGGCCCTGTCGGCACCCCGGCAACGACCAGCCAGGTGAACGCCGATCTTCAGCTCACCGTGCTCGGTATTGGCCTGTTGGACATCCCGATCACCGCGGCCGACGGCACGGCGACACTGCAGACGATCACCTGCAGCGACAATGCCATGACATCAACCAAAATCAATGCCAGCACCACGGCTGCAACGGGTTCGGTCACGCTGCTCGGACTTCCCATCGCTACCCTGGCCGTGAATGCGGTGAGTACGACGACACTCGGTTACAGCGCCACCGTCGTGCCCCCGACGGCCACCACGGTGGCCAATGACACCAATCCGGTGGCCATCGGCTCGACCTCTCCGACGTTCTCATTTGGTGGCCTGAGCGTTCTCAGTCCGGTGTATGCGCTTCTCAACACCACCTTGCAGACAGTGCTCGGTCCCGTTCTCCAGGCCGTGGGAGTGTCGGTAGGAGGGGCCGACGTGGCGGACCTCACCACAGTCTGCGGCTCGGTGTCACTCACCCAATGAGCGCGCATCTGGCGGTGTTCGGAGGCGCCCTCATCGGGATGGTGGCCGGGGCTCTTTTGGTCCCTCTGACTCAACGCGAGCTGGTGGGGGCGATGGCACGAGCAGCGGAAGTGACCCCAGTGGCCACTCCCTCGGTGCGGGCCTGGCACCGCTCGGCGGTGGTCATCGTCTCCGGAGCGATTCCCGCCCTCGTCCTTTTGCATGTGGGGTGGTCGATCGTGGCTCTTCCCCCACTTCTCCTCTTCCTCGGTCTGGTGCAATTGGGCTACTGCGACCTGTCGCGCCATCTCCTACCCAAACCCATGGTCCACGTCACCACGGCCACCGTAGCCATGAGCGAGATTGTGGTGGCGGGGCTGGCGCACGAATGGCACCGCATGGTGATCGCCACGGTCTGCGGAGTGAGCTTCGCCGCTCTCCTCTACGCCATGAACCTGATGAATCCGAACTGGATCGCCTTCGGTGACGTACGCCTCGCCCCCGCCGTCGGGCTCGGCCTGGCCTGGGTCTCCCCCTCGGCCCTTTTGGAAGGGTTCTTCGTGGCCAACCTGCTCGCCGCCGTTGTGGGCCTGGCCCTCATCGCCGGTCATAAGGCCAATCGAAAGACGGCACTGCCCTTCGGCCTCTACCTGGCCGTCGCCTCAGGCATCATCATCGTTGCCTGGAGTTGAGTGCCTCAATCGACCGTGACGACGGATCCGATAAGCATGTATTGCCAGACGATTGATGCTGCCGTGTACGGCAATTCGACACAGCCGAGACTCTGGGGATCCCCGTAGGACGCACGCGGCATGTAGTGCAGGGCGTCTCCCCCATTGAAGTACGACACGAACTGAACTGGGTCCGCATAGTGAGAACCGTCGGGGTTGGTGCCCTGCATGACCTGGTTGCGGTAGCGCAGGTAGACGGGGAACGTACCCTGGGCGGTAGGAGTGCCCGATCCACCCGTGTTGGCTGAGGTTTCTTCGACTTCCACCCCGTTTTGCCACACGGTGAGAGACTCCGGATTGTCCTCGTTTGCCACGGCGTAGGCAAAGCCGTTCGTGTTGGTCAGGGGTCCCCCGGGGTCGTTCGCCGCGGATTGGAGAGCACTGATCTCATTGCTGGAGATATCCCCGTCAGCCGGCAACCCGGCTCGCTCCTCGAACGCCATGATTTCCGCCCGGGCGATTGCGCCGTCCGCCCCGGCCGACCACATGATCAATAGGGAGAGCGGCACGTTGAAACGGAACTGGAATCCGATTGGGGACCAGCTGAGTGGTCCGTAGTCAAGACCGGCCAGCACTTCCTCCTGACCCAGAACGGTGGTGAGAGGTGCAGTCGCCCCATACGCAATCCAATACCCCCCGGGGCGAGCGGCCATCCCCACCACGGGTGCCGTCAACGGAGCTCCCGCTCCTGATCCGTAGAACACGGCGTCTCCAAAGTCGAAGATGCCCCCATCGGAGGCGACCATGCGGTACCCCCCGCCGTCCGATGTCGCGGTCATGCCGACAATCGGTTCCGCCAACCGGGTCGATCCCATGCTGCCAAGGAACCCGGCATCACCGAAGCTGAAGATGCCTCCGTCGGAAGCGACCAGCCAGTAGCCATTGCCGTCAGGGGTGGCGGCCATGGCGACCACCGGTTTGTTGAGTGGAGTGCCACCCATGCTCCCGTGGAACACGGCATCACCGAAGCTGAAGATGCCTCCGTCGGAAGCGACCAACCAGTACCCCTGCCCCGATGGCGTCACCGCCATGCCGACTATCGGCTTGTTGAGGACCAGCGAACCAGTGGAGCCGAAGAAGGAGGCATCGCCGAAGCTGAAAATGCCTCCGTCGGAGGCAACCAACCAGTAGCCCTGCCCCGACGGCGTCGACGCCATGCCGACGATCGGCGAGTTGAGGGAAGATCCAATGGATCCGAAGTTCGGGGCATCGCCTTCACTCTGCACATGGCCGGTCGCGGTGGCGACCCAGTAACCGTTGCCGTCAGGGGTGGCGGCAATCGCTGTCATCGGTCCCGACAATCCGGTCTGATCTGGAGCGACGGCGGCGGCCGATCCGAAGCCAAGAACGGTGTTGGGACTCCCGGCCCCCGCGGCCGAAGCCAGAGGCGAAATGCCACTGGCCAGTAGGACGATTCCGGGCAGGAGCAACCCGGCCGCCAGGGCGGAACCCCAGTGCTTCAGGTGTGTTCGGTGATGTGACATGGTGCTCCCGGCCGCCTGGGGATCAATAATGTTACTGAACTGGGACGATACCTCCTGGCACGCCAGAATCGGGCGCGGCGGGTGGTGAAGTGCCCCGGCAGGATCAGACGACCTTGACGTTCCGAGCTTCCTCACCCTTGCGCCCTGGGGCAATGGTGAACTCGACGGTGAGACCCTCCGCCAGACCCTGGCGTTCGTCCCCTTCAATCTGTGAGTGGTGCACAAAGAGGTCCTCGCCACCATCGCGGGCCAAAAAGCCGTAGCCCCGAGCACCGTTGAAGAACTTGACCGTGCCGATCATTTTGCTTGAATCCGCTTTGGTCTTCGGCTTTTCCACCTGGGTGACCATCGGGGTGGAAAATGGAGCGAACAGCCCCTGTTCCATGCCAAGAGCCCGCTGAAATCCCTGGATCTCCTTGCGTTGCTCGTCGGTCACCAATGAGACAACTGTCCCCGTACGACCGGCGCGGCCTGTTCGGCCCGAACGGTGCACGTAGTCCGTGTGGTCCGCCGGCGGGTCGAAGTGCACGACGCACGGCAGGTCGTCGACGTGAATGCCGCGGGCCACAACATCGGTGGCAACCAGTGCATCCGCCTTGCCACGGGCGAATGAATCAAGGGCTTTTTCGCGCTGGCCCTGCGTCCGATCGCCGTGCATCGGCACGGCGCGCACGCCCTGAGCCTGGAGTTGGCGCACCACACGATCGGCGCCTCTCTTGGTGCGACAGAACACGAATGCCTGCCCATGGTTGGAAATGAGCTTGGCCGTGATCGCCACGCGGTCGGCCCGGTCCACCTTCCAGAAGTGATGGGTCACATCCGCCTTCTCATCTTCGTCAGCTTCGATGTTGACCCGAACCGGGTCATGCTGGTAGCTGCGAATGATCGACTCGACTTCGCGGCCGATGGTGGCCGAGAAGAGAAGCACCTGTCGATTCGGCGAGGTCTGGTCCAATATCCGTCGGACCGTCGGGAGGAATCCCATGTCGGACATGCGGTCGGCCTCGTCCAGCACGACGGTGGTGACGTCGTCAAGAATGCAGTCGCCCCGTTCGATGAGGTCCTCAAGGCGCCCCGGGCAGGCCACGACCACATTGACGCCCTTATGCAAGGCTCGACACTGGTCGCGGTAGCCGGTTCCACCGAAAATGGAGACGATCCGCTGGCTGTCCTTGCCCATCAGGGAGCCAAGGACGGCATGCACCTGCGAGGCCAACTCACGCGTCGGCACCAGAATGAGTGCTCGCGGCCGGCGTGGACGTGACTGCTGCATGTTGGCCACTATCGGCATGCCGAAGGCCAGCGTCTTGCCGGATCCCGTTGGGGCCTTGCCGCAAATGTCCTTACCGGCGAGTGCAGCCGGGATGGTGGCAGATTGAATTGGAAGTGGGTTGGTGATGCCAAGCTTCTGCAGGCGCGCGTTGATATCCGCGGACACACCAAGATCAGTAAAGGAAGAAATGACGAAACTCCATTCGAGTGATGAACGGCCTACTCGAACTAGATTTCGAACGGGCCCCACCGAGCGATAGCTCAGCGGCGTTTTCTATGATAGCAGAAGTCAGCACTAATCTGACACCGTGCCCGTGAGCGTCGTGACGTCACAGCAAAAGCAGCGCTGGGACCAAGACGGTTGGTGCGTCATAGAGGGTGTCATCCCGCCGGCCGACCTCGCCGGGGCCCAGAGCGCCATGGAGCGCCTGTTCCCCACGGCCGAGGAAATGGAGCAGGGTGCGGACGACGTCCACAACATCCGGTGGAAGACGTGGGATGCGCAGTGGCCCGAATTCCCCTTTGTCAGCACTCGACTCAACAACCTCGTCGTCCACAGTGCAGTGATCTCTGCGGCCGAGGAGCTGCTGGGCACTCCCGACATCGCGCTCTACATGGGCCTCATGACGGCCAAGTACTCGGGTCAGGGGTCGGGGTACAACCAACTCCTCCATACCGACTATCCCAACCACATGATCGTGGTGCCGCGGCGGGAAGTCGGGTACCAGCAGGTGGAGTTTTTCATCTACCTGACTGATGTCACGGTCGAAGACGGGGCCACCCGCCTCGTGTCCCGCACGAAAACAGCAGATATCCCGGTGGAGCGACACACGTTGAGTTACGTCGACTACGCCGAGCTCTACGACGACCCGGGCCACGCTG
>Ga0302324_100021164_pt1 | contig 12691 bp, 11 predicted proteins | sample Palsa_T0_1_FD_201949 | JGI IMG/M metagenome (GOLD analysis project Ga0302324, IMG submission 201949) | Peat permafrost microbial communities from Stordalen Mire near Abisko, Sweden - Palsa_T0_1 | ecosystem: Environmental > Terrestrial > Soil > Palsa > Peat permafrost | place: Sweden: Abisko...
AATCGAAGCGAGCAGCGAGGCGCCGCTGCTGCTGTTGATCGACGCCGCCACCGGGGCGCCCGAGGCGCTCGCCGAACGGCGCGAGCACGAAGCCGGCGCGACGCTTCGGCCTATATTCCGGCCGTGAACATCCACTCGCTCGAGGAGGCCGCTCCGGGCGCCGGCCGCACGTTCGCCGTGGGCGCCTTCGACGGCGTCCACCTCGGCCACCGCGACGTGATCGCGGGCGCCGACGCGGTGCTGACGTTCGAGCCGCATCCGGTCTCCGTCATCAGCCCGGCGCACACGCCGCGCCTGTTGACGCCGCTGGCGATCAAGGCCGACCTGATCGCCTCGCTCGGCGTGGAGGAGATGATCGTGATCGACTTCGACGAGGCGTTCGCGGCGCGCAGCGCGCAGCAGTTCATCGACGACGTGCTCGTCGAGCGGCTCGCGGTGCACGCCGTGTCGGTCGGCGAGAACTTCCGCTTCGGCCGCGCCGCGAAGGGCGACGCGGCGCTGCTCGCCGCCGATCCGCGCTTCACGACGCGGGTCCTGCCGCTGCGCGAGCTGGACGGTGAGATCGTCTCCTCAAGCCACATCCGCTCGCTGATCGCGGCCGGCGAGGTGGCGCGCGCCGCGGCGCTGCTCGGCACGGCGTTCGAGCTCCGGGGCACGGTCGTCGGCGGCGACCGGCGCGGGCGCGAGCTCGGCTTTCCGACCGCGAACATCGTTCCCGACGAGCGCCTCGTGAACCCCGGCCACGGCGTCTACGCCTGCCTCGCAGGCGGCCTGCCGGCCGCCGTCAACGTCGGCGTGCGACCGACCTTCGAGACGGGGCGCGGCGAGCTCATCGAGGCTTATCTGATCGACTTCGAGGGCGATCTCTACGGCAGCGAGCTGCGTCTGCGGTTCCTCGAGAAGCTGCGCGGCGAGCGGCGCTTCTCAGACGCCGACGAGCTGATCGAGGCGATGCACGAAGACGTCGCGCGGGCTCGGGCGATCTGTGCGTCTGCTAGCTTTGGCGGCCGATGACCCTTACCGCAGAGCGCAAGCGCGAGCTCACGGCCCAGTACGGCGCGAGCGAGCAGGACACCGGCAATACTAAGGTCCAGATCGCCCAGTTGACGGAGCGAATCAACGGCCTCACCGACCATTTGCGCACGCACGGCCACGATCACCACTCGCGGCGTGGGCTGCTGATGCTGGTCGGCCGCCGCCGGCGGTTCCTCGACTACCTGCAGCGCACGGACCTGGAGGGATATCGCGAGCTGATCGCGTCCCTCGGCCTGCGTAAGTGAGCGTCATCGCGGCCGGGACACCGGCACCCGAGTTCGCGCTCACCAAAGCCGACGGCGAGAAGTTCACGCGCGAGGATCTGCTCGGCAAGACGACGGTCCTCGTCTTCTACCCGTTCGCCTTCAGCGGCGGTTGCACCAGCCAGCTGAAGCTGTATGAGCCCGAGCTCACAGCCTTCACCAGCCGCGGCGCGACGCTCTACGCCGTCTCGACCGACGCGCGTCAGTCGCAGGCCGCGTTCAAGGACGCGCTCGGGAGCAGCATCGAGCAGCTCTCGGACTTCGAGCCGAAAGGGGCGGGCGCGACGGCTTTTGGCGCGCTGCATCCTGGCGGCATGACGACGCGCGCGATCGTCGTGATCGGCCCCGACGGCGTCGTCAAATGGAGTCACGAGGAGGAGCAGCTCGGCGAGGTTCCGTCGGTGGAGCTGATCCACGCCGGGCTCGACGCGGTCTAGTCCGTTTGCAGCGGGCTTTTTTGCGTCCAGTCCTTCGGCTTCGCCTGCGCCACCGGCTACGATTAGCAGTGAGCTCCAAGAGAGATAAGAAACAAGCAGCGCCGCCACAAGGGCGGCCAGAGAGGTAACCAATGAGCAGTGATGGAATGACCCGCCTGTCGGTGTCTATCGCCGGCAGCGAGATTTCGTTCGAGACCGGACGGATCGCAAAGCAGGCCGGGGGCGCAGTCGTCGTCCGCCAGGGCGACACGATGGTCCTTGCGACCGCTACCGCCGGAGACCTGCGCGACGCAGACTTTCTCCCGCTGACCGTCGACGTCGAGGAGCGCATGTACGCCGCGGGCAAGATCCCCGGCTCGTTCTTCAAGCGCGAGGGACGTTCGGGCGAGAAGGGAACGCTGACGGCGCGGATGATCGACCGCCCGATTCGGCCGCTGTTCCCGAAGGGCTGGCGCTACGAGACCCAGCTGGTGGCGATCCCGCTATCGGTGGACCACGTCCACCCCTACGACATCCTTGCGATGAACGGCGCGTCGGCGGCGCTGATGATCTCCGACATCCCGCTGCCGACCCCGGTCGGCGCTGTGCGGATCGGCAAGGTCGACGGCAACTTCGTCGTCAACCCGCGCGAGGAGGATCTGCTCGGTGTGAGTGACCTCGACCTGATCGTCGCGGGCACCGAGGACGCGATCCTGATGGTCGAGGCCGGCGCGCGCGAGATCCCCGAGGCCGAGATTCTCGACGCGCTCGACATCGCCCACAGCGAGATCAAGAAGCTCTGCGCGCTTCAACGTGAGCTCGCCGAGAAGTGCGGCAAGGCGAAGCTTGAAGTGCTTGTGCCCCAGGCCGACCCGCGCCTGCTCGACGAGGTGCGCGCCTCACACGGCAAAGCGCTCGACGACGCGACGCAGGTCGAGGACAAGCTCGCGCGCCAGGATGCGACGAAGGCCGTCGAGCACGCTGTCCTCGAGCAGTACGCGGGAGACCCGGAAGGCGAGGACTACGCGGAGAAGCGAGCTGCGGCGCAACTCGTCTTCGACAAGTTGGAGAAGTCGATCATCCGCGAGCGCATCGCGGTGCACAAGAAGCGTCCCGACGGGCGTCGCGAGAACGAGATTCGCGACATCACGATCGAGGTCGGCGTGACACCGCGGACCCACGGATCGGCGCTCTTCACGCGCGGCCAGACGCAGGCGCTTAGCGTCGCCTCGCTCGGCACGCTGAAGGAGGAGATGCGGCTCGACACGCTCGGCCTGGAGACCAAGAAGTACTACTGGCACCACTACAACTTCCCGCCGTTCTCGGTCGGGGAGGCGGGGCGCCTCGGCGGCCCGAAGCGGCGTGACATCGGTCACGGCGCGCTGGCCGAGCGGGCGCTGGTGGCGATGATCCCGCCGATCGACGAGTTCCCGTACACGATCCGTGTGGTCTCGGACATCTTCGAGTCCAACGGCTCGTCCTCGATGGCTTCGGTCTGCGGATCGTCGCTGTCACTGATGGACGCGGGCGTGCCGCTGATTCGGCCGGTCGCGGGCATCGCGATGGGCCTGATCAAGGAGGGCGACGACTACATCGTCCTGACCGACATTGCCGGCGTCGAGGACCACCTCGGCGACATGGACTTCAAGGTCGCCGGCACCGAGCGCGGGATCACGGCGCTGCAGATGGACATCAAGATCTCGGGCGTCACGTTTGACATCCTGCGCGACGCGCTGACCCAGGCACACGAGGCGCGGAAGTTCATCCTCGCCAAGATGGCCGACACGATCGCCGGGCCGCGCGAGGCGCTCAGCCAGTACGCGCCGCGGATCGAGAAGGTCCAGATCGACCCCAGCCAGATCGGCCTGTTGATCGGCAAGGGCGGCGAGACGATTCGCGGCCTGTGCGAAGAGTACGAGTCCCAGATCGATGTCAACGACGACGGTCAGGTGCTGATCTACTCGGCCAACGGCGAGCTCGCCGATGCGCTCGTCGAGCGCATCCGGACGATGATGAAGGAGGTCGAGGTTGGCGACGAGTACCTCGGCAAGGTCGTCAAAACGACCGCGTTCGGCGCCTTCATCGAGCTCTCAAAGGGCACCGACGGTCTGCTGCACATCTCTAACGTCTCGCCCGGTAAGCGTGTCGAGACGGTCGAAGAGGCGCTGAACAAGGGCGATGAGTTGGCGGTGCGCGTCGTCGAGGTCGACCGCGAGCGCGGCCGGATCGGCGTCCGCCGCGCAGATGACCCGGAGATCGCCGGCAAGTCGGTCGAGGAACTGGTCGCTCTCTCCTCGAGCGGCAACGGGGACCGCGGACCGCGCCGTCCGCGCGAAGGCGCGGGTGCCGGTCGCAATGGCGGCCCCCGCGGCTCAGCTCGACCACGCCACTAAGGACGGCTCGCTCGGGGGTCGCTTTGCGACCCCCGACGACCGTCAGCTGACGTTGGCTTGCGATGAGTGACCGTGTGGTTTGTGCGCTTGGTGGTGGCGTTTTCCGCCACCACCGGGTTCGCCTCGCCTGCGACGATGGTCGGTGATGACTGACCACCTGATCACAGAGTTGGCGGGCGGTGTGCGTGTCGTGACCGAGAAGGTTCCGGCCGTGCGCTCCGTCGCGCTCGGATTCTGGATCGGGACCGGGTCGGTCACCGAGACTGAGGAGCAGGCCGGGCTGTCGCATCTGCTGGAGCACATGCTCTTCCGTGGGACGGCGCGCTACGGCTCGGAGGAGATCGACCAGATCTTCGATGCGATGGGCGCGGAGCTGAATGCCGGAACGGGCAAGGAGACGACGTCGGTCTACGCACGCGTGCTCGACATCCACCTCGAGCGCGCGTTCGACGTGATTGCGCAGATGGTCACTGAGCCGGCGATCACCGGCTTGGCGGAGGAGCGCGCCGTGGTGCTCGAGGAGATCGCGATGTACGAGGACGACCCGCAGGACATCGTCTTCGACCTGCTCGGCGAGGCCGTCTTCCCCGACCACCCGCTCGGGCGAGCGATCCTCGGCCACACCGAGGTCGTCGCGGGCGCGACCCGCGAGCAGCTGCTCGGCTTCCATCACGCGCGCTACCTCCCGCAGAACGTCGTCATCGCTGCCGCCGGCAGCGTCGACCACGATCAGATCGTCGAATGGGCCGCCGCCGCGATGTCGGCAGCCCCCACGGCGGCGGCGCTCGCAGCCGCCCAGCCGCCCACAGGCGGTGGCGCGCGGCACAACTTCCGCCAGAAGGACACCGAGCAGTACCACGTCTGCCTCGGTGGCGTCGGCCTGGCACGCGACGACGATCGGCGCTTCGCCCTGCGTGTGCTCGACAGCCTCGCCGGCGGCACCTCGTCCTCGCGCCTCTTCCAGGCGGTACGCGAGCAGCGCGGCCTGGCGTACTCGATCTTCACATTCCAGAGCCTCTACGCCGGCACCGGTCAGGTCGGCCTCTACGTCGGGACGCGCGGCGAGAACCTTGCCGAGGTGGCCCGCGTGATCGACGACGAGTTGGCGCGCCTGCGCAGCGAGCCCGTCGGCGAGGAGGAGCTGCTGCGTGCGAAGGACAACGTCAAGGGACGCGTCGTGCTCGCCATGGAGTCGACGACGGCGCGCATGGAGCGGCTCGGTGCGAGCATCCTCGCGGATATGCCGATCCTCGAACTGGACGAGGTGATCGACCGGATCGACGCTGTCGATGCCGAGCAGGTCGCCGCGCTCGCGAGTGAGCTGTTCGACCCGTCACGGCTGTGCGCCGCGGCGATCGGACCCGACGAGCGCGCATTTCGCCGCGCGCTCGAGCCGTTCTCGGCGAAGCTGGCGCGGGCATCGTGATCCGCGTCGGGGTTGCCGGAGCCGCGGGGCGGATGGGCGCCACCGCCTGTGCCGCGATCGCGGCCGCCGACGACCTCGAACTCAGCGGACGTGCCGACCCGGAGCTCGGAGTCGAGCTCGCGGCGATCCTTGCGGACTGCGACGTCGTCGTCGACTTCACGCGCCCCGAGGCCGTCGTCCAGAATGCCCGCGACTGTGTCGCGGCCGGCGTCCATGTCGTCATCGGCACGAGCGGCTTCGATGTCTCAGAGCTCGAAGGCCTCGACGGCGCAAACATCTTCTACGCGCCGAACTTCGCGATCGGGGCTGTTCTGCTGATGCAGTTCGCCGCGGCGGCGGCCAAGATCATGCCCGCCGCGGAGATCATCGAGCTGCACCACGACGGTAAGGTCGATGCGCCGAGCGGCACTGCCGTCCGCACCGCCGAGCTGATGGCGCAGGCGAGCGGCCGACCGGCTCCGCCGGTCCACTCGGTGCGACTGCCGGGGCTCGTGGCCCACCAGGAGGTGATCCTCGGCGACCTCGGGCAGACCCTGACGATCCGCCACGACTCGCTCGAGCGCGAGTCGTTCATGCCGGGCCTGCTTTTGGCGATTCGCCGTGTGGGCTCGCTGGAGCGCTCGCCGGTTGTCGGCCTGGAGCACCTGCTGTTCCCAGCGTGAGTCCCGGCGAGGACAGCGTGGGCGTGACGGTGGCCGTGACCGACCACGCCGCGGAGCGATTCCGCCAGCGCGTCGCCGCGCGCGCCGGGGAGCTCGATCCACGCCCGGAGATCATCGGCCGCGTGGCGCGCGCCTGGGCGGCGGGGCGGATCAGCGAGAAACCACCCGACGCCCGAGGCAAAGCGCCCCGCGGCGCCCTTTACGTCGCCGACCTGGTCGACCGTGACGTCATCTTCGTCGTCCGTCACGACCGCCGCCGCGGCGAGGTTGTCGTCATCACGCTCTGGGAACGGAGGCGCCTCGGCATCCCACGCGTGCCGCGACGCTTCACCGATGCACTCAAAGACGACAGGCCGAGCGGCTTGCGATACTGAGCGCTATGGCAGACCTCGGCAGCGTGATCACGGCGATCGTCACGCCTTTCGACGAGCGGCTGCGCGTCGACGAGGACGCGTTCGTGTCGCTGATGAGCCACCTGGCCGCCAACGGCTCGGACGGATTCGTTGTCTGCGGCACGACCGGCGAGGCCGCGACACTCAGCGACGAGGAGCACCTCGGCCTGATCGATTTGGCGGTGCGTGAGCGCCCTCCCGCCGTCAGTATCATCGCCGGCGCCGGCTCCAACGACACGCGTCACGCCGTCCACCTGACCGAGCGCTCCTGCGAGCTCGGCGTCGACGCGGTGCTGTCGGTCACGCCCTATTACAACCGCCCGAGCCGGCGCGGGCTGCTGCGCCACTTCAGCGAGGTCGCGCGCGCGAGCAGCCTGCCGGTGATCCTCTACAACATCCCGCAGCGCACCGGAACCGACATGCCGAACGACCTGCTGGCCGAGCTCGCCCAGATCGAGCGGATCGACTACGTCAAGCAGGCGAACGACGCAAACCTCGCCCCGGTCGACGGCCTGCGTGTCTACGCCGGCAACGACGGCACCTTTGCCCGCGTGCTCGACATGGGCGAGCCGGGCGGAATCCTCGTCGCGAGCCACGTCGTCGGCCCGCAGATGCGGCGCATGGTCGACGAGCCCGAGCACCGTGCGGAGATCGACGCCTCGCTGCGCGACGTCTACGAAACACTCTTCATCACCTCGAGCCCGACCTGCACGAAGGCCGCGCTCGAGCTGCTCGGCCATCGCGTCGGCGGGCTGCGCCTGCCGCTGATCGAGGCCGACGAGCGCGAGCGCGAAGCCGTTCGGGCGATGCTTGTCCGCCACGAGCTTCTGGGGCAGCTGACCGCGTGAGCACCCCTCGCGCCGCGGGAGCGCGCGGTGTCTAGCTCGGACGCGTCCCCCCGGCGCGGGGGGCCCTCCGGTTCGAAGGGCGGCCCCTCCGGTTCGAAGGGCGGGCCCTCCGGTTCGAAGGGCGGCCCCTCCGGTTCGAAGGACAGGCCGGCAAGCACACTGCGCGTCCTTCCCCTTGGCGGTCTGGGTGAGATCGGCAAGAACATGACGGTCGTCGAGCAGGACGGCAGGATCGTCGTCGTCGACGTCGGCCTGCGCTTCCCGACGCCGGAGATGGTCGGGATCGACCTCGTGCTGCCCGACTTCACCTACCTGCTCGAACGCTCCTCCGACATCGAGGCGATCGTCGTCACGCACGGCCACGAGGATCACCTTGGCGCGCTGCCGTGGGTGCTGCGCGAGCTCGGCGCGAAGGCGCGGCCACCGATCTATGGCGGTCCGCTGACGATGGCGATGGCGCGCTCGAAGCTCGACGAGCACAAGCTCCGCGATGTCAGGCTGATCGATCTTGGGGCGGGTGATGAGATCGAGCTCGGGCCGTTCACCCTCGAGATGATCCACATGACGCACTCGATCCCGGACTCGTGCGCCGTGGCGCTCACCACTGACCTCGGCACGGTTCTGCTGACCGGCGACTACAAGTTCGACCAGACGCCGGTCGACGGCAACCCCGCCGATGTCTCGCGCCTCGCGCAGCTCGGCGCCGAGGGTGTGCTGCTCCTGTGTGGCGACTCGACGAACGCGGACCGCCCAGGATTCTCACCGTCGGAGACGGTCGTCGGCCCGCATCTCGAGGAGGTCTTCGCGCGCGCCGAGGGGCGAATCATCGTGACGAGCTTCGCGTCCAACATCCACCGCGTGCAGCAGGTCGTCGACGCCGCCGCGGCGCTCGACCGCAAGGTGGCGCTCGTCGGCCGCTCGATGCGCAAGAACGTCGGCATCGGCAGCCAGCTCGGGCACATCGACCTGCCGGCCGGGTTGATGATCCAGGCGCGCGAGATCGACGACTTCCGCGACGACCAGCTCGTGATCATCTCGACCGGATCGCAGGGCGAGCCGCTCTCGGCGCTGCGCCGGATGGCCTACCGCGACCACCCGCAGGTGCAGTTGCACGAGGGCGACACCGTCGTGTTCTCGGCGACGCCGATTCCCGGCAACGAGCGCGCGGTCAACGAAACCGTCGATCGCCTCTACCAGGTCGGCTGCGACGTGATCACGACCCGTGACGCGCCGATCCACGCCTCCGGCCACGGCTACGCTGAAGAGCTGAAGCTGATGCTCAACCTGGTCAAGCCGCGCTACCTGATGCCCTGCCACGGCGACTACAAACGGCTGAAGCTGCACGGACAGCTCGGCGAGGCGGTCGGCATCGAGCCGGGCGCGATCTTCCACGGCGAGAACGGGCTGCCGCTGGAGATCAATGCGCGCGGCGCGCGGTTCGCCAAGGCCGAGCGCGCCGGGATGATCTTCGTCGACGGCGTCGACATCGGCGATATCGCCGACGCCGCGCTGCGCGATCGCAGGATGCTCTCGGCCGACGGGATCTTCATCGTCGTCGCGACGATCTCCGAGCAGAGCGGCGGTTCGGTCGCCGACCCGGAGGTGATCTTCCGCGGGGTGCCGTTCATGGACGAGGCCGGCAGGCTGATCGACGAGATCAAGGAGGTCGTCGAGGACTCGCTCGAGCGCGCGGTCGGCGACGGCATCCGCGAGCTCGACGTGCTCACCGACCTGCTCCACGACCACCTTGCCGCGCTCGTCTACGAGCGCCTGCGCCGCCGGCCGATGGTGCTGCCGGTCGTCGTCGAGGTTTGAGCGCCGCCGCGCATCGGCGAGACCGTTGATTTGGGCTGGGGGCGTGGGACACTGGCAAGCACCTCGGGCGCGTGAGCGAATCTAGGCGGAGCGCTCCATCCGGAACATGCCCTCGTTGGGCACGAAGCCGTCGACGCTGTCGACGTCGATGATCACCGCGACGCCCTTGCGCTCGAGGTCCTGATTGCGCTCCAGCTCGACCATCGCGTCATAGACCGCGTCGTTGGCCGACTCGTCGACGCGCGCCGACCCCTTGAACGACAGGAAGGCAGGCCCGGGTCCCTCGTGACCGCCGTAGTAGACGAGGGAGACGCGGGGATGGCTCTCGATCGCCGACGCGAAGCCGCTGTCGCGCTTGCGCACCCAGATCGCGAGCTGCGTCGGCCCGTAGACGTGCGTGCTGCCCCGAAACGAAACGATCGGGTCACCATGCTCGTCGATGTAGCCGAGCGCCAGTGTGCGCGCGCGCAGGACGGCTTCGTCGATCGCCTCCGGGATCTCCTTGGTGGTCAGGTCGAGTGGTTCTGCCATGGCTCCTCCTTCGGGTGGGGGAACAAGCAAGATGTTTGCATGCTCAAGCAAACTACAACAGCGGGGGCGACGCAGCGCGTTTGGCCGGTCAGCTCGCGTCGCTAGCATTCGAACCTCGCTGGCGGACCACGCAGCCGCGACCGGCGGTTCGCCACGCGTCACACGCTCTTCAACCGCATGGCGACAACGACTCCACACGCTGCATGCGGCGCCGCAAATCTGCGCTGCGAGGTCGAGCGGCCCGCTTCGGCGAGCGCTCGATGAGCGCCTCTGAGACGCGCGTCGGACTGCCTGACCGCTTCTACGGAAGGCTCGGGAAGACGGTGGTTCGCTTCCGCTGGGTGGTCCTCGCGCTGTGGATCGTCGCGGTCGTCGTGACGGCCAAGCTGCCGAGCCTCAGCAGTGAGATCAACAACGACAACAGCCAGTTCCTGCCGGCGAGCACGCCGAGCTCGCGCGCCGCGAACCTGGCGACGCCGATCCTCGGCTCGTTCAACAAGGCGAGCAACGTGACGATCGTCGGCGCGAGCGCAAGCGGTCCGCTTGATGCCCCGGAAATCGCCACGCTGACGCGGCTGGCGCGCACGGTTGGCACGCTGGCGCACGTCACGCAGGTGCGCGCGCTCGCCGTCTCGGCCGACGGCCGCGCGGTCCAGATCCTCGTGCGCTCGCAGATCAACTTCGCCGACATCACGCGCCAGAAGACGCTGATCAACTCGATCGAGAGTGCGATCGCCGCCGCCCACCCGCCGCCGGGCTTCGACGTCAAGGTCGCAGGGCCGGTCGCGGACAACGTGGCCAACCAGAACCAGTCCCAGAAGACAGGCAGCGAGACACAGACGTTCTCGCTCGTCTTCATCGTGCTGCTGCTGTTCGTGATCTTCCGTTCGCTGCTCGCGCCGTTGATAACGCTGCTGCCGGCCGGCCTGTCGCTGCTCGTGTCGACCAGGCTGATCGGCGAGCTGGGCGCCCACGGCCTGAAGATCTCGGAGATAACCCAGCTGCTGCTGATCATCCTCGTACTTGGGGCCGGGACCGACTACGGCCTGTTCCTCGTCTTCCGCGTACGTGAGGAGATCCGCCGTGGCGCTGATTCGCGTGAGGCCGTCGAGCGATCGATCGTCCGGGTCGGCGAGTCGATCACCGCGTCCGCGGGCACGGTGATCATCGCGCTGCTCTCGCTGCTGCTCGCCAGCTTCGGTATCTACCACGACCTCGGCGTGCCGCTGGCGATCGGAATCGTGGTGATCCTGCTCGCCGGGCTGACGCTGCTGCCGGCGCTGCTCGCGATCTTCGGGCGCGCAGCGTTCTGGCCGACGCGACCGCGCGCCGGCGAAGCACGCGACGGCGCCTGGGGCAAGATCGCCGCGCGGCTGATTCGCAGACCGGCGCTGACACTCGGCGCCGGCGTCCTGCTGTTCGCTGTCCTGGCGCTCGGAGCGCTCGGCTACCACTCGGGCGGCTTTGGCGGCGCCGCCGGCGCGCCGAAGGGGACCGAGCCCGCCAAGGGCGATGCGCTGATCGCCGCGCACTTCCCGGCATCGAGCTCGAATCCAGCCAACCTCGTCTTCCGCTACCCGACCGCGGTCTGGCAGAAGCCGGCGGAAGTCGCCGCGACCGAGTCAGCGCTGCGGCGCTCCGGCGAGTTCACCGCGCTGCTCGGTCCGCTTCAGCCGAACGGTGCCCGGCTCAGTCCGTCAACCTACGCCCGCCTGCACTCCGAGCTTGGGGTGGCTCAGCGGCTTCCGGACATCGAGCCGGCCGGAACGAAGGTGCCGGTGGCCCTGTACAACTCCTACCACGCCACCGCGGCGTTCGTCGGCCCGCAGGGGCACGTGATCCAGTTCGAGGCGTCGCTTCGCGCCGGCGGGCAGCAGACGACCGCGGCGCTCAACGCCACACCAAAGATCCGCAGCGTCGTCGCGGCGGCGGCGCGTAGCTCGGGCGCTGACGCCGCCGGGGTCGCGGGCGAGGCGGCGGCGCTCTACGACGTCAGCAGCACGTCCAACCACGACCTCGTGAACATCATCCCCGTGGCGATCCTCGCGATCGCATTGCTCCTGGCGGTCGTCCTGCGGAGCCTCGTAGCGCCGCTCTATCTGATCGTCAGCGTCGCCTTCTCCTACCTCGCCGCACTCGGCGTCGCGACGCTGATCTTCATCGACCTGTTCGGCGACTCCGGGCTGACGTTCATCCTGCCGTTCCTGATGTTCATCTTCCTGCTGGCGCTCGGCGAGGACTACAACATCCTCGTGATGACGCGGATCCGTGAGGAGGCGCGCGCGTACCCGCTGCGCGAGGCTGTCGTCCGCGCGGTGGGACGCACCGGCTCAACCGTGACCTCGGCCGGCCTCGTGCTCGCGGGGACGTTCGGCGTCCTGGCTGTGGTCGCCGGCTCGAGCGCGTCGGGGCAGCAGGTCCAGGCGATCGGCTTCGGCCTCTCGATCGGCATCCTGATGGATACGTTCATCGTCCGGACGCTGCTCGTCCCGGCCACAGCCACGTTGCTCGGCCGTTGGAACTGGTGGCCGGCCAAGATGAGTCGCTTCAGCGCCGACCAGGGGACGGACGCGCCCCGGATCGCGGCGCAGTAGACGGCCGGGTCACGTGAGCGAGGAGGGTGAACCCCACGCCGGATCGTTCGCCGAGCCGCCGGAGCACGAGGAGGAGCCGCCTGGCGACCCGAAGCTCGTCTGGCTGTTCGCCTGCGACGTCGCGATCGGCGCGCTGGTGGCGCTCCCGCACGCGCTCGACCTGATCGGCGTGTCGATCTATTCGCCGGGCGCTCACGGCGCTTCGATGTGGTCCCCCGTCGAGAAGATCGGCGGATCGATAGTCAGGTTCTGGGACGTGATCTTCATCGTGCTCGCAATCGGGATGGTCGGTCGCCGCTGGCACGCGCGCGCGGCG
>Ga0302324_100021165_pt1 | contig 12690 bp, 10 predicted proteins | sample Palsa_T0_1_FD_201949 | JGI IMG/M metagenome (GOLD analysis project Ga0302324, IMG submission 201949) | Peat permafrost microbial communities from Stordalen Mire near Abisko, Sweden - Palsa_T0_1 | ecosystem: Environmental > Terrestrial > Soil > Palsa > Peat permafrost | place: Sweden: Abisko...
GTCACGCCTCGCGGGCGTGCAGTAAGCGTAAGAACTCGACGCCTTCGCGCAGCCGCCGCTTCATCATCTCCCAGCTCTTGATCATCTCGGTCGTCATCTCGATGATCTTGCGCGGCCGGAAATAGAAGCGCCGGTAGAAGACTTCAACGGACTTGTAGATCTCTTCGGCATTGAGGCCCGGGTAGCTCAGGGGCGAGAGTTGCACGCCCTGTTTGTTGACCAGCTTGGATGCATCGGTCTCGGTGAGCCAGCCGTTGTCCATCGCCTGCTTGTAAAGCTCCGTGCCGGGGTAAGGCGCCGCCAGCGAGACCTGGATCGTGTGCGGATTGATGTCCACCGCGTAATCGATGGTCTCGCGAATCGTCTCTCTAGTCTCGCCAGGAAGGCCGAGAATGAACGTGCCATGGATGGCGATGCCGAGCTTGCGGCAATCAGCGGTGAAGCGCCGCGCGATATCGGTGCGCAGACCCTTGCGGATGTTGTGCAGGATCTGATCGTTGCCCGACTCGTAGCCGACAAGCAGCAGCCGCAGGCCGTTATCCTTCATCACCTTGAGCGTCTGGTAGGGCACGTTCGCCTTGGCGTTGCAGGACCAGGTGACGCCGAGCTTGCCGAGGCCGCGCGCGATTTCCTCGGCGCGCGGACGGAAGTCGGTGAACGTGTCGTCGTCGAAGAAGATCTCCTTCACCTGCGGCATGTGTTCCTTGATCCAGCGCACTTCGTCGATGACGTTTTGCGGACTGCGGACGCGGTAGCGGTGGCCGCCTACGGTCTGCGGCCACAGGCAGAACGTGCACTTGGAGCGGCATCCCCGGCCGGTGTAGACGGAGACATAAGGATGCTTCAGATAGCCGATGAAGTAATTTTCGATCTTCAGATCGCGCAGATAGACCGGGGCCACCCACGGCAGGGCGTCCATGTCCTCGATCATGGCGCGCGGCGGATTGTGCTGCAGGCTCCCGTCCGGGCGCCTGAAGCTCAAGCCTGTAATGCCGTCGAGGGGCAGGCCGTCAGCCACGTCCTTGCAGGTGTAATCGAATTCCTCGCGAGCGACGAAATCGACGGCTGTCGAGGCCGTCAGAGAGCCCGCGGGATCCACGGCCACTTGTGCGCCCACCATCCCGACGAGGAGACGAGGGTTGGCTTCCTTGAGGAGCTCCGCGACGCGCCCGTCTTTGATGAACGACGGTGCGCTCGTGTGCATGATCACCAGGTCATAGTCCTTCGCCACGGCCAGCACGTCCTCGATCGGTGTGCCGTCCGCAGGCGCATCGATCAGCTTGCTGCCCGGAATGAGGGCCGCGGGCTGCGCGAGCCAGGTGGGATACCAGAACGAGCGAATCTCGCGCTTCGCCTGATATCGCGAACCTGCGCCGCCGTCGAATCCGTCGAATGAGGGCGGGTGGAGGAATAAAGTTTTCATGCTGTGGGCTCTCGCAATTTCATCGTCTATTCTCGCCGCCCGGGCAGCGACTCGCAACCCGCCGCGCGCGGGGCCTCAGACGCTTCTGACCGATCGAACCCGCTCCGGGTTCTCCGCCGTCCACCAGTTCTCGACACTCGTGCTGATTCCCGCCAGATCGAGGCCGGCCGCCGTGAGACAGGTTTCGCGTGAACCATGCTCGATGAACCGGTCGGGTATGCCCAGCTGCAACAAGGGCACCAGCACGCCGTGGGCCGCGAGCACTTCACCAACCGCGGAGCCGGCACCGCCCATCACGGCGTTCTCCTCGATCGTCACGATCGCGCGATGCCGCTTCGCGATCTCGATGACGAGTTCTTCGTCCAGCGGCTTGATGAAGCGCATGTTAACGAGCGTGGCGTCGAGCCGGTCGGCCACTTTGCGAGCCGATTCCACCAGCGCGCCGAACGCGAGAATGGCGAGCCCGCTGCGCCCTTCGCGGCGGTACTGCGCGCGCCCGACGGGGAGCGCAGTCATCTCGGCGATCGGCGGCACGCCCGGACCCACGCCGCGCGGGTAACGCACCGCGGAGGGAACCGACAGCGTGGTACCCGTATAAAGCATCTGGCGGCATTCGTTCTCATCGGCCGGCGCCATGATCACCATGTTCGGAATGCAACGCAGAAAGCTCAGGTCATAGCTGCCTTGATGCGTGGCGCCGTCGCTCCCGACGAGTCCTGCGCGATCGAGCGCGAACACCACGGGCAGTTTCTGCAATGCCACGTCATGGATGAGCTGGTCGTAGGCGCGTTGCAGGAACGTCGAGTAGATGGCGACGATCGGTATAAAGCCCTCCGCAGCGAGCCCCGCCGCAAACGTCACGGCGTGTTGCTCCGCGATGGCCACATCGAAGTAGCGGTCCGGAAAGCGCTTCGAGTACTCAACCAAACCAGAGCCTTCGCGCATCGCCGGCGTGACGCCGATGATTTTCGGCTCACGCTCGGCCATATCGCATAGCCATTGTCCAAACACCTGTGAATAGGTGGGACCGGTGCTCGCTTCCTTGAAGATCTTGCCGCTCGCCGGATCGAACGGACCCGGGCCGTGCCACTTGATCGGGTCCGCCTCGGCAGGGCCGTAGCCCTTGCCCTTGCGCGTCACGACATGCAGGAACTGCGGTCCGCGCAGCTTCTTCACGTTGCTGAGGGTGCTGACCAACGCCTTGACGTCGTGGCCGTCCACGGGCCCTATGTAATTGAATCCCATCTCCTCGAACAGCGTGCCGGGCAGCACCATGCCCTTCAAATGCTCCTCGGAGCGGCGGGCGAGCTCCCACACCGTCGGCATCTGCCGGAGCACTTTCTTGCCGCCTTCGCGCAGCTGCGCGTACATGCGCCCGGAGAGCGCGCGCGCCAGATAGTTGGACAGGGCGCCCACGTTCTCGGAGATCGACATGTCGTTGTCGTTCAGGATGATCAGCAAGTCCGTCGACAGCGACCCCGCGTGATTCAGCGCCTCGAACGCCATTCCCGCCGTGAGCGCCCCATCCCCGATGATCGCCACCGAACGGCGATCTTCACCGCGTTTCGCCGACGCCACCGCCATGCCGAGGGCTGCGCTGATCGAAGTGCTCGAGTGACCGACGCCGAAAGTGTCATATTCACTTTCGCTGCGGGTCGGAAAAGGCGCGAGGCCGCCATCCTGTTTGATGGTATGCAGCAGCTCGCGGCGGCCGGTGAGCACCTTGTGCGGATAGGCCTGATGGCCGACATCCCACACCAGCCGGTCGTAGGGTGTATTGAAAATGTAATGCAGCGCGACGGTGAGCTCGACCGTGCCGAGGCCGGCAGCGAAATGGCCACCGCGGGTCGAGACGCTCTGAATCAGGAACTGCCGCAGCTCATCCGCCACGGCGGGCAGCTTGGAGGCCGGCAGACTCCGCAGATCCTCGGGTACGTGGAGGGACTCGAGCAGGGGGTAAGTATTGGGCGGCGGGATCATTCGCACCAGTTTATACCAGCCGTGTCCCCGGCCGGTATCGGTTGGTCGCCTTTTGTCGCGCAAGCGCCACCGTCGCGAAGCCAACGTTGCGGCGGTGCGGTCCAACCCGCTATAGTTACGAGTGGGTTACAAGGCAGCTCCCCTAAGATGGTTGTGGGGTTCTCGGCGCCACACCTAGCCCACAGGTGTCATTGCGCTGACTTTCCGAGATACTGCTCTTATGGATTCCGGCATTACCAATGAAGGTTATCAGGACCAGATCCTACCGCACGTCTCGCGAACCTTCGCGCTGACCATCCCGCAGCTCCCGCCGCGGCTGAAGGTGGCGGTGACGAATGCCTATCTGCTGTGCCGCATTGCGGACACCATCGAGGACGAGCCGGCGCTCTCGCCGGCGGAGACCCTCGCGCTGCTCGAGCGCTTCCAGGGGGTCGTGGGCGGCCGCGGCGACGCCGGAGCACTCGCCGGCGATATCGAGAAACGGCTTTCCACGCGCACCCTGCAAACCGAGCGCGATCTCATCGTAAACATGGCCCGGGTGCTGCGTGTCACCGCCTCGCTATCACCGCCGCAGCGCTCGGCGATCCAGCGCTGCGTCGATCTGATGTGCTATGGGATGCCGCGGTTTCAGTCGGCGACGAGCCTCGAGGGCCTGTCCCGGCGTACGGACCTGGACGAATATTGCTATTACGTGGCCGGGGTCGTCGGCGACATGCTGACGGAGCTGTTCTGCGAGTACTCGCCGGGGATTGGCAAGAACCGCGCGCAGCTTTCGCGGCTCGCCGTGTCTTTCGCGCAGGGCCTGCAGATGACCAATATCCTGAAGGATGTGTGGGAAGACCGCAGCCGCGGGGCCTGCTGGTTGCCGCGCGAGGTTTTCGCCGCTTACCACGTGGATCTCGCGGGCCTTTCCCCCGAAAGCGCCGGTCCCGGCTTCGACGCCGGAATGCGCGACCTGATTGGTGTGGCGCACGCGCACTTGCGCAACGCTCTGGAGTACACGTTATTCATACCATCTGCCGAGACCGGGATCCGTCGTTTCTGTTTATGGGCTATCGGACTGGCCGTGCTTACATTGCAAAAAATTCATAATAATCCCGGCTTCACCGCCGGCGCTCAGGTCAAGATTTCGCGCTCCGCGGTGTCTTGGACGCGTTTTTTCGCGAACCTTTCGGTACGCAACGACTGGCTGCTGCGGCGATTGTTCGCCCGGGCGGCGCGCGGGCTGCCGCTCGCGCGGCTTCCCGAAGTGCGTCGGCCGCAAGCCGCTCGAGCCGATCTCGAGAGAGCCGACCTCGAGAGCAGTGCGATCGATGAATTTGCGGTGGTTCATGGCGCAGAGCCGGTGCGCCGCCGCTCTTACGGGAGCTCGGGCACATGACCCGCATCGCAGAGAAACCAGCGCCGTCGCAGGCGCCGATCCCCGCACGAGGCGACGTCGTCGCGCTGACCCTCACCCGGACCGTCTCGACGCTCCTCGATCGAGCCATCACGAGCGCGCGCGACGCGATGATCGGACGGCAGAGCGATGAAGGCTACTGGTTGTTCGAGCTCGAAGCCGACTGCACCATCCCGGCGGAGTACATCATGATGATGCACTTCCTCGACGAGATCGACGCAGGACTCGAGACCAAGATCGCCGTGTATCTGCGCGCGCATCAGATGTCGAACGGCGGGTGGCCGCTCTACCAGGCCGGCGAATTCAACATGAGCTGCACGGTGAAGGCGTACTACGCGCTCAAGCTCGCCGGCGATGACGTCAATGCGCCGCACATGGCGCGCGCGCGGGCGGCGATTCTCGAGCGCGGCGGCGCTGCAAGGTCGAACGTTTTCACGCGTATCGCGCTGGCCTTGTTCGGCCAGCTTCCGTGGCGCGGTGTGCCTTACATTCCCGTCGAGATCATGCTGCTGCCGAATTGGTTTGTCTTCCACCTCGACAAGGTCTCGTATTGGTCGCGCACGGTCATGGTGCCGCTGTTCGTGCTGTGCACGCGCAAGCCTCGCGCCAAGAATCCGCGCAACGTGCACATCCAGGAGCTCTTCACCACACCGCCGGACAAGGAGCGCGATTACTTCCGCGACAGCAAGAAGCTCGGCGGGTTGCTCGGCCGGATCATGCTCGTGGTCGAGCGCATCGGCCGCCGGCTCGATCCGCTCATCCCCGCCGCCATGCGCGAGCGCGCCACCAAGCGCGCCGAGGAGTGGATGCTCGAGCGCCTGAACGGTGAGGACGGACTGGGCGCGATTTTCCCCGCGATGGTCAACGCGGTCGAGGTGATGACGATTCTCGGCTATCCGGCTGACGATCCGCGCCTCGTTACGGCGAAGCGCGCCCTGCATAAGCTTTTGGTGATCGGACCGACGAGCGCCTACTGCCAGCCCTGCGTCTCGCCGGTGTGGGACACGGCGTTGACCGTGCGCGCCATGCAGGAGGTGGGGGATGAGACCGCACTCAAGGCCGCGACCGAAGCCCTCGACTGGCTCAAGGACGAGCAGCTGCTCGACGAGCCCGGCGATTGGCGCGTCGATCGCCCGCACCTCAAGGGCGGCGGCTGGGCATTTCAGTTCGCGAACGACTACTACCCCGATCTGGACGATACCGCCGTGGTCGCCTGGGCCATGCATCAAGCGCCCAACGCCGCCGAGTACACGGAGAACGTGTCGCGCGCGCTCGATTGGCTGGGGGGGATGCAGAGCAAGAACGGCGGCTTCGCCGCGTTCGATGCCGATAACACCTCTTACTACCTCAACAAGATCCCCTTCGCCGATCATGGCGCGTTGCTCGATCCGCCGACCAGCGATGTGAGCGGGCGCGTGGTGACGGCGCTCGGGCTGATCGGCCGCCCGCAGGACGCCGCCGTGCTCGAGCGTGCGATCGCCTATTTGCGCGCCGAGCAGGAGCCGGACGGCTCGTGGTTCGGACGCTGGGGTACGAACTATGTGTATGGCACCTGGTCGGTGCTCACATCGTTTGCGCAGGCGGGGATCCCCGCGAACGATCCGGCGGTGCGCCGCGCCGTGGACTGGCTGCTCGCGCGGCAGAATTCGGATGGCGGATGGGGCGAGACCAACGACAGCTACTTGAAAGGCGGGCGCGCCCGCAGAGTCGCCAGCACTCCCTACCAGACCGCCTGGGCGCTGCTTGGCCTGCTGGCCGCCGGGGAAGCGCACTCCGATGCTGCGCGCCGCGCGGTGAATCATTTGTTGCGCACCCAGGAGACGGACGGTCTGTGGAGTGATGTAACGTTCACCGCACCGGGTTTCCCGCGCGTCTTCTACCTCAAATATCACGGCTACTGCGGCTACTTCCCGCTCTGGGCGCTGGCCAGTTACCGCACCTTGACCCGGACCGGGACCTCCCATTGAATTCGGCGGGCGTCGTCGCGGCGCTGGCCGCGGAGGCGCGCGTGCTCGGTCCGGCTCAACAGAAGGGCCAGGGATTAGCGCTGCTCGCCGACGGTAACCTCCTGGTCGTGAGCGGCATGGGGCCGAAGGCGGCGCGCAGCGCCGCACAGCGCCTCCTGGACGCTGGCGCCACTTCGCTCGTGAGCTGGGGCTTGGCCGGGGGCCTCGATCCCGATCTCGAAGCGGGCGCCGTGTGTGTGCCGCGCGAGGTCATCGCCGCCGACGGCAGCCGTCTGCGGACGGCGCGGGGCTGGCAAGAGTCCCTTGCGTCCTCCGTCTCTTCCGCCCGTTGCGTCGGCAATGAGCCGCTGCTGACGGCGGAACACGCCCTCGAGACTGCCGCCGACAAGAGTGCTGCACGCCGCGCGACCGGCGCCTGCGCCGTCGACATGGAAAGCTCGGCTGTCGCGCAAGTCGCCGCGGCCCACGGCGTGCCCTTCATCGCCGTGCGCGTGATCGTCGATACCGCGCGCGACGGCATTCCGCCTGCGGTCGCGGGAGCGAGTCACGCGGGAAGGCTGCGCATCGGGCGATTGATCCTCGGTCTGATTCGCTCGCCATTCGAGATCGCAGCGCTCCTGCGTCTGGCGCGGCGGTACCGGGTGGCGTTGCGCTCGCTGCGGGCGGTTGCCGCCTTGGGCAAGCTCGAGCCGCCCTTGGCCAACGGGGCCGCTTCAGCGGCCGCGGCCGGAGCCGCTGCTTCCGGGGTCACGTCCGGGGCGAGCCCCGCGTGAGAGCCTTGGTTTCGGGCGCCACGGGCTTCGTGGGCGCCGCGGTGGCGCGGGCCTTACTGCGCGACGGCTGGCAGGTGCGGGCGCTGGCGCGCGCGGGTTCCGACCGCAGAAATCTCGAGAGCCTCCCGCTCGAGATCGCCGTCGGCGACCTCAACGATCCGGCCTCCCTCGAGGCGGCGATCGCCGATTGCCGCGCGCTGTTCCACGTCGCCGCGGACTACCGGCTTGGTGCGCGCGACCCGGAGCAGCTGTATCGGACCAACGTCGAGGGGACGCGCAACATCCTCGCGGCGGCGCGGCGCGCGGGCGTCGAGCGCAGCGTCTACACCTCCAGCGTTGCGACCATGGGCATACCGGTCGACGGCACACCCGGCGATGAGGCCACGCCGGTCACACTCGATGCCATGATTGGTCATTACAAGCGATCGAAGTTCCTCGCCGAGCGCGCGGTACTCGACGAGGCGCGCGCCGGACTGCCGGTGGTCATCGTCAATCCCTCGACGCCGGTCGGGCCGGGAGACGTGAAGCCGACGCCCACCGGCCAGGTCGTGCTCGATGCGGCGTGCGGCCGGATGCCGGCCTATGTCGATACGGGGCTCAACATCGTGCACGTCGATGACGTCGCCCGCGGCCACTTGCTCGCCTTCGAGCGCGGTGTCGTGGGTGAGCGCTACATCCTCGGCGGGAACGACATGACGCTGCGGGAGATTCTCGCGGAGATTTCGCGCCTCGTGGGGCGCGCTCCCCCGCGCGTGCGTCTGCCGTACGCGGCGGTGTTGCCCATCGCCTATATCGCCGAAGCGTTCTCGCGCGTGTCGGGTCGCGCGGGCCGCGTCACGCTGGAGGGCGTGCGCATGTCGCGCAAACGTATGTTCTTCTCGAGCGCCAAGGCGCAGCGCGAGCTCGGGTATGCATGGCGGCCGCCGGTAGAGGCATTCGCAGACGCAGTTGAATGGTTTCGCGAGCGCGGGCTCATTCCGGGCCGATGACTTCGGCGCGGGCGACCAGGCGTCGGCCCTCCACAGCCTGCGAGATGAGGAGGATGGGCACGGCGAGCACGATGTCGCGGGCCCGCTTCAACAACGATACCGCAAGCCCGAATTCCGCGCCGACGCCCAACAGCGGTGCGAGGAGCGCGTAGCTCGCTTCCTGGATCCCGAGGCCGCTCGGCACCAGCACCGCCGCACTGCGCACCGCGCCGACGAAGGCCTCGACGGCGATCGTGAACAAAAAATCGACGTGCGCTCCCATGAGCCGGAAAGCGATCCACGTGCCCGTTGCGCTCGCGATCCAGGCGGCAAGATGCAGTCCGCAGGAAAGCGCGACGCGTGAGCGCCTCGCGTGAATGGCATCCAGCGTAGCGCCCACCGAAGCCGTGTGTTCTGCGGCCCGCGGCAGAAAGCGCGCGGCGATCCGTGCCGTGAGGCGGTGGCCGTAGCGTTGCAGCGCGAGCAGCACGGCGCCGGCGATGACCGCCATCGCCAGCCCGATCAGTACGAATCTATCGAGCGAGGCCGAGAACGGCGTTGCCGGAGCATGCTTGCTCACAATCGCCAGCCCGAGCGCGATGAAGGCAATTTGAGCTAGCAGCTCCGTCGTGACATCGACGATGGTCGAGGCGAAGGCGAGGGGCGCGGGCACTCGATGCAGGATGGCCGCCCGCGCGCCGAGCGCAATGCCGCCGATGCTCGAGAAGGGCAAGATGTCGCTGGCCGCCTCCCGGATCATTCTCGCCCAGACGAACACACCGAAATACTTGCCGCCGTTGCGAGGCAACAGCACGTACCAAGCCGCCGCCAGGAGCGGGCACATCGCGAGACCATACGCACATAGCAGGCCGAATCCGCCGAGCCCGACTCGGGCCACGGCCGATACGACCGTGCCGAAACCGATGTGAATGACGACGTAGAGAGCGAGGCAGAGCCCTAAAGCCGCGACGACGGCGGCGCGCCGCTTCACACCACGCCCTTCAAGCCGCGCGATGGAGAGCCGGGGCGTCTGCCTGCGGGCGCGCGAAATCTGCGAAGCCGCCGAGTTGCAGCGCCCGCTCACGGCAGGCCGTGGCGACTTCGGGTGCGACCAGCGCCTCGAGTTCCTCTCGATAGCGATAGCCGGGCGCGCAGCCCGGATATGGCGCGGTGGCGGGGTGCAGATAAATCTCGGAAAGGCCCGGGGGCAGATGCGCGATGAGCGCGCGCAGCCGATCGCGTGTCATGCTGCCGGACCACTGCAGACCGAACACGCGGTCGCTCGTGAACAGCCCTGCGGCTCGAAAACGCCGCCGCAAGAGCAGCGCCCACGGCGCAAGCGCCAGCGCGGGCATGCGCGGCGTGCCGGGCTCGATGTTGCGCAGGACCGCGGCGGGCTCGAGCGGCACGCGCACGGCACGCAATCCGTAGCGGCGTCCAATGCTCACGATCAGGCTTGCGATGAGCGGATGCAGGTGGAAGTGCTTGTGCGCATTGCAATGATCGAGCGCGAGACCGGTAGCACGAAAAGCCTCGAACTGGGCAGCGATCTCGGCGGCGAGTTGCCGGCGAGCTTCGCCGCTCGCCGCGAACAATGCCCCCATGGCCGCCATGTCGCGGCGGAACGATCCGTCCGCATTTACAAGCCGCGAAACGGAATCGGGCGGCAACACCGGGCGGCCCTCGACCAGCAGCAGATGCAATCCCACGCGTAAGTTGGGGTTGCGGCGCGCGCGCGCCACCGCGTCGTCCGCCGCCGGACCGCTCACCATCATGCTGGCGGCGGTCAGAACGCCGGTGCGGTGGGCGGCCTCGACGGCCTCGTTAACTTCGACAGCGGCTCCGAAGTCATCCGCCGTGACCATCAGGCGCACTGCGCCGCCGTTTGTCATTGGGTGATTCTCACCACCGGCTGTACCGAGCCGTCGCGGGTCACGCGCAAGCGATCGTCGCGCCAGTGCACTCGACGGGTGACGAATCCCCAGGCCCAAAGCAACAGGCTGAGCGCCTCCCGAAGGGGCAGCACGGCGAACTCGCGCGCGGCGAGCGAGCTGCGCACGCGAAGATGCAGCACGATCCTGCCGAGCGCAGTGACGGCGAGCAGCACGATCGCGGGATACGCGCCGCGCGAGATCGCGCAGCCGAGCGATGCAACGGGGACGCTGAACGTGATGAACGACAGGCCATAGCCTAGCGGTCGCACCGCGCGGATCGTGCGCAGCCAGCGCAACTCGTGGCGCACCAGGTCGCCGAAGCTCCGCTCGTCGACGCACGTCTCGACCACGAGGGAGGATAGCACCGTGCGCAATCCGCGCGCGCGGGTGAGCTCGCCCAGGCGGTAATCGTCGGCCAGTTGATTGGCGATGGCTGCGAGTCCGCCCATGCCCGCGAGCACTTGCCGGCGCAGCGCGATGGTGACGCCGAACGCGAACGCACGCGATCCGAACAGCGCCGCGACGCGCACCGACGGCATGAACCAGTCGTTGATGAACATCGAGCCGAGCAGGGAACACAAGCCGCGCCGCGGAACTCCCCGATAAGGACATGTGACGATACCGACGTCGGGATCCAGCAGAGGCGGCACGACCCTCGCCAAATAGTCGCGCGGCACCCGCACGTCGCTGTCCGAAATAATCAGGTAGTCATATTGGGCGAGCGGCATCATGTTCATGAGGTTGCTCACCTTGCGGCTGCTGCCGTGCTGACGCCGGTCAACCACGAGCTTCAAGTCGAGCTTCGGAAACTCGCGCTGCAGCCGGCTCACCACGTCGGTGGCTGGATCGGCCCCGTCGGCCACGCCGAACACGATTTGAAATTGCGGATAGTCCTGATCGCAAAACGACCGCAGGCACTCGTACAGCGCGTGCTCGTCGCCGCACAAAGGCTTCAGAATGGTCACGGCGGGAGCCTCTCCGGCGCGCACGCAATAGTCGGCTTTGAGCCTGACGCGGATGGCGATCGCGGCGACGGCCGTATATGCCGCGGCGCTCGCGGTCACGGCGATGCCGAACCAAAACATCCCTATTTGAGCCGTCATCATCGTTCAGGAACCTTAGGATCTAGAGAACGCTGGCCCTGGCGCGAGAGTTTCGCAAGCAGCTATCATCCCGCCTGGGTGTAGGCGATAGCAGGAGGCCGGTCGGGTTTTTGTTATGGATGAACTTCGGCACGTGAATCGTCTCGACGATGCTGGCATTATGGCAGATTCAGATGCCTTGATCTTGGTCGACGAAGCCGACCGTCGGCTCGGTCACTTGAGCAAGGAGGCGTGCCACCAAGGCCGCGGTGTTCTGCATCGCGCATTTTCATTGCTGATTTTCAATGAGCGCGGCGAGCTTCTCGTGCAGCAGCGTGCGCCCACGAAGCGTCTCTGGCCCCTCTACTGGTCCAACAGTTGCTGCAGCCATCCGCGCTCCACGGAAAGTATGGAAGCCGCCACGCGGCGACGCCTCAATGAAGAACTCGGAATCGGCTGCTCCCTCGAATTTTTGTTCAAATTTCAATACCACGCGCAATTCGACGAGACGGGCGCCGAGCATGAGCTCTGCTCCGTGTTCATCGGGCGTTGCGACGGACCCGTGAAGGTCAACCGCCAGGAGATCCACGACTGGCGCTGGATGCCCCCGGATGCCTTACAACGCGAGATGGCCTCTTCGGTTGACAGCTCGCGGTATACACCCTGGTTCATGCTGGAATGGGCCCGGATCTGGCGGGACCACCGCCCCGCGGTGCTCGCCTTGGCGGCCTCCCGGGCTTAATGATGCAATCTTAATGTCGCGCCGGATACCCGCGGCGCGGTACCATAGAGCATGGCAATTCCTCTCCTGCAAGTTTATCGGGTGGCCAAGTATCTGGCCGGGCGCAAGCTCCGAGGCGAGAAGCGATACCCTCTCGTGCTCATGCTGGAACCCTTGTTCCAGTGCAATCTCGCCTGTGCGGGATGCGGCAAGATCGACTACCCGAAGGAGATCTTGCAAAAGCGCGTGAGCGTCGAGGATGCGCTGCACGCGGTCGATGAGTGCGGCGCGCCGATGGTCTCCATTCCCGGCGGCGAGCCGTTGATCCACAAGGAGATGCCGCAGATCGTCGCGGGGATCGTCGCGCGCAAGAAGTTCATCTATCTGTGCACCAACGCGATCCTGCTCGCGAAGCACATCGACGAGTACAAGCCTTCGCCGTA
>Ga0302324_100021166_pt1 | contig 12689 bp, 11 predicted proteins | sample Palsa_T0_1_FD_201949 | JGI IMG/M metagenome (GOLD analysis project Ga0302324, IMG submission 201949) | Peat permafrost microbial communities from Stordalen Mire near Abisko, Sweden - Palsa_T0_1 | ecosystem: Environmental > Terrestrial > Soil > Palsa > Peat permafrost | place: Sweden: Abisko...
AAACCGCTCGCTGCCGATGACGATCTCAGCAATCAAGCCAATAGCTGACCAAACCGAATAGCGCCCGCCAACCCAATCCCACATCGTGAAGCGGTGATCCGGAGCGATGCCGAACTTGTCCATGGCCTCTGCGTTGGTCGACACGGCAACGAAGTGATTGCCCGCGGCCTTCTCTCCCAGGGCACCGACGATCCACGCTCTCGCCGCATTGGCGTTGGTCTGCGTCTCCTGCGTGATGAAAGTCTTGGAACAGATAATGACCAGCGTTTCGGCGGGGTTGAGCGTCCGCGTCAAATCCTCGAGCTGCGTGCGATCGACGTTGGACACGAAGTGCGGAGTGATGTCGCCGCTCCACTCCGCACGCAGGGCGTCGCAGACCAACAGCGGCCCTAAATCCGAGCCCCCGATGCCGATGTTCACCACATGCCGGAATTTCTTGCCCGTCAGGCCCAGTTTCTGACCGCCGCGTACCGCGGCGACATAGGCCTTCAGTTTTTGGCGCGAGGCCTTGACCTCGGCTTGGATGGCAGGCGACCCGGCGAAATCTGAGCGCAGCGCCGTGTGTAGCACTGCGCGCTTCTCCGTCGTGTTGATCGGATCGCCGCGGAACATGGCTGCAATGCGATCGGACAGATCCACCGCGCGGGCCAAATCCAACAGCAGCGACAAACTCTGGTGGGTAATGCGCTGCCGCGAGAAATCGAGCAGCCAGGTATCGTGCTCGAGGTGAAAATTCTGCCAGCGCTTTGCATCCGCACCGGCGAGATCGCGTAGGTGCACGTTCGCCATGTCTTTGGCATGCGCAGCAACTGCCGCCCAAGCCGGCAATGAAGAGTTAAGTTCGCTCATGCGGGTTTACTCATGAAGGTTATGATAGTAGGCAACGTACATTACAATCTTCGCCACACCGTTTTTCCGGACGAGGCTTTGTCGAGCAGTGCCAGGATATGTTCGTGGGCCGCGCTCTCTTCCTCGTTGGCGTTGATCACCACGATGCGGATGTCGGTCGTCGATCGCATCGGAGCGGCTTGGCGCGCGCGGGCACGAATCGTGTCGGACTCGGCACTTAAAGTAAGGCTGCCCTGCCCTCCGGTCATTGCCAAATACACTTCGGCCAGGATGCGCGCGTCGAGCAACGCGCCGTGATATTCGCGATGCGAATTGTCGACCGAATAGCGCTTGCACAGCGCATCCAAGCTGTTGCGCTGTCCGGGATGCATTTGGCGGGCGAGCGCCAAGGTGTCGAGTACCCGGCATAGGTCAGGCACGCGGTGCTCGAAGGCAATGCGCGCCAGCTCCGCGTTCAGGAAAGCCACATCAAAGGGCGCATTGTGGATGATCAGTTCGGCGTCGCGGATGAACTCCAGGAACTCCAGGTGCACGAGCGAAAAGGTCGGTTCCTTCGCCAGCCGTTCGCGCGTCAAGCCGTGCACTTGAACCGCGCCCTCGTCAATGTCGCGCTCGGGGTTCAAATATTGATGGAAGGATCGGCCTGTCAGTCGCCGGTTAAAGAGCTCCACGCAACCGATTTCAATGATGCGGTGCTCTTGCTCCACCTCGAGCCCCGTGGTTTCCGTATCGAGAACGACTTGGCGCACTCTAAAATCTACCGCACTGCCAACATGCGATCGATCGCCTCGTTGGCGAGCCGATCAACGTATTCATTCCCATCATGTCCCGAATGCCCCTTCACCCAAATCCATTGAATATCCTGAGTCGCCGCCGCCGAATCCAACAGCTGCCACAGGTCTTGATTCTTTACCGGTTCACGCGCCGCGGTACGCCAGCCGCGCGCCTTCCAATTCGGCAGCCACTCGGTGATGCCTTGCAGCACGTACTTCGAATCGGTGTACAACTTCACCGCGCAGCGCCGCTTTAAGGCCCCCAAGCCGCCGATCGCCGCGGAGAGTTCCATGCGATTGTTGGTGGTCGCGGCCTCGAATCCGGAAACTTCCTTGCGCTCCGCGCCTGACACCAGCAGCGCCGCCCAGCCGCCGGGACCCGGATTGCCGCGGCAGGCGCCGTCGGTGTAAATCTCGACTTCGGTCATGGTCCGACTTTGTTGGTCGGTTCCGCCGCACCGACCAATACCCGCTGGCGCACCCGCCGGCGCGGCAGAATCAGGGTCAACGTTGACACGCGCTTGCGCGCCTTGAGCAGGTAAGCACCTGCGGTTAGGGCACGCCGCGGCTGTACTTCGGCGGTCCCGCCCTTCAGGGGCAGGAAACCCAGATAGCCATGAACGCTGTCCACATCGAACCCCAACAGCGCCACCCAGTCGCGCAGCCGCCGCTCCGAGAGCATGCGCTGGGTATGCGGCGGAAATGGCCGCCGGCCAAAGGACTGGCCAAACACACGCCGGGCGCCCCAACCGCTGAAGGGGTTGAAGCCGCAAATCATCAGGCATCCCTCTCCGGTCAGCACACGCTCGGCTTCGCGCAGGACCGCGTAAGGGTCTTCGACCAGCTCGAGTGTATGCGGCAACAAAATCGCGTCGATGGAATCGGACCGGAACGGTAGGGTGTCGAGCGGTGCGCAGAGCGTGACGCCGGGGCCGACTTCGGGCGCCACGAGCGTCGTGTGTTGAGTCCGCGCACCGGCCAGCAAATGGCGCGCCGGCCCCCAGGCACCCATCTGCAAGAGCTCAAAGCCAAAAACCGTGTCGAGCGCCAAGTTAGCGAGCGCGGCCTCTTCGCGCAGAACGCGCACCCCCAAGGGGCCCGCGAACCAGTCATCTAGCGCGGTATCCGCCGTCGATTCCAACCCTACCCTCCTTCCTGAAAAAACTAGCGAAGTTCTAATGTTACAGGTTAAATACGCCGCAAAATGTCAATCCTTGCATCGCATCTTAACGTGCGCCCGGTACGCGCATTCTCCGATAACTACGTCTGGCTGATCGAATCTCCAGCGGCGCCCGCCCAGGTTGTTGCGGTGGACCCGGGCGAGGCCCAACCGGTCATCACTGAACTCAAACGCCGGAATCTTAAGCTCGCCGCCATTCTACTGACACATCATCATCCGGATCACATCGGAGGCGTTCCCGAGCTGCTGCGCCTTGGCAAAGTACCGGTGATCGGACCCGACGATGCGCGCATTGCCTTCAAGACCCGCACGGTTCGCGATGGCGAACACTGCGAGTTGCCGGAGTTGGGACTTGGATTCGAGATTTTACAGGTGCCTGGGCATACGGTGAGTCACATCGCATTTTGGGGCCATGGCGCGCTTTTTTGCGGCGACACGCTTTTTAGCGCCGGTTGTGGCCGGATGTTTGAAGGTAATCCTGAGCAGATGAATGCATCGTTGAACCGCCTGCGGGACCTGCCGCCTGAGACGCAAGTATTTTGCGGCCATGAATACACGGCCGCCAACCTTCGGTTCGCCCTGACGGTCGAGCCGACCAATGGCGCAGCCCTTGATTACCAGGAAAGCGTGAATCGCATTCGGGCTTCCGGCGATCCCAGCCTTCCGTCGAGCTTGAGCCTCGAGATCAAGGTTAATCCTTTTTTGCGTTGCGACAAACCTAGCGTGCGCATCGCCGCAGAAAACCGTGCCGGCAAGCCGTTGCCTCAAGCCTTCGAGGTATTCGCGGTGTTGCGAGCGTGGAAGGACGAATTCCGCTAGTGGGACTGGCATGACACCGATCAAGCGACATTATTCACTCGGCTGCATGGTTTTGTTGCTTGGCGCCTGCGCCCATCAGCCGGCGGCAACCAAACGAGAACCGGTGGTGCTGACCGAGCCGCCGGCGGCTGCGGCGCCGCTGGCAGCTGCCGACGCCGGTTCGGCGGCCGAGGCACCCTCTATCACGATGCCGCGCGAATGGCAGCATCACAACGGCGAGGACTACGACGATTTATTCGACCGCATGCGCGCCGGCTTCGCGTTTGATGAAGTTCAGGAGCCCGCGATCGACGTGCAGCTCGCCTGGTTTGAGCACAACCCCGAGTATCTCGAGCGGGTATTTCAGCGCGGCCAACGCTACATGTACCACATTATTACCGAGGTCGAGGCGCGCGGCATGCCGCTGGAATTTGCACTTCTGCCGGTCGTCGAGAGTGCGTACGAACCCTTTGCCTACTCGAGCAGCCGCGCCGCGGGTTTGTGGCAATTCATTCCGGACACGGGCACGCGCTTTGGGCTGAAGCGGGATTGGTGGTATGACGGCCGTCGCGACGTGGTTGAGTCGACCCGCGCGGCGCTCGACTATCTGCAAGCGCTGCATGATCAATTCGACGGCGACTGGTTGCTCGCCATTGCGGCCTACAACGTCGGTGAGAACAGCGTGCAGCGTGAAATGGATTTCAATCGCGCCAATGGTAAGCCGACGGATTTCTGGCATTTGCGGCTGCCCGCCGAGACTCGCGCCTACGTGCCAAAGCTGCTCGCCTTGAAGCGCCTGATGGCGGAGCCCGAGCGCTATGGGCTCGAATTCGCCGTGATACCGAACGAACCCTACTTCGCCGTGATTGACACGGATTCCCAAATCGACTTGAAGATTGCCGCACAGCTCGCCGGCGCGAGTTACGATGAACTGGTGGCGCTGAATCCGGGTTACAACCGCTGGGCGACGGACCCTGACGGTCCGCATCGCATGTTGGTGCCCATCGACAATGCCGACGCCTTTGATGCGGCCTTGAAAACCTTGGGCCCCGACGATCGCATACGCTTCACCAGCCACGAAGTGACGCGCAAGGAAACGCTGGCGATGATCGCCAAGCAATACGGCACCTCAGTCGCCGTGATCACCAAGATCAACGACCTGAAGGACGGCAAAGTAACGCCCGGCGACACCTTGAAGATTCCTGAAATCAGCGGCGAGCTGCCCGACAAGGTGTTGCTGGCTGCCGCGCGTGTCGATCGGCCGGAGACAGACGTCGGTGGCCGCCGCCAGCGTCAGATCGTCTACCGCGTGCGCCAGGGCGAGACCTTGAGTTCCATTGCCCGTCGTCACGGCATGCCGGTGAGCACGCTCGCGCGGTTGAACAATATGGGCGCGCAGGACAACCTCGTGAAGGGCCAGCGATTGGTGATCAAAGCCAGTGCACGGCGCTTTCGCGATGAAGGAGTGGTGTCGGGACGCCGCACGCTCTATACAGTGCGCAGCGGCGACACCGTGTCTAGCATTTCTCGTCAATTTCAAGTGTCGGTCACCCAGCTGAAGAGCTGGAATGGGCTGAACGAGCATCATCAAATAAAGGCCGGACAACGACTTGTAATGTATGTAGATTCGAGCCGGCAACAGGGGTAGAAAAACTTATGGGGTTTCTGAGCGGCAAGCGCGCCCTGATCGTGGGGCTCGCCACGGATCGTTCAATTGCGTGGGGTATTGCCCAGGCCATGCATCGCGAGGGCGCAGAGCTAGCTTTTGCTCATATCGAGCGTATGACCGATCGGGTGGTGCCGCTGGCCAAGCAGTTGGGGTCCGATATCACCTTTGTCATGGATGTCGGCGGCGATGCGGACATTGACAAGGGCTTTGCATATCTTAAGACTCGTTGGCCCTCCTTCGATATTTTGGTCCATGCCGTCGCGTTCGCCTCGCGCGAAGCGCTCACGGGCGATTTCTTGAGCGCAACCTCGCGTGAGGCCTTCAAGGTGGCCCACGATATTTCCAGCTACAGCCTGACCGCCCTGGCGCGCGCCGCGCAGCCCTTCATGCAGGGGCGCGCCGGATCCATCGTCGCCTTAAGCTACTTGGGCGCGGTGCGCTCCATTCCCGGCTACAACGTCATGGGGTTGGCCAAAGCCAGTCTCGAGGCCAACGTGCGCTTCCTGGCCGCCGACCTAGGGCCCCAGGGCATTCGCGTGAACGCGATCTCAGCGGGACCCATCAAGACCCTGTCGGCAGCGGGCATCCCGGGTCTGCGCAAAATGCTCAGCCATGTGGCGGCGACCGCCCCGATCCGGCGTAATGTAACGATCGATGATGTGGGCAACGCGGCGGCGTTTCTCTGTTCGGACCTGGCCGGCGGCATCAGCGGCGAAGTACTCTATGTGGACGGCGGCTTTCACACGGTTGGCATGAGTTTTCCATCAGATGGAGACGGCGCGTGAAACAGGCGTCTCGCCGTGTCAACGTCCGCGCGGATCTAACGTTTAGACAGGTTGTGTTTTCAAAGGGGTATCGCATGTTAAATCGGAGTTTGGTTGCGGTGGTCGCCGGCGTCGCGGCGTTAGGCCTAAGCGCCTGCAACACCGTTGCGGTGCGGACCGACTATGCCCGGGATATGTCGGCGTCCATTTGCCATACCTATGCGTTTGCCATGGAGCATGTCGCCAACGTCGACCAGCCCGCGGCTTACGCCAATCCCATCAATGCCGAGCGCCTGCGCAATGCCATTCAATCCAACATGGCGGCTCGCGGTATCCAACTCGTCGATCGGGCCGCGGCGGATTGCGTGGTCGGTTATGCCATGGGCACCCGCCAGGTGTTCGACGGCTACTACGGGGGCTACTACGGCGCCGGGTGGGGTTTCGGCGGCTATCGGCGCGGTTGGGGCTTTGCGGGCGGTTGGGGCTACGACGGTCCGTGGGTCCAGAACGAAACGCGCATCTCCGTCGACCTATTTGACGCGAAGTCGCACAAGCCGATCTGGCATGCCAGCGCCAGCCAGAACGTATACGAGTTGTCGGGTCCTGAGGCCGTACAAAAAATCGACCTGGCCACGGCGGCAATCTTCGCCAAGTTCCCGGTGGGTGCTCCTCCGGTCAGCGGTGGTGCCAAGACTTAGTCGGCTCAAACTCCGAAAAATAAGTAGTCGATCGCGGCTAGAAGCTCGCTCCGCGCAGCCGCGATCGAACTGACTCTGTTTACTAAGTCTCGCGATCGCATCACTGTCAGTCTTGGTACGACGACGACGTGGTTATTCCCCTGCAGCGCAACGACCGGCATGACGCGTTGACTCGCGGAATGTCCCAAATCGATTGACGCGATAGGCGCAACGAGTTGCGCTGCCCCGTTGATCGTAAAATCGGATTGCATCGCGACCACAAAAGGATAGCCGCGTCGCGCGTTCGGAATCGGATTTACGAAGACGTCAAACTGCGCCATCGTCGCCTTCATAGTGGGCGCGCACCAGTTCTGGAAAGGATCCGTGTTGGGCTTCGTATCTCTCTAAAACGGCGAGCTCGTCGCGGATTTCGGCACGAAGCGCCTCACGAAGCCCAACTGAATATTCGTGTGCGAGCGCTTCCTCGGCAACCTTTGATGTATTGATCCCCATGCTCTTTGCCTTGGCATAGAGATCAGAATTCAGCGTGATGCTCACCGTCTGCTTCGGGGCCTTGGGCTCAAATAGTGGATTTCGCATCGCTGCCTCCTTCTGACGCGTGTATTATACACGGGTAAATTACCCGCGTAACGGCATTGGATCGCGGCCGCTGGGACTAGCCGCTTGGCTTCGAAGCCGGCCTATAGACGAATAAATAGTAAAGGGTGGCGAGCAAAGCGGCAGCGCCGAGAACCAGCGCGAAGAAGCGGTGCAGCGAACCTGCCAAGAGCTCCGGGTGTTGGCCAATGGTTTCCCCGAGCCATGCCAGCACCGAGCACCACAGCAGCGATCCGGCTAGGGTGGCCAGCGCATACCAGCGAAAATCCATGCGCAGAATGCCGACCGGAATGCCGATCAAATGGCGGATCACCGGCAGCAGCCGCGAGAAAAAAACTCCCGCGGATTCATAGCGGCCGGCCCAGCGCTCGGCCAGTTCGATCTTTTCGGGCGAAATCCAGACGTAGCGGCCAAAGTGCAAGACGAGCGGCCTTCCTGCTAAGCGCGACGCCCAATACATCGCGGCTGCGCCAATCCAGGAGCCCAAGGTTCCGGCCAGGACAATTCCCAGCAGGGACATCTGACCTTGGGTATGGGCAATATAAGCAGCCGGCGGAATTATCACTTCGCTCGGAATCGGCACGAAGGTGCTTTCGAGCGCCATCAGTCCCACGATCAGCCAATAGCCGCCCTGGCCTATAACCGATAGATACCAATCCGAAAATTGGTGCAGTAGTTGGGCCAACTTAGGTGCCCGGCGCCTAATCGATTGCCTTGGGATTCAGCGTGATCTTGGCAGAGGCGCGGGCCGCGGCGGCATAGCTCTGCGCTTCGCCCGAGGCGATCTGCGCCGCGTATTGACGCCGCATGTCGGCATCACGGATCGTTGCCGCATTCGGATCTTCGCGCACCGCGCTCAAGGCCAGCACGGCAGCATCGCCATCGCCCAAGCTAAAGGTCTGGTAGATCGGCTTCTGCGCCGGCTTCGGCGCTCTAAATCCGGTCATGCGCACTTCCATGGGTACATCTTGGTCGGAGCGTGTGACAAATTTCGGTGCTTGCACCGTTGCGCCCAAACTCTTTGCCACCGCGTCCCAGCTCTCGCCGGCATTCAAGCGCTTGACGGCATCTGCCGCGGCAGCCGCGGCGAGTTCCTCACCGCGCTGTCTCTTCCAAACCGCGATCACCTCGGTGCGCACTGCCTCGAGCGGCTTCTGCTCCGGCGGCTTGTGATCGGTGGCATGCAGAACGACACCGCGCCCTTTATCCACTTCGACTATGGAGCTCAAGCGGCCGTCTAGTACGTCTTGACTGAAGGCGGCATCGATCACCGCCGGTACCTTGCCGAGCGCCCCGCCGCCGTCGCTGCGGCTGAAATTCGGCACATCCTGCACGGTCAATCCGGCTTTCTTTGCGACGACATCAATGTCCGTGGCATTTTGCAGGGCCGCGTCCGCCAGTTGATCCTGGGCGTTGTTGAACAAGCGTTCGGCTTCGTTGCGTTTGTATTCGGTTTCCAGGTCCGCCTTGGCCTGTTCAAAGGTTTTAACGGTCGCCGGCTGAATGCCGTCGAGCTTTAAAATGTGATAGCCGAACTGCGTTTTAACGGGCCCGCGGATCTCATCGACTTTCATACCAAAGGCCGCATCGGCGAAGGGACCCACAAAAACCTTGCGTTCCGACCAACCCAGATCGCCGCCTTGCGGCGCGGATCCGGGGTCCTGAGAAAATTCCTTTGCCAGTTTCGAGAAATCCTCGCCCGCCTGCGCACGCTTCAGAATACTTTCCGCCTTGGCCTTGACCGCGGCATCGTCTTTCGGATCGTTGACCGACAGCAAGATGTGGCGTACGCGGCGCTGCTCGGCCTGCACGAAGCGCTCGGGCGTCTTGGTCTTCTGTTCATCGTAGTAAGCCTTGAGCTGCGCATCATCGACGCTGACTTTGGCGGCCAGCTTCTCCAGGCTCAATTCGACGTAACGCAAGTTGACCGTCTCCGGCGTCATATAGTCGGCCTTGTGCGCGTCGTAGTAGGCCTTGACGGCGGCATCGTCGGGCGTGGCGCCGGCGGCATACTTTGCAGCCGATACGGTCAGCCAGGCGAGTTCGCGCTGCTGCCGGGTGAGTGCGCGAAATTCCTTCAATTCGGTCGGGGTCGCAAAACTCGAGGCATTGAGTGCGGTGTCGAGTTGCCGCAGCTTCGCATCGCGCCGGAACAGTTCTTCGATTTCGGCCGGCGAACGGCCTTGTGCGTTCAACACCGCCAGTGCATGGGCGTAATCGAATTTTCCGTCAACCTGCAGCGCCGGCACCTTTGCCATCTCCGCGAGCAATTCAGAATCGCTGACTCGGTAACCTAATTCATCGGCACGGGTGACCAATGCCTCGCTCGCCACGTATTGTTCGAGTACCCGCTGTTTGATTTCGTTGCGCATGGCATCGTCGAGCGGAACACTGCTCTGACGCTCGATTTGCGCCAGCTGCTGCTGATAGGTTTGGCGCACCTCGTTGGGGGAGATTTCGGTGCCATTGACCTTGGCCGCGTAAGTGGGGGCGCTCAAGGTCCAATTGATGCCCCAAAAAACGAACACCAGAGCGATGGCCCCGAGCACTACGCCGGCCACCCACCCTTTTAGCTTGTCGTGAATAGTTTGCAGCATGATCCCAACCTCTTTCCTAACCTACCGCGTCACCGCAGCGCGGCCAAGCGGCTCGCGCAGGACTACTTCAGGAAATGGCGGAGTGGACGGGACTCGAACCCGCGACCCCCGGCGTGACAGGCCGGTATTCTAACCAGCTGAACTACCACTCCGCTGTTGGTGGGTGCTGAGGGGATCGAACCCCCGACCCTCGCCGTGTAAAGGCTATTTGGCGTCACAGTGGAAATCAGCTACCCAAACCCTTACACGGCGCGAAGGATACAGGCGCCGGCATGAATGATCAATTGGGAGGGACTATTACCCTTGAAGCCGCTTCCAGGCTTTATGAACACCCGTTTGAGTCATCGCAGACGTGTCGTGTTCCTCCACGACCACGCATTCATCCTTCGGCGGCGCCTTCTCGTGATTTACGGGCGCGCAGTACGGCGGCGGTGGCGGGACTTTCGGAAGCTTGGGTGGTTTCGACCAGGGCAAACGCATTGCCCGCACACTACACCTATATGAAAAACCGCATAGTCTGCTGGCGCACTTAACGGGGTTACCGAGCGCGTTTGCTGGTGGGTGCTGAGGGGATCGAACCCCCGACCCTCGCCGTGTAAAGGCGATGCTCTACCAGCTGAGCTAAGCACCCCCTGGAAAAGGCGCGGAAGTCTACGCGAGGTCCTTTGGCTTGGCAATTGGCCGCGGTCACCGCGCGGCCCCAGGGCTTTTCCGCAACCGCCGCTAATGCGCCCGAACTTGACTCTTTACGCGCACGGCACGTCTCTTTTTCTCGCCCGCCATCGCCTCCGGCGGCTTCGCCGGATCCACGGGCGGCCCGAGCGGCACCGGCATATGCGTCAAGGCGACTTGCAGCACCTCGTCGATCCACTTCACCGAACGGATGTCGAGCTTTTCCTTGATGTTGTCGGGAATCTCGGCCAAATCCTTGGTGTTGTCATCGGGTATCAAGACGGTCGTAATGCCGCCCCGGTGCGCCGCGAGTAGCTTCTCTTTGAGTCCGCCGATCGGCAGCACTTCCCCGCGCAGGGTGATCTCGCCGGTCATGGCGACATCCGAGCGCACCGGAATTTTGGTGAGTGCGGAAATCAAGGCGGTGGCCATGCCGACACCGGCGCTGGGGCCGTCCTTCGGCGTCGCGCCCTCAGGCACGTGAATGTGCACGTCGGCCTTTTGGTAGAAGTCCACATCGAGTCCGAGCAGGGCCGAGCGGCTGCGCACGACGGTCATGGCGGCTTGGATGGACTCTTGCATCACTTCGCCCAACTGGCCGGTGTGCGTGAGCTTGCCCTTGCCGTTCACAACGGCCGCTTCAATGGTCAACAGCTCGCCGCCGACCTCGGTCCAGGCCAGTCCCGTCACCTGGCCGACGCGGTTGCTCTCCTCGGCCTTGCCGTAGCGGAAGCGTCGGACCCCCAGGTACTTGTCGAGATTATTCGAATCGACTGTCACGGTCTTTTCCGCGGGTGCCAGCAGCAGCTGCTTCACCGCCTTGCGTCCGATTTTGGAAATCTCGCGCTCGAGATTTCGCACGCCGGCTTCGCGGGTGTAGAAACGAATCATGTCGTGAATGGCCGTATCGGCGACCACGAGTTCGCCATCCTTCAAACCGTTCTGCTTGATCTGCTTCGGCAGCAAATAGCGGCGCGCGATGTTGCTCTTTTCATCCTCGGTGTAGCCCGGGATGCGGATCACTTCCATACGATCCAGGAGTGGCGCGGGAATATTCAGGCTATTCGCAGTGCAGACGAACATTACCTCGGACAGGTCGAAATCGACCTCGAGATAGTGGTCGTTGAAGGTGCTGTTCTGTTCCGGGTCGAGCACCTCGAGCAGCGCCGATGAAGGATCTCCGCGGAAATCCGTGGACATTTTGTCGACTTCATCGAGCAGGAATAACGGATTGCGGACCCCGCACTTGGCGAGATTCTGAATGATCTTGCCGGGCATCGAACCGATGTAGGTGCGTCGGTGGCCGCGAATTTCCGCCTCGTCGCGCACGCCGCCCAACGACATGCGCACGAACTTGCGGTTGGTGGAGCGCGCCACGCTCTGCCCCAAGGAGGTCTTGCCTACGCCGGGAGGGCCGACGAGACACAGGATCGGCCCGCGAAGATTCTTCACGCGCTGCTGGACCGCGAGGTACTCGACGATGCGCTCCTTGACCTTCTCCAAACCGTAGTGATCGGCCTCGAGCACTTTTTCGGCGGCCGCGATGTCCAAGTGGACCTTGCTGCGCTTCTTCCAGGGCGATTTCACCAGCCAGTCGATGTAGTTGCGCACCACCGTGGCTTCCGCCGACATCGGCGACATCAATTTCAGTTTCGCGAGTTCGGAATTGGCCTTCTCGCGCGCCTCTTTGGGCATGCCGGCGGCTTTGATGCGCTTTTCCAGTTCGCCGATTTCATTCGGCGCATCATCCAGTTCCCCCAGCTCCTTCTGAATGGCCTTCATCTGCTCATTCAAGTAGTACTCGCGCTGGCTCTTTTCCATCTGCTGCTTGACCCGGCCGCGGATGCGCTTCTCGATTTGCAGCACATCCATCTCACCCTCGATGACGGCCAGCATGTGCTCCAGGCGTTTGCGTACGTCCGGGATCTCGAGAACCTTTTGCTTCTCGGACAGCTTGAGCGACATATGCGCCGCGACTGTGTCGGCGAGGCGCCCGGCCTGCTCGATGCCCGCCAAGGAGGTCAGGATCTCCGGCGGTACCTTCTTGTTCAATTTGACATATTGTTCGAACTGCGTGATCACCGAGCGCGTC
>Ga0302324_100021167_pt1 | contig 12689 bp, 10 predicted proteins | sample Palsa_T0_1_FD_201949 | JGI IMG/M metagenome (GOLD analysis project Ga0302324, IMG submission 201949) | Peat permafrost microbial communities from Stordalen Mire near Abisko, Sweden - Palsa_T0_1 | ecosystem: Environmental > Terrestrial > Soil > Palsa > Peat permafrost | place: Sweden: Abisko...
TCAATTCACATATGTCGACTACGCCATCGACAGGGCACCGGGCCGGAGAGAGTCAGTCGGGTCCGTTCGATAAAACGGGTTTGATCTGCCCGGGCATTCTCGATCCGCGCCATCGACACGACCATCGTCGGCCGCGCCCCCCGGCCGTGAGCGAGGACTCAGCTAGCCCGCCTTGCGGCTAGCCGGCGCAGGCCGAAGTCAGCGGTAACCCGCATCAGCTGCAGCGCGAGCAGCGGCAGCCCGAGCAGCAGCAGCGGCGGGTCGATCCAGGCAACGACGGCCGCACCGCCGATCACGACCAGGAAGAGCGGCCCGGTAACGAGCAGATTCCTGACCGCGAGCCCGAGGCATAGCGTCCAGAACGCGGCCGCAGTACTGCCCGCCGTGCCCGCCACCCCCGCCACCCCTGTCGTGCCTGTCGTGCCTGCCAGCCCCACCGGCCCTGCCGTGTCCGCCAACCCCACCGACGCTGCCGTGTCCGCCAACCCCACCGGTCCTGCCGTGTCCGCCAACCCCACCGATCCCTCCGGGCCCTCCACCCCCCGTGCCGCCAGCAAGAACACGTAACCCAGAGCGCTTGCGGTGACCACCAGCGCCACGGTGCCGAGCCCTAGGGCGATTCGGCCGTCGGCGCCCCCGCCGCCCGCGAAGTGCCGCACCTCGATCACGCCGAGGACGGCCGCCGCCAGCGGCACTCCGACCAGGACCGTCTGCCTCGCCCACTGGTCCCGGAAGCCGATGAGGAACTCCCGCACCACCTGGTCTTCCCCGTCCCGCCGCCACCGGTCCAGCGCGAGCGTCGCCGCGCTTACCGCGGCGGGCAGGGTGATAACCGGCAGCGAGAAGACGAGCAGCGCCAGGTTAAGCGCGAGGAAGTTGAACAACGCCGCCAGCGCGGTCATGATCCGGGTCCCCAGAATGCCGGTCAGCATGCTTCACCCCTTCGTTCCGGTCAGGGCGATCCCCTGGATGAACGTCCGCTGGGTCAGGAAGAACAGGATGACGATCGGCGCGGTGGCCGCCGTGGCCCCGGCCATCACCCACGCCCAGTTCGTCGTGTAGTCGCCGAGTATCAGGTCCAGCCCGAGCGAGAGCGGGTAGGAATTCTGGTTGCTGATGTAGATCAGCGGCCCCAGGTAGTCGTTCCAGCAGTAGATGAACTGGAACAGGATGACGGTCGCCATCGCGGGCTTGGCCAGCGGCAGGATGATCCGGCTGTAGATGAAGAACTCGCTCGCGCCGTCGATGCGGGCCGCCTCCGACAGCGACTGCGGGATCGTCATGAAGAACTGGCGCAGCAGGAACGTGCTGAACACCGAGCTGCCGAAGAACGTCGGCACCTCAAGCGGAAGGTAGCCGCCGATCCAGCCGAATCGCTTGTACATGACGAACAGCGGGATCAGCGTGCAGATGAACGGCAGGATCATCGTCATCAGCATCACGTAGAACAGGGCGTCCCGGCCCGGCCACTTGAGCCGGGAGAAGCCGTAGGCAACCAGGCTGCTCGATATCAGCACGCCCACGATCGTCACGGCCGCGTAGACGAACGTGTTCAGGAAGAACCGCCAGATGGGCAGCGCCGCGAACAGCTGCGGGTAGTTGGACCACAGGAACGGGTGCGGCCACCAGACGACCGGCAGCTGAAGCGCCTGCCCGGCGGTCTTGAACGAGGTGCTGATCATCCAGATCAGCGGCAGCCCGAAAACGCAGCTGAGGACGATCAGCACGAGGTGCTTGGACGCGCTGGAACCGAGTTTGCGCAATCTCTTGCGCAGGCTTCCGCGCCAGCCGGGTGCGCTGGGCGTCGGCGGCGCGGGCGGAACTGATATCGCGGGCTGAGGCGGTGCGCTTCGCATCAGCTCAGTCACCGCTCTTCGTTCTCATAATAGACCCACCTCGACGACGTTTTAAGCAATACGACGGTGACGATGAGGACCAGGACGAATAGCAGGAACGCCATCGCTGAGGCATATCCGAGATGTAGGTACTGGAATGCCTGCTGATAGTAATAGGTCACGTAGAACATCGTTGAGTTGCCCGGGCTGCCGGGCGGGGTCTCGATCACCTGGGCCTGGGTGAAATACTGAATGGAGAGCACCAGCGACAAGATGACGTTGAACAGGATGATCGGGCTGATCATCGGGAGCGTCACGTAGCGCAGCCGCTGCCACGGCCCTGCCCCCTCCAGCGCGGCGACCTCGTACATCTCCTTCGGCACCCCCTGCAGCGCGGCCAGGTAGATGACCATCGGCTGGCCCATGCCCCACAGGCCGAGCAGGATGAACGTCGGCTTGGACCAGGTGATCGAGAAGAACCAGGCCGGGCCGTTGATGTGGACGTCGGCCAGCAGCGCGTTCACGACGCCGAACGACGGCTGGAAAATCCAGACGAAGATCAGCGAAGACGCCACCACCGGCACGATCGACGGGATGTAGAACAGCGTCCGGTAGAACGCCTGCCCGCGCACGTTCATGTTCAGCAGCATGGCCAGGCCGAGCGCCCCGATCGTCGAGAACGGCACCTCGATGACCGTGTAATAGAACGTGTTGAAGAGCGCGGTCCGGAACGTGGCGTCGTGGATAAGGGCGTCAAAGTTCGCCAGGCCGGTAAAGGTGGGATTCCCGATGCCGGTGAAACTTGTGAAGCTGTAATACAAGGTCGCGAAGAACGGGTAGAGGTAGAATCCGCAGAACCCGATGATCCAAGGGCTCACGAACAGCAGCCCGAGCCATAGCCGGCGCGCCCCGGGGGACCGGAAGGCCGGAATGGCCGCGCGGGTTGTCATCTGCATGCCTACCTCTACCTCGTTCGTCACGTGCTTCTGCCGTTAAATTAGCGACATCGATCAGCCGGCCGCGGCGCTATTGGCCTGCTGATCGATGTAGACCAGCGCCTGCTGCGGTGTCTTGCTGTGCTCGGCGATATCTTCGGTCGCGGTCGCCTCGGCGGTCTCGAACTCCGATTCCGTCGCGGTGAGGGATGGCGCCGCCGACGCTGAGCTCGACATCTGGTCCACGAACACGTTCAGCCACGGGTTGGCCTTGAGCCATGTCTGATAAGCCGGCTGCTGGACGATCGTCGGCGACGCGGGCATCCAGCCGCCCTTGGGATCGATCTGCGAGGTGAAGGTCGCGTTGTCGTATCCGGCCAGCCACGCGGCGAACGTGAACGCGGCCTGCGGGTTCGAGGCGCCCTTGGGGATGATGTTGTAGTTGCCCTGCCCGAACGTGCTGGGCTGCCCCACGGTGCCAGGGAACGCGATCACGCCGAAGTTGCTGTTCATGCTCGGGTTGGTCACCGGGATGTTCTGGGCGCCCTCCCAGGGCCCGTCCATGTCGAAGCCCATCTTGCCCGCGACGAACGGGTCGTCATCGCCGCCGGCGACCGCCCCGTAGGCAGCCTGCATGGCCTCGACGTCCGAGAGCGGGTAGCTGTCGTACTGCGCGAGGAAGTTCGCCTCGGTCAGCGCGCTCGGGCAGGTCTCGAAGCTGTACTTCCCGCCCGAGCCGAAGCAGTTGACCGCGCCGAAGAAGCTTCCGTAGTACTCGAAGCCCGCGTTGTCCCCGGCGTCCGGGTCGAAGCCGATCTGCTCGAGCTTGCTGCCGGAGATCTTCCACTCCTTGGCCTGGTCGGCGTAGAGCTGGGCCAGCGTCGTGGGCGGCGAGGAGATGCCCGCCGCCTTCAGCATGGACTTGTTGTAATACAGCGCCCAGGAGTTCATCGACATCGGCAGTGCGTACAGCGTCCCCTTGTACTCGCCGCCCTGCAGTGCGATCGGGTACTCCCACTTCTCTAGCCCGGTGTAGGTCCCGGTCAGGTACGGGGTCATGGCCGTGATCGTGCCGTCGGCGGCGTACTCGCCGAGCACCGGGTTCCACTCGGTGAACACGTCCGGCGGGTCGCCCGCCGCGATCTCGGACAGCAGCTTGGCGTCCCCGGTGGCGCTGGGGATGTTGGACTCGGTCACGTGAATGTTGGGATGGGTCTTGTTGAACTCGGTGACCATCTGGTTCAGCAGGGTCAGGGTGTTGCCCGACCACATGGTCTGCCAGGTGATGTTCGCGACCCCGGACGTCGATCCGGTGCTGCTGCCGGTCGACGTCGAAGACGGCGACGAGGCGGCCGGGCCGCCGCAGGCCGCGAGGGTGAGCACGGCGCTGGTCGCGAGCAGCGCCGCGGGCGTCGTCCAGCTTCTTGCCCGGCGTCTGCTCGGGATGTTATCGGTCACAAGTCGCTCCGTTTCTTCGTGCTCTGCTGTCCGTTTCTTCGTGCTCTGCTGCCGTGGCTCACAGTTCGGGTGGACTTGTGTGAGCGCTCACATCCATGGAAGGATTGTGACCGCTCACAATTTGATCGTCAAGGGCGCTGCCGTCACGATTTAACCCTCGTGATATGCGGATGACCCGGACAGGGCAACGAGGAGGCTCGCTTGGCGAGCGCAGCTGAACCACTGATCGGCGTACTGGACGCGGCCCTGGACCTGCGGATCGAGGTGGGCCCGGACGGGATGGCGAGGATTGTCCGGCTAGCCGCCCGCGACGTCGGCGAGCCACCGGCGGTCGGCCTCTCCACCGGACCACCGGCGGCCGACGCGGCGCTGCCGCTGCTCGACGTGGTCCTGGCGGGCGAGGGAAAGGCCTGGTCCGGCGACCGCTACTGCGAATCGGAGGCCGGCGGACGGTTCCGCTACCTCGGTCACGACCGCGCCGATCTCCCCGGCGGCTGGCGCGAGCTGCGAGTAGACCTAGCCGACCCGGTCAGCGGACTGCGGGCGGAGGTGTTCTACCGCGTGCTGGCCGGCCAGGGCGCGCTGCGCTGCTGGGTCCGGCTGACCAACGCCGGCCCCGCGCCGGTGACGGTCGAGTCGGTGACGTCGTTCCTGTGCGGCGGCCTGTCGAGTGCGCCCGGAGCGGTCGGGGCTGCCCCCGACGCCCTCGATGACCTCGACCTGCTGTGGGCCGAGAACGACTGGCTGGCCGAGGGACGATGGCAGCGCCGAGGTCTGCGCGATGCGCTGCCCGACCTGAACCGGCAGGTCCACGGGGCCGACCCGCGCGGCCGATTCGGCCTGACCAGCGCCGGCACCTGGTCGTCGGGGGTCTACCTGCCGATGGGCGCCGTCGTCAGCCGGCGCAGCGGCCACGCGTGGGCCTGGCAGATCGAGCACAACGGCGGCTGGCACTGGCAAACGGGGGAGTGCACGCACCGGTATCGGGCGGCCGGCCCCGGCCCGCACGGCAGGCACGCGCCGCCGGGGTCGGCCAGCGGCGCCTACGTGGCGCTGCTCGGCCCGGCCGACACCGAGCACGCGTGGCACGTGACGCTGCCGCCGGGCGGCGCATTCACGACCGTGCCCGCGGCCGTCGCCGTCAGCGCGGACGGGTTCGAGGGGGCGGTCGCCGCCCTGACCGCGGTCCGGCGCGCGATCCGCCGCCCGCACCAGGACAGCCGCCGCCTGCCGGTGATCTTCAACGACTACATGAACACGCTCATGGGCAACCCCACCACGCAGCGGCTGCTGCCGCTGATCGACGCGGCGGCCGAGGTCGGCGCCGAGTACTTCTGCATTGATTCCGGCTGGTACGCCGACCTCGACGAGAGCTGGTGGGACACGGTCGGCGCGTGGAAGCCGTCCGCCACCCGGTTCCCCAACGGCATCGGCGAAGTGCTCGACCACATCAGGTCGGCCGGCATGGTTCCCGGCCTGTGGCTCGAACCCGAGGTAGTCGGCGTGAACAGCCCGGTCGTCACGCAGCTGCCGCCCGAGGCGTTCTTCCAGCGGGACGGCAGGCTGGTCACCGAGCACGGCCGGCACCACCTCGACCTCCGGCACCCGGCCGCGGTGAAGCACCTCGACGAGGTGGTGGACTTCGTGGTCGGCGACCTCGGCGTCGGCTATCTCAAGCTGGACTACAACATCGAGATAGCGCCGGGCCCCAACACCGGCGGGCTGAGCCCGGGCGCGGGGCTGCTCGAGGCCAACCGCGCGCAGCTCGACTGGCTGGACGCCGTCCTCGACCGGCACCCGGCCCTGGTACTCGAGAACTGCAGCTCAGGCGGGATGCGCATCGACTACGCGCTGCTGTCCCGGCTTCAGCTGCAGTCCACCAGCGACCAGCAGGACCCGCTCCGCTACCCGCCGATCGCGGCCGCCGCCCCGGCCGCCATCGCCCCCGAGCAGGCCGCCAGCTGGGCCTACCCCCAGCCGTCGTACACCGACGACGAGATCGCGTTCACGCTCTGCGGCGCGATGCTCGGCCGCATCTACCTGTCCGGTCACCTGGACCACATGAGCAGCCAGCAGCGCGCGCTGGTGGCGGAGGCCGTGCGGGTGCACAAGGACCTCCGCGGCAGCCTGGCCAGCGCGCTGCCGTTCTGGCCGCTCGGACTGCCGCGCTGGACCGATCCCTGGATCGCCCTCGGCCTGCGCGCCCCGCACGCCAGCTACCTGACCGTATGGCACCGCGGCCCGCTCGAAGGAGAGGCCGGAACCGGGACGCAGCCCGATATCACCCTGCCCGTGCCGCACCTTCGCGGCCGGCCGGTGACCGCTGAGGTGCTGTACCCGGTGGGCCCGGCCCGGGCCGCGGTCGCCTGGGACGCCGACGCGAGCGCCCTGTCGGTGCAGCTCCCGCGCGTCCCGTCCGCCTGCCTCATCCGGCTCGGCGCGCAGTGAGCGCGCGCCGCTACGCCGTCGTCGGCACCGGCGCCCGGGCCGGGCTTTACATCCGCGCCCTGGCCGGCCGGTACGCGGCCGACGCGGCGATCGTGGCCTGGTGCGACACCAACCGGGCGCGGATGAACTACTACGACGATCTCCTCACCGCCGCCGGCCGCACGTCGCCCGCGCAGTACGGCCCGGACGACTTCGGCCGGCTGCTGGACACAGAACGGCCGGACGCCGTCCTCGTGACCTCGCCCGATCACACCCATCCGCGGTACGCGGCCCAGGCGCTGCGGGCCGGCTGCGACGTCATCCTGGAGAAGCCGGTGGCGACGTCGGCCGACGGCGCCCGGACGCTGGCGGACGCGGCCAGGACGTCGGCGGGCACCCTCCGGGTGACGTTCAACTACCGTTACTCGCCGCGCAACAGCGTGCTCAGGCGGGTGATCGCCGACGGGATCATCGGCAAGGTCACGTCGGTGCACTTCGAGTGGGTCCTTGACACCGTGCACGGGGCCGACTACTTCCGCCGCTGGCACCGGGAGAAGACCGCGTCCGGCGGGCTGCTCGTGCATAAGTCGAGCCACCATTTCGACCTGGTCAACTGGTGGATCGGCGACATCCCCGACACCGTCTACGCGCGCGGGGCGCTGCGGTTCTACGGCCCCGCCAGCGCCCGCGAGCGCGGCCTCGAGGAGCGCCAGGGCCGCTCGTTCGGGGCGCCGGGCATGGCCGCCGACCCGTTCGCGCTCGACCTGCAGGCGGCCCCCGCGCTGCGCCGGCTGTACCTGGAGGCCGAAGCGGAGGACGGCTACATCCGCGACCGGGACGTGTTCAGCCCGGGCATCAGCATCGAGGACAACCTCGCGGTGCTCGTTGGCTACCGGTCGGGCGCCCTGCTGACCTACTCGCTCAACGCCCATTCGCCGTGGGAGGGCTACCGGGTCAGCGTGAACGGCGACGCGGGCCGGGCCGAGCTTGAGGTGGTCGAGCGCGGGCACGTCCGGTCGGTCGCGGACGGCAGCGTGTCGGGCCGCCCGGCGGTCGATCCGATGGTCTCCCTCGGCGCCGACGCCGGCACCACCATCCGCGTCGGCCGGGGCGGCGCTGACGCCGGCGACCTCCGGCCCGTGTGCGAGCGGCTGCTGGTCCAGCGGCACTGGGAGCCGGCCCGCGCGGTGCCGATCCCGGAAGCGGCCGGGGCGCACGCCGGCGGCGACGAGCCCCTGCTTGAGTCGCTGTTCGGGCGAGAGGCCCCGGCCGACCCGCTCGGCCAGCGGGCCGACTACGCCGACGGCCTCGCCAGCGTCGCGATCGGCCTCGCGGCGAACGAGTCGATCGCGACCGGCACCGTCATCGACGTCTCCCGGCTCGGCCTCGAGCTCGGCCGCGCGCCCGGCCGCGCGCCCGGCCCGAGGACCTCCTGGCGGCGCCGCTGATCCCGCCGCCGACGGTGCCCGCGGGCCGGCCGGCGAAGGCCGACCGGTCGGCGCAGACCCCGGGGCTCAGGCCCCGGGGACGGCCACTCGGATCGCGATGAGCGCCGCCTCGTCGGCGGCCTGCCGCGCGGCCTCGAAGAAGTCAGGGGCGGCGCAGGCGTAGAGGGTGCGCCCGTCGGCGCCGCCGAGCGCGCAGGCGAACACCGGGGTGCCGGGATGCAGCTCGTCGGTTATCTCGCCGCCCTCCTTGACCCGGAGCAGCCGCCCGCCGGCCGCGTCGGCGATCCACAGCGCCCCCTCAGCGTCGAGGCACCCGCCGTCGGCCGCGACCTTGATCTGGCCGAAGACGGCGTCCATCGCGCGCTCGGTCGGCAGCGGCCCGAACTCCGCCCACACCCGACGGTTCGCCAGCCGCCCGTCCTCGGTCAGGTCGAACGCGGTGCACCGGTTGCCGAACGTCTCGTTCACGATGAGCACGCCGTCCGGCGTGATCACGCTCCCGTTCGGGAACCACATGTCGTCGGCTGCCTCGGTGACGGTGCCGTCGGGGTCCACCCGGCACAGCGACGCCGTTTCCAGTGGCGTGCCGCTCATCAGATCGAACCCGAAGTTGCCGACGTACGCGCGGCCCGCGCCGTCGAGCACCATGTCGTTCGCGTGCCCGGTCGCGTGGCCGCTCAGATCGGCGTGCACGACCAGCGTTCCGTCGGCCTCGCGGCGCAGGACCTTGCGATCCCGCATCGACACCACCAGCAGGCGTCCGTCCGGCAGCCACCCGAGGCCGGCCGGCTGCTGCGGCACGTCGGCCTCGGTGCGCAGGTCGGAGCCGTCCTCGCGAGCCGAGAAGACCTGGCGGCGGTAGAAGTCGGAGAACCAGATCCGGTCCTGCCGCCAGCGTGGCGCCTCGAGGAACTTGAACCCGCTGGCCACCGTGGTCGTCTGTACATCGGTCACGCTCGTCCTCCTTTGGACGTGTCACGACGCGCTTGCGCGCAATGCGCGGCCCGCGGATTCAGGACCCTATGAATGCTCTATCCGATCTTCGCCCATCTGACCAGCCTCCAGGCGGGCGTGAATTCCGGCCAGCCAGCCGGCCGATGGCCGCCGGCCGATGGTCGCCGGCCGATGATCGCCGGCCGCTGATCGCCGGGATGAGCGTGCCCTACCCTGGGTCCGTGCGAGGACCGCGCGATCCGCGAAACTTTCCTGGTTCTGGGTGGCTGCCATCATCATCATCATCATCGCCGCCGGTGGCCTTCCCGGTCTACGGGCTGGACGCGTCGTGGCCGGGGGCGCGGTGGCTGGACCTGTTCGGCGACGAGATCGGCGATCCGCCCCGGTGGGTGGCGCTGGGCCACCAGACCGTGAACGGCCAGTCGCTGATCATGGTGAACACCTACTCCGGGCCGCCGACCGACGCTCAGGCAGCCCGGTCGGGGCAGCCGCCGGGGCAGGATGTGGCGTTCGACGCGGCCCACAGGTTGATCAACCTGACGCTCCCGGTGCAGTCGGTGCCCCGGCCTGACGGCTTTCTCCCGCTGCTGACGGAGCGCGCCGTGCAGGCGGCCGGCCAGCACGCCCGGTGGCCGGCGGTTCGATGGACGGTGGACGCGGTGACGGTGGCCGCGCGGGTGTGGCGGTTCGCCGGCGGTTGGGCGGCGGTCAGCGACGCCGTGGACGACGTGTACCTGTCGGCCGTGGGCGTGGGCGCGCGGCCGGAAGGCCTGTCGCTCACCCGGCTCAGGGACGGCCGCGCCTACCACGTCGACCTGGCCCAGCCGCTGCTGCCGGGACTGCTGTCAGCCTCCAGGCAAGCGGCTGGCGCGCAGTTCGACGAACCGGAGTGGAAGCGGCGAGCCTGGCATGCCGACCATGCGCGGCTGATCCGCGCCCTGCCGTCGGCCGGGCAATAGCGCCTGCTGACCGTTGCTCCGGGCAGAGCCGGTCACTACTGTGGAGGGAGCGTGCGAGGGCGCTGCCAGTCCGCGGGCAGGGATTTTCCCACCTCGAGCAGCAACTTCAGCGCACCGGATACGACCAGCCTCTTTCCGGCCGGGCCACTACGCCTCGTTGGCCGAAACCCTGCTCACCGACCTGCACCGCAACGCCCCGGGCGCGCTGCAACGACTGCGGGCCTATGTGCCCAGGCACGCCGCCGCCGCCGACCCCGGCACCGCCGAGCTTGCCGACGCGCGGCTGATCATCGCCCGCGAGCTCGGCTTCCCGACCTGGCGGGAGCTCATGTCGTTCACCGAGAAATCCGTGCGCGATCTCGAAGAACGCCAGGAGCGGCAGCGGCGGCTGCGCCCGCAGGCCGAGGCCCTGCTGGCAGGCGACATCGGCCGGTTGGCCGGGCTGACCGCCGAGCAGGCCAACACCCTGCTGCGGATGCTCGCCCACCCCGAGGCGCTGCCCGGTTCCCAGCTCGGCGAGGAGCTCGGCGTGCCGCGGGCCGCGGTCGAGGTCCTGATCGGGCAGGCCACCAACCTGGACCTCCCGCTGACCGAGGCCGCCGCCTCCAACCGGGTGGAGTATGTCCGGCTGCTGCTCGGCGCCGGCGCCGACCCGGGCGCCCGGACCGGGGGCGTCACCCCGCTGGAGAAGGCCATCTACAACGACAACACGAAGGTCGTCGACCTGCTCGCCGAGCACGGGATCGTCCCGCGGGCGCTCTGGACGTATGCCGCGTGCGGCCGGCTGGATCTGGTGCGGGCCTGTTTCGGCGCCGGCGGCAGGCTGCGGCCGGACGCCGCGGCCTCGCGCCCCAGCCCGGCCGACATACTTCCCGGCTTTCCGCCCCCGATCCCGGCGAGCGACGATTCGGAGGAGATCATCGCCGAGGCGTTCGTGCACGCCTGCCAGCACGGCCGGACCGAGGTCGTGCGCTGGTTCCTCGACCGTGGCGTCAGCCCCGACGTCGCGCCCTACCTCGGGCGGACCGGCCTGCACTGGGCGATCCCGTACGCCCGGCTTGAGGTAATCCGCCTGCTCCTGGAGCGCGGCGCCGACCCGTCCATCCGCGACGAGCTCTTCCAAGCCGACGCCGCCGCCTGGCTGCGCATCTTCTTCGCCACTCGCTGGCACGATCCCGTGACCCAGCAAATCCACGACCTGATCGAGTCTCGATCGCGGTGAGCTACCGCCGCGGATGCCGGCCTGCCCGCCACGGGCACCGGCTGAATTACCCGAGCAGGCCGAGCTTCGCCGCCCACTCGACGACGGTGTCGGTGTAGAGCGCCGGCTGGTACCGGTGCATCGCGTGCGGCATGTCGGGAAAGGAGCGGAACGTGAAGTCCTGCCCGGCGCCGGTGACGAGTTCGCCGGCCCGGCGGGCCTGCAGATCGGACATCGCGCCGACCAGCGTGCCGGTCGTCTCGTCGACCTGGTGGAAGTGGTGGGTGAGCAGGACCGGCACCTTCACGTTGGAGATCATGTTGGCGTGGTCGCAGGCCGCGGTGGCGATGCCCGACACGAACGCCTTTCCCCACTCGGGGTCGTACTCCTTGAGGTTCTGCGGCGCTCCCGGTGCCTGCTCGACTTCCAGCGGCGGGAACATGGCGGCGAAACCCCGCAGCATGGACATCGGCAGGGTCCGCGGGATCGCCCGCTGCAGCCCGTCCCAGTCGCCGACCGACCACTGGTCACCGAGGTAGGTGTTCCACAGCGCGAACATCGGGCCGATGCCCTGCCGGATCGACTGCCCGACCGCGGGGTTCGCCTCGGAGGCGAACAACGGCGGGTCCTCCCACACGGCGCCCGTGACCTGACCGGGTTTGGCGAAAGCGGACAGCCACGCGGCGATGGTGCCGCCGGAGGAGAGCCCGGACACGATGACCGGTCGTCCGATCACCAGGTCGATGAACCGGACCAGGTCGCCGCCGAAGGTGTCGAGCGTGTACCGGCCGGGAGCCCAGGTCGAGCGGCCCTGACCGCGCAGGTCGACCGCGAAGACCTGGAAGTGCTCGGCCAGCAGCGGCATCGCGTCCTCGTAGCCCCACCACGACTCGCTCTGCGCGGGGATCAGCAGCAGCGCGGGCAGGCTGGCGTCGCCGGCCACGGCGTAGTTGAGCCTGACCTCGCCCACATCGACGATGTGCTCGTCGAACGAGTGCGGAACGTAGATGTCGGCGTGATCGTGCGCTTCGAGGTAGGCCATCAGAGCAAGTTAGCAACTATATGTGATAACAACAAGCCTCGCATGGTCCGTCAGATCAAACCAATCATCTCGAACGGTCCCGGCCGACTCTCCCAAGCCCACTGTCCTGTCGATGGCGTAGCCGACGGGAATCGCGGCTAGTGGCCCCGATCACGTTGACTCGGGCTGCGGGCGGGCCTAGCTTTCGGCCTAGGCCGGTCCTGCCCGTCCCGCCCGTCCGGTAGGGACCTGGCGGCCCTTACCGGCAGAGAAGGAGATCGCATGACCACGGACCAAGAAGGCCAGATGTCTCCCGCCGCGCGCCGGAAGTTCGTCCGCGAGCACCGGACGGCGATCTTCGGATACGGCCGCAAAGACGACGGGCCCGCCATGACGGTCCTGTACTACATCATGGACGGCGACGACCTCCTGATCTCGACCATGCTGGCGC
>Ga0302324_100021168_pt1 | contig 12689 bp, 9 predicted proteins | sample Palsa_T0_1_FD_201949 | JGI IMG/M metagenome (GOLD analysis project Ga0302324, IMG submission 201949) | Peat permafrost microbial communities from Stordalen Mire near Abisko, Sweden - Palsa_T0_1 | ecosystem: Environmental > Terrestrial > Soil > Palsa > Peat permafrost | place: Sweden: Abisko...
TTCGCGTCGGTGAAGGTGCCACCTTTCTCATTGGCCGACTCCAGCCAACGGGCTACGCGTATGCCCAACAAACCTTCCTTATCATCGTGAAAGACAACCCGGTCTAGCGCGTGCAGCGTTGTGACCGTGTCGATCATCCGCTGATTGTCTTTTTGCGAAAACACGTAGCGCGTCTTCTGCTCGAGAATGTTCTGGCCACTGCCTGTCGTCCATACCGAGTCGACAACCAGTTCCCCGCTGTTGTGCCCGCTTTTGGTGGAGACAACTTTCTGTTGATGAATGGTCCCCATCTTGGCACGGTCTTCAGGCTTGATGGCGTCGGAGTTATTCCAGAAGTCGAATCCGTTTACGTTACCGTAATTGAACCAAATTCCCGCGTGATGCGGATGATCGACTCGTTCGCCGGGACGCGGCGCGAGAGGAAATCCACGGACCACGTCGATGCCATCGGCCGTGATGAGCGGATACAGCACCGGCTTCTTTAGGGAACTCGGCCAGACATACGAGGTGAAGGGCTTGCCGTCGATGGTGATATCTACCCGCTGATGCGCCTCGTCGGGAACTACCTGCACGCCCTGGGCAGCCATTGCTTGCAGGGTAAAGGCTGCCAATAGACAGCCGACGAACCACCTATTCATAGACCTTGTCTCCGGCCATCACCTTCTGTGACTTGTCATCAAAGGTGACGCGCTGACCGGTCTGAATAGCAGCAATGTTCATGCACAGCGCGATCGAATGGCTGTAGCCGGCCTCGATGCTGGCGTTGGGCTGCTTGCGGGAACGGACACACTCCATCCAGTTGCGCATGTTGGCGGATGTCATGGGATCGTTGCCGGTGTTGGCTGAGGTCTCCGCTTTCATCACCGTATCGCTGAGAGAATAATCGCCCAGCAGGTTCGGCTTCATGCCCATCTCCGCGGCTGCTTTCGCCGTCATGCCTCCTTCGGAGGTGACGCACTGCTTGTCCATATCGAGCATTCCGCCGTTGGAGTAGTAGATCTCTTTCACCCCTCCGGCGGAGTTGGTCATGCGCGAGGAATAAATGACCTGGAAACCCTTGGTGGGATCATCGAGCGGGCCGTAATCGAAGACCGCGGTCATGGTGTCCCAGTTCTTGCGGCCGTCTTTCCAGAGATAGACACCACCGTTGGCCACTACGCTGCGGGGATGCGGATAGCCCGTGAACCAATGCACGGTGTCGATCTGGTGCACCAGCCATTGATCGGGAATCCCGGAGGAATAGGGCCAGAAGAGACGGAACTCCAGATACTTGCGTGCGTCGAAGGCTTCGTAGGGCCGATTGAGCAGGTAGCGCTTCCAGTCGGTGTCCTGCTCCTTCAATAGAGGGACGACGTCAGGGCGGCGCCAACGGCCTGGCTGGTTCACATTCCAGGTCATCTCTACCGCCACGATGTCGCCAAACTTGCCCGACTGAATGTATTCGTAGGCCTTCTGATAGCTGGGCGTGCTGCGGCGCTGGGTGCCGACCTGGACGATTTTCCCGGTCTGCTTCACCGCGGCGCGGAAGGCTCTGGCGTCCTCCATCGTATGAGCGGTCGGCTTCTCCACGTAGGCATCGCGTCCCGCCTGCACGGCTTCGACGCCATGCAGTGCATGTTGAAAATCGGCGGTGGCGATGATGACCGCATCGACGTCTTTGCGCGCATAAAGCTCGTCGTTGTTACGCACGCTGGCGATGGGACTGCCGCACTGCTTCTGGATGAAAGCCGCGCCTTCATCGCGTCGACGGTTCCAGATGTCGGAGACGGCGACGAACTCGAAGTTGAGCTCCTTGGTGTGCTCCTGGAAGGCGGGCACCAGGGCGCTCTTGGCTCGATCCCCGGCGCCGATCAAAGCTACCCGGACGCGATCGTTGGCGCCCACGATGGCGGCGTAGCTGTTCGCAGTCCAGGGAACCACCGTGCTGGCGAGCGCAGCACTACCTATCTTCAGGAAATCCCTGCGGTTCTTGTCCTCGAATATCATGGCCAAACCTCACTCTCATCGTCGCAGAGAGTTTACAGGGATGGACTAACGGTCGTCATCCGGACGGACCGGATAGCGGGACAGGATAGGAACAGGACTACGCGAGTTTTGCGCAGAGCTTTCTAGGCGGAGGGGTTCCGGGTTCTCTCCCCGTCGACCATGCGCATGATTCCCAGAGGGTTAGTGGTCTTCAGCTCATCGGGGAGCGCGGCGTCAGGAAAGGATTGATAGCAGACCAGCCGGGTGAAGCGGAAGATGGCCTGCGTGCCTACCGAGGTGGAGCGGCCATCGCTGGTGGCGGGGAAAGGACCCCCGTGCACCATGGCATGGCAGACCTCTACTCCGGTGGGATAAGCGTTCAGGATCAGGCGACCCACCTTGCGGGTAAGAATTTCGATCAGGTCGCCGTAATCGGCCAGCTCGCTCTCTTCCCCTTGGAGGGTCGCGGTGAGATGGCCTTCCAGTTGCTCGGCAACCGCCAGCAATTGCTTCCGATCCTGGTAACCGACGACGACGGTCGTCGGGCCGAAGATCTCCTGCGCCAACTCGTCGTGTTCCATCAGATCTTTGTAATCCGCGACAAAGAGCGACGCCTGCACGGTGGCCGCGGTGGTGCTGCCATCTGCTTTCGCACCTTCGGCAAGGACGTTGGCATCGGACATGCGACCCTTGACCGCCGAGGTGTAACGATCAGCGATGGCTTTGGTGAGGAGAGTTTGCGTGGGGGTGCCGGTGACCTTGTCACCCAGTTCCTTCATAAAAGCAGGCGTACCGTCTTGCTGGGGGACAAGGACCAAGCCTGGCTTGGTGCAGAATTGGCCGGCGCCCAGGGTGAAGGAGGCCTGCAGCCCGGTGGCCACGGCGCTTCCCCGTTGCTTCAAGGCGCCGGGCAGAACGAATACGGGATTTACGCTTCCCATTTCGGAGTAACAAGGGATCGGCTCCGGGCGGGCGGCCGCCAGCTTCATGAGGGCCGTACCGCCGGCAAAGGATCCGGTGAATGCTACCGCTTTGATGGCCGGGTGCTTAACCAGTTGAACACCTACATCCACACCGGCATCGAAGAGCATGGAAAATACGCCTTCCGGAAGGCCGCACGCCTTAACGCTCTCGCGAATGGCTTGGCCGACCAGCGCGCTGGTCCCCGGATGCGCAGGGTGGGCCTTGACGATTACGGGATTGCCTGCGGCGAGAGCGGAAGCGGTATCTCCACCGGCGACGGAAAAAGCCAGGGGGAAATTGCTCGCGCCAAAGACCGCGACCGGACCAAGCGGCTTATGCATGGAGCGGATGGAAGGCTTGGGCAGCGGTTTGCGATTGGGGTCGGCATTGTCGATGCGCGCGTCTACCCAGGAACCTTCTTCCACCACTTCGGCGAAGAGCCTCAGCTGGCCGCAGGTCCGGCCCACCTCGCCTGTCAGGCGTGCCTCGGGCAATGCTGTTTCCAGGTTGGCCCGCTTGATGATTGCCGGCGCCGCAGCCTCGATGGCAGCGGCGATCTGGCGCAGAAAGGCGCCCTTTTTCTTGCCTGAAAGCTTGCTGTAAAGAGGAAACGCGCTTTGCGCCAGCGCTGCCGCCCGCTCCAGATCTTCAGCACTTGCGGCGAAAAATTTTGGCTCCAGCGGTGAGCCAGTTGCCGGGTTTATCGCGGTAAAGGCGGCTGCTTCCGCGCCATCGCCAAAGCCGATCAGGGATACGGGTTTCAGTTCCAATGCAAGCTCCATGGTGTGCTCCGTAGGAAAATCGTTTTGTCATCGGCCAAAGCCGGACCTTTAAGTTACGTAGAACGGTTGAAAATTCCCAGGACTGCATCTTGTAATTTTCAGCCGTCCCCTCGGAGTCTTTGTGATAGTAGGAGCGGATCCATCCGGTTGAATGCTTCTGCTATCCAAAACCCGATTTGCCAGATTCAGCAAATGCTATCGTGGGGGCCGTGCCCCCTTCGTTTTCGGCCCAAGTACACTTTGGCGAACCTGGGGCACCCGTCCTGTTCCTATTGGCTCATGTTATGACACAAACTTCTTCGGGACTCCCTGCCGATGCGCGCCCTTCACCCAGTCTAAGCCATGGCTCCCACGGCACGCCGGGGCAGGCGGGACGGCAAGTAGGGCTCGATCGGAATGGCCGGTGTTCTGCCCGCGATCAAGTCCGCCAGCAGTTGGGCAGTTGCGAGCGAGGTGGTGATGCCGAGGCCCTCGTGTCCGGTGGCTAGAAAGACGGTCTCGTCTTCTGCCGAGGGTCCGATAAGGGGCAGCTTGTCGGGGGTTGCGGAACGAAAGCCCGTCCATGTGCGCTGGATGGTGAGTGAGGGCAGCGCGGGCAGATATTCGGCAGCGCGCTCGAAGATGCGGGCTAGTATCTTGTCCTCCACTTCCCTGCCCTCGACACCATACTGACGTGAGGAACCAATAAGAAGCTGGCCGTTCGCTTTGGGCTGCACATTGCAGGCTACAGTATCAGTGGTTGTGACATGAGCGCTCTTCAGATATCCGAGTTCGACCACCTGGTAGCGCAAAAAGCCAGGATAAGGATCAGTGATCGCCAGATGGCCTTTTCGCTTGGCCACGGGAAGCCCGGGCGTCAACTCCGAAGCCCACTCGCCACCGGCGTTGACGAGAATCGGCGCGTGCAACTGGTCGCCGTTGGTTAGTAAGACTCTGCCTGATCCCATGGCGGCAACGGTCTCTCGCAGCAGCGTGACTTTGCCGGCCTGCTCAAGAAGAAAGCGGGCCGCTATCTGGGGAGAGACGACCGCATCCTCATTCATCAGCAGGCCTCCGGCGAGCCCGGAGCGCAGGGCGGGCTCAGCCTGCGCGACTGCCGGCGCATCGAGCACCTCGGAAGGGATGCCTTGTTCCTTATAGACACTGTGCTTGCGACAAATCTCCTGCATCTCCTCATCGTCCGCAGCGACCCAAAGGGTGCCGCGCCGCGTGTATTCCGCATCGGGCGGCAGCTGGCCCGCCAACTGATGCCAGAGCATCTGGGAGTAACGGGTCAACGCCAACTGGGCGGGCGAGTCGTCGAGAACGACGACGTGCCCCATCGCCGCAGCGGTGGCGCCGGCTCCGATCTCCGATCGCTCCACCAGGGCGACGCGCATGGCAGCTCGAGAAAAGGCCAGGGCACATGCGGTGCCGACAATCCCACCGCCAACAATGACTGCGTCGAATGTCATAGAGCTCCGATACCCCAACAGAAAGCATCCCGAGGATCAAGAATGAGAGTCGATTCCGCGGTAATGAAAGCCGCGCCGGTGATGCTGGGCAGCAGCTTCGCGTCACGAACGGCGATGCGGCCTTCGAAGACGCTTCCGATCACGCTTTCCTGGCGCCACACCTGGCCGGGAGCCATCCGCCCTTCGGCATATAAGCAGGCCAACTTGGCGCTGGTGCCGGTGCCGCAGGGCGAGCGGTCGTACTCCTTGCCTGGACAGAGCACAAAGTTCCGGCTGTCTATGCCCGGAGTCGGAGACGGGCTGTGGAGCTCGATGTGATCGATCTCCGCGCCCTCCGCACCTTGAATCTTGTTGACGGTGAGCGCCTGGCGAATGGCCCAGGTGAAGCCGATGAGCTGCTCCAGATTTTTACGGTCAATGGTGTAGGGATGATGCTTGACCAGGAAGAACCAATTGCCGCCGTAGGCGACATCTCCCGTCACTCGGCCGTATCCAGGTACTTCCACGTCCACCGCGGCGGCCCATCGGTAGCTGGGCACGTTCTCGATGGTCACCGAACCGTCTTCGTTCAGAGAGGCTCCCACGATGCCTACCGGGGTGTCGATACGATGGAAGCCGGGCTTGATCCTGCCCAGGTAGGCGAGTGTGGCCACGACACCGATGGTGCCGTGGCCACACATGCCCAGGCATCCGCTGTTGTTGAAGAAGATGACTCCGGTGATGCACTCCGCGTGGCTGGGCTCGCAGAGTAAGGCCCCAACCATCGCGTCCGAGCTTCGCGGCTCGGTCACCAGGGCGCGGCGGAATGCTTCGTGATCTCTTTGGAAGAGATCACGCCTGGCCTGCAGGTCGCCATTGCCTAATTCGGGGCCTCCCCCCACGACGGTCCGGGTGGGCTCACCCCCGGTGTGTGAATCGATAACCTGGACTTGCTTCAGGGAGACGCTCCTCCTTGCCCTCTGAGCAGATTGTAAGGGGGGACTACAGCGAAGAAAGAGTGGAAGGTCATTCCGATGATTCAGATTTATAGCGCTGCATACTCTTTCTTCGCCTGAGCCATCACCGGTAGGCCGGAGTCGGCGTTCTTCCACTCCGTGAAGAACCGCTCATACGCTGCCTTCGCTTCTGTCTTGTCTCCAGCCATCGCATACGCCCGTCCCAGTCCCAGCAGCCCTAACGCATAGTTATTTGAAGGGAAGATGCTGCTTGAGTAGGCGTAGCTTGGGCCCTTGTACTTCGTCGCTATCCTGAAAGCCGCCGCGGCATTCCCCGAATCATGCAGTTGCAGATAGGCCAGCCCGCGCAGATAAGGTCCCGGCGATACCAGGTCAAAGGCCTGGCTCTTCGTCAGCAGGTCGAGCGCCTTGCGCGGGTCTGCCGCCTGGAGTGCCACATAGGCGCGCCCCTGGGGCACGTATAGTTGCCGCACCATAGTGTCGTCGGGATACTTCTTCTCCAACTCATCCAGCGCCAGCAGCCCCGGCTTTGCCTCTCCGCAGAATGCCTGTGTGGCGGCCACAGCAATCTGTGTCGGCTTGCTTTTGTCCACCGCCAGCGCCTGCTTTACGGCGGCCTCCGGGTTTTGGCACGGCCCCACCGGCCAGCCCACAAAAGCCGCATTCAGCAAGAAGCCTGCCTGCGCGTCGGGCGCCTTAGCCTCCCCAGCCTGCCTCGCCGCCTCCTGGAGCGTTGCCGCAGCCGCGTGGAATTGTCCCCACTGCGATTGGATGGTTCCCAACCCTCCGGTTACCAGGAACTGATCCGGGCGTCCAGCTGCCTCCGCAGGAATTCTTTGTACGGCCGCCGTATCCCGGGTCACCCCATACAGCGACAACTCGTAGGCCAACAGGTCCGTTCCGCCCAAGCCCAACTGGGCCGCTTTCGCCACAGTCTTTCGCGCTTCGTCATACTGGTCGAGTGCCGTATAGCCGGCAATCACATCGGACATCAGCGCCGATTCGTCCGGTTGCAGGTCCAGTCCCTTTAGCAGAACTTCCTGCGCCTTATCCAGCTTCCCTTCCGACTGATAGGTAGCGCCCAGGTTGACGTAATTGTCTATCTGCAGCGGATACTCCTGTAGAGCGACCTGCAGCGTCTCGACGGCCTTGTCCAAGTCTCCTGTCACCTCGGCATAATAGTGGCCCTCGACGTAGAGCCGCTCCCGCTCGCTCACGTCCCCACTTAACTCGTGCGCCCTGGTGAAATACTCCATGGCTTTGCCCGTTTGCCCGCTGTTCAGATAGAGCACGCCCAGCCGCGCCCACGCCATTGCCAGCTTTGGGTCGAGCGCCAGGGCTCGCTTGTAGTGGTCCTCTGCCTCGGGAATGTCGTTGCCCTTGGAATGCGCTTCATCGCCCAGCGCATAAGCGCGAAACGCCTCCAGGGACGGCGTCGTCGCCTGCCCAAAGGGGGTATTCAGCTTTTGAATGCTGGCCAGGCTCTCTCCCAATTTGGCTCGCATCTGGGCCGCGGCCTGGTTCAGCGCATCAAGCACCTTCTCCTTGCTCGCCGCCTGGGTCTGCACGCTGGCAATCTGGTCACCGGTAGCTGTGTTCTGCGCCGACAGGGTGATGATGTAATCGCTCCCGAGACTGGCAATCGTCCCCGTAAGGATGGCCTTGATACCCTCGCGTTCCCCGATCTCCCGCGCAATCGCCGGGGTGATGGCATCATCCGGCTTCTTACCCTGATACTGCAGGCTTTGCCGCAGGTGCTGCTGGCTCACAATGTCCAGCACCGGCGATTGCCCCAGCTGCACCCCGAGCGCCTGGTTAAGCGTGGTCTCAAAGACCGGGTCGCCCGTGTTGTTCACAAAGTCGGCCACAATGATGGCGTTCTTCGCCGCCGCCACCGGCGAGGCGGTTGTTGCCGTACCTGCCGTTGTTCCCGAAGTATCTGCGGTACGGTGCTTCCACCACACGAATACTCCAGCCAGCAGCAGCACGATCACCGCTGCGCCCACCAGCAGGGGCATCCGGCGGCCCCGCGGTCTTTCCGGGCTGGCTACATCCTGTGCCGGAGGACGTGCTTCAGCCGCCCCATGCGTTCCACTCGCCGCCGTCACCTTCCCGCTAGACCCGGGGGAGGCTTGCGCATCCAGCGCATCCAGATCCTGCGACACCTCCTCAGCCGTTTGATATCGCCGTTCCCTCTCCTTGACCAACAGCTTCGCGGTGATCCCATCCAGATCGGACGGCATGGCTGGATTGATCGCGGTTACAGGCGCCGGATCCTTGGTGAGCAACGCGACAAATACCTCCGCCGTGCTCTGTCCTGCAAACGGCTTACTCCCAGTCGCCATCTCATAGATGACGGCTCCTAGAGAAAACAGGTCCGTGCGCGCGTCCAGCGGCTCTCCCTTGGCCTGTTCCGGAGACATATAGGCGACGGTGCCCAGGGTCGAGCCCGGGGAAGTAAGGTCAGGATTCGCCTTTCCGCCGTCGGTTCCCGCCGAGGTTGCCAGCCCCTCAAAGGTCGCCGTGGCCTCGCCGGAGTTCTGAAGATCGCCCGCGCCCTGCTGCTTGGCCAGACCGAAGTCGAGGATCTTGATCTGCTTGGGTCCCCGCGGCGCCTGGCTTACAAAAATGTTAGCCGGCTTGATGTCACGGTGAACGATCCCCTGGGCGTGCGCTGCGGCCAGCGCTGCCGCAGCCTGCCGCGAGAATGTAATCACCTCTGTTACAGAGAGCGGGCCCCGCCGCAGAGCCTCCTTCAGCGTCTCCCCGCGCAGCAGCTCCATCACCAGGTAGGGCCGCCCGTCTTGTTCCCCGATGTCATGGATGGTGCAGATGTTGGTGTGGTTCAGGACGCTGGCCGATTGCGCCTCGCGCAGAAACCGCCGGTGCGACAGTGTTCCCGGAACAGAAGGAGAACCGCTTCCCGGGGTTGCGGTTACCGGGACCTGGCTTCCGCTGCCAAAGGCCTCGGCCAGATAGCGGCTGGAGACCAGCTTGATTGCCACTTCCCGTCCCAACCGCGTGTCCAGCGCACGGTAGACCTCACCCATGCCCCCGGAGCCGATCGGTTCCAGGATCCGGTACGGCCCGAACTGTGTGCCTTGCGGTATGGTCATGCGCCCTGGCAAACAAGGACAATAAGAAGCGAATAGGGGTTGACGGCAGTCTAACAGTGTCCGCCGCCTCCCGCCACGCTGTCATTTTGCGCGAATGCGAGCGCCTTTAACGAAAATTTCCCAGGAGAGAAGTGGAGGAGGGGTATTCGGGACCGGGGAGATAAGGCTATGGCACGACTTCGGCCAGGCGGTTCATCCGCGGGGTATCGCCCTTTCGGGGCGTTCCCGTCCGGTCCCTCAATTGTCTAAAGGTCTGCTACTGGGGACTGGCAGACAGAGCTGAAGGAGGAGAAACCACCTGATTCCGAACGAGCGCTTTCAGCTCGTGCCGAAATGCGACCCGGAGTTCCTGCTCGGAGAGAGGCACTTCGGTAGTAAAAGCGATGGTGCCAAGCTGTCGTTCGTTATCCAGGTACACTTTCCAGTTATACCCATAGGTGCCGGTTGAATACTGGTCGACGGTGATCTTGGGGAACTTGCCGGCCTCTTCCGAGAGAATGCGTGTCAGGCGTTGAATCTTCTCTGAAATTTCCGTTTCCATCTTCAGTGCTCCTCACAGTCAAGTTTGTCTCCGATAGGAAGTACAAGTCCAGCGAAAGTGAAGGATTTTTTTCCACCGATCCGCGAGCGGCGGCCCAAAGCGGGGTCGCTCGCGGATCGGGAAAATGCCGCCCACTATTTGTAGGTGGCTTGGGAGCGATCCAGGTTATCGTGGTGCGCGCTAAGGTCCACCTCGGAAGTAAAGGCCACTCCGCCCAGCGGGTCGGCCTTGATAGCCTCATCCAGCGCCGCGTTGACCTTATCCAGGCCTTCGGCGTTGGCTGCGAGGTAAACGATCGTAAAGGTGCCCGGTGCCTCGGTGTGGATCTCCTGGGTATCTACTTCGTACTCCCGCAGCGTGCCGTCGGCGAAGAGTTTCTCCAGGAGCGGCACGACCAGCCTCTTGCTGAGCGTCTCCACCGCGTCGTCCGGCGCATCCGGCTTTAACCGGTAGGACGCCTCATAGGTGTAGCCATCTTTCACCGCTCCGGGATGCCAGTTGTAATACCGGCTGACATACACGTTATCGAAGTGATTGGTGGCGCTGTCCAGGACGGAAGTACCAGAACCGCCACCCTTCTCCAGCTGGTCCAGCACGTTGAGTACACCGGCCAGGGACATGGCCGACCACCAATTGTCATGCGTGACGCCGTCCCCCTGATGAACCAACGTCACATCGCTGCCATATCCCACTATGGTTCCGTCGCTGATGGCCTTGTCCATTAGCTTCTGGGTAGCCGCGTAAGACTTCTCCATGTCTGCCCACTGTGCCCGGGGGATATTCCAATCTGCGACGTACGTGTACAACGCAGGTTTCTCTTTCACCTCAGACGTTTGTGCGCCTGCCTGCCCGGCCCACACGGCGGACATCCCCAATGCACACAGGCCTGCGAAAACTTTCCACACTTTCCCGTTCATGGTCTTTCATCCTCCGTAAATTGCCAGGTTCGACTTTTGGTATTCCTGGCCAACGGGAAGTGTACAGGGAGAAGCCGGAACTGAGTTGTTCCAAATCGGGAAAGGGATAGGTATCCTGGTCGCTGTATTGGGGCCTGCTTGTGGGTTAGTTGATTCTCGATGGATAGGAAAAGGAGATTTCGATGAAGCACCGCATGACGTACCTTTCTTTGTTTTGCCTTCTTGCAGGCTCCTTTTTGTTCTCAGCATCCGCCTGGGCACAGAACGTCCTACCGGGACCCGGTTGGCAAGTGGTAAAAGCGGACTGGGGCGCGGGCAACCGATGGATGGACGTCACGAACCAGCTCCAAAGGCTGCTGTCAGGCAACGGTCCAGTCAGGGTGAACAACGCGAACATGGGAGGCGATCCAGCTGTAGGCGCCAGCAAGATCCTGCGGATCCGGGCGGTGAATTCCAGCCGTCAGTCGCGACAATTCACATTCAAGGAAGGCGATACGATCGATTCCCGCCAGTTCTACAACTATGCTCAGGGTCCCGGATATCGCCCGAATCCCGGATATGGCCCGGGTCCTGGCCCTGGCCCGGGTCCCGGATATCCCGGAGGCGGCGATTTGCAAATCGTCCGCGCCTACTATGGGTTGAACAATCGGACCATGGACGTAACCCGATTACTACAGAGCATGGCGCGGAACGGATCAATCGTAGTGCAGGTGAACAATAACACCATGGGCGGCGATCCTGCTAGAGGCGCTGACAAAGTACTCACCGTCATCTATCGCTTCCAAAGACGAGAGCAAACCTCCACGGTTAAAGAGGGAAACGTGCTCAGAATTCCTTAAGGACTTGGAGCAGATGCAATTCTCCGGTCTGAAGAGCCCGGGGAAAGCTTCCGACAGTGCGACTTGGCCGCGGGCGGCTGAACTCGGGTTGCCGCTCCCGGCCAAGTAACCGGTCGAATTCGTCTTCGACAACCCGATAACACTCACACACGTTCGACTCCAGGCCTTCACGATCAAGAATATTGATGTGGCCGCGCCAGTAGTGAATGAGACCCGCGTCCTGTAGATGTCCGGCGGCGACCGTGACGCTCTCACGGCGTCCACCGAGCATATTGGCGATGAGCTCCTGGGTCATGGGGAGATCAAGGCAATTTTTCCGATCCTGACAGAGCAATAGCCAACGGCAAAGTCGCTGCTCCACCGAATGAAGGCGGTTGCACACGGCGGTTTGGGAGATTTGCGTGATGAAGGCCTGGGTGTATCGCAGCAGCAGTTGCTGAAGGGGCCCGGGGCGCGCGAATTCCTCCTGTAAGAGCTTGCCAGGCAACATGAGCGCATCTCCAGCTACTGCGACAAGAGCTCTGCTGCAGGTTGATTCTCCTCCCAGAAAGACGACTATACCCAGGACGCCCTCATTTCCTACAAGACCCATCTCAGCGGTGGAGCCGTCTTGCATTGTATATAGCAGCGAAATGACAGAGCTGGTGGGAAAGTAACAGTAATTGATTTGTTCCCCGGGCTCGCAGACACTCTGGCCGAGGGAGAATGTCACCGCTTGCAAGTGAGGGAAAAGGCGTTCCCGCTCGGCCGGTGGCAGGGCACACAACAGAAGGTTTCGAGTCGCATCGCAAGCTTGAAAGCGTCTTTGCATAACGCATCCTGACTCGTGGACAACCTTCTCGCAGCGATCGTAGTGAGCACAGCCAGCTATGTTGAGTCACACCGGGCGCCTATGGAACGTGGCTGTTAGCCGTCCGCTCGTGGGCGCGGTTTCTGTCGACGGTGGAGCGCTTGCGATGTGCAATGTCCATGCGCAAAACGCGATTCCCAAACTACTACGGCACGAGTACCCACAACAACGGAAAATCAATTGCCAACGACATGATGGTAACCTGCAAAGCCCACCCCACCTGTCAGCATTCGGGTGTGGTCCGGGTTTACCCAGGACTAGCGTCCTGGGGCATTCTCAGTCAGTTTTGTCCAATTAGCTTTTTCG
>Ga0302324_100021170_pt1 | contig 12688 bp, 13 predicted proteins | sample Palsa_T0_1_FD_201949 | JGI IMG/M metagenome (GOLD analysis project Ga0302324, IMG submission 201949) | Peat permafrost microbial communities from Stordalen Mire near Abisko, Sweden - Palsa_T0_1 | ecosystem: Environmental > Terrestrial > Soil > Palsa > Peat permafrost | place: Sweden: Abisko...
TGTTTTGCGAGGGCCCCCTTCATCCCGGCGGCCTTGTTTGGTGGGGGGGCCCCTGTCTTTTCCCTGGGGTTTTTGGGGCGGGGCGCGCCGCCCCGCGACTCAGTTCACGTCGCGGTGTCCGCCATTTCGGCCTACGAGCACGCTCTAGGAAAATATCTCTGGTCGGAATTAGCGCAGCTTCCGGGCGTGCGTCTGTGGGGTCTACCGTTTGATACCGCCGAGCGTGCTCCAACGGTGTCATTCACGGTGACGGGACATGATTCTGCCGCACTGGCGCGTAAGCTCGGCGCAGTCGGAATCTGTGTGTGGGATGGCGACTTCTACGCCCCGCGCCCGGTCGAGGTGCTGAACGTACCCGGTGCCTCGCTGATACGCGTGGGCTTCTCGATGTACAACACGGCAGAGGAAGCCACGCGTCTGCTTACGCTCATCAGCGAGCTCTAATAGGAAATCCGCACAGCCTCGAGGCGCCGATCACGACCGGCAGCTCGGGACCGACGCTGTCGAACCCGTGAATTGCGCCGTTGCCTCACAGACCCAGTAAGGCCAAAAATACGCGCTCAACCCCCCGGCGGCTTGCAGACGGTGCGGACTTTCTTGGCAATCGGAATGGCCTTCAAGACATCAGCCGAAGAGTACAGCGGAATCGTCTTGTAGGACTCAAAGATGCCGCTGGCGATCGCCGGCGCGACCGCACCTAGGTACTCGGCGTGACCTGGCGTTTCAACGATCATCGCCAATCCGTATTCCTGTCCGAACATCCCGTAGAAGCCGAGGAGCTTGCCGCCTGCAGCCTCGACAGCCTGCCGGGCCGCCGCTTCGCGGTCGCTGCCGGATTCGATGATCGCTTTCAGCGCGGCCGGCGAATACTTCGCCATCAGCATATACGTAGCCATTTTGATCCCCTGAGTAGTAGTGCAATCTCGGCGGGCCAAACATGGGGGCCACTCCACTGACGCCAACCGCACCCCCACCGCGAAGCAAGCCTGCACCATCAATCGCGCAAAAGCGATATTAGGAGCCTCGACCTGATCGATCGCAAATTTCGACCCTTCGACCACGTCTGCGGCTTAAGCAATAACTGGCAGTGCGTACGGTCTCTGCGAATGGGACATTCCGATAAGTGCCATCGCATCCGCCACTATTGCGCGTGGGTTGCGCGAGCCTTGATTGCGGTTTGCCCGAAAAGCCGGCCTTTCATTCGAATTGGGTGGCGCTCATGATGCTCTACAACATGCATCCATTCGCAAGGTTCGAGCGTATGACGTGCAAGGCTGGCGGCAGCGCCTATTCGGCATGAGATTGCATTCCTCCCTATTACATTTTTGCCGCGCCGGCGCCCTATGGCTCGCCCTGTCGGCGCCGTCAGTGGGGATCGCCTCGTCCGCCCTTACAAGTGCCACTGCACCCGCGCCGCCGTATACGGCACCCTATACACCCACCGATGACCGCGCGCTGTTGCAGGAGGTCCCAAGCGCGTCCGATCCGGCTGTCCGCCAGATGCGGCTGCTGCGCAGCAAACTCGACGCCGATGCAGCCAGCTTGGTGATTGCGCAGCAACTGGCGCAGGCCTATATCGACTTCGGGCGACAGATCGGCGACGCCCACTACGCCGGATATGCCGAAGCGGTGCTTGCTCCCTGGCTTCTGCGGCCGTCCCCACCTGCAGCGGTTTTGGTGGAGTACGCAGTGATTCTGCAGTACCGCCATCAGTTCGCCGAAGCCCGACGCGAACTCAAAGGAGCGCTGGACTCGGATCCGCATAACGCGCAAGCGTGGCTGACCTTGGCAACGCTGGACATGGTCCAGGGTGAATACGAGAGCGCGAGCCGCGACTGCTCGCAGGTCGGAGCCAGTGGCGGGTACATCCTCGTCATAGCGTGCACCGGCAATTTGCGCTCCTACATAGGCCAAGCACAGCAAAGTCTGAATTTGTTGACGCAAATCGATGGCCAGGCGCAGGGCTTACCGGCGACATTCAGATCCTGGATCCAGGGTTTGCTTGCAGAAACGGCGGAACGGCTGGGTAACTGGACGCAGGCCGAGGGCCACTACCGCAATGCGCTAGTGCTCACGCCGGAAGATAATTTTCTTCAGGTTGCGTACGCTGACTTCCTCCTCGATCGCAATCGCCCCGCCGAAGTGCTGACGCTGCTGCGCAATAGCAGCCAGTCGGATACAGCGTTTTTGCGCCTTGCTTTGGCGAAGGCGGCTCTACAGAGTCCGGACTTGCCCCTCTACACCTGGATTATGGGAGCGCGTTTTGCAGCTCTAACACAGCGGGGCAGCGACTACTTTGGCCGCGAGCAAGTACGTTTTGCGCTGTATCTGCAGCACGATCCACGGACGGCGCTTGACATGGCAAAGCGCAATTGGGAGGTGCAGCGCGCGCCTTGGGATGCGCGCGTATTTCTTGAGGCCGCACAAGCAGCCCACCAGCCTCAAGCGGCCGCTCCAGCGATTGCTTTTCTGCGCAAGACCAAGCTTCAGGACCCCATCATCGAGTCGCTCGCCCGGCGAATCGAGGCTGAGCTCGAAAGTGGTGCTCCTACCCATGAGTAGACGGCGTCGCCATCATTGGCTCGATGGGTTGGTCACACTGGCTGCCATGGTGCTGACACATGGCGCTGCGCTTGCGCATTCGGCAAGCGACGCCTATCTGACTCTCACCGTGCAAGACCGCGCTGGGTCCGGAACCGCGGCGCGCACAATTGTGCACGGTCAGTGGGATATCGCACTGCGCGATCTGGATTTTGTCCTCAAGCTCGATGATGACGGCGATGGCAAGATCGTCTGGGGGGAACTTAAGAAGCATCAGGCAACGGTGTCTGATTACGCCTACGCACACATTTTGTTCGTGACCGATGGCAAGGCCTGCCGCATCGTGCCGACTCGCCAAGCGGTCGATGCTCACGCGGATGGAGCCTATGCGGTGTTGTTTTTCGATGCGATTTGCGACGCTGGAGCAAAACAGCTGACGCTCGACTACCGGCTATTTTTCACGGTTGATCCATCGCACCGCGGCATTCTCGTGCTGCGTTCCGGCGACAAAGTCGCCACATCCCTCCTATCTCCGGCAAACGCCAAGATCGAGCTCGGACTCTAGGTCTGCGGCGAGCCGCGCCAGCCGCAAATGTGTGGCGATCAGGCGCCTCGGATACGACATATGCATCCAAAGAGCGCTCCGTGCCGTAGTGACTGTTTTAAACCCCGTCACAGGAGCAAAGGTCTCATGAATCGTTCAGTCAAAATTGCTGTCGCGCTCGCTGCCGCCAGCATACCTCTTCTTAGTTTCGCCTCGAGCCACCGCGAGGCACCCACGATCGCCGGGCTGCCCAAGGTCGACGGCACCGACTTTTACATGTTCAGAAGCTACGAGACCACGCGACAGGGCTACGTTACGATCATCGCAAACTATATCCCACTGCAGGACCCGGGCGGCGGTCCGAACTTTTATAAACTCGACCCGAATGCGTTATACGCGATCAACATCGACAACCAAGGTCAGGCGCAGGCGAACTTTTCGTTTCAGTTTAGATTTTCGAATTCAGACAAGGGCTTGTCCATCCCGACCCCAGACAAGCCCGTTGCGATCCCCCTGATCAACGCCGGTGTGGTCGATAAAACGGGGGCGCACCTTAATACGGTGGAAAGCTACACGCTTTCACTTTCAGTCAATGGCGGACCCACACAGGACGTGCTGAATGAAACGCTCGGCAATGTCGGGTTCTACAAGCCCGTCGACAACATCGGCGAGAAATCAGTGCCGAACTATGCCGAGTACGCGAGTGAATTTATCTACGCGATCGCGATTCCGGGGTGCCATGATACCGGCCGTGTGTTCGTCGGTCAGCGCAAAGAGGGATTCGTCGCCAATCTCGGCGAGATCTTTGACCTCGTGAACACCAACCCCGTCGGTCCGCGCAATGGCCAGCCCAATAATCTGTCTCATAAGAACGTCACTTCTCTCGCGCTGGAAATACCGATCAGCTGCCTCACCAACGGCGGCAGTCCGATACTCGGTGCCTGGACAACGGCGAGCCTTCCGACACCTTCTACTGCCGGCAGTGCCAGTCCCGTTTGGCAGCAGATGTCACGCTTGGGCGCTCCTCTGATCAACGAGGTCATCATCGGCCTGCCGGATAAGGACAAGTTCAATGGCAGTAGCCCCCAGGACGATGCCCAGTTTCTGGCCTATGTAACCAATCCCACTCTGCCGGCGATCCTTAATTCACTGTTCGGCAGTGCGGCGGTACCACCAGCGACTCCGCGCAGCGATCTCGTGGCGGCCTTCCTGACCGGCGTGAAGGGGCTCAATCAGCCGCCCTCGGTCCGGCCAGCCGAGCTGCTGCGTCTTAACACTTCGATCGCGCCAACACCGCCTGCATCGCAAAACGATTTGGGCGTACTGGGGGGCGACCTTGCTGGATTTCCGAATGGCCGCCGCCCCTATGACGACGTGGTCGATATCGAGTTACGAGTTGCGATGGGCGCGCTCTGCGGAGCAATCGGCAATTGTGGGACAGAGACCGCCGATCCGAATGGTGGCCTGCCTTACACGGACGGTGCCAGAGCAGCCGGCCCCGATGCGTCTCATCTGACCCTCGGCGGCGCCGTCAATCCTGGCGATACCTATTTGGATACATTCCCGTACCTGAATACGCCGTTGCCGGGATCGCCAAACGGGCCGAATGGGGTCAATTAATAATTCTCACAAGAGTGCGTTCCGCTAAACGCGCGGTTCGACAGCATTGAATTCCGGCGGGCCCATGCGAGAGATGGGCCCGCCGTTTCTTTTTCTTCTTGCATTTCTCCGGAGTCCAGCTGGCGTCGCCCGTCAACGCCGTTTGGTGCCGCAGAAGCCGATGTGACAATCCGCCGGAAACAGAGATAATCCGCGCGATGCGACAATCGCGTGGCACAAGAGATCCGGGCTATTGTTGAGAAAGTCCAAGGCACCCGGGCAGATCCTTGGAAATCTCGACGCTGAAGCGATACGAGAGGTGGTTGCTGCACTCGCCGACGTTCTCCTGAGGCTCGACAAAAGGGGAGTCATTCGCGACGTCGTCTTCAACCGGAACGACCTTTCCAGAATTGCTCGTGGGAAGTGGCTCGGAATGTTGTGGGCCGATACAGTCACCGGCGAGAGCCGCCCGCAAATTCAAGCGGTATTGCGGGATGCAGCGTCGAAGCGAGAACGACGCTGGCGACGGCTCGATCATCCCGCCACGCGCGGCGTAGATGTGCCGATTCTCTACAGTGCGATACGGGTAGGAAATGACGGCGACATCATTGTCATGGGGCGCAACTGGCGTGCGGCCGAGTCGACACCGACACAGTCGCGACTGCTCGACGTGCTCGAGGCCTCCCCGGACGGCTTGGTCGTGACGACCCCGCACGGCGACGTTCTCAGCGCCAACCACGCGTTTCTCGAGCTCGCCCAGCTTGCAACGGTGGAACAGGTGCGCGGACAGCCGCTCGACCGCTGGCTCGGGCGGCAGGGCATCGACTTGCGGGTGCTCGTTGGAAATCTTCGCCGCCATGGGTCGGTGCGCGTGTTTGCAACGACGCTGCGCGGCGAATACGGCGCGAGCCACAATGTAGAAGTCGCCGCCGTGTCAGCAGTCGATGCCGAAGAACCGTGCTTTGGATTCTCGATACGAAGCGTTGAACAGCGTGCGTTCGCGGATCTGAAGACTGGACTTAAACTGCCGCACTCGGCCCAGGAGCTGACCGAGCTCATCGGCAGAGTTCCGCTTAAAGAGCTGGTGCGCGAGACGACGGAAGTCATCGAGCGTGTGTGCATCGAAGCTGCACTCAAACTGACGGCCGACAACCGGGCGACGGCGGCGGATCTCCTCGGTCTGTCGCGCCAAAGTCTGTACGCAAAGTTGCGGCGTTACGGGTTGGGCGAGCTTGCGCCAGCCGAAAAACCTAAATGAGTTGCGTCGGCCGACCAAATTCATTTTCGTGCAGGGCGCTTTCGCTGGCCGGCGGTCGCGCCCGAAGAGGCGCCTGTCGACGTCTTAATGAACTCCAGGCGGCGGAAGCGCAGCGCTGACCAGTCTTCGTCGATCGCAATGGCGCGAACCGTGTCGAAGCCGGCATTACGCATGATATTCCAACCCGAATCGCGGTTGAATTCACATCGGTAGCGCTTGGATGTTCCCTTGGGGTAGGCGAACCATAGAAGCGCATCGGCCTCCGCCTTGGCTGCGAGCAGCGCCGAGAGCCGGTCAAGTTCAGCCTGTGTAACTACGAACGCCAGCGCAAACTGCACGCTCTTCGCTTTCCTCATATCACGCAGGACCGTGACATTCTTGAGCGCCGCGATCTCGGCCTCAAAGGATGCCGGTGCGTTGATCACCAGGATCTCTCGCTGCGCTTTCAGATTCAGTTTTGTAAAAACAGACGGCATACAAGCCTCTGGTTATGACCGATACATCGTTAGAATTAAGATACCCAGATTAGGCTCATCGAGGAATCCCATGCCAGCCATGCCACGCATCATATCCTTTAGCGCCGCTGTCGAGGCGCAGCACTCGGTGCCCGAGGCAGAGCGCCTGCTGGCCGGCGAACCTCAGCTGACCGTGTGGAACCACTATACGGAAGCAACCGGACAATTCTTTGCCGGCGTGTGGGCGGCGACTCGCGGCCGCTGGGTCGTGCGCTATACCGAGCACGAGTTCTGTCACTTACTTGCCGGGCGCGTCGTTCTTACGAGCGACGAGGGCGAGCGGATGGAATTCGGGCGTGGCGAGAGCTTCGTCGTACCGGCCGGATTTGCCGGCACCTGGGAAGTGATCGAAGACTGCCGCAAGCTCTACGCCATCTTCGAGGCGCGCTAAACCGGCCCGTGTTGGAAGGACTTGCGTTGGATCAATACGTGAGTGACATCCGCGCCTTTCTGCAGCAGGTAGTCACGCCACCGTCCTTGAGGGTGCCTCGCGGACCGCGTGGCTATCGCGACGAGCCAAAGCGGCTTAAAGTTCTTGCACTCAATCTGGAGACCTAGCGCCATGCATGCTACGCGACTTTCTCAGGATCGCGGTCACGCGGATTTCGGCTGGCTGAAAAGCCGGCACACATTTTCTTTCGGCGACTATCATGACCCGCGCTTCATGGGTTTTGGCCCACTGCGCGTGATCAACGAGGATCGGGTCGCACCCGGTGCGGGCTTCGGCAAGCATTCGCACCGAGATATGGAAATCCTTTCATGGGTTCTTGATGGCGCGCTTGAGCACAAGGACAGTCTGGGCACGGGCGCTGTGATCCGGCCCGGCGAGCTGCAGCGCATGACGGCGGGCACCGGCGTTACGCACTCGGAATTCAACGCCTCGAAAAGCGACCCGGTTCACTTCCTGCAGATATGGCTATTGCCGGAGAAGCTCGGTCTTCAGCCGGGATATGAACAGCGCTCGTTCGCCCCCGCCGAATTGCAGGATCGCTGGCGTCTCATCGCTGCGCACGATGGGCGCGACGGCGCGGTGAAGGTCCACCAGGATGCCGATCTCTATGCCGCAAGGCTAAGCGACGGCTCTGAGCTTACACATACGCCAGCACCGGGCCGCCGCCTGTGGCTGCAGGTGGCGCGCGGATCAGTCGACGTGGACGGCCAAGCGCTTTCGGCCGGCGATGCCATATCCTGGGTCGGTCCTGCCAAGATCGTGCTGCGTGCGCGCGAGCCGGGCGAGGTGCTGCTCTTCGACATGGCGCCGTGAGTGAGCCCGCGACGCCGATGTTGCGCTGACCGCGGGTACTGCGACCTAGAAGATACGGGTTTCACCCGTGTCGAGTACTTGAAACGCGTCTGCCGGGACATCGTGTTCGCGCCTTGCGGCCGCAAGCTCGATGACGGGATCGTCGATGGCTTCCTCGGTGAGCCTGAAGCAGCCGAAATGCGTGCCGATGGAGATCTTCGCGTCGAGATCCATATGCGCGCGCACCGCATCATCCGGGTTCATATGTTGGTCACACATGAACCAGCGCGGCTCATAGGCACCAATGGGCAGGAGAGCCAGGTCCATGCGGCCGAACCGCGCGCGGATATCCCTGAAATGCTTCCAGTAACCGGTGTCGCCCGCAAAAAATACCTGCCGCGAATCTGCCTGCACGATAAAGCCGCCCCACAGCGTGCGGTTGCGGCTTCCTGGACCGCGCGTCGACCAGTGCTGCGCCGGCGTCATGATCACGGTCGCGTCTGCGGTGCTCACATCTTGCCACCAGTCGAGCTCATCGACTCTGCGCAGGCCGAAGCGCTCAAGGAAGGCGCGATTGCCCAGGGTTGTGATGAAATGCGGCGCGTGCGCGGCATCAAGTCGCATCAGTGTTTCGACATCCAGATGGTCGTAGTGGTTGTGCGTGACGAGGACCACATGAATCGGTGGCAGATCGGCGAAGGCAAGGCCCGGATCGCGCACGCGCCGAGGACCAAGGTTTCGGAATGGGCTCGCACGCTCGGAATAAACGGGATCCGTAAGAAGGTTGAATCCAGGAAATTGGATGAGGAAGGTAATGTGATTGATGAACGTCAGCGCAACCTGGCCCTGTTCGAGGCGCGCCGGTAGTGCAGGGCGGGCATGATTGCTGACGTGCGAAGGCCACGGCTTGGGGTTAGCTGTGCGTCGCCAGCGTAGGAAATCCCGGAACGAGCGCCCCGCGGGGGCATCCGGGTTCAAAAAGAATCGACCGTCGAAATGATCGGAGGGCGGGCCGTGATAACCCGGGCCGCCGCCAAGCGAACGGAGCGTGTTGCATAGGCCCAAACCTGTGGGCGCCGTCGAGGGCGCGCTGCGAGCCTGCGTGTCCATTGGTTCATCATCGCACGGGCGCGCGACGCGCGACAGCGCCGAGCATCGTGAGCTCATGCTCTAAAAGGCGTGGCTGCAGCGCTCGATCTCCCAGACACTGACGCTCAAGTGATAAGCCTGCCACTCCATGCTCTTGTAACGCACAAACTCATCGCGCAGCTCCTTTCCGAGCGTGCGCTCCACGAGCGGATTCGCGGCGAATTCGGCCACGGCCTCGTGCAAAGTCTGTGGCAGGAACTCAATGCCGCGCGCGCGCCGCTCAAGTTCGCTGATCGCATAGAGGTTGTCTTCGTTGGGAGCGCCCGGGTCAATGCGTTCTCGAACGCCTTCGAGCCCGGCGGCCAGGGCAAGAGTCGCTGCGAGGTACGGATTGACAGAGCCATCGGCATTGCGAGCCTCGCAACGCCCGCCCCCGCAGGGAACGCGCAGCGAATTGGTGCGATTATTCGAGCCATAGGAATTAAAGACAGGCGCCCAGGAAAACGTGCTCATTGCATCCTGTCGCGCCAGGCGCTTGCAGCTATTGACGGTGGGCGCGAAGGCTGCGCACAGCGCTTTGCCATGGCGCAGAAGTCCGCCGATGAAGTGGTAGCCGCGTTGAGTCAAGCCCAAGCCGCGGCGATCCTCCGTGATTGGACAAGCAAATGCGTCGCGACCGCTGTCCAATTCGTAAAGCGACATATTGAAGTGCGCTCCAGTACCGGTGCGATTCGCAAAGGGCTTGGGCATCATGGTGGCGTGCGTAGTGCTTGGCCATCTCGCGAAAAAATATCAGACGGACGCACATGGTCAGTGCGCCCCATGGCATTCGCAACGTTGGCGGCAATCCCCGCGAGGAAGCCTTTCGTTACAGTCCGCTTGGCCTATCGGGAGTACAATGGCGTCCACCGACGTGCGCGATTCCGCGGCGCTGCGTGCGGAACATCAAAGGGGGCTCCATGATCTACTTCCTCGCGCTGATTCCGGTCACCGCGCTGACTGTCGCCGGGTACTTCGTTCTGTTTCTGTCCCATCGTTCAGAAGGCGCTTTCCGGACGCTCGGGAAATACTTGGGCTTTTGGGCCTTTACCTTGGCCGGGTTGGTCGTTCTCGGAGCGATATTCGCTGCGGCGCACGGCGGCCGTCATGGCGGCATGATGGGAGGGCGGGCGATGGACGGTCACCCTCATGGTCCTTGGCCGGGTGGCCCACGGTTCTGTGGACCTGGTATGGAAGGCCTTCCCGATACCAATCGGCCTGGTGACACTCAGCGGGGGCCCGCGCCTGAGACGCTGCAGACTATCCCGAAGCCCGACGCTCACTGAGCGTAGCGGCGGCGGCGGACGGTTGCGGTGTCGCTTGCTCGCGAGGCTACTAAAACGGTCGATGTCCGTTGGCACAAATTTTAGGGCCGAATCGGTCGGTGCAAAGCTGCCGCTCGCGCGCTTGCCGCAATGGCCGTGCACTTGCGCTAAAAGCCTGTTCTTCGGCAACCGCCGTTCGATGTCGCCGCGGCGATCCGCGTGAGAACGTAACCATAGCTCCCCACACTTCTCACGCGTCTGCGGAGATTCAAAAGCTAGTGATCGCGCGAGTTAAAGCGCGCTTTAAGGAATCCTAGGATGCCTAATTCTGGTTTTCGCTGGGTGATCGTCGCCGCGGGAGGTCTTTTGGGATGTGTTGCCATCGGCGCACTATTCTCGCTGCCTGTATTTCTCGGGCCCATGTCCGCGGCGACAGGCTGGTCGCGCACGGGCATATCGCTCGCAATGACGATCGGTTTCCTGGCCATGGCGTTCGGCAGTATTTTTTGGGGAGCCGTCACGGATCGTGCAGGACCACGAGTCGTTGTGCTTACCGGCTCATGCCTTCTGGCCGTGAGCCTTGCGCTCGCCAGTTTCAGCCGGTCACTGCTCGAGTTCCAACTCGTCTTTGGCCTTCTGGTCGGCACCGCGACCTCGGCGATCTTTGCTCCCATGATGGCTACGGTGACCGGGTGGTTTGATACACAGAGAAGTCTGGCCGTATCGCTCGTCTCGGCCGGAATGGGTATGGCTCCGATGACGATGTCGCCCATCGCCGGCTGGCTCATCTCGCATCATGACTGGCGCACGGCGCTTCTAATCATTGCAGTGATCGCCGCAGCCATCATGATTCCAACGTCATGGTTCGTGCGGCGCCCGCCTGCTTTGGAAACAAACGGCGACCCGAATGCCGTCAATGGAGATCCCAATGCAGAAATGTCAATTGGCGAGGCCGTTAGATCTCCTCAGTTCGTCATTCTGCTGCTCACGAACTTTTGCTGCTGTGCGACTCATTCCGGGCCGATCTTCCACACAGTTAGCTATGCCATTACTTGTGGGATCGCACCGATGACGGCCGTATCAATCTATAGCCTCGAAGGCTTGGCAGGACTCGGAGGCCGAGTGGGTTTCGGTATTTTAGGTGACAGGCTCGGCGCCAAGAGAGTGCTCGTTGCTGGTCTACTCATTCAAGCGCTCGGCGCATTGGGCTATTATTTCACTAGCAGTATTTCAGAGTTTTACGCCGTCGCCGCATTGTTCGGTTTCACTTATGCAGGCGTGATGCCACTCTATTCTGTGATCGCGCGCGAGAACTTTCCGCTGAGAATGATGGGGGTAATCATCGGCGGCACCGCTATGGCTGGTAGTCTCGGCATGGCAACAGGTCCGTTGCTTGGTGGCTGGATCTTTGATACTACCGGTAGCTATGGATGGCTCTACATCGCCAGCTTCGGTATGGGAATAGGCGCAGCGCTGATCGCGCTGACTTTCAAGCCCTTTCCGCTCGCGACGGAAACAGGCCTAGCGATCGACAGAGCTTAGCTCGATCGATGCATTCGTCACACGTCGCAGCGTACGCATTGAAGATCTTCGGAATTGCCTAGGCATAGCAGGGGGGCAGGGTTAGAGCCCTCGATCATGACTCAGAAACTGTACGGCGGGCGGTGCCAGCCAACGTCTAACCAAGGTGCTGCGTGGCGCGAGCCTAGGACCCCAAAACGGTGGTATTGGCGGGCGATGATAATCGAACGAGGGGTCTAAGAGGGAAAGCCTGCGGCGATAAGCCCGCGGACGCCGTTCCAGCAGATCTGGACACCGATACACAGCAAGATAAATGCAGTCAGGCGCACCACGACGCTGGTGCCGGTCGCACCCAATTTGCGGAGGATGCGCTCGGCGTAGCGATAGCAAAGATAGACACTCACAGCAACGAGCAGGATACCAAGTGCGTGCGCCAGCGCTGTCATGAGCAAAGACCGAAATCCGGGCGGCGGATTCGCTCCAAGTGTTAGGGCAACGGAGATCGAACCGGGTCCTACCGTTAGCGGCATGGTCATTGGATAGAATGCCCGTTGACTCAGATCATCGGGTCTCGCCGCTTGCGTACCACTGCGGTCCAATGCTGGCGGAGAATTGGGACTGTTCAGCAGTGACCACGCAATCATGCAAACCACAATCCCGCCAGCGACCTGCACGGACGGAATAGACAGGCCGAAAAAGTCGAGCACATAAGCTCCGATCAAGGTTGAGGCAACGAGCAGCAAGAAGCTGTTGATCGCGACCGCCTTCGCCATCCGACTGCGCTCCGCCGAGGTGAGGCTGGCTGTCATGGCCAGATAAATCGGTGCCCCGCCGAGCGGATCAACTATCGGCAACAAAGCTCCGACCGCCAACATGACGACTGAACCGAAATGGAAAATGGCATCAAAGATATAAACTGCAGACATGATGCTCGAGCACCCGAAGAAATGATTTACCGGTCTGGATTCTTCGATCGAGAAGCTCGCGTCCGCCGGGTAAACGACTGCGGCCGCGTGTCACATACTAATCGCTCTCACCAGCGCTGACGAGGCGAGGGCAAAGAACGGTGCGAGG
>Ga0302324_100021171_pt1 | contig 12688 bp, 4 predicted proteins | sample Palsa_T0_1_FD_201949 | JGI IMG/M metagenome (GOLD analysis project Ga0302324, IMG submission 201949) | Peat permafrost microbial communities from Stordalen Mire near Abisko, Sweden - Palsa_T0_1 | ecosystem: Environmental > Terrestrial > Soil > Palsa > Peat permafrost | place: Sweden: Abisko...
CCACCTGCTCGACATCTCGCTGCGCGACCTTGAAAGCATTTTGTACTTCGAGTCCTACGTGGTTATCGATCCGGGCGACTCGGGCGCACGCGAGCGCGAAATCATCAAGGACGAAACCAAGTTCCGCGAGCTCGATCAGCAATTTCGTCCGTCGGGCTTCAAGGCCATGATGGGTGCTGAGGCCATCAAGGAGCTGCTCAAGCGCGTGCAGATCGACGAGCTCGGCATTGAGATGCGCGAGCGCATGAAGACCGAAACTTCGGCGCAGAAGAAGCTCAAGTATGCCAAGCGCCTCAAGGTGGTCGAGGCGTTCCGCAAGAGCTCGAACAAGCCGCATTGGATGATTCTCGATGTGCTGCCGGTGATTCCACCGGAGCTGCGCCCGCTGGTGCCGCTGGATGGCGGCCGCTTTGCTACGTCCGATTTGAACGATCTCTACCGCCGCGTCATCAACCGCAACAACCGGTTGAAGAAGCTGATGGACCTGCACGCGCCGGAAGTGATCGTGCGCAACGAGAAGCGCATGTTGCAGGAAGCTGTGGACGCGCTGTTTGACAACGGCCGCCGTGGCCGCGTGCTGCGCGGAGCCAACAATCGCCCGTTGAAGTCGCTCTCCGACACGCTCAAGGGCAAGCAGGGCCGTTTCCGCCAGAACCTGCTCGGCAAGCGCGTGGACTATTCCGGTCGTTCCGTGATTGTCGTGGGCCCCGAGTTGAAGCTGCATCAGTGCGGCCTGCCCAAGAAGATGGCGCTTGAGCTGTTCAAGCCCTTCATCTATCACCGCCTGGAACAGACCGGCCACTGCACCACCATCAAGCAGGCCAAGGAGATGGTGGAGATGCAGGAGCCCGTGGTGTGGGACATCCTTGAGGAAGTCATCAAGGATCACCCTGTGCTGCTCAACCGCGCGCCTACACTCCATCGCCTGGGCATTCAGGCGTTTGAGCCGGTGCTGGTCGAGGGCAAGGCCATCAAGATTCATCCGCTGGTCTGCACCGCGTTCAACGCAGACTTCGACGGCGACCAGATGGCGGTGCACATTCCGCTGTCGCCTGAGGCGCAGATCGAGGCCAGCGTGCTGATGCTGGCGTCGCACAATATTCTGTCGCCGGCGTCGGGCCAGCCCATCACTGTGCCCACGCAGGACATGGTGCTCGGCCTCTACTACCTGACCAAGGCCAAGAAGGGCGGCAAGGGCGAAGGACGCGTGTTCGCGAACACGGAAGAGATTCTCATGGCCCTCGAAGCCAAGGAAGTGGAGACGCTGTCGCCCATCCGTCTGCGCTACACAGGCAAGGTGCTCGACATGACCACGGCCTACGACGACCAGGATCTGACGCACACCGAGGCGGTGGACTTTAACAAGCAGTACATCTCGACCACCGTTGGCCGCGTGATCCTGAACGACGCGCTGCCGAGCGGCATGCCGTTTGTCAACGGCCTGCTCAAGAAGAAGGGCATCGGGCAGCTGGTGAACTATTGCAACCAGAACCTCGGCCTCGAAGTCACGGTCGGAATGCTGGACCGCATCAAGGAGCTTGGCTTCAACTACGCCACGCGCTCCGGCCTGTCGGTCGGCCTCGACGACATGGTGATCCCGGCCAGCAAATACACGACTGTCGACGACGCAGACAAGAAGGTGATCGAAGTCCAGAAGCAGTACATGGACGGCGCCATCACCAACGGCGAGCGGTCGAACAAGGTGATCCAGATGTGGTCGGCGGTGACCGACAAGGTGGCCGACGAGATGTTCGGCAACATGAAGAAGGCGGACGACGAAGGCGCATTCAACCCGATCTACATCATGGCCGACTCGGGAGCCCGCGGTTCGAAGCAGCAGATTCGCCAGCTCAGCGGCATGCGCGGATTGATGGCCAAGCCGTCAGGTGAGGTCATTGAGACGCCCATCACGGCGAACTTCCGCGAGGGGCTCACGGTGCTCGAGTACTTCATCTCGACGCACGGCGCGCGCAAGGGCCTGGCCGATACGGCGCTCAAGACGGCCGACTCGGGCTACCTGACACGGCGCCTCGTCGACGTGGCGCAGGACGTCATCGTGACCGAGTACGACTGCAAGACCGTCGAAGGCATCTACGTCGGAGCCATTGTCGAGTCGGGCGAAATCATCGAGCCACTCCGCGACCGCATCATCGGCCGCGTTACCCTCGAGCGCATCAAGGACTACGACGGCAACGTTGTTGTCGATGTGAACGAACAGATCGACGAGGATATCGCTTCGGCCATTCAGGGCGCGGGCGTTGAGCGGGTCAAGATCCGCTCGGTGCTGACCTGCGAGTCGCGGCGCGGCGTATGCGCGCTGTGCTACGGGCGCAACCTGGGCTCGGGCCGCATGGTGGAGCTGGGCGAGACCTGCGGCGTGATTGCGGCGCAGTCCATCGGCGAGCCGGGCACGCAGTTGACCATGCGTACCTTCCACGTGGGCGGCACGGCCAGCCGCGTGTCGGACAAGTCGCGCCTCGACGCGAAAAACAATGGCGCGGTGCGCTTCATCAACCTCAACACCGTCGAAAGCAAGGACGGCACGCTGGTGGCCATGAACCGCTCCGGTTCGCTGGCGATCGTAGATGACCGCGGCCGCGAGAAGGAGCGCTATCAGGTGGTCTATGGCGCGCGTCTCAAGGTGCGCGACAACGAGCACGTGAAGCTCGGGCAGCTCCTGGCCGAGTGGGATCCTTACACCTACGCCATTCTCACCGAGATCGGCGGCACGGTGCAGTTCAAGGACCTGCAGGAAGGCATCACGCTCAACGAGGAAGTCGACGAAGTCACCGGCCTTTCGCGCTGGGTGGTTGCCGACTCGCCCGATGAGAAGCGCCAGCCCGCGTTCCTCATCAAGAATGCGAAGGCGAACAAGCGGTACCTGTTGCCGCGTGGCGCTCACTTGATGATTCAGGACGGCGAAGACGTAGGCCCCGGCGACGTGCTGGCGAAGATTCCCAAGGAGTCGACGCGCACCAAAGACATCACCGGCGGTTTGCCGCGCGTGGTGGAGCTGTTCGAAGCGCGCAAGCCGCGTGAGACGGCCATCATCTCGGAGATCGACGGCGTGGTTCGCTTTGGCGAGGTAGCCAAGGGACAGCGCAAGATCTACGTCACCGCGGACAACGGCGACGAGAAGGAATACTCGGTGCCTCGCGGCATTCACGTCAACGTGCAGGAGGGCGAACGCCTGCGCGCCGGCGATCCGCTGATGGATGGACCGCTCAACCCGCACGACATTCTCGACGTGCTGGGCGAGAAGGAGCTGCAGTCTTACCTGGTGAACGAAATCCAGGAAGTCTACCGGCTCCAGGGCGTGGCCATCAGTGACAAGCACATCGAAGTGATCGTCCGGCAGATGCTGCGCTGGGTCAGGATCGACGATGTGGGCGACACCAACTTCCTGCTCGAGCAGCAGGTCGATCGCTTCCGCTTCCGCGAGGAGAACGATCGCGTGATGGCCAATGGCGGCCGTCCCTCGACCGGTCGTCCGCTGCTGCTGGGCATCACCAAGGCGTCGCTCTCGACCGACAGCTTCATCTCGGCCGCCAGCTTCCAGGAGACCACGCGCGTGTTGACCGAGGCCAGCATCAACGGGGCTATCGACAACCTGCGCGGCCTCAAGGAGAACGTGATCGTGGGACGGCTGATCCCCGCGGGCACAGGCCTCGAATACTACCGCAACGTGCAGCTCTCGCCTGAGCTTGAAGAGGCGGCGGCGCGCGTGCAGCAGGAAGTGAACGCGGAGTTCGAGGCCGCCGAACGCGAACTCGAACTGATGCGCCAGGAAGGCGAGGCGGAGGAGATGGCGGCGGAGTAGGCTTCCATCTCGATTATTCAGCCAACAAAGGCCCGGCGAAAGCCGGGCCTTATACTTGTGCGACGAAGAATTGCGACCACCGGTGTTGCGGCGTAGGCTCGCACGGAGACATCGTATGAGAAGACTCAGGCGATTTCTGATTGTCTGCTTGGTATCGCACTTGTGCGCCCTCAGAGCATTCCCGCAGACCGCCGGCGAACCGAAAAGGGAGGACAACGTTTATTCGATGGCCTTGGCAGCGAGTCTCGACGAAATGCAAAAACAGTGGGGCTACCAGAACAATGGCATAGATTACGCTCACATGCTGGCCCTCAAGAACCCTGAAATAACAGACGAACTGTCAACAGAATTCGGAACCCATCACGTCGAGTATCTGGACCAACAAGCTCTGGTCCAAAGGTGCAAAAAGGCTGCTAAACAGGTTCCGGTGTTGGAGATTCATTCCATGCACAATGATGGTGCACGACTGAGGATTCAGGTCTCCGTCAGTTGGGCATCGAATTACAAGAGAGGACTCGCGCTCGGTTTCTCAGATTGGAGCGACGTCGAATTTCAGTATGACTGCGAGAAGAAGAAATTCGTGATCTCGTCTGTGAAGCTGGGAGGAATTTGACGAATTCAAGGACACAACCGGCCAGACGCCAACCGCGCTCGGATCTTTTGCGCCCAACTGAACCCCTTTGTTAAGATAACCCGGATACATTAGCGGCGAACCCGCTTTATGCTCAAGCGAACCCAGAATGAAGCCGCGATAAAACGCGCCGCGGCCACCAAGCCGCCGGTGATGATGGAGCGCACCCAGCCCGTGATCGACCGCATCACCGCTGCGCTCGGCGAGCCCGTCTTCACCTACTGGAACTCATCCAAGGGATCGATCTGCCAGAACGACGTGGTCGGCCTCTATGCTCTCCTTGCCAACTCCGGCAAGCTCAAGCGGCTGTCGCTGTTTCTGAAATCCGACGGCGGCTCGGGCCAGGCCGCGCTGCGCATGGTTAATCTGCTGCGCCGCTATGTGGACCACCTCACCGTACTGGCGCCGCTCGAGTGCCAATCCGCGGCCACCATGCTGGCGCTGGGCGCGGATCGCATTCTGATGGGACCGCTGGCTCATCTTTCGGCCGTCGACACATCGCTGACGCACGATCTCTCGCCCATCGACCGCGACAACGACCGCGTGAGCGTAAGCAACGACGAGCTGCTGCGCGTCATCCGCCTGTGGACCGAGCAGGGCAAGGAGTCGACGGCCAATCCTTACGAGGCGATTTTTCCTTACGTGCATCCGCTTGTGATCGGCGCGGTGGATCGCTCCAGTGCGCTCTCCACGCGCATCTGCGAAGAGATTCTCAGCTACCACATCGCAGACACGGCCAAGGCCAGGGAGATCAGCAACGTGCTCAACTCAGGTTACCCGTCGCATAGCTATCCCATTACGCTGCGCGAGGCCAATCGCATTGGCCTGAAGGCCGAGCCGATGGACGACGCAGTGAACACGCTGCTGTTTGAGCTGAACGAAATCTACGCCGAGATGGGCCAGAGCGCGTCCACCGATTTCGACGAGCGCAATTCGCACGACAACAGCATCGTCAACATCATGGAGTCGCGCGGCGTGCTGATCTATTTTCAGCTCGACAAGGACTGGCACTACCGCAGCGAAGAGCGCCGCTGGGTGCCGCTCAACGACAAGAGCAGCTGGCGCAAGGCGGAGATGGTCAAGGGCAAGGTGGCCATTTCGCAGCTTCATGTGCGGTGAGTGTCGTTGCGCACGGCGTCCGTGATCAATCCCGCCGGATGTCTTTAAATTCCGCGTCAGACCGCAGCTTTTCCAGCTCTTCGACCTGTTGCCGGGTGTTCTTTGCCTTGTACATCGCGGCGTCGGCGGTGGAGAGCAGGGTCTCTCTGGTAGCGCCGTCCTCGGGGTAGACGGCAAAGCCCACGCTGGCCGAACCATGCAGTAACGCGCCGTCGATCTCAAACGCCCGGTCGAAGCAGCGTTCCAGGCGGTGCGCGACTTCCTCGACAACGGCGCGGCTGCGCACCATGACGGCGAGCGCGGCAAATTCGTCGCCGCCCAGGCGCGCCAGCATATCGCCGGAGCGGAGTTGCCGCTTCATGCGCAGCGCCACTTCCTGCAGGTAGAGGTCTCCCACCTGGTGGCCGTAGCGGTCGTTTACCTGCTTGAACTCATCCAGATCGATGTAGATCAGCCCGAAGATGCAGGCAGTCTGGCGCGCTTCGTCGATGACCTCGTCGAGTCGCTTCTCCAGCGAGAAGCGGTTATGGATATCGGTGAGCAGATCGAAGCTGGAGCGGCGCACGAGGTCGGTGTGCAGCCGGCGGGTTTCAATGGCGAGGGTGGCGAGGGCCGCGCCGAGGGCGAGCGCCTTGGCTTCGTCCGATTGCGGTTTTGCCAGCGGGTCAAAGGCGGCGTAGATGGCGCCCAGCGCGGAGCCTGCGCGCGCGGGGATCGGCTCCGCGACGACGCGGAAGGCGGAGAGCCGGGACGGGCAGTTGCCCAGCCGTGCGCCGTCGGCGACCTGGCACCAGCACGCCGCGCTGTGCAGCATGAACGACACCAGCTCCGTGATTTCCTCGAGGATCTCCGTGAGCGGCCGGGCTCCGTTGATGTCTTCCAGAATCCGGCTGCGCCGCAACTCGATGTAAGCCAGGCCGGCGGTCTGGCGGCGCACCTTGCGCTCCAGGAGCCAGCCTCTGGCGCCTACCGTAAATATCGCCGCCAGCAGTAATCCGACCAGAATGGTGAGGTTGCGCACGCTCATCCAGGAGGGCTCGGCGACCACGTCGACGTCGTCAAAGGAGCGGAGAAGGATGTTGAAGGGCACCTCCTGCTCGCCGGGATCGATGGTGCTGGCCTGCGCCACCATGCAGATGCCGGTGACGCGAACGGTGGCGCCTGCCGGGATCTCCTTCATGGGTGGCAGCGCTGCGCCGGCGGGCGGATGCCGGTATAGCGCGGTAAAGAGCCTGCCGTCGGACGACAGCACAAACTCGTCCTGGGAGTCGGCCCGCACCGCGGCTACCACCTGGCCCTCAAACGAGACGAGGTCGTTCTGATGGCCGTCGGTGTCGCCGCTGTTCCAGATGGCCAGCTGGCGCCAGGTTGCCTTTTGAGCGGTAACCGGCGCAAATATTCTTCGGTCTTCGATCTCGCCGTCGGTCAAGAGCAGGTAGTTTGAGCGTGCATCGGGATAGCCGGTGGCATCCGCGACATCGCCAATGCGCAGCGCAGTGCTGGCATGGGTGGAGATCCATACGCTCTGGTTGCCATCCTGCAGCACCACCGCGGTGCCGGGCTGATAGTAGGTAATGGCGCCGTGCACCCTTACCCTGCGGGTGAGGTCGTGCACGGAATAGCTGGAGAGGATGTCTTTCATCGGCGTTACAGGCAGTGAGCCGGGGCTGCTGCCGGCTTGCGTTACGACTTTCAGGTTCGACAGGGCAGGGACCTCCAGCAGGATTCCCGTGAGCTGCATCTTGCTGTCGAATTTCCCCGAGACTACGCCGGTGACTTCCACGCCGGCGTCGAGCAGATCCTCGAGGGTGGCGGCGTCGCCGCCCGGAGCGGCTGCGTCGATGAATCCGCCGTCCATCAGCAGCTTGAGGTAAGTCCCGTGCATATTGGCGAAGTTTACGGTGTCGGCGCTGCGGACCGTGGCCCGCACAGTGACCAGCATGCAATCGAGCTCACCGCGGATCAGTTTTCCAAAGTCGGCAAGCACAGGCGCCGGTGTAGCGCCGTGATGAAGCACCGTAACGCTTTCCCCGAGCACGTCGGGGGTGAAGCTGTCCCGCGTCTTTCCATGCACCACCACCCGGTCTCCCAGAGTCAGATTCTGATTGGGCGTGGTCTCGACGTAGATGGCCTGGCCGGCCTCCTGGACGAACAGGTCGATATCGGTCTTTGAGTAGTAGGTGACAGTGGCTTCAAAGGCCACGGGCAATCCGGCGGCAGCCTCGGCGCGGCTGAGCGAATGGATGGCGTGGAGCGTGGTCAGGGGGGCGGGCTCAGCTGCGCGCGCGGCCCAGACACAGCCCAGCGCCACCGCCATCACGGCAGACAGCCTCTTCATCTGAAAAAGACCGGCTGCGGGAGAGATCATCTGGATTGTCCTGGCCTCCTTCCGTTGAAAAGAGCGTTCCACACAGCGCACGTCCATCCTGGTAGCCGGGCCTTCGTGGCAGAGCACGGACGGCCGGTTGGCATTGATTTTACACTTCGTAGCCCGGATGGAAATGGCACTTTCAGCGCAGGAGGATCGCGCTGGGGCCGAGTGAATCGTAACCCGCCAGGGGCTAAACAGGATGCGGAGAAAGGCAGTGCGCGGGCCGATTTGCCCGAAAGCAAGCCTCAGGAGCTAAAGCCCGGTGCTCATTCTGCTGGCTTTGTGTCGGGGTTAAGACCCCGACCTACCGTTTCGCGGTGCGCGATGCGAGTCTCCCGCAGCCTGAGGGAGCGGCCCACGCGGCTTCCTGTGCCTTAATCGACGAGATAGATGCTAGTGTGGCTCCCTGGCCGTCAGCCCCTCCTCCCAGCGCAGGGCGGGGTATTCGGCGGGGGAGTGGCGGGAATTCTTGACCACATACATGGCCGCGTCGGCGGAGGAGAGCAGGCTGTCGCGGGTGAGGCCGTCGTCGGGATAGAGCGCGGCGCCCACGCTGGCTGATCCGTGCAGCACGACTCCGTCCACATCGAAGGGCTCGTCGAAGCTGCGGGCCAGGCGCTCGGCCATCTCTGCCAGGTCGGCGCGATTGCCCACGATGGGCGCCAGCGCGGCGAACTCGTCGCCGCCGAGCCGCGCCAGCACATCGCCGGCACGCATCTGGCGCTTCATGCGCCATGAGACTTCCTGGAGGTACAGGTCGCCGGTGTGGTGTCCGTAAAGATCGTTGACCTGCTTGAAGTCGTCGAGGTCGATGTAGATCAGGCCGAAGATACCGCCTCGCCGGCTGGCATCGGCGATCAGCGCGTCCAGGTGCTTGTCTAGGGAGAAGCGGTTGTGGATGTCGGTGAGCATGTCGAACTCCGAGCGATGAAGCAGGTCGGCGTAGAGGCGGCGCGTCTCGATGGCCAGCTCCGCCAGGCCCGCGCCCATCGTGAGAGCCTCTGCCTCTGCCGGGGACGGGGGCATGTCTGCGGCGAGGCCGGCATAGATCGTCCCCAGCGGCGGACCCATTCGCGAAGGAATTTTCGCTTGGGTGAGGCGCAGTGCAGAGGTGTCGGAAAGGGCGTTTCCGGGGCTCGCGCCGCAACTCATCTCGCACCAGCAGGGCGCACCGGCCAGCTTGGACGAAACCAGCCCCTCGATCGCCTGGATAATTTCACCCAGGGCGCGCGAGCCGTTGATGTCCTCGAGGATCAGGCTGCGGCGACGCTCCAGGGCTGCCTCGGCTTCGATCCGCGCCGACGCTGCCGCGGTTTGCAACCGCACTTTGCGCTCCAGCGTCCAGCTCCTGAAACCGGCCGCCACCACGCCGAGGAACAGAATGCCGGCCAGGATGGCGAGGTTTCGAACCGTCAGCCAGCCGGGAGAATCGATCACGGCAATATCGTCATAGGAGCGCAGCAGGATGTTGAAGGCTTTGTCGTAGTCGAACGGATTGGAGCTGCCGGGAACGCACACGCCGGTCAGGCGCAGTCTCGATCCCAGCGGAATCCGCATCATGGGCGGAGTGGCCTGCAGGCTGGGAGCGGCAGGATGGCGGTAGATCGCGGTGAGCAGCTGACCGCCGGAGTCCAGCACATATTCGTCCTGCGATGCCTCCCGCACCTCGGTCAGCACCATTCCCTCGATCGAGACCAGGTCGAAGATGTTCTGGCTCATGGAGAGCTGGCGCCAGGTAGCGGATTTCGGGCTCGCCGCCGCCTGCATGCCGCTGTCGCGGATCTCACCCAGCGTAAGCGCCAGAAAGCCGCTGTGCGAATCCGGAAATCCGGTTGCGTCCGCAATATCGCCAATATGGATCGGGTCCCGGGTCTTCGTGGTGATCCACAGGCTCCTGGCGCCATCCTGCAGCACCACTGCCGAGCCGGGCTGGTAATACGTGATGGTTCCCCGGACTCTCACCCTGGGAGTCAGATTCTGCACATGGTACCCGGCCAGCGCCCGGTCCATGGCAGTCAGCGGCAGGGTCCAGGGCGCTGCGGCGGTGTGGGCCAGCACCTTCACCCCCTCGAGCGACATGAGATGGAGCAGGACTCCCGTCTGCTGCATTTTGCCGTCAAACTTTCCCGACACCGTTCCGGTCAGCTGAACGTCGGCATCGAGCAGTCCGCTCAGCGGCGCCGCATCGTCGCTGTCCACCACCGCGTCAATGTCTCCGCCGGGAGTGAACATCTGGAGGCTGATGCTGGGGCGGTCCGAGCTCAGTACAACGTCTGCCGCGCGCACCTGGGCGCGCACCGTCACCAGGGCGCAATCGTGCGCCGCGCGAATGAGCTCGGAAAACACCGCCGGCACGGGTCTTGGCAGCGGGCCGTGGCGCAGGACAGTGATGTCGCGGCTCTCGACAAAGGGCCGGAAGCTCTCATGGGTCTCGCCGCGGATCAGGAGCCGGTCGCCGGGCTCGAGGTTCGCATCCGTGGTGGCCTGGATATAGATGGCGGAGCCGCCATCCTGGACGAACATGGTCTTTTCATAGCTGCGGAAATAGGTCAGGGTAGCTTCGAACTCGACCGGCAGCGCGTGGCTCGCCTGGGCATTGGTAAGCGCGCACATCTCCCGCAGGGTTCTGATCGGAACAGGATCCGCCGCCCATCCAGCGTGGGCGCCGCCGAGCGTCAACGCCGCGAGTGCAAACAGCCATTTCATCCCGTCGATTCCGGTTGCGATCACGCCGCAACGGAGCCCCCGGTGGGTTTATCGGCGGGCTTGGCGGATTCGATTACATGACATTGGGTCGATGGGGGAGAATTTGGAGCGATGGTCGAACACAAGGCCGGGAATGGCAATTTTTCAGGGGGTCAGAAGCCGTGCTCTGGTACAAAGCCTCCGGTCAATGAGTCTTTCCGCAGGCTGTAAAGCCCGGTGCTCATTCTGCCGGCTTTGGGTCGAGGTTAAGACCCCGACCCGCCTTTCTGTTGCCTCGAAAGGCCTTATGCCGGCGTCAGGGCGGGGGCGATGTGTTGCGCGGTCGATTCCTGGCCGGTGGAGAGGCGGGTGAGCGTGAGGACGGTGATGTCGTCGTCCTGGCCAAAGGTGACCGCGGCTTCAGTGGCCTGCGCGGCGCTGGGGTTGGTGGCAAACAGGGTCTCAAGGCGGGTGAAGCTGTAGAGCTCGCCGGAGGGGCTGCGCGCCTCGAGCAATCCGTCGGTATAAAGGGCGAGCCGGTCGCCCGCGGCCAGGTAGACGACGGTCTGGGGGTAGATGGCTCCCGGATCGAGGCCAAGCGGCAGCGCGCCCGGCAAGTCCAGCTCGCGATGGTTGAGGAACGGGGCCGGGTGGCCGGCGCTGGAAACGGTGCAGCAGCCGTTCTCTTCCACGCGCATGGCGATGCCGGTGGTGAACCCGCCCTGGAGCCTGCCGCAGAGGCGCTGATTGAGCTCGGAAAGCAGATCGGCGGGCGTAGCGACCAGGTGGGCCAGCGCCCGGATCACGCCGACGATGAGTGAAACCGTCATGGCTGCCTTGAGCCCCTTGCCGCTGACGTCTCCGAGGACGATCAGCGTGGCGCCGTCCTCGAGCGGGATGATCTGGAAGAAGTCGCCGCCCACCTCGAGGGCCGGCTTGTAGGCGCTGGTGACGGCAAAGCCGGGCAGCGACGGCAGGCTCTCCGGCACCAGGACCTGCTGCAGCTCGCGGGCGTTTTTGAACTCCTGCTCAAGGGTCGACTCGCGCCGGCGGTGCTCCACCGAGTAGCTGTAGACCGCGTAGACAATGGCAAACAGCAAGAGCGTGCTCGAGAGCGTGGAGGCATTGATGTCATTGCCGTTCAAGGTGAACAAGGGCGCCGTCAGCCGGTCGGTGAAGGTCCAGTGGGTGTAGCGAATGCCCTCGAGGCCCATGGATTCGGCGACGCCCAGCATCTGGGTGATGAAGGCAAAGATGGCAACCAGCCATCGCGCCGGATCGAGCCGCTGGCGGCGCGCGACTGCAACGATAACGAGCACCAGCGCCAGCACCTCGGTGAGTGTGAAGATGCCGGTGAGGACGGCATCGACCCACTGGGCGGCGGGAATGGCGTGGCCGGTCCAGTCCATGCCGGTCAGGATGCCGTCGAGCGTGGTGGCGGCGAGTCCGACGACGGCGACAATGCGGGTGAGCCGCACCAGGCGCGGCAGGTCGCTGAGCTGCAACAGCCACAGCAGGAGAAACCAGAGCGAGACATCGGCAAAGCCGTAGACGGGCTGCTGGAGGGCGCTGACCATCCAGGCTGGCCAGGGAATGCGCAGTCCGCCGAGGAGCAGGGTGAGGGGCGGCGCCAGGCAAAAGCCGGCCATCCATAGCAGCACCCATTGGCCGCGGTCGCGCAGCCACGCCAGCAGGCTGAGCAGGCACACCAGCGCGTAGAGCGAAAAGAGGCCAAACGAGAATTGGTTGCGCCGCAGCCAGCGATAGTCCCAGGCGGCTTTGCGGGCCTCAACGGCGGCTGAGGCGCCCAGATTCGGCGGCCCCTCAAAGCCGCCGCCAGTGGCCAGATCCGACGACCACAGGGGCGCTTTCCAGACGCGAAGGGCCAGCACGCCGTCGTGCGCCGGTCCCAGCCCTAACGTGGGCGCCGAGTAGTTGGAGGGCCAGGACGGATGCGGCGGGAGCTTGCCATTGCGGCCCACGAACATGCCGTTCCAGTAGACCTCGTAGGCGTCGTCGATGTAGTCGAAGACCAGCGCGATTTCGGGCGGCGGCGTGGACG
>Ga0302324_100021176_pt1 | contig 12686 bp, 18 predicted proteins | sample Palsa_T0_1_FD_201949 | JGI IMG/M metagenome (GOLD analysis project Ga0302324, IMG submission 201949) | Peat permafrost microbial communities from Stordalen Mire near Abisko, Sweden - Palsa_T0_1 | ecosystem: Environmental > Terrestrial > Soil > Palsa > Peat permafrost | place: Sweden: Abisko...
ACTCAGCCTCACCCTCTGCGAGCAAATGCCTTTGGATGAGCTACTTGCGCAAATCGACACCGACCAAATTCTGTCCGAATCGCATAACCAGATGAATTTATTCGACTAACGTTGGGACACTACTGAATTCGATCGACTAATGATCGGTATGTGGCCAAACGGAACCCCAAGCGCGCCAACGGTATCGAAAACCCCCTGAAACCAAAGGGGGATAGCCATGGAATATTTCTTAAGCCACTGGTCTTCCAACGAAAGATCCCCGGCCTGCATATTTCGAAGATGAAGAATGGAAGGCGACACGCGCTTCCTATAACGGGCATAGAGCTGCGTGAGGGACATGGGGCAGCCCTAGTTGTCAACGATCCACTGATAGGCCTGAATGACTTCTGCGTCCAGTCCATACCCGAAAATTCCACCGGTGAACTTCTCGCCGTATTGAGTTCCTACACCTGCGCTGTAGTAGGCCACCTGGTCACTACCGCAGTCGCACAGCGACTTCATTCGGTACACATTGGTGTTGTCGGTGACGGTATTCCAGGTACCGTCCAAGAAAAGCGCCAGTCGCTTGCCAGCCACGATGATTCCTCCATGAATTCAAAACGAATGCACCCTTAGACCTCTGCGACCTTACGGAGACATATGAGTCGCAACAATCGCTCCCGGCCGCGGACCCCTTCTCGGCATGAAGTTGTATGCCGCGCTCACGGCATAAAAACTCATATGGCTCGGTTCGAGCAGTGTGTTCCGCGTCGATCGGAATGCGGGCGTTGCTGAGTGCCGTTATTGGATATACAATCTTTAACCCGAGAGCAATCGGGATGTTTAGTTCTCACCCCATCGTGATTTTCATTCATTGACGCCTCCACTCCTTGGGGATCGACCATACTTCCAATTTAGCGCGGCACCTTCCGTCGGCTGATTACTGCCCAGATCCGATCGCAGTGTAGATTCCCGGGTATATCGGATGAACTTGCATTCACGTCTTCGCCTTCCCGTCCGCCTCGCTCTCTTTACTCTTACTCAACGCCTGAATCATGCCCTCCAAGAACGTAAAAAACACGTCCACCGCATATCCCGCCAAAAAGGCGATCGCCAGCGGCGATACGGAGACGCCCTGTCCGAAGTTAAATAGGCCGACCACCGCCCCGCCGATGGCCGCCGTAATGAAGCGAGGGCTGTGAGCCTCGCTAATGAAGGTGCGTGCGCGGAGCTTGTACTCCAAGCACCGCAATATATAAGCCCCAGCACCCAGCAGCGCATAGAGAACCGGCAAGATAGTACTTGCGAAGGCACCCGTTAGAACGGTGGCACTCTCCTCGGTGCTTTGCGCGTAGTAGCGCACCCGCTGGTAGACGCAGACCCTCTCCGTCGACGCGAGCACCAGGTCGGGTAGGCCCGGGGGCAGTTCGAGCATCTCGGTCCGCTCGCCGGCAGTGGGCGGGTTTTTTGGGTCGAATAAGTACTCGGGCTGTTCCGCCGAGATCGATAGGCCGTGATATATCCGGTTCATCCGTCGCGCATCGCCATACATATCCCGAATCGCCGCGGCAAATTGCTGCAGGTCGTCGATGACCTCTTTTCTATTGTCCGCCGGCGGAAGTGCCGGGGAATCGATGGTCGGGGCTCCCGTAGAAGGAGCTGACGATAGGCTGTTCAGACACAATGTTTTGCTGGGCGACGGAGCCGCACCTAGCTCGTTGACGAGCTTTACCGCCAAGGGAGTTGCAACATCAAGATCCTTTTGAATGTTCTTCGAGAAGGACGAAAAGAGGAATGCCAACGTGGAGTAAAGGACGATGACCGTCGCCAGTAGGCCCATCGTGAGAGGCAACGCCAATCGTCTGCCCAAGGATTTCTTTCGATAGCCTTGGGTGTTCCGCAGACTCTCAGCCGACACCGGCTTCAGCATGTCGGCCAAAGTGGCCGCCGCTATAAGTAGCCTGGCGCCCGCTTCTTCCGTCCAGCCGAGGCGCGCCGCCGACCTCGCCTCGAGAACGCTTTGCACCACCAGGGGATCTGCCACGACGCCGTTATCAATCGCGTAGCTCAATAGCAGTTCGGCATCTGCCAGTGCGTCGTTCAGGAGTTTGACATTCAGTGCTGTAGGCGCACCGTTCCCCGATGCGACACCGGGCGCCGGGTTAGGCGGCGGGGTTCGCGTTCGGTCATTCCCTTCCGTGGGTTCTGCCATGGACCCTCCTCCATTGTTCGCGAGTCGCCCCGGCTTAGCTCACCGATAGTTCTTCAGGTATTGAATCAATTCCGTGACCCGGTCCTTCACGATCGACGCCCGGTAGGCACCGCGCGACAGGGGGGCCGACGTCCCGAATCGGTCTTGGGTCCAATTTCTCTCGATAAATCCATTCTCGGCAGCGCGGTACGCCAGCCACCGCCGCTGCGACTTGGCCAGCATCACGCCCGGTTTAGGATCTAGACGTTTGGCCAATGCATCGTAGACTTCGGTCAGTTGATCTTCGAGGAATCGCTGGTACGAGGCATACGCACCCACCATATCTTGCGTCGTCCCAGCTTGGGCATTGATCCGCGCCTCATAGACCGACGCGTTCTGCTGAAACTGCTTCAGGCGGTCCGGCGCGTCCGGGTTGTCGATGCCAAAACATGCAGTCGATGCAAACAAGCTTACCGCGGCCGCTACAAGCGTGCGCCGCAACAACTGGCTTGATGTACGCTTCATGTCACCAACTCTCATAGATACCGTTCGCGTAAACGTTCCATTCGCACTGGCGGCGATTATCCAACCCAGCCATACTTTCCCTTGGGAGCGGTCCCACGCCTTCCACGCGGCCTCGAGATTGGGATAGGGCGACGCCGCGTCGGGATTGTTGATCAATTTGCAGACGCTCGAAGTGGTGAACGCGGATACGCCGATGTTGAACGTCAGCATGACCATCGCATCAAACTGGTTCTGAGTTACAGGCGCGGTGATCGCATTTCGTACTGCCGCCACGCACGGCGCCAGGTCGTGCGCCAACAGGCTATCCGGCGTCGGCCTGCTGAAAGCCGTTCTCGTAAGTACTCCACTCATTTTGAGTGATCAGGTGACCGTAGCCGATCGTTGCACCGGGAACCCAAACGGCCGTCGGCTTTTCCGTTTGATCATCGTACGGTTCCAGGAACAGGGCCTCCGCCTTTTCGAGAAGCTCCGTGCCGGCATCGCTGAAAAAGTAGCTGGTGGCTGCCTGACGTTGCGCCGTGTCGACATTACTCATATGGATCCCTCACGTTGAGTAAGCGCCCACTTCCCCCTCGAGTTGAAAGACGAGCCCGAGCTTCATTGTGGTTGCCGCACATATGTACGGACGAATCCCGCGTCCGGTCATTGCTATCCGATCGCATCGCTGCGGCGGGGGTAAATTTGCGGCGGGAATTGGTACGGTCATCCGTGACTCTCCCTCGTTCATCCCTGTCGAGTTGCGAAGGAAATCCGAGGGTGCGCTGGAATCTGAACAGGGTCAAGAGCGGTTACAGCGGAGAGACGCGACATACCGTGCAGTCCGCTAAGTTGGTGCACCGCACCTGGGGCCGCCACAGTCCTCCGTGTGACATCCTCGCCACCGTGCATCTCGATTATCCTGCTCTACCCATGACGCTCATGGACCCACGCCTTCTCAGCGCGCTGCGCACTGCCCGTCGCGTCGTTATCTTCACCGGCGCCGGCGTCTCTGCGGAAAGCGGGATCCCGACGTTTCGCGACAAGCAAACCGGTCTCTGGGAGCGCTTTGATGCGGCCGAACTGGCAACGCCTGATGCCTTCGAACGCGATCCCGCATTGGTATGGGGCTGGTACGAATGGCGGCGCACGATGGTGAGCAACGCCCAACCGAACCCCGCGCACCTTGCCATTGCAGCAATGGCGACTCTCGTACCGGAACTCACCGTGATTACGCAAAACGTCGACGACCTGCACGAGCGCGCCGGCAGTCGAGAGGTGCTGCACTTGCATGGCGAGATCCTCCGACCCTATTGCGAGAAGTGCCGCCATCCCTACACCCTTCCGATGCGGCAGCCACCCGCCGGCGGTACGCGCATCGAACCCCCGCGCTGCAACTCCTGTAACGGGCGGGTGCGTCCCGGTGTCGTTTGGTTTGGCGAAAGTCTCCCGCGGCGACAATGGCTCACCGCCTGCGAAGCTGCCAGGCGCTGCGACGTGTTCTTCTGTATCGGCACCTCGTCCCTGGTCCAGCCCGCCGCCTCCCTGACCGACCTCGCGATCGCCGCGGGCGCCACGACCGTCCACGTCAATCCCAATTCCACCGATATCGACGACGCGGTGACATTCGCTCTTCGAGAACCCGCCGGAAAAATCCTCCCGCTGATCGTCGCAGAGGCAAGGCGCCCAACTTAAGCGACCGAGGGCAACGCATCTCCATATTCCCGCGGTGCCCTACTACGGACTCCTTGGCAACGGTCGCCTCCTGACCGATCGGCCTCATTCAGACGACTTACGGCTCGTCGTCGGTTTCCACGTCAAGTCTCGCCCCAACACAAATAACCGCGACGATTCACTCTTCCGCCACTGAAACTGGACGACGGATTTCGCGCGGTACAGCCGCTGTACCTCCCGAGGCCGCACGCAGTCGCTCGCCGTCGGGCTCCGCGCCGATCCGCCCTTGATTTGAATAAGCACAATGTCGAACAAGTCCCCACGCTTCAGCACGTCGCCCGAGGGTTGTTTACTGTTCTTGCGGATCGCCATCGGATCTACGACCCCGCGCCATTCCCCCTTGTTGGTTCAGCGGAACGACACAAACTTCCACCGATTCGCAATACGAGAACCCAGGGCACGGAATATCGTCTCCGCCCACCGGCCAGTCGTGTGCGCCTTTACATGGGCCGGTATTGCGTTCGATTTCACGTTCGCCATGGCACCACGCTACCCAATCTTCCTCGCCAATATCTTAGCGAGCAAGTGCCGATGGCAGTGTGTCTCGTGCTGGTCGCAGTGACACATCAACGTGACATTGCCACGACGTCCTAGCTGCTGTATTAGCCTCAAGGTGAACTTCTGACCGTGATTCTTGATCCCTTGTTGGATCGATCGAAGCCAACGCTGCTGTGAAAGAGCTCCCGACGGTAGCGCCGTCCAAAGTCCGCCCAACTGATATTGCCGGTCTGCCACATTCTAAGCAACCGCTCGCTCGGTCCAAGATTCGCCATCCACTCGTCGTACCGAGACTTCTTGAGTCCGCGACCGCGTATCCGCGTCGCCAAGATCCGCAAGCCGTCGTTGTGCCGATCGATCGGCGAATTCACGGATTTCGTTCTGATCATTTTCGTTATTTGAATTTGGACCTAAAATGTCAGATTCCAATATCCCGGCTGCGCCATGTCAAGGCCGGGAGCCACCCCACGGTTTGCAGTAGCGCCTCGGTTTTGCCATCCCTCATGGGACGCAATGATGTCGATGCCGCCGGCGATTTACGCCGCGCGGTAATATTCGGCTACTTGCTCGTGCCTGCGTGCGCTGCGCCCTTCTCGCCGCCCGTCGCCTCCAACGTGGGATAGCGCGATACCAGCTCCCGCAATCGCATGAGCCCCACCGTCGGCAAGAAGTCACCGACGCCGCTTTCCTCCAGTGATCCGACCTCTGCCATCCCATGAAGCCCCGAGATCACCCCGGCCACCTGCCTGTGAAATGCCACCCGCTTGCGAAAGAGCCGCAGTGCCTCGCGCCCCTCCGCGCTTGCCGAATCCTCCTCCAACCCATACCCGCGCGGAAAATCCCCATAAGCGGCCAAGAACTCGCCTAACGTCAGCCGACCCTCTGCGCAATCCCGCACCAAGGCATCGTGAGCATCGAGCGCCCCACGAATCTCGGTCGCGCTCATCCCCACCGCCCCTCTCGCGCCCGCATCGCCCGCTCACTGATCTCGTAAGCCACTCGAGTCATCTCTCCTTCAGGTTTGGATTCCACCCAAAAAGTAACGTGCTTGCCGAGCTCAATCGGCTGCACGAAGTTGACTCGTACGCCTCCAAAGCCAAACGGCACCGCGATCTCCGCGCCCGCGATATTCGAAAATGGCACCGCGGCTTGCTTCCTGCCTATGCGAATGGCGAGATGATCTCCACAGTCCACGACCTCATCGGCGACCGTAAGAACGCCGGCCCTTCTCAGAAAATAGAGCCAAAACCCCACCAGAATGAATATCGGCGCAACATGGCCCGCCACATTTCCGTCCGGCGTCCAGTTGATCGCCGTGACCAGCACCACCATCCCGGCTGCGCCGCACAAGAAGCCGAGCTTGCACGAGCGCGTCGTCTTCCGCGAGATCAGTTGCCCACCTTCCATCGGGTCACCCTACGATTGGACCAACCGGAAAGTCTGGACACAGAACGCCTTCCTCGACGAAAGCTCGACGATCTCCGACGTCGCTTCGGAAAATCCAGCAAGTTCGGCCATTCGTCGCAGTTCGGACGGCGCAACGAGCCTGATCATAGTCGAAAGACGTCCCAAACTCTCATAAGGCGAAGGGGACACCGCGGAGGCGCTGGGAAGTTGCAGAACGGTTGCGAGTGTTCCGCCTTCACGACAATTTCGCTTGACCGTGGCGAGGGTCGCCGAGACACCGACATATTCGAACACCAACGCGGCATAGATGAATTCAACCGGCTCAAATTGCAGCAGATCGGATTGGACATCGCCGCATACCAGCTCAAGATCCGCGAGCCGCCCCGCGTAGCGCGCGCGGGTTTCCCGAATATACTGATCGTTGATGTCCACGCCGACGACGCGTCGCACTTCGTGGGGGTTGAGTCGATCCAGACCGTTGCCCCCTGCGCAGCCGAAGACGGCGACCGAGGCGGGCCGGAGTCGCTCGAGCAAGATCGCGAATTGCTCGGCCAACATCAGGGCCTGCCGGATTGACGGCATCGACATGTGGCCCTCATAGTCCGATAGTGGTATTTGCAGCCATGGATTGCTCAAGTGGGATCCCCTCAAACCTACCCGCGATCATCCAACCGCTGTCTAGCCGAACAACGACATTCGATTCCGTTCCCTCACTTCCGGTATAACCGCCGATGGGGACGGAGGCAAGTAGGACACTCTATGTTAGTCATGACTCGCCGCATCGGCGAAAAAATCATGATCGGCTCGAATATCACCCTCACCATCCTCAGCGTGCACGGCAACCAGGTTCGCATCGGCGTCGATGCGCCTCGCGACGTCGGCGTTCACCGCGAGGAAGTTTATCGACGAATCGATTCCATGGATTTCTCCGCTTAGCACGGCGTTCCCGCCCCCCGGGCGCGTGGCGTCGAGCAAGCTCTCCACCGAGAGGTTCCTATAATTGGAGTTATCCATATCTCAGCAACTCCTCCACGAGCTCCGCCGGATTCGACAGCGCGACAAGGTGCCCACCCGACACCACCTGGACTTCCATATCAAGGCAGTCCCGCGCAACGCGTCGCTGGAAACCCAAGGGAAAGAATCGGTCGTCGGCGGATGCGATTACGCGAATGGGTATGTTGGGCCAGCGCTTGAAGCGGCACGGTTCCTTAGATGGCGTCCGATTGTTCTCGCTGTCGCGGAGCATCGCGCAGAATCGCCTGCGGCACGTCATGCAGGAAATAGGTTTCCAGATCGAATTCGGGGCTGTACCCGCCGGCCTGTGCCGCGCCGACTCTCGCCTCGGCCGAGCCTGTGTTCTCCCACCACGCGCCCGTGGTCTCTCCAGGTCGCGGAATCATCGCATTCACAAACACCAGCCTATGGACAGTCGTGCGCTCGTAAACCAGAGGTGCCGTGAACCCGCCGAGCGACTGAGCCACGAGCACCACGTTCGGCCGCCCATCAATCGCCCGACCGACGATATCGGCGTATCCACTGATACCTACACGGTCATCGTCACCGGGCAAGTCCACCGCGATTGCCTCATAACCTGCATTCTCGAGGAGCGGCACCATCCGATGCCAGTACCAAGCCATCCCACCTGCACCCGGGATCAGGGCAAACGAGGCTTTTTGCATTCAACGCTTCGCCTTACCACCCGTTGCATATGCCTCAGCATAGCGATCCAGAAGCGCCCGAATCATCCGCTGATACTGCGTTCCGTGCAATCGTGCCTCCCGCTTGAAGAAATCCACGCTGCGTTTGGAAAGCGCGATCGTGACCTTCTCTGTGTCTTCCCGAAATACCAGTTCGCTCGGTGGAGGAAGAAAATCCTCGATGACGCGCAGGCGGCCCAGCGGCTCATCTGTGTACTTGCTTGACTTTCTCATAAATACGCAATCCTCGTGTCCAATATCCCGCGCCGATAATCCGAATCACATTCTCACGGTACGTGAACCGTACTGTCATAACGGCACCACCACATTTACCGAAGCAAGAATATCGCTTCTCCGCGTCCGTGCTATGTTTGAGATCCTCTGCGATGACGCGTCCCGCGTCTTCGAATGGGTACTGTGCGTCAGCGAAGCTGACCCCATGCTTGGCCCGGTTCGCCAGGTCCTTGGCGGGATCCCACTCGAACCTAGCCTTCGGCATAAAGATATTCTATCGGTGATATGGCGATTAAGCCATATAAAGATATGGCTATCGACGTTAGCCGCTCGTCTGGCGGCGCGGTTCGCCTTGTCTTTAAGACAATTACCCGCCCCCAGCTCGCCCAACCCTCTGCCGGGCGCCCCTCGCCGGGTGCCCCTCTTGGCAGCTCCGCTGCCGGGCATGCGCGCGGCTAGGGGGCACGCCGTCCGCCCTAATCATCCGCTACCTACGCCATCGTCACGTGACCTGCTTTCGATGCCAGCTTCGCGAAGTAAACGCTTATAGACCGCTAAGTCTGCACTCCAATTACGCGCAGGTCTTCGTCACATTTTGCGCGAATTGGCGCCAATCTGCGTATTTCACGCCATGCCGGTCCGGGATTTCACCGCATGCCGGTCCAACATTTCACGTGATGCCGGTCCAGGATTTCACGGCATGTCGGTCCAAGATTTCACGTCAAGCCGGCCAGGATTTCACGGAGAACCAAGCCGGTAGATTCTGACGCGGGTAACTCCGATATCGTCGCCCCTTTTTACGTGAAGGAGGTGAGCGCCGATGTCGCAAGAGAGGTTACCCATGGTGAAGATACGTGAGGTTTTGAGGCTGCAGGCCGAAGGCCACAAGCAGCGGAAAATTGCTGCCAGCGTGAACTGCTCGCGCTCAACGGTGCAGGAATGTTTACAACGGGCGCGCAGCGCCGGCGTCAGCTGGCCTCTGCCGGAGGATCTGGACGAGCTGGCGCTTCAGGCGAAGCTCTATCCCTCGAAGGTCAAGGCGGTCCTGATGCCGGAGCCGGATTTTGATCGGGTGTTGCGGGAGCTCGCGCGCCCGCACGTCACTCGCCGGCAGCTGTGGAGGGAATACCGGGCGCAGCATCTGAACGGCCTGAAATACACGGCCTTCTGCGTTCACTTTCGTCGCTGGCGCAAGAGCCTGGGCGCCGAGGCGACGCTCACCCTCGAGCACGTTCCGGGCGACAAATTACTGGTCGATTATAGCGGGGACCCCGCGCATTTTGTCGATCAGAACACCGGGGAGATCATTGCGGCCCAACTATTTGTGGCCGTGTGGGCGTTCAGCAGCAAGATGTACGCCGAAGCGACGATGTCGCTGAATACCAAGGACTGGCTGGAGGCGCACGTCAACGCGCTGGAGGCATTTGGCTGCGCGCCGGCCGCGGTTGTCCCGGATAACACCAAGACGGCGGTGATCAAAGCCTGCCGGTACGATCCGCTGAAGAACCGCGAATATTGCGACTTCGCTGAGCGGTATTCCCTGGCAATCCTACCTGCGCGTGCGAAAAAACCGCGGGATAAGGCTGGCGTTGAGGGCGGAATACTCATCGCGCAGAGGCGCATCTTGGGGGCGCTACGCGACCAGGTGTTCTTCTCCCTTGCCGACTTGAATGTCGCAATCAAGTCGATCGTCGCCGAGATCAATGCGGAACCGTTCCAGAAACGCGAGGGTTCGCGCAATGGCTTGTTCGAGCAATACGAGCGGCCGGCGGCGCAAGCCTTGCCGAAGCGGCGCTATCAATACGCCGAATGGCACGACGGCGTGCGCGTGTACCCCGATTACCATGTTCAGGTGCTCAAGGGGTACTACTCGGTGCCCTATACCCTGATCGGCCAGAGAATGGATGTGCGGGTAGGGCCGCGGATGGTGGAAATCTTCCAGCGCGGCAAGCCGATCGCCGCGCATATCCGCGTGGAGCGACCCTGGCAGCGGCGCACGATCGCCGCGCACCGGCCGGCCGAGCATCAGGCGTATCTGGCGCTCGGGATCGACAAACTGATGGAGCAAGCCGCGCGGATCGGTCCGAATACGGTGGCGGTGCTGACCAAGCAGATGCTCGCAAAGCGCCATCTGGACGAGACGATCCGCGGATCGCGCGGCATCCTGCGCCTCGCGCAGGACTTCAGCTACGCGGCGCTCGAGGCCGTCTGTGGCGCCGCGCTGCAGCTGGAAGTCTACAACTACCGCGCGGTGCGTGATCTGCTGCGCCAGGGCATGCACACGGTGCCGGCGCGCCATCTCAGTCCATCGGCGACTGCCGGCCTGCAGCACGAGAACGTGCGCGGCGCTGACTTCTACGCCAGCAAAAAACCCCACTAACACGCTTCCGAAGGAACTCTCTTGCCATGATTATCGAAACTCTGATCCAGCAATTACAGGCTCTGCGTCTACATGGGATGGCCGACTCCGTGCGGCAACAAATGGAGACCCGCGAACATGCGGGCTTGCGCTTTGAGGAGCGGGTCAACCTCATGATCCAAAACGAAATCGCCGCGCGCGCCAATGTCAGCCTCGCCAAGCGCTTAAGCTGGGCCAAACTCCCCATCCCCGATGCCTGCATCGAGGATATCGATCGGCATCTGCCGCGCGAGTTCGATCCGCTCACCCTCGCGACGGTGTGCGAGATGGGGTGGCTGAAGCGACGGCTCAATATCCTAATCACCGGTCCGACCGGAATCGGAAAAAGCTATCTGAGTTCCGCGCTCGCCCATGCGGCCTGCCGCGCGGAGTACAGCGTGCGCTGCTACCGCATGTCCAAACTCGCCGAGGAACTCGCCAAAGCGCATGCCTTGCAACGCCGATCGGCCTTGTTGAAGCAGCTGGCGAGAACCGAGGTGCTGGTCCTGGACGATGTGGGCGTTGTGGACTTTACCGACCGCCTCACGCGCGATCTGCTCGACATCCTCGATGACCGTTACAACAAGCGCTGCACGATCGTCACCAGCCAGCTCAAGGTCAAGGACTGGCATGCCACGTTCGGCAATCCCACGTTGGCCGACGCCATTTGCGACCGGATCGTTCACAACGCCTATAAACTCGAACCGGATGGCGACTCGGTGCGCCGGATCATTGCGTTGAACGGCACTTTGCCCCGTCAGAAGAACTGACGCTGGAATCCCGCAGATCCAGACGGCCTCTGCCGAGGTCGTCTGGAACGACCCCACCGCCCAGCCGCGATCGCCGCAGACAGATCGCCACGACATCCGGACATTGTGCACACCGTATCCCAGGGGATACGAAGGTAGCGGGTACCTCGAGATCTCCGCTCCTATGGCTTCTAATGCGGTCGCCAATATTTAGCCACGTCGAAAATCTCGGCACTTCTGCCGCCGACGGCGGCAGACCGCGTCTTCGTCTGATCGCGATCGATAACCGAATAGATGCTTGATGCCCCGACGACCGGGTCAGCACCGTTCAGCATCAACAATCATTGACGCCGAAAGAACTTTCGGACACGATCCATCGGCCCGCGTCGTCTTGGACCGGCATGCCGTGAAATCTTGGACCGACATCAACTGAAATGTTGGCCTGGCATGTGATGAAACCATGGACCGACATGCGTGAAATACGCACCCCATTAATTGCGCTCTTGCCGTGCCCCCGCGATCAGGCGCCTCCGCCTCCCATGGTCAAAGCCTTCGTGCAGGCGACGCCAACAAAGCATCCCCCAGCCCTCTCCACCTTGTTGACAGTCTTGACTTATGTGATCTTTATGCTGTTGAGCAAGTGGATGATGGGGAGCCTGCAGGCGCCCAGACAGATACAAGCACCCCCGACCTCAGCCCCTGCGATCGATTCGCCCAGCGCGCCGACATCGAGTGAGGGGCCGCAAACCCCCGTCAAGTGAATGCCGAACGAGAATTGCATGTGCTCGCGCTGAACAGCGGCTCCTCGTCCCTCAAGTTCGGCCTCTATCGCGTACAGTCTTTACACACCCAGCGACTGGTCTCCGGCGAAGCAGAGTCGATCGGCGAGGAGGCGGCCGTCTTCCACGCGGAAGACCCGAAAGGGCGCTCGTTGCTGCGAGAGAGCGCCGCGCTACCCAGCCAAAAAGACGCGGTTATCCGCATTGCACGGCTGCTGACGGAGCTGAAAATGCCCGTACCGCAGTGCATCGGGCATCGCATCGTGCACGGGGGACCTAAGCTTCAGCACCACTGCGTGATCGATGATTCGGTCCTCGCTAAGCTCAACGCGGCCGTGGCCTTTGCCCCACTGCACATGCCACCGGCTTTGTCGGTCATCCGCTTTTCACGGGCACATTTTCCTGGTCTGTCGCAGGTGGCGTGTTTCGACACGAGCTTTCATGCACACATGCCGGATATCGCACGCGTGTTGCCGATTCCCCACGCACTGCGAGCCGAGGGGGTCGAGCGCTACGGCT
>Ga0302324_100021177_pt1 | contig 12686 bp, 8 predicted proteins | sample Palsa_T0_1_FD_201949 | JGI IMG/M metagenome (GOLD analysis project Ga0302324, IMG submission 201949) | Peat permafrost microbial communities from Stordalen Mire near Abisko, Sweden - Palsa_T0_1 | ecosystem: Environmental > Terrestrial > Soil > Palsa > Peat permafrost | place: Sweden: Abisko...
GTATCTGGCCATGGACCAGGAACGCACCCTCGCAGAAGTGGAAGCCCTGAGCGCTCGCTTTCCGAAGCCGGAGCAGCGGCCCTCCCTTTTCGGCGTTCCTGTCGCGATTAAAGACTGCTTCGATGTCGCGGGTTTTCCCACCACCTGCGGCTCCCATTTCTATGCCGAGAAACTCGGCATCGCGCAGGCCGATTCAACGGTGGCGGCGCGCCTGCGCCAGGCCGGCGCTGTGATCATGGGCAAGACCCACCTGCATCAGCTGGCCTACGGCATCACGGGCGAGAACAAAGAGTACGGCGACTGCCTGCAACCCCGCGATCCGCTGCGGCTCACGGGCGGATCGTCGAGCGGAAGTGCGGCCAGTGTGCAGGAGGGCTCAGCTGTTGCCGCCATCGGCACCGATACCGGCGGTTCTATCCGCGTGCCCGCGGCGCTCTGCGGGTTGGCTGGCTACCGCTCGACTCTCGGGCTCGGCGGAGAGGAGGCATGGCAAGGAGGCTGGCACCTGGCCGCCTCCTTCGACACCCTGGGATGGCTCTTTCGCGATCTGCGCGATGGGCCTGTGCTGGCTGCTGCGTTGCTCGGGGTGAAGCCGGTGGCCGCGCCGAAAGATGTGATCGTTGCCGCGGTCGCAGGGCCTTTTCTGGACGACTGTGAGCCCGCGGTGCGGGAGATGTACAACGGCTGGCAGGACACGCTGCGTAGCGAGGACGCGCAGATCGATGCCTTCGCCCCCGATTTCTGGGCGGACACGCGGGAAATTTTCGGCGGCATCCAGGCCCATGAGGCGGCGGCGATCCATCGGGGTAATTTCGAGCACTTTGAAAAGACGATCGCGGAACGCCTCGCGTGGGGCGCATCCCTCTCAGCGGTTACGGTCGAAGATTTGCGCAAGCGGCATGCGGCATTTCGTGCTCACATGGATCGTTTGCTCGAGCAGCATGACTTTCTCATGCTGCCGTGTGCTCCTATGAGCGCACTGCCGGCAGGCGTCGACCACTCGGCGTCGCGATTGAGTATTCTGCGCTACACCACGCCCATCAGCCTGGCTGGTATGCCCGCGGTTGTGCTGGCTGCCCCCGGCGGCGGGGTGCAGTTGGTGGCTGCGCGAGGCGGCGACGCCCGTCTGCTGGCTTTCGCGGCGAGCCTCAAAACCGGAGATGCTACGCTGCCATCATGACGTTGCGATTGCGAACTTTCAGCGTTGGTATCCTTGGCATTTGCCTGGTGCTGGGTGGCTGTAGAAAGCAACCAGCCTCGAGCGGGCTCACCCCGGTCACGCTGCAAACCGACTGGTATCCGCAACCAGAGCACGGCGGCTTTTACGATGCGCAGATTCGTGGGTACTACAAAGACGAAGGCCTGGATCTGACGATCCTTCCCGGAGGCCCTTACGTCAACAACGATCAACAGGTCTCAGTAGGTGTGGCACAGTTCGGCATGAGCTCATCGGATCACGTCCTGGAAGCCATAGGGAATGGCGTGCCTTTGGTAGCAGTGGCTGCGACCATGCAGCACGATCCGCAGGCCATCATGGTGCATCAGGATTCGCCGGTTCACAGCTTCCAGGATCTGGACGGTCATGCGGTCGCGGTCAGACTCGGTGGGTCGACCTGGTTTGAGTTTCTGGTCAAGCGATATCAACTCAAGAATGTGCGGGAGATTCCGGCGACGTACAGCGTTGCCAATTTTCTTCAGGACCCCGCGTACATTCAACAGATCTTTGTGACCTCGGAACCGTTCTTCGCGCGCCAGGCGGGAGTGCCGGTGCGCACCATGCTCATCAGCCAGGCGGGATATGATCCTTATCGTGTTTTCATAACCTCGCGGTCATTCCTGCAACAGCATCCGGAGATCGTGGCGAAGTTCGTGCGCGCTTCGCTCCGCGGATGGCGCGACTACCTGGTTCATCCGGATGACATTAATGCGGCCATCGCCAAGCTCAATCCTGCGATGAGCGTGCCGCAGATGAAGTTCAGTTACGAGGCTCTGAGGGATCAGCACTTTATTGCCGGCGATGCTGCGAACGGGGCTGATCTGGGGCGGTTCGATCCGGCACGGTGGACCAGCATGTACCAGCAACTTCTGGATCTGAAGGTGATCCAGAAGCCGTTTGACCCGACTATTGCTTACACCATGGGTTTCATGCCCACGAATAACTGAAAGGACAGAGAACCGCAGGTCCCTCCACTACGCTACCCCGGATTTCCTGTGGAAGTTGGTGGCGTTGGTGAACATCATGCGCCTTTCCTTAAAGAAAGGCGCACACGCGGGCGTGTCCAGTGCTGCGTGGCAGGAAATCCGGGTACGCTCCGGTCGGGATGACAATTTTGTTGCAAGGAAATCACAGCGTGTTCCTGGAGAGAGAAACGGACGGCTCCACCACAAAAACTGTCATCCCGACCGGAAGAGTCATGGGCCTGCGGCCCCAAGGTGATTAAAAACGCCTCGGTCCGGCATCCACTCTCTAGGGAACCGTTACCCTTTCCTTGTCATCCCGACCGGAGCGAAGCGTAGTGGAGGGACCTGCGGTTCTCTCTCGGGCGTCGTGGAATCCCCCAACCCACGATTAGCAAGAACAGGATATACACAACCTGCATAGCCAACCGAATTGGCACGCTGGGCATGTGCAGTCCGCCGACCGTACGACCCGCCGCGTACACATTTGCAGGGAAGATGGCGATCATGAAGACTGCAAGACAAGCTGAGGCCACGCGGGTGAAGCCGGGCAACAGCAGACCAACGGCTCCGGCAAACTCGAGTACTCCGGTGAGCAAGACCAACTGCGGTCGGTCAGGGAAGGAAGGCGGAATGATCGACGCCATCAGCGCGGTGTGGGTGAAATGAAGCACGCCCGAAGCCAGTAGGGGTAAGGCCGCCACAACGCGCAGAACCCACTGCAGCCAGCCAAACGGGGAAAGGCCTCGGCGCGCCCACAAAAAGAAGGTGGCAACCGTAGCGATCAAAGTTGCCGTGGTTACGAGATAGACCATCCGGCTCCCCGTCTGCGATCATAACCGGCTGGGGGGATTGCGAGCAGGCATGGCTTCTGAAGTTGTGGTGCACCCCAGGCCGTCCGGTGTCCGGCGCATGCGGTTTTTTGCCGTTTCTTTCCTGTTTGTTGCCGGCATCGTCAATTATCTCGACCGGGTCTCCTTCTCCATTGCGAATACCAGCATCCGTGCCGATCTGGGGCTCTCCGGCACGCAGATCGGCGCGCTACTCTCCGCATTTTCACTAGCGTACGGAATAGCCCAGTTACCGATAGGGCTGATGCTCGACCGCCTCGGCTCCCGCACGATTCTGGCTGTCGGCATGTTTGTCTGGTCCCTGGCGCAGATGGCCACTGGCTTGGTCAGCAGCTTTGGCGGATTTATGACAACACGCATCAGCCTGGGCGCGGGAGAAGCCCCTATGATGCCGTGCGGCGTGAAGGTGATGAATGATTGGTTCGGGGTCCGTGATCGCGGCCTGCCAACAGGGCTGTTGACAGCCTCGAACACCCTGGGCGTAACCCTGGCCCCTCCCGTACTGACCGTCATTATGCTCGCCTATGGCTGGCGGTCAATGTTCGTGAGTGTAGGGATATTCAGCCTGCTGCTTTCGCTCGTCTGGTATCCGCTCTACCGTGACCGCGAGAGCGTGTTCCTGACATCAGCCGAGGCCGAGTCTCTGGGCCTGGAAACAGAACAGCCACGGATCGCAATGTCTTTCTCCCAATGGCGGCGGCTGTTTCGCTTGCGCACCATTTGGGGCATGATGCTCGGTTTCGGCGGTGTCAATTACACCACCTGGCTTTACCTTTCATGGCTGCCCGGCTATCTGCAGGGGGCACGGCACCTGACCATCGCCAGGACTGGTTGGGTCGCAATCATTCCCTACATGTTCGGCACCATCGGCTCCGTGGTCAGTGGGGTCGCGTTGAATCGGTTGATCCGCCGCGGTTACACTCCCGTGGTTGCCTGCAAGCTTCTCATCGTGGGGGGCATGTTTTGTTCCGCGCTCAGCACGCTCGGAGTGGCCTATGTAGCAACCGCCACGGAAGCGGTCGCCTGCGTCAGCACGGCACTCTTCTTTATCTATTTTGCCGGCAACGCAGGATGGGGCCTGGCCCAGGCCCTGGCGCCTGCTCACATGATCGCCTCCGTCGGAGCGATCCAAAACTTCGGCAGCTTTGTCTGCGCCTCACTGGCGCCGCTGATCACCGGGTGGCTGCTCGATCACACTCATTCCTTCAACATCGCGTTGATGATTTGCGCCCTGGCCACCACCCTGGGCGCGTTGTCTTACTGGTTCATCGTCAAGGACCGCATCGAAAGCACCGTATGAGGATTTTAGTGCTGGCTAGAGGCGAGAAGCATGTTTTTCCTGATATAGATCCGATAAGCCTTCTGCCCCGCCTCAGCAGGGGGGAAACTTCGATCGTCATACAAGTAGTAATTGCCGGCGAGCTCTCTCTCGAAGAGGGGCCAGGAATCGAGCTTGGCATAACCCTGGCCGTAAGGAAATAATCCACTGCCCACCACGACCACCTCTGGAGTGTTGCTCCGGAACTGCTGCCAGAATCGCCCACGAACATCATGGATCACTCGCTGTTGCGGCGATCCAAAGATCAGATAGTCGTAGAAGAGGCCGGTGGACTGCACCAACCGCATGCGGTAAAGCACAGCGTCGCAGTCTGCCGGCACGTAGATGCACTGCACATGACTGGAGAGCCTCGGACCGCCCAGGTGGTTTAGATCGGTGGTAATAGAGTCCGCAAACTTGGGGTCCCATACCTTGCGGCTGGCCTCGCGCACGTAGAGGGGCGCAAGAATCACGACGAATGTCACTCCGGCGATCGCAAACGGGCGAACCCTTCTCTCGGCTCGCAGGGCAGGGATGATTTGCAGCCCGGCAAGAAGAAAAAGAAATGCCAGCATAGGGTAGCGATGATAAGGAAATGCCTTTCCTTGCCCGAAGTAGGATGCGATGCCAAATAAAATTCCGAGCACCAGCAATTTGCCTTCCCAGTTCCACCAATCCCGCTTCATCACGGCAATCGCGAGCGCGATGATGGCCACGGTTCTTATCGACGAGGTTGCCATGAGCGTCAGCAGGGTCGATACAGGAACGCGTCCCAGGGTCTCGTAAAAAGGCAGTTCTACGCGCAGGAGATACCAGAAGGGGCCGAGGGCGTGTTTGGAAATAAGAAACGCGCCCACGATCGCGAGCGGTGTCAGAAAGCCAGTCAGCGCATAGAGCAAAGCCTTCCGCACAGATTCTCCTTCTTGCCTGCAGCGGATCGCCGCTAATACCAGAAGGAGTAAAGCAAACGGTAACGGCGTCGGCTTGATGGTGCCTGCGATTCCGGCGCTCAGCCCGAATGCAAACATCAGCCAAATGCGCCGGCTGCGAAAAGATTCGAAGAGGAAGGCATAAGCACACAGCAGCAGCACGGCAATAATAAAATCCCGCTGGCCTGCCTGCCCCGCGCCATCTCTCCCGTGGAAGAGGATAAAGAGTGTTGCACCAAACACTCCCGCCAGCCACTCGTAAGGCGACGCAATCGCGATCATGGCCCAGGCGGCCATGCCCATGAGAGCAAAGTCAAAAACACGCCACGCCGCGTAACCACCGCCTAAGGAGTGCATCACACTCCAGTTCACAAGATAGATGCCTGGCATGTTGATCTCCAGCAGGTCGCGATAAGGGGCCATGCCGTGATCCATCAGGAAACAAAGATAGTGAAGCTGCGCAGGGTCATTCACCTGCTTCCAATTCGCAGTGCGCATGGCAAACCAGCTGATGCAGGCGATGAAGTAAAGACAAATCAAGATCCTGAAGCGCGACCAATTGTGTTGGTGAGAGGTTTCGCAGGATGAGGGTAAAGATATAGCGTTGTGAAAATCAGACATTCCCCGGTTGCCCTGTCAGGTTGGAGTTTTCGTTCGTGTTTTGGAGTGAAGCCTTGCACGACCAAACAGCCCCTGACTTGCAGCAGAGCAGTTACTATTCGTTGACGCAGAATTTGTGGGATTTGGTTACTTGAAGGGAGAGAGTTTTTGCTCTTTCTTCTCGCGCGGGCCGGCGGGCAGCGGGCATGTTGCTTAGAACGACAAGAATAAGTTTCGCGAAATCAGAATCTTACCGGGCCGAGGAGATGCCAGTGAAGAGAGAACCAGGAAAGGTACACACAGGCGATCGCCACTACGGCATACTTCACCCTGGTGATCTGGCGCAATTTGACGCGACCCCAGGTGCGCATGGCAGAGAAGATCGCAAACAAGCTGAGTCCGAGCGCAAAGACAGTTACGAAATTCATCAGGACGAAGTATTGATCCCATGCTGATGTCGGAGGCATGGCGTCGTCGCCGCCGAGCATCACCAAAGCGGTGCCCAGCGCTGCAAACAGAATGACCCACACCAGTGCCGCTATTTGTGTGATCCGGGGCAACCACTGCGTGCCCGGCTGCGGGGACGGCGGAGGCCTGTGGCTCAGGAGCATTCGCCTGGCTTGGCGTATCACGGAGGCAAAGATCACTGCCAACAGGACGAGCAGACTGGCGACGACGGCTGTCCGTACGGGGCCTTTGTGTTCATACCAGGGAACCCGCTGTGCTTGAACTCCAGGGAAATCATAGGCGAGACGGACGATACGATTCGACGGGTCGCGAATGGCAAATACTTTCCGCTGGCCATCGATCTCCTGCCAGAGATCTTTGCCGATCGGCTTCCACTTGATGGGGTGATCTCGCAGATCTTTGACGTTGCTCAAATGAAGGACGCCCGTCTTATCGACCCTGGCCACTCTTTGCTGGAACAACGAGAACAGCTTCAGCCTGGTGCTGTCTTCTCTCCTGGTGGACTGATAAACACCTTCGATGGCAGTCAATTCCTTCCGCGGGAGGGAAATAAAGGATTGCTTCGCCTCACCGGGAAAGTACCGATCGGTGAACATGTCGATGATTTCCGGCCGAGGCTTGTCTCCGCCACCGGCGGAGTTATACGAAATGAACAGCATCAACTTCCTCGATGGTTCGAGCATGAAGAGGCTGTGAAACGCGACCAGATCGCCTCCGTGGCCCATCCAGTGCAGACCGTTCCGCCAGGTTTCATAAAACCCCATGCAGATCGCCGGCATCTGGCCGCTGGCGCGAAATTGTGGAGTCCACATGGCCTGGAGTGTTTCTGGCTTCAGGATGCGTTGGCCGTCGAGTTCTCCCCCGTTCAACAAGGCTTGCCCAAAGCGACCCATGTCGGCAGCGGTGGAAGAGACTCCTCCTGCAGATACGGGGTTAAAGATCTCGAAGCCGATGGGAGGCTTCACGGTGTCCGTTGGGTAACCCTCCGATGGTAATGTTCGCAGGAACGTGGGAGGAGGCTGATAGAAGGTGGAGTGCACCATTTGGAGCGGGGCGAAGATGTGCTGTTCCACATACTGCTCGAAAGGCTGCCCGCTCACCCGCTGCACGATATAGCCGGCAATGCCCACCCCATAGTTGGAGTACGCCGGAATGGCTCCGGGAGGAAATATCCGTTGCGGCTGGTTGCGGATGAGGAAGTCGCGCAGGGTGGCGGCCTGCTTCGGATCGGTCACGATGATGTCGCGGATTTCTTCTTCAAATCCGCCGGTGTGTGTCATCAGGTTGCGCAAGGTGACGGGCTGGGAAAACGCCGGTCGAATCTGAAAATCGAGGTAGCGGTTCACGTCCGTGTCGAGGTCGAGTTTCCCCTGCTCCACCAGCTGCATCACGGAAACCCAGGTAAACAGCTTGGATATCGATGCCAGGCGGAAGATAGTGGCCGCCGGATCGACCGGCTTCCTGTTCTTCAGATCCGCGTATCCATAGCCCTTGCGCAGCAGCACCTGGCCGTTTTGCATGACCATCACGGAAGCCCCGGCGATGTCGGAGCGCTCCAGTTGAAGGGGCACAATGCCATCGAAAAAGGACTCGAGATCCGAAGCTTCGAGCGCATGCTGCCCTGGGACAGCGGTTTTTCCATCAGCTCGCGGGGATTGAGCAGGCGGGCCAACCGGGACCGCAGATACCTGGGCCTGGACCAGGAGGGGCAGGAGAAAAATCAGACAAGCAGCGCCAAATCTGTGCATTACGGAGCTCCGGGCACGATGGGTAGCCGGATTCTAGCAGTTAAGAGGTAAGCCCCCGGGCTGCGCAGCGGTAACTACGGGCATACCTGTCTAGGCATCCAAGACATGCTAGTGTTTTCTTGCATGGGTACAGGACGACAGAACGGAAAGCGCGACGGCAAGCCCCAGGGAGCGTCGCGCTCAGCGGAAGGCGACGGGGGGCGCCCGGTTGCGGTAGCCACCTCCTCGTACGTGAATATCATCGAAGCGCTGCTGGAGAACGGGTCGATGTCCCGTTCCGAGCTGGCAACCTCCACCGGGCTCAGCCGTTCGGCGCTGACGGAGATGAGCCGGGTCCTGATTCAACATCAGTTTGTGGAGGAATCCCCCTCCGTCATTGACAAACAGCGGAAGGGCCGGCCCTCCATCATGCTGTCGTTGAACGCCAGGTATGGGTACTTCGTGGGCGTAGGCCTGACCGAAGATCCCCCCCTGATGGCGCTGACCGATTGTCATGGAAACGTCCTGGCAGAGCACGAGATCGGCATGGTGATGGACCCGGAAGAGGTCGCTAAAGCCATCGCCCACGGCATTCCCGGTCTTACGCGGGCTTCGAACATTTCGCGGGAGAAGGTAGTGGGGATTGGGGTCGCGCTCTCCGGGCATGTCGACCACGCCCAGGGCATTTGCCTGCATTCGAACCTGCTCGGCTGGCACAATGTGCCGATCGCCGAGATCGTCGAGCGAGTGACCGGGATGCCCACCTATATCGATAACGACGCCCACGCCGTTGCCCTGGGGCAGAAACTTTTTGGCCTGGCGCGGGAGCTCAAGAGCTTCATGGTGATCATGCTGGGCAAGAAGATCGGCGGCGGCAGCTATATGCAGGGCCGGCTGTATCGCGGGCACACCGGAGCCGCGGGCGAGATTGGCCATTGCGTCGTGGCTCCCGGGGGTCCCCGGTGTGAATGCGGGAAGGAAGGCTGCGTGGATGCATTTGCATCGAGCTCTGCGCTGCTACGACGGGCCGCGGAGCTCGATCTGCAAGTGCGGGACATGGGTGAGCTCGAGGGGCTCGCGGCAAAAGGAGAGATGAAAGCGATCGAGCTGCTGCGCCACGCCGGATCCGCCCTGGGCATTGCAGTGGCGAACTCCATCCAGATCAACAATCCTGAACTGGTCCTCTTCGCCGATCTGGTTGGGTTTGGTGACGGAGTCTTTACCACCAGTGCCCGCCAGGCGATCGAGAACAACATCATGCCGCATATGCTTTCGACTACGCGGCTTGAGTTTCGTTCGGTAGAAACAGACTTCATGGTTCGCGGAGCTGCCAGCATTGCTGCCCATCAGTTCCTGATCGAGCGCGCGGGGTAACTATTGCAGGGCTCTTGCCACGGCGGCGAAAAAGGCCGGATCGTCAATTGGGCTGAAGGCGGAGTCTGGTTTAGGACGGGCGCTGAGCACGACGATGACCAGCTTCTGGCGTGGGTTTATATAGAGATGCTGGCCAAAGATACCTCTCGCCTGGAACGCTCCGCGATGCATCGGGTCTCCCGCGGGAATGGGCCACCATAGGTATCCGTAGTCGACTGATTTTCCGCCGATGCGATGGGCACTGCCCGCTTGCTGAAACCATCCCGCGGGTACGATTTGTTTGCCGTCGATGAAGCCGTCCTGTTGCACCAGCAAGCCGAAGCGTCCGTAATCGCGTAAGGTCGCACCCAGGCCGCTGCCCGCCAGCCCCATACCACCCGGGGATTCCAGCCACCAGGTCGCATCGTGCTCCATTCCCAGGCGCGTCCACAGATTCTGTGAAAGATACGTTGCGAGCGGCTGGTGGGTCGCGGCTTCGAGCAAGGCCCCTACCAGGAATGATTCCCCAGTGCTGTAATTCCAGATCGAGCCCGGAGCACCGGCACTGGAAAGTGTGTTCATGTATGCCAGGATGGCTCCAGGCTTTTGCTCCAGTTGTTTGTCCAGCAGTTTTCTGCGGTCGGAATGTGGATCAGTGTATGTCTCATTCCATTTCACTCCGGAAGCCATTTGCATAATGTTGCGAACGCTCACGCCCTCGTAGGCGCCCCCTTTGAGCTGCGGCAGGTAGCGAGTCAGAGGATCATCCAGGCTGCCGATCAGACCCTGCTTGAGAGCCACGCCCACCAGGGTCGAGGCGACGGACTTAGCCATAGAAAACGAGATCCAGCGCGTATCTGGTCCGGCGCCCAGTTCGTAGTCCTCAAAGGCCACCTTGCCATCCTTGAGCACGAGCAGGCCGGCGACGCGATTGTCGGCGAGGTAGTCGAACAGGTCATACTCTTCGCCCCGCGAATGGAAATGAACGTTCTTGATTGGCGCCGGCGCCGGCGGGAGGGCCCGGACTGCTCCGCCACGCAGTACCCGATTAACGGGAAAGAGGGTGTCACTGTGTTCGAAGGTCACTACCTCTAAGCCGGGCAGCATGGTGCCGTCGAATACCTGGCGCGCCCCTGCAGGTTGCTGCGCCACAGCCGATGGGAGGCAGCAGAGGAGTAATAGGCCGATGACGCGCACCGGCAGATGTGTGTGCATGGCGCGAGTCTATGGGGTGACCCCGTTACCGGCAAGAGCAAAAGACGGCAGAGGTCTGATACGACGGTCGGGGCATACCTCGCACGGAAACGCACCGGATAAGATAGGACAGAATAAAGGGAGCAGGGACCGGGCATGGATGTGGCTACAAAATTGGATTCGCTTCGATCACGGCTGAACTACGAGCCCCAGGAGCTGGGCTTCGGAACCAGCGGGCGGCGGGGCAAGGTGGTGGACCTGACGCAACTCGAGGTCTACCTGAACGCGCTGGCTGAGCTCGAGTACCTGCAGTCACTCGCCCCCTCGGAGGGCGGTATCAAACCGGGCGACCCATTTTATTTCGCCTACGACCTGCGTCCCAGTTCGAGCGAGTTGGTCAGCCAGGAGCAGGGACGGGGGGAGCTGGCACAGGCCATCGTCGCGGCCATCGGTGATGCCGGCATGCAAGCCGTAAACCTGGGCCGGATTCCTACTCCCGCGTTGGCCAGCTTTGCCTTATCGCGTAATAAAGGCAGCATCATGGTGACCGGCAGCCACATTCCCTTTGAGCGCAATGGTTACAAGACCAACAGCAGCCGAGGTGAACTGCTCAAGCAACAGGAAGCGCCCATTAATGAGCAGGTGAGGAAGGTACGCAAGCGGCTCTACGAGCAGCCCTGGGATCAGTCGCGGTTCGATGAGCGCGGCATGCTGAAGGGCGGTCATCAACCCCTTCCGCTGGAGAACAGCGCGGCCCGCGCCGAATACATCGAACGTTTCACCAATTTCTTTGCGGGCTCCTCGCTCAACGGCAAGCGCTTGCTGGTTTACCAGCACTCGGCCGTGGGCCGCGATCTGCTGGTGGAGATCCTGGAGCGCCTGGGCGCGCAAGTGGCGAAAGGGGGACGCAGCGACACGTTCGTTCCCATCGACACGGAAAATATCGACGCGGCGCAGCTGGGCGTGATTCAGGCATTGGCGGATGAGGCCACGGCGAGCAGTGGGCCGCTGCATGCGGTTGTCTCTACGGACGGTGACAGTGATCGTCCCCTGGTCCTGGGAGTGGACCCAGCTACGGGCCGGGTGCAGTTCTTCGGTGGTGACTTGTTGGGCATGGTGGTGGCTGAGTATCTGCAGGCGGACGCGGTGGTGGTTCCCATCAGTTGCAACGACGCCATTGACCGGGGAAAGCTGGCGCCGGTGGTAGAACCAAAGACGCGCATCGGCTCCCCCTTCGTGATCACCGGCATGGAGGCCGCGCTGGCGAAAGGCAAGCAGCGGGTTTGCGGATGGGAGGCCAACGGCGGGTTCCTGACCGGCTCGCCGATCACCCGCAACGGCGCCACGCTGGCGCCGCTTCCCACCAGGGATGCCGGTTTGCCCATCCTGGGCGTGCTTTTCTCGGCGGAACAGAATGCGCTCTCGCTGGTCGATCTCTTCGCCCGTTTGCCCAAGCGGTTCAGCCGTGCTGCCCTGCTTAAGCAATTTCCGCGGGTTACGGCGTTGAAAATCGTCGCTCGATTTTCTCCCCCAGCCTCGGGCGACGCGATCCGCAAGGATCTGGCGCAGTTCTTTGCCCCGGCGCTGGGTTTCGCCGGCATCGATCGTGTGGACTACACCGACGGCGTGCGTGTCCTGTTCACCAATGGGGATGTTGCCCATGTGCGGCCTTCAGGGAATGCGGATGAGTTGCGGATCTACGCCGTCGCCGACACCCAGGACCGTGCCGATGCAATCGCTGCTATGGGCATCGAAGAACCTGCAGGTATCCTGCGCAGGATGGAGAAAGCTGTTGAGGGCTGAAGCGGGTGTATTGACGTTGCAGGGTGTGGTGCAACACTACGATTGGGGCGGTCATTGCTTCATTCCTGATCTTTTGGATGTGGAGAACGCAACCCGCCGGCCGTTTGCCGAATTGTGGATCGGCGCCCATGCCAAAGCGCCCTCCTTGGTGGAGCTTGCCGCGGGGCAGGAGCCTCTGGATCAGCTGATCGCCGAGGCACCCGAGGCCATCCTCGGCCTGGCGGCGAAGGCCCGCTTCGGCGGCCGGTTGCCTTACCTGTTCAAG
>Ga0302324_100021178_pt1 | contig 12686 bp, 11 predicted proteins | sample Palsa_T0_1_FD_201949 | JGI IMG/M metagenome (GOLD analysis project Ga0302324, IMG submission 201949) | Peat permafrost microbial communities from Stordalen Mire near Abisko, Sweden - Palsa_T0_1 | ecosystem: Environmental > Terrestrial > Soil > Palsa > Peat permafrost | place: Sweden: Abisko...
CCCGGGCCCGATGGCATCGAAGTGCCATTTGAAATGGCCCTCATTTTTTTTGTAGTGCTGAATCTTGTATCCCGTCCACCACAGCGGCCAGATCTGCAGCGCCGGCACTTGCGCCACGATCTGCTGGAGAGCGGCATTAACGCCCCGGTTCAGCTCCTCGAAGGCCGCAGTCCACTCACCGTCCTCGGTGATGACCAAGTCCATGCTTACCTTGATCTCGTCCTGCAGTTCCTTCTCGCCTTGGCCGCGTAGGACGCAACCCGGTTGTCTGCGCGAGTCGCGCTCATAATTCGTAATGATTGCCTGACAGAGCTCCTTCGAAAGCAACTCTTTCACGTAAAAGATGCTCTCGGGAGCGGGCACGATTTGCATGTTCAGGCGTCGCTCGCTTCAGGCGTAGGTGTCGAGCGTCCCGAGGGGAGCCCTGGGAACCTGTGCCGCGGGCGAGGAGACCGGCGCCGTCTCACGTGCGCCGCCGGAGGCGCGGCTGTACGGCAGCGCAGGCGCGGAGCGCTCTTGAAAGGAGCGCTGCGAGATGTCGACACTTACCTGCGTGAAGCCCTGCGAGCTCAGCATGTCGCGCAGTTTCGGCGCGCTCGATTCGAGCGCCTCGCGCGTCACGGCGCTATGGGTGCTCATCGCGATCTGAGCGTGCCCGCCTTGCACGGCAATCTGCAGCTCGATCGGTCCGAGCTGCGGCGGATTCACCGAAAGCTTCGCGCTGCTCCAACCGTTGTCGACGGCCAGGGAGACCTTGTCAGCGACGCCTTGCGGAAAGTCCGCGCTGTCCACCTCCGCATGCACGCTCACCGTGGGGACCGGCCCCGCATCGCTCGAGTTCGACGCCGTGGTCGTGCCGAGTTGCTGAAGCGCGGCCGCCCCATCGCCGTTGGCTTGGAAGCCGGAGCCGGTGTCGGAGCCGGGATCGCCCGCTCCGCCGTGCCCGCGCGCATCGCTCGCGCCATCGAGCGACGCGACGGCCGACGCGGTGAGCGCGGCCGTGCCCAATGCCGTGGCGGATGAGGAAAAGCCTGTCCCCTGGGCAGGCGTCATGGAAATTTGCAGCGCCGCGAACGGAGCGGCGGCGGCCGCGGTGGGACCGGCGGTCGGCGCCGGCGAGGACGCGGCGGCATTCGCGGCCTGCAAAGCGGATGCGGCGGATCCGGTCGCGTCCGAGCCTTCTATGAGCGCGAGATCCACGAGCGCGCTGCTCGCGGCCGGCGTTTGCGCAGCCGGCGTCTGTGCGGTCGTCGCGGCGTCGTCGGCCGGCGCCGCTGACGTCGCAGACCGCGAGTTACTCGGCGCAGCAGGGCGGCCGCCGGCAGCGGAGCCAGCCGCGCCGCTCCTGGATGCGAGCGCCGGGAGGCTCGACGCGGACACCGGCGCCGGCCGCGTGCCGGCGGACGCGGCCGTAGTAGTAGCTGATGCCGCCGACGACTTCGCGGCAAGGGCCACCGCCGCAGCCGAGGCGGCGCTCGATGGCGGCGTGGCGGAAGCGGCGGACGTGCCAGCTGCGGACGTGGCAGCGGCGGCGTCGGTCGCGGTCTTAGTATCGCCGACCGTAGAATCGGAAGCTGCCGTTGCGGCATCGACAGCTGTCTCTTGCGCGCTCGCGGCGCCCTGCTGGGAATCGGTCGTGGGAGCGGGATCCCCAGTCGAAGTCACGGTTCCGGCAGCGCTCGCCGTGGCGACGCCCGCGACGCCAGGGGCTGCTGGGTCGGAGGCGTCATCGCCCCCGTCGTCGAGACGCGAAGCGGCGGCTGGGGCACCGTTCGCGCCAATGATTTGCTCCGGCATCGCCGGCGCCGCTACAGGCGCGGTCGAAGCAGGCGGCGTAACACTGCCGGATGGCGGCAACGGATCGCCGCTCCGCTTGCCGGCCCCGGCCTTGCCGGAGTCGTCTTTTCGGGTCTGCTTGGCGGAGGCCCGGTCCAGCGCGCCGGCAAAATCCCGCGCGCCGGAGCCGCTCGCAGCGGGATCCGCCGACGCGGCGGCGTTTGGCGAGTTCTGGGGGGGAGCCTGCTGAGGGACTGCGACGACGGGGGTGTGGATAGCGAGGATGGCGGCGTTCATGGTGCATGAGATAGCAAGCGACGTGCCAACCGGCGGTGTGATTTTCACACCCGGCGGCCGGTCCCGCCGCAGTTCGAAGCCGTTAGAATCCGCCCCTGAAGCCGGAGGATTGCACGGCATGGTTCTCAAGGTTTTAGCGGTCTTTATAGTCATCGGCGTAATGATCTATAGCTGGCATCGGAATGACCTCCGAAGACTTACCCGCGACTATGCTTGCAAGGCACCATTCGACGGCCGTCTCGAGAGCTGCCTCATTCGATTTTCGCTCGATGAAGCGAGCACCGACACCGAGCTCGGCGTCAACGGGGAGGGTCTATTCATGTCCTCGTCAAGCGATGCGCTGATCAGGAACAAACGCTGGTCATTTCGCTACCACGTGATCAGAACGCCCCTCTTCATCCCATGGCATTGCCTCCAGGTTCGAGACGCGAAATTTCCGATGCGAAGGTACCTTCGATTCGACGTCCCTTCGAATCAGGCAACTTTCTTCATTCCGCGAGAGACTGGCGCCCGGCTTCTGAAAAGCGCCGGCCTTCCCGGGCCCCGCTGTATCCGTCTATGAGGAGCGCATGCACCCCTGGGTGGTGATGTCCGAAGACATCGAGCACATGGAGTAGCGCCGACCTACCGATCCGCCCACTCCGGAAACGCCTCCATCGCGTCCACGATATTGTGGATCACATCCGTATGCGCGTCCTCCTGCCAACCGCCCGGCGCGGGATTCAAGAACAGATCGCGCGGCCGCCCTTGGCCGTCGACACAGTAGAGCGCGAAGTTGAGCGCTTGACGTGCCTCGCTGGCGAGATCCGCGGCGCCGACGGCCTTCGCATAGCACGCGAGCACCGCGCCGTAGGTCGAGACGACTCCGCCCCAGGCCTGCTTATCCTCATCCTGCTCGTGGCAGACGACGATGCCGAACTCGCGATGAGTGAACGTTCGCCGCACGAAGTCGACGAGCACATCGCAGTGATTGCACCAATCGGGATCGCGCGGCTCTCTTGTCTCGAGCAGATATCGCGCAAGATTCAAGGGCGCCCACGCGCTGCGGTTGGTGGGCGTATCGTGATCTTCGAAGAACTGCGCAAACAGGGCGCCGTCGACATCGGCGCTCGGGATCTGATAGCGCGTGATCCAGTCCCAGAGCGAGTCACGCGCGGCTGCGAATTCATCGTGGCCCTGCTCGAGCATCGCGTCGTAGAGGCGCAGAATATAGGTCATATTGCCGGACACCGGCCCGCGGCCGTCGCCGGTGCGATAATCGGCGCGAAACGGCCAGGGTGAATGCCCGGCATCGCCCTCGACCTGATTGGCCTTGAGCACGCGCGCGTTCTGCAAGGCTTGATCGAGATACGCGCGCTCGCCGGTGACATCGAACAGCAGCGACAGCGCGTAGCCCGCGATTCCGCCTTTGTCGGGCTCGATCTCGAACGGCCGATCGCCCTGCGAGCCGCAGTCCGGCGGCAGCGGAAATAGACCGCGATTGCCGGTCGAGCGTGTGAACGAGGGATAGCGTCCGGCGTCGGGTGTGTTCGCCTCCCGCACCAAGTAGTTCCCCAACCCGCGCGCGGCCATGAGACAAAAGCCGGTCGAGTCGGGATACCAGGCGGCGTACTTGAGATAGGAGATGATGCCCATGCCGCTCTGCGTAGCCGGGATGGTGTCCGTGCGATCGGCGTGCGGATTCCACCCGGCGTCGAGAAAGGTTACGTAAGCGAAGCGCGGATACCCGCGATCGCTCGGACAGGATTGGTAGAACGCCATCTCTCGGGCCAGCGTCTCGCGCCAGCAGATCCACGGATCGAGCCGTCCCTCGCTGTCGAATCGCGCTTCATGGCCGGCAATGACCACCGGACCCCTGTCCCCGTTAGACACGCCGATCCTTCGTGACGACGTCGACGCTCTCGGTACGGGGATCGAATACGATGCGGGCGTCGCCGCGCTCGAGCAGCCGCTCGACGCGCCGCACCTTGTCGTCGAGCGACAGCTCGCGCTCCCCGTAATCGGTTCCCTCCCGCAGCACGAAGGATTCGATCACCGCGCGCAGCAGGTCCTGAGCGAGCGCCGTATGCGGCACCTCGACGGGACTCTCGGCAGGGTCGTCGTTTGCCGCTGCATGCTTGTCGTCAGTCACGGCTGCTTTTTATCAGATTTTTTCGTGCGCTGCTCACGAAGCAAAGGACGGGCTTTCCTGCCCGGGGACGGGCTTTCTTGCCCGGGATTGTGAACGGTGCTAGGGTAACTTCGAATTCGCTTTGGCAAGACCGCCCGGGGATTTCTGGAGCACACCATGCCCTCGCTTCCGAGCTACGCAAAAGCTTCCCTGCTGATCGTCGCGTCGCTCCTCAGCGCCTGCGCCAGCGTCACCGCGGACGATTTATACCAACCCAACTTTGGCCGGCACTTGTTGCCGCACTTCGACGCGTCCGCCGACCCCGATCCGATGGCCGTCACCAATGGGCTGTATGCGTCGCCGAGTTTGCACGACCCGTGCTACCTCTGCTCCCCGCAATCCCGGTTCAACGCGCCCACGTGGGCTCCCTGACGGCGAATCAGCAACCGTTGCCGGCCGTAGCCCGCAAGCGCTGAGGTCTCAGCTCCACTCCCTGCGCGACAGCGATATCCGCATCGCTGCATCATCTCCCTCGCGCTGCTCCTTCCGATCCTCGGCCGCGCGCTCTTCCTTGCGGAACCGCTCCACCACCCTTCCCAAGGACTCCGCCTCGACGCGCTTCGCGCTCCACAACGCACGGCGCTTTTCGAACTCGGCGCGGGCCGCGTCGAGATTTTTCTGATGCTGCCGCTTCGCCTCGCCGAGGCGATCCAAGAACGAGCGGTAGTTCTGCAGCTTGACCGCGTCCATGCTCGAACCGGCGGTCGTCGAGCTTTGCATGTATTCCGAGCGGTAGCTGTCGAGCTGCTCGAGCTGGCGCTCGAGGTCGGCGACGCGGCGCGCGGCCTCCGCCATCGCGCGGCTCAGCGTGTCCGCCGCGCTCGAGGCTATTTCGCGGATCGGCTCGAATCTTTTCGATTTGGTCATGGGCGGCCCACTATCTGCCGGTCGCCGGCGGCGGCGCCGAGAACTGCGTCACGAGTTGCTTGAGATCGGCGTAGCTGCGCGCGATCGGGACCGGCTGATACATGTCTTGGCGCAGGAACTCCTGCATTTTCGGCCATTGTTCCACCGCCAGATCGACCCGCGGGTCGCTGCCGCGGCGGTACGCTCCCACCGTGATCAGGTCGCGATTCTGCTGATAAGTCGAGTACACCTGTCTGAAGCGCGTCGCGAGCTCGAGCTGATCGCGCGTCGCGATCTGATGCATCGCGCGGCTGATGGAGGCCTCGATGTCGATGGCTGGATAGAGCCCACCCTCCGCCAGTCGGCGGGAGAGGACGATGTGGCCGTCCAAGATGGCACGGGCGGCATCGGCGATCGGATCGTTCTGGTCGTCGCCCTCCGCCAGTACCGTGTAGAAGGCGGTGATGGAGCCCACGCCGCGATCGCTGTTGCCGGCGCGCTCGACCAGCTGCGGGAGCCGCGCGAACACCGACGGCGGATAGCCCTTGGTCGCGGGCGGCTCACCGATGGCGAGCGCGATCTCGCGCTGCGCCTGCGCGAAGCGGGTGAGCGAGTCGAGCAACAGCAAGACTTTCTTACCGCGGTCGCGGAAATACTCGGCGATGGCGGTCGCGAGCCACGCGCCGTGCAGACGCATGAGCGGCGGATTGTCGGCGGGTGTGGCGACCACCACGGCGCGCCGCATGCCGTCGGGCCCCAAGGTGTTGGTCACGAAATCCTGCACCTCGCGGCCGCGCTCGCCGATGAGTCCGACCACCGTCACGTCCGCCTGTGTGTAGCGCGTCATCATGCCGAGCAGCACCGACTTGCCGACGCCGGAGCCGGCGAACAGCCCGATACGCTGTCCTCCGCCCACCGTCAGCAGCGAATTGATCGAGCGCACGCCCACGTCCAAGGGATCGCGGATGGCGCGGCGCATGAGCGGATTCAGCGGCTCGCCGGTGAGCGATATGCGATCGGTGCAGCGCAGCTCGCCGGCGCCGTCCAAGGGCCTTCCGGCGCCATCGAGCACGCGGCCGAGCAACTCCTCGCCGACCGCAACTTCGGAGGCGCTGCGCGTCGGGATCACGCGTGCACCGGGCATGAGGCCGCGGATGTCGCCCGTGGGCATGAGGAACAGCTTGTCTCCCGAGAAGCCGACCACTTCCGCCTCGACCTGCTTGCCCTCGGCGGTATCGATGAGACAGCGGCCGCCGACCGCCGCCTCGCAGCCGACGGCCTCGAGCGTCATGCCGACCATCCGGTTGAGCGTGCCTTCCACCACGAATTCGCGCACACCCGCCGCGCGCTCGCGCGCTTGCAACAGCGATTCGGCCCAGACCTTGGCGCGCGGCCGCGCGGCCGCCTCCGTCACGACGGTCCTCGCGGGTGGTCGGGGTGTCGTTCGTTGCCCATGAGCTCGCTCAAGATCGCGCCGAGCCGCGTCTCGAGACGGGCATCGATGCGCGAGGTCAATGTGGTCACGCGACATCCGCCGCGCGCCATCACCGGATCCTCGACGATCTGCCAGGCGCGCTCGCTCTCGGTGGGTGCGAGATTCTGGCGCACCACCGCGGCATCCTCCGGATGCAGATGCACGCGCACTTCGCGCGCCGCCACAGGCAGCGCGGCAATGGCCTCGCGGATGATGCCGATGATGTGGGTGGGGTCGGCCTTGAGCTCGCGCCGCACGATCTGGCGCGCGAGCGCCATGGCGAGGGCGAGTAGCTCGCGCTCCACCTCGTCATCGAGCTCCTTGAAGGGTTTGGTGAGATCGTAAAACATGCCTTGGAGCCGCTCCACCTGTGCGGCCACCTCGGCGCGTCCCGCGCTGCGGCCCTCGTCGAGCCCTTGCGCGAAGGCCTCCTTGTACGCTTCGGCCTGCAGGTCGGCGAGCCCGCTCACGGTCGCCATGGACCTCTGCGCGCTCGCGCCGGGCGCCGCCGCGCCCGTACCGACCTCGGGCGCCGCCCAGAGCTCTACCTTCGCCGCGCCGGGCTTGCTGACGGAGCTAGACAAATTCGCCGGCTCCCTTGCCGCCCAAGCTGATCGTTCCCTCGTCGGCGAGACGTTGCGCGACCGTCACGATCTCTTTCTGCGCGGCCTCCACGTCGGCGAGCTTTACCGGGCCGCGCGCTTCCATGTCGTCCTTGAGGATCTCGGCGGCGCGCTTCGACATATTCTTCAAAATCTTCTCCTGCACCTCCGGCTCGGCGCCGCGCAATGCGACGGCGAGGGTGTCCGAGCCCACTTCGCGCAACAGCGCCTGGATGCCGCGGTCGTCGATGTCGAGCAAATTGTCGAACACGAACAACAGGTCCTTGATCTGCTGATGCATCTCGGTATCGGCTTTCTCGATCTTGCCGAGCTCCTCGCCGCTCTTGTCGCGCTCCATGGCGTTGAGGATGTCGGCGACCGTGCGGGCCCCGCCGATCCGCCGCAACGGCGAAGGCGGCGGCACGTTCGCCTGCTTCTCGACCAGCTGGTCGAGCTCGGTCAGCGCGCTTTGCGGCACCTCGTTGAGCGTGGCGATGCGCATCAGCACCTCCGTCCGCATTTCCTCGGTCAGCAGCGGCAGCACGCTCGCCGACTGCTCCGGCTCGAGGTGCGACAGCACGATGGCGGCAATCTGCGGGTGCTCGGACGAGATGATCTGCGCGACCGCCTTCGCCTCCATCCAGCGCAGCGCCTCGATGCCCTGACCCGTCTGGCCCGTGGACACGCGATCGAGCAGCATGTCCGTCTTTTGCTTGCCCACCGCCTGGGTGAGCACGCGCCGCACGTAGTCCGGGGATCCGGAAGCGACGTTGGCGGTACCGTCGAGCGTGCCGATGAAATTGTCGAGCACCGCGGTCATCTGCTCGCGGGTGATCTGCTTGATCTCGGCCATGGCCACGCCGAGCTTCTGCACTTCGCGCGCATCGAGCTGCTTCAGCACGTTGGCGGCGTCCTGCTCCGAGAGGCTCATGAGCAGGATCGCGGCGCGCTGAGTTCCCGCAAGATCTGCCGGCTTGTCAGCCATCGGTGGCAACCCAATCCTTCACGACCTGTGCGGCCCTCTTCGGATCCTGACCGACCAGAGTGCGGGCCGCTGCGATCTGCTGCTCGAAACTCGGCTGCAGCTTGATCGGCTTGCCTCCCTGACCCGACAGACTCAGCTTATCCTCGCCGCCCTCGAGGCGCGCACTGCGCGGGGACTTGGTGAGAGACTTCATGAGCGGCCGCAGGATCAAGAACGCGACCAGCAGTACGAGACCCGCGCCCACCACCTGCTTGGCGACACCCGGGACCCACGGCGCCTGCCAGATCGGCGGGCTCTCCACCGGCCCCACCGGGCCGTTGCCGCGGAACGTCTGATTCATGACGTTGAGCTGATCGCCGCGATCGTCTTTGAGTCCGATCGATTCGCGCACCAGCTGGGTGAAGCGCTTGATGTCCGCATCGCTCATGGGCTGCGTGGTGACCTTGCCGTCATCACCCGCCTTCTGCCAGTCATCGAGCACCACGCCGACGCTCAGGCGCTTCAACGCGCCGACCGGCTGCTTGACGTAGGCGAGCGTGCGGTCCACCTCGAAGTTGCGCGTGCTTTTCTGCGCATTCGACGAGGGCCCCGAGCTCGCGGCCGATGTCTGGCCGGCGCCCGCCGCCGCCGGCGAACCGGGCGTGGGCGTGGCGCCGGGGATTGTGGGAGCACCGGCGGTGCCGGGCGGCTGGTTGCTGAGCGCGCCGGGTATGCCTTCGGCGCCGCCGTCGCCCCCCTTGCGAGTCTCGCTGCTCGTCTGCTCGCTGCGCACGGCGGTCTTTTGCGGATCGTAGTTCTCGTGCGTTTCCTCGGTCACCGTGAAATCGAGATCCGCCGTGACGGTGGCCCGGACCCGGCCTGCGCCGACCAGCGGCTCGAGCAGCTCGACGATGCGCCGTTGATAGCTTTCCTCGAGCTTGTGCGTGTACTCGAGCTGACGCGTACTCACCGCCGATTCCGCGTTCTCATCCGGCGAGTTGAGCAACGAGCCCGCCTGATCGACGAGGGTCACATCGGTCGCGGAGAGCTCGGGCACGCTCGAGGCGACCAGATGCACGATGGCCGCGACCTGCCCCGGCTCGAGGCGCCGGCCGGGATAAAGCTGCAGCATGACGGAGGCCGTCGCCTTGTGCGCGTCCTGCAGGAACACCGACGGCTTCGGCAGCGCCAGATGCACCCGTGCGCTCTGCACACCCTGCACTTTGATGATGGTGCGTGCGAGCTCGGTCTCGAGCACCGATTGATAGCGTGCGCTCTCCATCATCGAGCTCGCGCCTAGCGGTGAGTCCTTTTGAATCATCTCGATGCCCATGGCATCGCTCTGCGGAAGTCCCTGGCTCGCGAGGCGGATGCGCGCCTCCTGCACCTTGGCTTCCGGCACGGACACGGCGCCCGAGGGGCTCAATTTATACTCGATGCCCGCGGCGGTGAGCGCGTCCATGACCTGCCCGCTTTCCCGCTCCGACAGCTGGCCGTAAAGCACGCTGTAGTTTTGGCCTTGCGACCACAACACCAGCCAGACTGCGGCGGCGACCGCCGCCGCGACCCCCGCCAGGAGTCCAACCTGCTTCAGCACGGGGCCCGCCAGCATCAAGCCGCGGGGCGCCGCCGGTACGATATCAGCCATGGATCAGTCCTCTAAAGGGTTCAAACCGACATGTTCATGACTTGGGTGTAGGCGTCGAGCAGCTTGTTGCGCACCTGGGTCATGGCTCGGAACGCAAGATCTGCCTTTTGCACCTCGATCATCACCTTGGTGAGATCGACGCTCTTGTCGCCGGTCTCATAGGCGCTCGCGAGCGCCGACGCCTGGTTCTGCATCGCCGCGATCCGGTCCACCGAGTCCTTCATCAAGCTCGCGAAGTCCGGCGTGCCCGCGGCCTGTGCGGCCGGGGCCGCTAGTTCTGCCGGCGTTCCCGCGGCGCGCGCCTGCAACGCGCGCATCTCCGCGAGGACTTGCTGAATTTGCATGCTGCTCATGGGTCAGACCGCCGCGAACTCTTCGTTGTGCAGGCGCGGCACCGTCACGCCCGCCGCCTTGAGCTGCTGCAGCTTGTGACGCAGCGTGCGCGGCGATATGCCGAGCCGCTCGGCGGCGAGCTTGCGGCTGCCGCCCGTGACCCGCAGCGTCGCGATGATGAGCTCGCGCTCGCGTTCCTTCAGATCTTTGCCGAGCCCGACATCATGGACCGCCGCGGGGTCGACGGCGGCGGGCGCGCCGACGATCGAGACCGCGGCCATCGCGACCGGCGCGGCGGCGGGCATGAGCGCTTGCAGGTCGAGGTCCTCCGCGTCGATGCGGCCGCCGGTCGCAAGCCACGCCGCGCGCTGCACGATATTGGTGAGCTCGCGGGCATTGCCGGGCCAATCGTATTCGACCAGGCGCCGTTCGGCTTCGGGGGACATGGACAGGGATTGCGCGCCGCGCGCGCACGCCTGGATGGCACGGCGAGCGAGGGGCAGGATGTCGCCGCGGCGCTCGCGCAGCGCGGGCAAACGCAAGGACATGACGTTCAGGCGGTAATAAAGGTCGGCGCGAAAGCGCGCGGCGCGCACTTCGTCCGGCAAGTTTCGGTTGGACGTGGCGATGAGGCGCACGTCGAGATCCAATGTGCGGCTGCTGCCGAGGCGCTCGACCTCACGCTCCTGCAGGACGCGCAGAATCTTGGCTTGCAGCCCCAAATCCATCTCCGAGATCTCGTCGAGCAGCAGCGTGCCGCCCTGCGCCTGCTCGAACTTGCCGGCATGCGCCGCGAGCGCGCCCGTGAACGCGCCCTTCTCGTACCCGAACAGCGTCGCCTCGAGCATGTTGTCGGGAATCGCCGCACAATTGATGGCGACGAACGGTTTGTCCCCGCGCGAGGAGTGGTCGCGGATGTAGCGCGCATAGACTTCCTTGCCGGTGCCGCTTTCGCCGGTGATCAGTACGGTGGCGTCGTTCTCCGCGATCTTGCGAGCGAGCGCGAGTGTGCGTTTGGACTCCGGGTCCGCCGCGACGAGATCTCCCGGCGCAGTGCGTGCCGCGAGTTGCCGCCGCGCCATGTCGATGAGCGCCTGCGCATCGAAGGGCTTGACGATGTAATCGGTGGCCCCTTCGCGCATGGCCGACACCGCCTGCGCGATCGTGCCGTAGGCCGTCATCAGCACCACCGGCAGGTCGGCGCGCAGCCGCTTGATGTCCGCGAGCAGCTCGTAACCGCTCGCACCCGGCATCTGCACGTCGGAAATGACGAGGGCGATCTGTTCGCTGGCCAGGAGCTTCAGCGCCTCTCGCGCATCGGCGGCGGCGAGCGGCGTAATGCCGGCGGCACGCAGCGTGTCGGTGAGTGCCTCGCGCAGCGCGGCGTCGTCCTCGACGATGAGTACCGATTCTTGAACGGTGGTCATGCAGTTTCCTCGGCGGGTAGATCGATGATGAAAGTGGCGCCGCGCGGCGTCTGCGCGAGACGCACCCCGCCCGCGTGAGCCTCGACGACGTTCTTGACGATGGCGAGCCCGATGCCGTTGCCGCGTGCGCGAGTCGTGAAGAACGGCTCGAAAATGCGCTCGCGCAGATGCAGCGGCACGCCCGGGCCGTCATCGCTCACCACGATTTCGGCGCGCCCTTCGCGGGTGCCGCGTGCGAGCAGCTCGAGATGCAAGTCGCCTGCGCTCGCCTGCAGCGCATTGGTGGCGAGATTCAGGACCGCGGACACCAGGGACGGCGCGTTCGCGCGCACCGTCAACCCCGGCGCCTCGGTGCGAATGGTCAGGCGTACACCGGAGCGCAGCGCCGGACGCAGCCATTGCGCGACCTGCTCGAGCAGGGCGGCGACGCTCACGGTCTCACGCGCGGCGCCGCCGTGCGCGAAAGCGAGCATGTCGTTGACCAGCCGGTCGAGCTGCTTCAGGCTCGCGACGGTCTTCTCCGAGCACCGCGACAGATCCCCGGATGCGCGGCCCGGGAGGGTCATCTGCGATGCATAAAGCAACGCCGCCGCGAGCGGCGTGCGGATCTGATGCGCCAGTCCCGCCGCCAACTCTCCCAGTGTGACCAGCCGTTGCTGGCGCGTCAGGAACACGTTCATCACGTGAGATTCGGTGACGTCGGCAAGCAGCACCACCTCACCGCCCTCGTCGAGCTCCCGGTGCGGGGCGAGCTCGCGTCTCGAGACACTCACGAATCGGCCGCTGCGCAGCTCCGTATGCTCGCCGATGCCGCCGCTCCTGACGGCGGCGCGCGCGATTACGGCGCTGAAGGACTGGCCGAGCAGCGGCTCGCCGAGCAGCGCCAGCGCCGCGGGATTGCTTTCCTTGATGTCGCCGCGCGCATCGAGCACGAGCACGCCGCCGGGCAGCCCCTCGATCAGCGCCGATAGACGCGCGGCGAGGTGTTCCTTGCCGGCGCGGGCCTCGCCGAGCTCGATGTGCAGCTGCGCGACCTGGCTGCGCAGAGCTTCGTAAGCGCCGGCGAGCTGCTCCGATACGGAGCCGAAGGCGCGGAATGCGGCTTGCAGCTCGCTGCGTTGGTTGTCCATGAGGTCTAAGGGCGTGGCG
>Ga0302324_100021179_pt1 | contig 12686 bp, 12 predicted proteins | sample Palsa_T0_1_FD_201949 | JGI IMG/M metagenome (GOLD analysis project Ga0302324, IMG submission 201949) | Peat permafrost microbial communities from Stordalen Mire near Abisko, Sweden - Palsa_T0_1 | ecosystem: Environmental > Terrestrial > Soil > Palsa > Peat permafrost | place: Sweden: Abisko...
CAGCGCGGTGAGGCTTCCGCCCCAGACGCAGCCCGTGTCGAGGCCGATCACATCGGCGTTCTGAAAGAATCCGAGGGTCGACCAATGGCCAAAGACGATGCGCGTGCCGCGCCAGCGCGCGCCGGGGGCCTCGAACCACGGAATGAGCGAGGCGGTTTTGGCTTTGCGGGGCGCGCCCTTGGCATGCAGCTCCAGCCTGCCGTGCTCGTCCACATAACGCAGCCGGGTGAAACAATTGACGATATAGCGCAGCCGCTCGACACCCTCGAGAGCCGGATCCCAGCGGTCCGGCTTGTCACCGTACATGTGCTTGAACAGCTTCTCGGGCTGGCTGCGCAGCCCGTGCTCGAGCTCACGCGCGCAGGCCCGCGCGGCCGGCAGGTCCCACTGCGGTGAGAGTCCGCCGTGCACCAGACAGAGATTCGAGGCGTCATCCTCGGCGAGCACCGGGCGCTCCAGGAGCCATTCGAGCAGCGCGTCGCGGTCCGGCGCCTGCAAGATCGGCGTCAGGGTGTCGTCGGATTTCAAACGGGAACAGCCGAACGCGACGGCCAGCAAATGCAGATCATGGTTGCCGAGCGTCACCGTTGCCGCGTCGCCGAGCGCACGCACGCGGCGCAACACCTCGAGCGAGGCCGGCCCTCGATTGACCAGATCGCCGACGAACCACAACCGGTCGCGGTGCGCAGAAAAGTTCAGCGTCTCGAGCAGAGTTCCGAGCTCCGCATCGCAGCCCTGAATATCGCCGATTGCGTAGTGCGCCACCGGCTTAGTGCAAGACTCCGGGAATGGCCAAGCGGAAGGGCGCGATCGGGGCGTCGAACTTGAGCCCATCGTCGGCCATCATTTGGTAGCTTCCCTGCATGGTCCCGACCGGAGTCTCGATGACGGCGCCGCTCGAGTAGCGGAATCCCTGGCCTGGTTTGAGATAGGGCTGTTCGCCCACGACCCCGTCGCCGCGGGTCTCCTTCACGTTGCCGTTTGCGTCCGTGATGATCCAATGACGCGTGAGCAATCGAGCGGGGACCTGGCCTTCGTTGCGGATGGTGATGGTGTAGGAGAATACGAAGCGCTTGTCGCGGGGATCGGATTGCTCTTCGATGTAGGACGTCTCGACATCGACGCGGATTCTCGGCCGTTGCGTATCGGTCGTCATCGCGGTCTCAGGTGAGCCGCACGGCGAGCACGTCGCAATGTGCGGCATGCAGCACGGTGTCTTCGGTGAAGTTGACGAGCACCGCGAGGCCGTGGCGCTCGCGGCTGCCGAGCACGATCAGATCGGGTTGCTCTTCATCGGCTACCGTCAGAATCTGCGCCTTGGTGTTGCCGATCTCCACCCGGGCGCGGGTGTCCGGCGTACCGTAGCGCTTCACCAGGTCCGCGAGCAGCGCGCTCGCGCGCTCGGCCAGGCCGGTCTCGAGGTCGATCTGCGTGGGCATGAGCGATTCGCCCATGGGCTCGGCGGGCACGTATTCGACGACGTGCAGCGCAACGATGCCGGCATTCGAATATGCGGCGATTTCGCGGGCTGCGGCGAACACTCGCTCGCTGCCTTCCGCAAGGTCCATCAGCACCAGCACTTTTCGATATTGGGGCATATGGGCTCCAGTATAGCGGAGTGCGGGGTCGTTCAACTCTCCGGTGCGCCCTGGGCAGCCGCGGCGCGCTGACGCTCGTACGCGACGGCAAGGATGCCGAATTGCTGCGGCGTGAGCGTTTCCGGGCGCAGTTGCGCATCGATCCCGCAGGCCCCGATGTCTGCGCCGCTCAACAGGCCCTTGAGGCCATTGCGCAGGGTTTTGCGGCGGTGGGAGAACGCGGCCTGCGCGACCGCGCGCAGTGCGAAGTCGCTGCCGATCGGGAATCGCGGCGCCCCGCTCGGACGCAAGCGGACGATCGCCGAGCGTACTCGCGGCGGCGGCCGGAAAGCGCCGGGCCCGACCTCGAACAGTGCCTCGACCTCGGCGTAGGCGGCGAGCATGACGGTGAGCCGCCCGTACTCCTTGCCTCCGGGCGCGGCCGCCATCCGATCGACGACTTCTTTCTGCAGCATGAAATGCATGTCCTCGATCGCGCCGCGCTGGCCGAGCAGATGAAACAGCACGGGCGTCGAAATATTGTACGGAAGGTTGCCGACGATCCGCAGCTTCGGCCCCGGGCCGCGGAGCGTTGTGAAGTCGGTATCGAGCATGTTCCCGACGTGTATGTGCAGGCGCCCTTGCGCGCGCGGATCCGCCTCGAGCAGCCGCGCGAGATCGCGGTCGATCTCGACGGCGTCCAGCTCGAGGGCACGCTCGAGCAAGCCGAAGGTGAGCGCACCGCGGCCGGGACCGAGCTCCACCACGCGCTCGCCGCGCAGCGGCGCCACCGCGTCGATGATGCGGCGGATGACCGCGGGATCGTGCAGGAAGTGCTGTCCGAAGCGTTTACGCGTCGCCATGTCTTGCGAGCGAGATGGCGAGGCTCACCGCGCTCTCGAGGCTGCCGGTATCGGCGCGCCCGGTGCGCGCCAGGGAGAGCGCGGTGCCATGGTCTACGCTGGTGCGAATGATCGGCAGTCCGAGGGTGACATTCACGGTGTGTCCGAACCCCTCGTGCTTGATGACCGGAAGGCCTTGATCGTGATACATGGCAACGACGACGTCCACGCCGTCCGCGAGAAACTGCCGCGTGAATGCCGTGTCCGCGGGCACGGGTCCGCGCACGTCGAGTCCCCGGGCAGACAGCTCCCGGATCACCGGCTCGATCACGTCGATCTCCTCGCGTCCCAAGTGTCCGGACTCGCCCGCATGCGGATTGAGGCCGAGCACCGCGATGCGCGGTGCGGGAATCCCGAAGCGGCGGCGCAAATCCTCGTGCACGATCTCGAGAGTCGCCCGCAGACGCTCTGCGGTGATTGCCCGCGGAACCTCGGCCAGCGGCAAGTGCGTCGTGACGAGCGCGACCCGCAACGCTTCGTTTTGCAGCATCATGACCGGCAGGGCGCCCCCGCTTCGCGCGGCGAGATATTCGGTGTGTCCCATGAAAGCGAAGCCCGCCTCCATGAGCGTGCTCTTTTGCACCGGCGCGGTCACCATGGCGGCGAATTCGCCGCGCATGCAGCCATCGCAGGCGCGATCGAGCATGGCGATGACCGAAGCGGCGTTGCGCGGATCGAGCCGGCCCGCCACGACTGCATGCGCTGCCGGTACGTCGAGGAGCTTGAGCGTCCCGGCGCGCGACAAGGCGGGGGGTTCCGAGGCGTCGTAGACACTGGGGCGTGGCGCTCCGCCGAGCGCAGCGGCGGTCTCTTCGAGCAGTTTCGCGTCGCCGGCGATGACCAGGTCGGCCGGCCAGTCGCGGCGGGCGAGCGCAACGCAGGCATCGGGTCCGATACCTGCCGGCTCGCCGGAGGTGACGACGATGCGCGGAACGCGCACTACATCTTGATCTCGACGAACGCCTCGTCGCGCAGCCGCCGCAGCCACAGCTCGGTCTCTTCGTCGCTCTTGCTCTCGCGGATCGCGGCAAAGGCCTTTTGACGGCGTACGTCGTCCGTGCTGTCGTAGGTGCGCGTGCCGAGTATCTGCACGATGTGCCAGCCGTAGCGGGTCTTGAACGGCTCACTGATCTCATTGGGTTTCAGATCCGCAATCGCCTTGTCGAATTCCGGAACGAACGTTCCGGGTCCCGACCAGCCGAGATCACCGCCATCCGGCGCGGAGCCGGGATCCTCGGAGGTCGCCGAGGCGATGCCCGCGAAGTCCTCACCGTTGATGATGCGCAGACGCAGTTTCGCCAGCTTCTCGCGCACGGTCGCATCGTCGTCGAGCTCGTTGGTCTTGATGAGAATGTGCCGAACGTGAATCTGGTTGACGATGACCGCGGATTCGCCGCCGCGGCGCTCGTTGAGCTTCACAATGTGAAAACCGCTCGGAGTGCGCACCGGCGTGCTCACCTCGCCGGGCTTCATCTTCGTGACCAGATCCAGAATGAATTGCGGCAGCTGCGAGCCCTTGCGCCAGCCGAGCTGGCCGCCGTCGAGCGCGGTCTGGCTGTTTGAATTGGCGATGGCGAGCTGCCCGAAGTCCTCGCCCTTGGCGGCGCGTGCCGCGATGTCGTTCGCCTTCTTGGTGATCTCCTCGAGCTGCTGCGGGGTCGCGGCCTGCGGGAGCGAGAGCAGAATGTGCGAGACGTTGAACTCGTCGTTGGCCGCGGCGGATTGCTGCCGGGCGAGATACTGATCGAGCTCGTGCGGCGAGACGTTGATGTGCGCGATCACGTCGCGCTGACGCAGGGTGCTCAACGTCAGCTCCTTGCGCATGCTCTCCCGGTATTGCTTGTAATCGACGCCCTGGGCGGCGAGCGCGGTCGGCAGCTGGTCGAACGGGATCTTGTTGCGCTGGGCGATTTCCTGCAGCGCGCCGTTGAGCTGCTCATCCGAGATGGTCAGGCCGACGTGCTTGGCGCGCTGGGACTGGATCTCCTGCAGGATCAGGCGCTCGAGCACCTGCTGGCGGAGCACGCTCTCGGGCGGGAGCTCCACTTTCTGCTCTTGCAGCCGCTTGGTCACCGCCTCCATCTGCTCGTCGAGCTCGCTCTTCAGCACCAGACCATCGTTCACGATGGCTGCGATGCGGTCGAGCAGCTCGCCGTGAGCGCCGATATCCCGGGTTTGCGCCGGCGCGCGGGCGCCGATCAAGAGTGCCGCCATGAGGAGTCCACAAAGGACTACGGGGTTTCGCATAAATCTTCCTGTTGGGGGGCCGTTTACTGCTCGTTGGGGTCGCGCGTCGAGTACCCGCTGATCTCTCTGGACAGGAACGCGTCCGACCGCTTTCCGACCGAGGAAAGGCCCGTCAGTTCCAATTGTAAAGCAACCGAGGTATCCAGTCCTCCGGTTCGGTTGGTCAAGTAGCGGCGCTGCAACACCTGGACCCGCCAACAGCAGCTTTTGTACTCGAATCCGGCCAATTGCTCGATCACTTCGTGATTCTGGAGCGAATACACATAGCGTCCGACCGTGTTCCAGTGGCTGGCGACCGGCCACGCAAAGGAGATGTCGTACTGCTTCAAAACATCCTCCTGGAACCGGTAGCCGACGTTGATCACCTTGTTCGGGTCGGGGTGGTACTGGACCAGGATCTCGTTTTTATCCGTCTGCGAGGTATAGGGGTTCCACTGGTAATCGAGGTTTACGCTCCAGTTTTTGTAGGCCTGAACCGAGATTTCGGTGACGATGTCCGAGCCATGATAGGCCTGGGCGGTTTCCTGCGGGGCGGTGGAGAGGGTCTGGCCGGGAAGGGTCGGGAGGTTGTATCCCGGCAGGATGAGCTGCTGTTGGCTGGTCTGGCCGGGCAGCGTCGGCAGCGTCTGGCCGGGCAGCGTCTGGGTGATCTCGTTGGGCAGGAGCACCCGCGGCAGTGTGAAATAGCGAATCTCGCCGACGGTGGCGGACAGGTACTGCGTGCCGGTCGACTCGTTGAACAAGCGCGAGGTGAGCCCGAAGGCGAGCTGATTGGCGTCGCCGATACGGTCGTCGCCGACGTAGCGGTTCGAGCGGAACAGCTCGACCATGTTGAAGTCCGGCAGCCCGGTGTCGAAGATCGGCAGCTCGTCCTGGTTGCGGTAGGGGATCCAGGTGTACATGAGGCGCGGCTCGAGGGTCACGATGCGCTGCCCGTTCGCGCCGGCGTCGCGGTCGAAGGTCAGACCCGTGTCGACGCTCCCCCAGGGGAGCGTGCGGGTGGGTGTGCTCGGGTCGCCGGACTCGGCGTTCTGCAAGTCGTACTGGGTGAAGTGATAGCCGACGATGGGCTCGAAGAAAAAGCCCGCCGTGCGCACGTCCCAGCGCAGCTCGGGCGATACGTCGGCCCGTATCCCGGTCGGTCCCACCTCGCGAATGAAGTTCGTGGTCTCGCTCGAGACGGCGAGCTCGAAGCCGCCGACCAAGGGGATCAGTCCGTGGGCCTCGACCCGCGGTACTCGCGAGTAGGGCCGATCGCCGGCTTCGATCGAGGTGTCGATGGTCTGGAAATTCTGTGCCTGGGCCCGGACGCGCCAGATATCGTCGTAGTACAGGAACTCGGCGCTGCGCTGGAGAAAAGTAACGCTCGTCTGGTCCGCGCCGACCGCGAAGTCCGAGAAGTAGTTGCTGTCGCTCACCCCGGCGACATCGGTGTCGAAGCGCAGGCCGGGAGCGATATTGGTGATGTCGGTGAAGTGCACGAAGTACCGGTCACTGTTCGTGATCGAATCGTTCGGCAGGAAATTCTCCTCGAGCTGGCCGTGCGAGCCCTCGGTGAGGAAGCGGAACTCGCCGCCGAGCTGCACGCCGCGTTTGGAGAGGTAGCCGGGCGTCAAAGTCGCGTCGTAATTGGGCGCGAGGTTGAAGTAGTAGGGTACGTCGAGCTGATAGCCGTTGTTGCCCGAATGCCCGAAGCTCGGGAACAACAGGCCGCTCTGCCGGTCGTCCCCCAGGGGAAAGGCGAGATACGGCGTATAGAAGATCGGCACGTCCTTGAAGCGCATGACCACGCCATGGGCGATGCCTTGCTCGGCATCGGTGTCGAGCTTGAGGTTTTTCGCCTGGATCATCCAGTCCTCGTTGCCGACCGGGCAGCTCGTGTAGCGCACGGTGTCCATATGCACGATGCCGTCGGGGCTCACCGACATTTTCTTGGCGTAGCCGCGGCCGCTGCGATCGAAAATGCGGAAATTGGCCTGGTCGAAAAATCCGCCGCCGAGGGCGTCGTAGGCGCCGTCGCTGCTCTTGACGCCGAGGCGCGGATCCTCGAAGTCCACCGACCCCGCGACCGTGACCTTGCCGGTCTTCTCGTCATAGGTGACCCGATCGGCCGAGATGGTGCGTTGGTCCTGATGCAGTTGCACGTGGCCGGTCAGCACCGCGAACCCATCCGCATCGAGCGATGCCCCGTCGCTCTCGATCCGGATGCGATGATCGTCGCGCGGGATGATCAGGGCGGTGGTCGAGCGCTTGTGCTTGGGGGGCGCGGGACAGACGTCGGCGGCGCGAACCGCGCCGGCCGCCAGCAGGCAGAATACGGCGGCCGATGCGGCTCGTTGATATCCCTTGGGCAAATTCTGATCGCCTTAGTCGGTATACTGGTACCGCCGCATTCGCGGTGCTCGAATGGTCAAGCATGCATGTGATGGATGCAAGCGATTCCCGCCTGGCGCTGTTGCGCCAATGGGTCACGGAGGACCTGGGATTCGCAGGGGCGCACATCGAGCCCGCTTCCGCGGATGCGAGCTTTCGCCGCTATTTTCGCCTGATCCGCGGCGTGGATTCCTACATCGTCATGGACGCGCCGCCCGAGAAGGAGCCGGTCGCGCCCTTCGTCGCTGTCGCGCAGTCATTGCTCGGCATCGGCTTGAACGTGCCCGTGATCCTGGCGCGCGATGCGGCGCGCGGATTGTTGCTGCTGTCGGATCTGGGGAAGCGGCAGTACTTGAGCGATCTGCTCGCAGGACGGGACGTCGAGCGTCTCTATGCGGATGCGCTCGATGCGCTCGTGCGGCTGCAGACCCGCGGTGGTGAAGCGGCGCGCGCGCTGCCGCCCTATGATCGTGCGGCACTCGTTCGCGAGATGGAGCTCTTGCCCGAGTGGTTCCTCGGCCGCCATCTTGGCCAGGCGCCGGCGGCCGCGGAGCGCGCCCTGCTCGACCGGCTGTTCGAGACGCTCGCGCAAAGCGCGCTGGCGCAGCCCGCGGTGTTCGTGCATCGCGACTATCACTCGCGCAACTTGCTGGTCACCCACGAGGCCAATCCGGGTATTTTGGATTTTCAGGATGCCGTGCGCGGTGCCGCGACCTACGATGCGGTCTCGTTGCTGAAGGATTGCTACATTGCATGGCCGCGCGAGCGGGTCATCGGCTGGCTGCTTGGGTATCACGAGCGGCTGAAACGCGCCGGGCTCGATCTCGGTGCGGACGCCGAGCTCATTCGCCGCTTCGATCTCATGGGACTGCAGCGTCACATCAAGGTGCTCGGCATCTTCGCGCGCCTTTTCTATCGCGACGGCAAGCCCGGGTATCTCGAGGATTTGCCGCGCGTGCTCGCGTACACCCGCGAGGCCGCCGCTCTGTATCCCGAGACCGCCGAGTTCGCGCATTACATCGACGAGCGTATCGAGCCCGCTTTCGAGGCGGCACAAGCGAGGGCGCGCTCGCAAGCCGCCGGCTCGGCACCGAGCCGCTGATGGCCGCAGTGCGCGCGCGCCCACGGATTGCCATGATCCTGGCGGCCGGCCGCGGCGAGCGCATGCGCCCGCTCACCGACCGGGTGCCGAAGCCGCTTCTCGAAGTGCGCGGCAAGGCGCTCATCGAGTATCACCTCGAGCGTCTTGCGCGTGCCGGCATCTCGCAAGTCGTCGTGAATCTGGCCTGGCTCGGCGCGATGATCCGTGAGCGGCTCAGCGATGGCGCCCGGTATGGCGTGCAGATTGCCTACAGCGAGGAGTCGCCCCACGCGCTCGAGACCGCGGGCGGTATTTTTCGCGCGCTGCCGCTGCTCGGGGAGCAGCCTTTTCTGGTGCTGAACGGCGATGTCTTCACCGACTACCCGGCGGCCGGCGCTGCGCTCGAGGCGCAAAGCGATGCGCACCTCGTGCTCGTGCCGAACCCGCCGCAGCACACCCAGGGCGATTTCGGCCTGGAACACGGCCTGGCCGTGCCGAGCGGCCCCGTGCGGTACACCTTCTCCGGCATCGCCGTCTACCGGCCGCAATTCTTTGCGGGTTGCGTGGACGGGGCGTTTCCCTTGAAGCCGCTGCTGCTGCGCTCGATGGCGGCCGGCCGTTGCTCGGCCGAGCTGTACGGGGGCCTGTGGGAGGATGTCGGCACCCCCGAGCGGCTCGCGGCGCTGAATGCGCCGGGTGGGGTAAAATGACGGGATGTCGCAGTTCAAGGGCATCCCCATTCTGAGCGCGGGCGAGGCGTCGCCCGGCGAGGCGTCGAGCAGTGGCGAGCCCGCGCGCAGCGGCGAGAAGTACCGCACCCCGCAGGGCTTCACCGCCATCAAGGACGGCATCAAGTGGGCCGCGAAACCGCCCGCGGCCACCGCTCGCAAGCCCACCTGGCTGCGGGCCCCGCTGGCGAGCGGCGCGGGCTTCCAGGCCGTCAAGCACATCGTGCGCGAGCATCGTTTGAGCACGGTCTGCGAGGAGGCCAAGTGTCCCAACATCGGTGAATGCTGGAACGCCGGTACGGCGACCATCATGCTGATGGGGGCCGTGTGCACGCGCGCTTGCCGCTTCTGCGCGGTGGACACGGGCAATCCACAAGGCTGGCTCGACGCCGAGGAGCCCGAGAACGTCGCCCGCTCGGTCGAGTTGATGGGCCTGCACTACGTCGTGCTCACCTCGGTCGACCGCGACGACTTGCCGGACGGCGGTGCCGCGCACTATGCATCGGCCATCCGCGCCATCAAGGCGCGCACGCCGCACACGGCGGTCGAGGCACTCACGCCGGACTTTGCCGGGGTTCTCGCGGATGTGTACACCGTGATGGACTCGGGGCTCGATGTATTTGCACAGAATGTCGAGACCGTCGAGCGCCTGACGCATCCAGTGCGCGATCCCCGCGCGGGCTACCGTCGCACCCTCGATGTGCTCGCGGCCGCGAAGGCCTACCGGCCGGCCGTGCTCACCAAGACGAGCCTCATGCTCGGCCTCGGCGAGACGGACGCGGAGATTCGCGCCACGATGCAGGATTTGCGCGCGGCCGCGGTCGACCTCCTCACCCTGGGGCAGTATCTGCGGCCGACGTCCAATCACTTGGACGTCGAGCGTTTCGTGACGCCCGAGGAGTTCGCCGAGTACCGGACCTGGGCACTCGGTCTCGGGTTCTTGGAATGCGTCTCGGGGCCGCTGGTGCGCTCGAGCTACCGCGCCGAGCAGGCGCTTGCGCGCAACAACGCGGGCCTCGATCAGGGTCTTGCGCGCCGTCCGCTGCGCGCGGACTCCGCGTGAGCGCGACGCCCCTCATTCGTCACCTCGGGCTCGTGCCTTATGAGCCCACGTGGCGCGCGATGCAGCGCTTCACGGACGAGCGCGACGCCGCGACGCCCGACGAGATCTGGCTGCTCGAGCATCCGCCGGTGTTTACGCTCGGGCTCAACGCAAAACGCGAGCACGTCCTCGCGCCGGGCGACATTCCGGTGGTCCAGATCGATCGCGGCGGGCAGGTCACCTATCACGGACCGGGCCAGCTCGTGGTTTATCCGCTCATCGATTTGAAGCGCCGCGGCTTGGGCGTGCGGCAATTGGTCACGGCGCTCGAGAACTCCGTGGTGTGCTACGCGGCCGAGGTCGGCGTGCAGGCCCGCGCGTCGCGCGAAGCACCCGGCGTATATGTGGGCGGCGCGAAGTTGGCGAGCGTCGGCCTGCGGGTGCGTCGCGGCTCGAGCTATCACGGGCTTGCGCTCAATGTCACGGCCGATCTCGAGCCGTTCCGGCGCATCAATGTGTGCGGCTATCCGGGACTCGGCGTCACACGCCTCGAGGATCTCGTGCCCGGATGCGACATGGATTCGGCCGCCCGCGGACTCGTGCCCCATCTGCTGCGTGAACTCGGTTTTGCGGCCGCGCCGGCCGTCGAGGCCGATGCGGTTCGCTATAGCGCCATCAGCACCGTCTTGCAGGCGGTGAGCTCGCGATAGATCGCATCGAGCTGCTCGCGGCTCTGGGCGGTGATCGTGTAGGTGAGGGCGAGGAAATTGCCGTCGCCGCTGGTGCGTACCTTGACGCGCTCCTCCCCCAGAGGCCCGGCGTGCCGCTCGATGATCTCGCGCGTGAGAGCCTTGAGGTCGCTGTCGTGCCGGCCCATGACTTTGATGGGAAATTCGGCGGGAAACTTTAGAGGCGCGGTCACAGCGCAGGCGTTCCGGCGAGCTCGCGCACATAGCTCACGAAGGCCGCGTAAATGCGCTCGAACAAGGGCCCGGGCTTGCCCGTCCGCACGGGCTTGCCGTCGAGCCGGGTCACCGGCAAAACGCCCCGGGTGGAAAAGGCGAGCCAGATCTCGTCCGCCGCTCGCAGCTCTCCCTCGGTGACACGGCGGCTCGCGCTCGGGATGCCGCTGCGCGCCGCGAGCTCCGTGACCACATCGCGCGTCGTGCCCGGCAGAATGTGATGGCCGTTGGGCGGGGTATGGATTTCACCCCCCTGGATGACGTGCACCGTGGTGGAAGAGCCTTCGGTGAGCTCGCCGCGCTCGAGCAGGATGGTCTCGAAGGCACCGGCGTCGGCCGCGAGCTTCTTCAAGAGTGTATTTGCCAAGAGCGCGGTCGATTTGATGTCGCGGCGGGCCCAGCGGATGTCCTCGGCGGTGATGGCTGCAACGCCTTGCTCGAGCAAGACCGCCGACACGGGCTCGAGCGGGTTGGCGAAGGCGAACACCGTCGGCGCGAGCCCCGCAGGCCAGGCGTGATTTCTCGCGAGCTCTGCACCCCGCGTGACCTGGAAATAGACGTATTGATCGCCGCCGCCGTTGCGCTCGATCAGGGTGTGGAGGATCCCGTCCCATTCGGTATGCGTGAGAGGCGGCTCCATGCGGATGCCCGCAAGGCTGCGCACCAGCCGGTCGAGATGCTCGCGCAGCCGGAACGGGCGGCCGGCGTACACCGGCACCACTTCGTATACGGCATCGCCGAACAAGAACGCCCGGTCGAGGGGTGAGACGCGCGCGTCGGCGAGCGGCAGAAACTGCCCATTCAGATAGCAAACAGGTAGCGGCATTAATTGAACCAAAGCCTGATGGTGTCGATCAGGCGGCGCCACCAGCCGCCCTGATCCACGGCCGCCAAAGGATGCACGGGCAGGGTCGCGAGGGACTGTCCCTGCGCCGTTACGTGCAGTTGCCCGACATCGGCGGTACGCGCGAGCGGCGCGATGAGCCGCGGCCGCAAATCCACACTCGTCTTGATGTCGGCCGATTGGCTGCGTGGCAAGGTGATGTAGAGGTCCTGGTCGATGCCCACGTCGAACGGCGTGCTGGCCGCTTTCCATACGGGAGCGGAGGCGAGCTTGGCGCCGCCGTGGACCACGAGCTTGGTGTCGTAGAAGGTGAAGCCGTAGTTCAACAGCGCGGCACTCGCGTTCTCCCGCCCCTTCATGCTCGTGGAGCCGAGCACCACGGAAACGAGGCGCATCCCGTCGCGGAGCGATGAGGTCACGAGGCAGAAGCCGGCGGAATCGGTGTGGCCGGTCTTCAAGCCGTCGACGGTCGAGTCTTTCTCGAGCAGCCCGTTGCGATTCTGCTGCTTGATGCCGTTGTACTCGAACTCGCGCACCGAGAAGTATTTATAGAACTGCGGGAAGTCGCGGATCAAGGCGATCGCGAGGAGCGCCATGTCGTGCGCGGTGGTGTAGTGGTTGGGGGAGGGAAGACCCGAGCTGTTCTCGAAATGCGTGCCGGTCATGCCGAGCCGCTGGGCGTTCGAATTCATGAGCTGCGCGAACGTCTCCTCGGTGCCCGCAATGCGCTCGGCGAGCGCGATGGTGGCATCGTTCCCCGACTGCACGACCATGCCGAGGACCAGGAACTCGACCGTCACCGGTTTACCGAGCTCGATGAATGTGCGCGACCCTTCCGAGCGCCAGGCGTGCTCGCTCACCACGACCGGGTCGTTCAGCTTGAGCGCGCCCGCGGCGAGCTTCTGGAAGACGATGTAGGCGGTCATCAGC
>Ga0302324_100021182_pt1 | contig 12685 bp, 5 predicted proteins | sample Palsa_T0_1_FD_201949 | JGI IMG/M metagenome (GOLD analysis project Ga0302324, IMG submission 201949) | Peat permafrost microbial communities from Stordalen Mire near Abisko, Sweden - Palsa_T0_1 | ecosystem: Environmental > Terrestrial > Soil > Palsa > Peat permafrost | place: Sweden: Abisko...
CAACTCGCAATTTTGAAGCACGGTGAAAAGGTACTCAACCCCAGAGAGGCTGATGCATACCGCGCCGGGCAACAAGCTGCAGCCGCACAGGCGGCACCGCCAGCCGAAGGAGCATCACCTGAGGGCGCACAACCGGATGCACAGGCCGCGCCAGTCGAGGGACAGCCAGCCGAAGGTATGCCTCAAGAGAAGCCAGAGGCAGCCACAGCAGACCCGCATATCGCCCAAGCTGCTGCCAAGCACTACGGCCTAGAGGAGCAGCCTGAGGAGCCTGTAGTCAAGGGCACCGCAGCAGAGCGCAAGGCTATAAACGTAGACAAGAAACAGGCCATGGGAACTGGCAACCTCGTGAAGTTGGGCACAGCCCTTCTGAACGAACGCCATCTATCTCCTATGCCAACTGAGCTGAAGGTGTATGACGACGGTGGATATGTAGCCCCTACGCTTACTCCTGAGCAAATTGAACAACAGAAACTTAACGCACGCTTAGCAGACCAAAACGATACACGTGGACCTCAACCAACGGCTAAGACTACGCCTTCGGTGGTTTCTGAGAACACAGTCTCTGCACGTCCGCAGATGACTTCAGGCAACTTGGAGCAAGGTGCAGCACCACCCGATAATTTCAGGTCACAGTTCAATCACGGTAACGGGGGCCTAACAGACCCAGCCGACAAGACAAAACTTGTATCAGGCCGAAGCATGGAGGAAGGTGCAACAGCACCATCAGCTTTGAAACCTGCTGGGCTTAAACCTATGGTAGCGCCTGAGCAAGCGGCTACCCCTGCCGTAGGACTACCTTCTATGCAGATGCACGGGGAAACCCCAGCCATGCCTACGTACGGTGGACCGGGCAAAGCTGTGCCACAAGGCCAAGCAATTCCTGCTAAGCAGTTGCCGCAGGATGAGCGTAAGGCAAAGCTCAAGGCATACGACACGCAAATCCAAGCTAACCTTGACCTAGCAACTCCTGAAGGGAAGGAAGCAGCCGACCGCTTGACATTAGCCAAAGCATCTTACGAGAAGAACAACCCTTGGGGAAGCGCAGCAAACCACCCCGGTTTCCTAGGTAAGTTAGGCCACGTGGCTGCTGAGATAGGTAATACCGCAGGAAATATTGTTGCGCCGGGAGTGATGGCAGAAATTCCCGGCACGGAGATGAACAGGGCAGAGCGCAACGCCAATACACGTGCACAGGTCAACGAGGACACGGCACTAAACACTGCGCGTATGGCTGAGGAAACCAAAGCTAATACCAAGGCTGTTACCCCGGGTAAAACCACGCAGGAACAAACCTACGCCGACCTTATGGCAGGTGATAATGGTAAACCGCGAATCAACCCGGACACCAAACTGCCTTTTACTGCGCAGGAAGCTAATATTGCTTCTCAAGGCACAAGTAAGACTCCCGAGGAACTGTACATTCAAGAGCAAATGCGGGGCCTTGATCCGGCAACTGGTAAGCACTACTCTCGACAACAAGCAGAGGAAGCCTACTTGCAAATGAAGGCAGGTAACAAACCACCTAATGAGCAGGAACGGCGCGTTAAAGACTACTTAGAATCTCGTGGTCTTCCAGACCTTCCAGCTAACCGTGAAAAAGCACGCACGGCTATAAAGGCATCGGACACGACAGCTACACAGCAAGCCGCACTGCCCTTCTCTGAACAGAAGGCTAAGTTTAACGATGCTTTGACAACTACTAGGGAGCTTTTGGTACAGCAGAACGCAGACGCTGATACCAGAGGTGAAAAAGCGGACGAACTTCAGAACACTGAGAACGCACGTTACGCTAAGGTTGCCGGGCAAATAACAACGGCAAAGGATGCACTAAATGCCAGCGATGAGCAGTTTTCAAATCAGATTGTTCCTATTGTTAGTTTGCTGGCTATAACCTCGGCTGAGGGTGTCAAGCGAGTTAATAAGCAGGAGTTGGACAAGTTTGTACCCACAAGCGGTAACTTTGGTAGATGGATTGAGGGACACGCAGACCAGTTCTTAGAGGGAAAAATACCCGAAAACTACAGAGCTGAAGTTGGTCATATGTTGGATCGTATGGAAGCCGCTCAGGATGTTGAGCACAAAATCAACACACAAAGCGTAGACACCACCATACGGCAAGGTGCTCAACAGCCAGTGCAAAGACCCGAAGGGGGAGCTAAGGCGAACCCTGAGAAGTCTAAGCCCCAAACTGCTCCACAAGGTGACCTAGCGTCAGGGGTACCGAAAGAGTCAACTGGGACAGCGCCAGATCCCAAAACTGGTAAATGGTACTACCACGACAGTAAGGGCAACATACTGGGAGAAGTTCCAGAGACTAAGAAGTAAATTACTACAAGGAGCACCATGGTAAATGCTAACAGTGTAGACATACCTGTCCCAATGGGCAGCGGAGCTACGGACCAACCTGATGTACAGCAACACGGTGTTCCTGCGGTAAATAAGTTTGCGGGTGTGAAGTTGGACATGAGCAAGTCCGAGCCGATCTCTGCATCTACAAATAAGTTTGCGGGTGTGAAGTTGGACATGAGCAAGTCCAAACCTTTGCCAGCAGCAACTCCTCCTGCTGTAGCACCTGCCGCGCCTAAGCCACAACCCGGGGTGTGGGGAACCATCACGCAGCCCACTGAGAAAACCGACAAAGAATACCTAGGCTACACAGGACCTGCTGGTGTAGCAGGTGCAACTGTACACGGCCTTAACAAAGTAGCCGAAGATACGGGCGGATTTTTTAAGGGCATGTATCACATGGCTGTGGATCCAGCCACGGAAGAGGAGAAGAAGCAAGATATTGCCGTCGGTGCTGGTGATGACACAGGTGTTTTAGGCCGTATAGGTTTGGTAAGAGATAGAGCACTCAAAAGTATGTATGAACCTGCGCTCAACGCAGTGAAAACAGCACCACAGATTCCCGGCGCAATACGAGACATCAATGCCTCACCAGAAGCAGAACAACGATACGAACAGGCAGCAGAAGATACCGCATCGACGGGCGCAGGTATGGCATTGGGTAGCATAGCGATGGAAGGCGCTCCCAAAGCGGTTGAGGCACCTATACGCGGTGCTGCTAAGGCGTACAACTTGGTAACACAGCAAGCCCCCGGAGCCGCAGGGTATTTAGTGGCCGGAAGGCCCGGATACTATGCAGCCAAAGGTATGGCCCACATGCTACCCGAGGCTCCTGAGTCACTAACGGAGTATGGTCGCTCAGAAAAGCAGATTAACTACTCCAAACGGAGCGCGGACTCTGCCAAGGCAGCCGACGCTGCAGCTAAAGCAAAGGCAGAAGCGGATTCCTACGCAGCATCTGAAGCAGATCGCCCCGGTTCTACACCACAGTCTGTAGTTAGTAAAGCAGAGAGAACCGCAAAGGCAGCAGCCGATGCCCAGTACCATGCGGATATCGCTAAAGAAGCATGGGATAAAGAAAGAACGCCTAAGGGCAAGGCGATGACTGAATCCACCAAAACGCCCAAAGAAGTTCCCGCTGCGCAAATACAAGCGAAGCCAGCGGCACCTCCCCCAGTCGCAGCACCTGTAGTACCTCCCCCAGCAGAAGCCTTGGGAAGACTGGGAACTCCCAAGCCAGCTATGCGTCCTATGAACGTCAAAGGACCCGGCGAGGTTCAACCTGAGACATTCCCACAGACACCCACAGAGCGTCCAGTTGTACCACAGGGACAAGTTCCTTTGGCTAATGCACAGGGGCGCATGGGTGGCACTAAGATGCTGCCTGAGATGCCACAGCGATTACCTGAGGGAGAAGTTTTACCTGCTGAGCAAAAGGCACCAGCACCAGTAGCACCACCTAAGGAACCCACGACAATCGAGGCGAATGCTAAGCAGACCAAAGCTGCTGCTACGAAGCCAATCGAAAACCGCGTAGCAGAGGATCGTCGCCAAGAGACAGCTCAGGTAGAAGAAGAGAGACGTGTAGGCCCCCGGCGTAATGCTGCTGGGATACGCGTAGATGAACAGGGTAACCCAGTGATGTCCCCAGATGTACAGACGCACTGGCAATCCGGCGTGTTCGGTGAGAAACCTGCAGAAGACATAGGGGCTAAGGCCAGAGCGGCTAATCCTGAGCCAACACGCGCTGAAACTAAGGGAACGCCCACAACCGAAGGACTGGGCAAACTCGGAGTAGAACCCAAGCGTCCTACGATGAATACCGAGGCACCGCCCGTAGAGGCTGCGCCTAAGGTAAGCCCCAAGAAACTTGAGAACCAAATACGAGAAGGCCTAGGTGGAACTGAGCAGAAGCCAAACGAGCCCATAGCCAATAAGCCTGAGCCCAAAGCTGAACCGGAGGTGTCCTCAGATAAGCGTAGAAATGTTCTACGGCAAGCTGGAGCCACGCCTGAGCAAGAGAAAGCAATTCTCATGCCCGGTAAACAAACTGGGCAAACTGGATTGACCCGAGTCGAGATGAGCCAGTTGGCTGAGCACTTCGGCGTGAAGACTGAGACAGCCGTAGGAGCAGATGCCGCTGGTGCCATTGGACGCGCTAAGGGTGACCTAGCCGCTGGTACGCATATACCACCGCATGAACTCCTGCAAAAGATAATTGATGCCGGACATTCCCCTGCAGATATCGTTAAGGCCATAGATGAAGGCAAGCATCTGCCGGGTAGTGTAGCGGGTGGCGCACCGGATACCATAGGTACCGCCGAGGGAGCTAAAGCCACAGCGGATCAAATTGCTGCACACAACGAAAACGGCGGTTCCACGTTCCACCCAACCAAAGGCAACCTAAACGGCACGGATCATTTCTCCGTAGGTGGAGACCCTTCGTTTAGAAAACCAGAGTTGACCATGATTACGGATGGTAAGAATCTTACGGCTGCGCAACTGGACGAGTACAAGAGCCGTCCTGCCGTGAAGGAAGCCCTTGCAAAAGACAAGGACGCGAGTGTAGGCTCATGGCACGATGCCGATACAGGCAAAACTGTTACGGAGTTGGTAAAGACTCCGACCGACCGTGAAGCCGCTATCAAGATGGGCAAGGATAATAACCAGAAAGCCATCTATGACCTGAAGACTGGCACCGAGATACCTACAGGCGGTACAGGTGAGACAGTCGAGAAGGGCACAGCGTACGCCGGGGAAGAGCGCCGGGCATCCGAGAAGCCGTACACTGGGGAAGAGCGTAGAACCGCCCCACCCAATGCGACCGAGACTGAAGCGAAGATGAAGGCGGGAGAACAATTCAAGAATCCCGTTGACGAAACCGCTGGAGCTAAGGAAACTATCAAGAAGGACCTCGAAGCGAAGGGCCTTGGCACTCCCAAAGCAGAACGCTTTGCATCTCCCGAGAAGGGCGTGCCTGAGAGTTCGCTAGGCAAAGGCGCAGATGCGCTCAAGGCGCAAGATGCCACGGCTAAATGGGACAAGGTAGCTGAATCTTGGAAGGCACCAGAGGGACCCAAAGCAGAAGCCAAGGGAACTCCTAAGGCTACCATGGATACAGCTAGGATGAGCGATGCAGAATTGCTCAAGGAAGGCTTTACCAAGGAAGACATAGCGAACGGTAAGCATCTGCCGGGCGTAGGTGGCGGTTCTGGAGCAACGGGCACAGCAGCGGCCAAGGAAGGTGCATTCGATGCACTGTCTGAAGAGCATTTAACGGATGAAGAGAAAGCAGGACTATCTAAGTCTGGTATTATGCGTAGAAACTACGCCGATAACATGGCAAAGATGCCTCCCCTACAGCAATGGATAGACTACGCTAAGGGTGGAGAAGGCGCACGCAACTGGTATGCACGTAGTCGAACAGCATTCCAAGCACTACGCGAGGAAGCACCACGGTATTTTCAGCCTGAAGATGGGCAACGCTGGGCAAACTTCGTAGCATCCTTGTCCCCTCGACAAATGGTTCACAAGAACTTAGCTGAAGCTATCCATGCATGGACCCAATGGGTAGACGACGGTCGCCCTATGGATGATGCGGGAATGGAAAAAAGTCTTAGGAATAGCATCATGTCTACTCCTAATACTAAAGTTCCAAACGCTATGAAGGGTTTGCAAGGTAAAGAGATGTGGCCTGACCTTACCAAGAATAGCAACTTCAAAGTTCCTAGTTTTGGTATGAATCTTAGCCCTGCTGAAAACTTAGCCCAACTCAAGAAGTTCACCAACGCTGTTACCAATGACGGGTGGGAAGCGCTGACCGCAGGTGTGGACGAGAAGACTATATCTAGCCCATCGTCCTATCACCCACTGTCAGTTATGACACGAGCCGCAGCCAAGGAACTTGGATGGACAGCCGAAGAAGCACAGTCTGCTATCTGGTCATTCACCCAAGCAGTAAAAGAGCGTGGTGAAGCAGACCCTCAGTACGTACGAGAGTACTCTGAGGATTTTGCAGACATCCTAGCAAATAATGACCAAATCAGAAACCAACTAAAAGAAGCAGGAGTAGACCTTGGAAAACTCGACGCAAAACTCAAAGCCATCGGAGAAAAACCGCAGGTCACCTCAGGAGCTAGCCCTACTACTGAGCACAGTGTTAGGGAACTTAAAGAGCGTATCGAAACTGCCAGAGGCAAAGGGAGCGTCCCAGAGCCAAAGCACCAAAGAACGTTCAGCTTCAGGGAAGCCCCAGCGGGAGAAGGCCGAAACAAACTTCCCACTGAAGAAACTGGGGACACCAGCTTCGACCCGAACAAATTCCACACGACAAATGAGCCAGTGATGGGAAAGTTAGGCAAGAAGAAGTCTGCTATGAAACAAATGGCGTAACACGCAACGGGCCGTACATCTGTGCGGCCCATAACTGAAGGAGCCCGTACAATCGGGCGGAAAGAAATTAACCCATGCCGTTCTACGTAACATCACCGTTCAAAGCACAACCTGCCCTACTCATTCAAGGCACACCCGAATATCTCTTTGGAACAGTCAACAACAAAACTGCCCCTACGTTCGGTAACGTAATATCCGACTCAGGGACAGGCGCAATTTCTACAGTTACATTTCAGATACTCACAGGAAACGTGCCTATACCGGGCGCACTGATCACTGTAGTGGGCACAGCAAATGCTACGGGCTTGTACAACGTAACCAACGCAACCATCCTCACTGTAGTTATGGCTGCGGCTGGTGGAGTTCAAGCTGGCGTGGCTACGGTGACCTTTGCCGGAACAGGCACCAGCGCGACTTTATCAGATGGGGGACAGGTAATCATCCCGCAGATCGAAATTGGCGACCTATTTACTGCGCCTATCGTTGCTGCTCTGCCAGTCTCTTCGATACCAGCCGCAGGAGTTGTTGGCGCAACTACTGTGGGTCGATCCATGGGGGCAACTGTAAGTCTGCCGCCTACTAGCGCAGCTTTCCCCAGCACATTGGCAGGTGTTACCGTAGTCCTGCAAGGTGCAAACCGTGACTTGGACCCAGAGTACAACACGATTGCCACGATTGGCACAGGGTTGGCCGCAGGGACTGTCACGGATTGGCAAAGCGGACAAGGCGATACTGCAACAGGAACACTTGCTGCAGGTTCGGTAAACTTGCTGTCGTTCCGTTTCTATAGATTGCAGGTCACTGCTGCTACGGGTACCGGATACGTCATAGGAAAGATCATGCAGTAACAAAGTCGGGGCTTCGGCCCCGCAAATTTCAAGACTCGGAGATGCACAATGGAAGATGAACTGTTACTGATTCAGAAACGCTTGGACGAACTCGCGGCCCAACGTGAAAAAGAACGCATTGCGATGCACAGAGAAACGGCCAAGAAACTAGCTGCGGCCAGAGAAGCAGAAGAAGCACGGATAGTTGTTGAGAGGGAGACACAACGTGCCATCAACGCGAAGTACGAGCAAGAAAAAAGAGACCGAGAAGAAGCACAACGGGCGAAGCTGCAAAAAGAACATGAAGAGCGGCTGGCGATTGAGCGCGAGAACGACCACAAACAAAAGCAACTTGCGTATGAAGCACAACGGCAAGTAGACTTGGCCAAAACTGAGCAAGAGCGGGAATACCTAGAGGAGCAAGAGAAGAAGCGTCTAGCGGACGCTCTGCTTCCCAAGGGAAAAGCCGACTTCGTGCCTGAACATCCACTAAAGCGATTTCTACAACGCGCACCTGAATAGGAGCACCAATGGCAAATATTTATCCCGGTGGGGACGCACAGTACTCCACTAATCTAGGCTTAGCACTGTGGGGCACTGACGAAGTTGTAGTAAATAACTTCCTGCTCATTGATGCTGCGCTTGGTGCAGGTGGTGGTGTCATCTCTTTCAACGGGCGTGGTGGTGTTGTTCATCCATTGGCCGGGGACTATGCAGCCTTCTACGATGCTCTAGGCGCTGCCGCTGCCGCACAGGCTGCCGCTATCGCCACATCTGAGGCCTTCACTACCTCACAAGGCTACGTCACCGCCTCGACTGCCCCGGTCACCTCCGTGTTCGGGCGTACGGGTGCCATCACCGCGCAGAGCGGCGACTACGCTTCATTCTACGATGCCCTAGGCGCAGCTACGGCTGCCGCCGCTGCGTCATTGCCTCGCTCCCTCATGACCACTGCTGGGGACATGATCTATGAGAACGCTACTCCTACTGCTGCACGGCTGCCCATTGGGGCTACCGGGCAGGTGCTGACGGTTGTAGCAGGACTTCCAGCTTGGGTCACAGTTTCGGGGACTGGCACCGTTACAAGCGTATCCTTTACGGGCGGCTTGATCTCGGTAGCAACGCCTACTACCACACCTGCGTTAACCGTGGCCGGAACATCGGGCGGCTTCCCTTACTTTTCCTCAGGAACTACATGGGCATCTACCCCAGCACTTACGGGGATCGTACGTGGCAACGGAGCCACCTTCTCTGCAGCAGAAATTAGCGGGGATGCAACTACATCAGGTTCCAATGCATTAACCTTAGCCACGGTCAACTCCAACGTAGGGTCATTCACCTACGCCAGCATCACTGTAAATGCTAAGGGATTGGTCACTGCTGCGTCAAGTAATGCTGCACCTACGGGCACTGTCACCAGCGTATCGTTCACTGGCGGATTGATCTCTGTGGCAACTCCAACTACTACCCCTGCATTAACTGTAGCAGGTACATCAGGTGGAATTCCATATTTCAACAGCGCAACTACATGGGCATCCTCGGCTGTACTTCCAGCGGGAGACTTTGTTCTCGGTGGTGGAGCAGGTGCTGCGCCGACTGCTTCGTTCTCAATCGTTCCTATAGCGAATGGCGGAACGGCCACAGGTGCAACACTCACAGGTATCGTACGCGGTGGGAACCCATTCACGGCCTCGGAGATTAGCGGCGATGCCACAACCTCTGGTACCAATGCATTGACCTTGGCGACAGTCAACAGCAACGTTGGCTCATTCACCTATGCAAGTATCACGGTCAATGCCAAAGGTTTGGTCACTGCTGCGTCTAGTGGTGCAGGTCCAACAGGTACCGTTACATCAGTTTCATTCACAGGTGGTATAGTATCAGTAGCAACGCCGACCACCACACCAGCACTCACGGTGGTAGGAATCTCAGGCGGTATACCGTACTTCACATCTTCGTCCACGTGGACAAGTTCAGCCGTGCTACCTGCTGGAGACTTCGTGCTAGGTGGTGGCGCAGGTGTTGCCCCCTCGGCTTCGTTCTCGGTTGTGCCCATTGCGAACGGTGGCACAGCTACAGGCAGCACACTTACAGGCATTGTACGCGGTGGCAATCCATTCACCGCTGCTGAGATCAGCGGGGATGCAACTACATCAGGCTCCAACGCGCTGACACTGGCCACGGTCAATGCTAACGTAGGGTCGTTTACTTACGCAAGCATCACTGTAAACGCCAAGGGTCTTATCACTGCCGCAGCCAGTGGAGCGGCACCAACAGGCACAGTCACAACGTTCAGCGCCGGGGCACTGAGCCCACTCTTTACGACATCCGTGGCAACGCCTACTACGACACCTGTACTAACTTTCACGCTGGACAACGCTGCACAGAACTCTGTGTTCGCCGGGCCAGCCACAGGCGGGACAGGTGCGCCTACTTTCCGTGCACTCGTCACAGCAGATTTACCTGCTGGCACTGGCACAGTCACCTCTGTTGCATTCACGGGCGGCTTGATTTCAGTAGCTACCCCCACGACTACCCCCGCATTGACTGTCGCTGGGACCTCTGGAGGTATACCATACTTCTCCAGCGGCACTGCATGGGCATCATCCCTAGCACTCGCATCCACCGCAGTAGTACTTGGTGGTGGCGCAGGAGCCGCACCCAACACAAGCACACAGTTGAGCTTCATTGCACCTACGCTAACCGTAGGGTTGATTGGGACTAGTAGCGGTATCTTGGCATTGGCTGGCTCGACGTCCGGCCACGCAACCCTCACCGCACCTGCTGTGGCTGGCACTGTCGCCAACGCTTTGGTGAGTAGTAACGCCATCGTTGCTCCCTACTTGATAGCAAGTTGGAACGGAACATCTGCTCTCGGACTTGCGGCTGGGGATATGAATGCGTCTAGGTCTGCAGACACGGGAGCGGTATTCTTTGGGAGTGCCTCCGCGACTGCGGTAGGCGGTAACAACTACTGGTACTGGGATGGCACCAACATGAATCTTGGTGTTGGTAGTCTTGTAGTGCCCACTGTGTTGCAAGCAAACGCTTCCAACTTCCCCATCACCATACAGGGTTTAGTCGGCTCTACGACCACGATTGGGGCACTCTACTTTGTGTCGAGTCCATCTAGCAGTAACTTTGCGTTTGCGGGTGCTCCAGTTGATACCTATGTGAATGCGGTGACCCAAGTCCACTTCCGCATCGGAAATGGCACCGACATACTCTCGCTCGTCTCCACCGGCTTGACCGTCAACGGAGCCATAAACGTCTTGGGTGGCTATCAAGCGAACAGCACAGCGGGAGTTACGCACGCTGCTGGAGCACCGTCGTCCTTGACCACTGTGGCAGGACTGGTGACCGCTTTCTCTACGTCCGATGAGCGGCTCAAGAAAGACATCACACCGTTCACCCGTGGTCTGAAGGACCTGTTGCCTGTAAAACCTATCACCTATCGGTGGAAAGATGACCAGACAACGTACCCATGGAGTGGCTTCAGTGCACAGCAAGTGGCTGAGTCGATCCCTGAGGCCTCCCCTGAAATGCCTGACGGTATGCTGGACTTCCATTACCAAGCCGTCCTAGCAGTTGCCGTGAACGCCATCAAGGAACTAAATGCTCGTATAGTGGAACTGGAAAGAAAGTTGGAGGCACGATAATGCTGCTCTCAGCACTGCATGAATTCAGGCACGAGGTAGTTGTCACTATCCTCGTGTCCTTCTTTTTAGGGCTAGTCACTATGCCGTTCAAAAAAGTCATGAAAGCATACAACGAAGCGAAAAACAAGTTGGACAGCATCAGCACCGAGTTAGCCGTACAACGTACTGACCATCTGGCCCACATTCAGTCTTCCAACGACACGCAAGTAGAATTGCTCGGTAAGGTTGTGAACACGCTACAAGTCATCAGCCTCGATAACCGGGAGATGCTGACCCATCTTCGGGACCGAAAGTGAAAAGTCTTGACAACGTAGTTTAACCGTGGTACCCTAATAATGCTTGAAATAAAGCTACTCAGAAAGGTACGATGAGCACAATTGAACTCACTAAATATGAGTTGAGCTTGCTTTCTAAAGCCATCGCATATATGCAGGAGAACCCTGCGTCCACTCAGGAAGACTTGAAGCGAACGCTGTCGTGCGGCTCAGATATTTCACGCCGACTACATCGTCACATCCAAGAAGGCAACATGGGTAAGGTAGCAGAGCGAATCATGGCCCTGCCTGAAAGCGCCGAGACCCGTGCCGAGGTACGCTATGCCCTAGGGGATGAACAGTTCGGAACAGCCTACAGTTTTGTGGTTCGTGAGAACACAAGATTGCGAAAGGCTCTGGACAAAGCCAAGAATAAAAGCAATGCAAGCCAGTTGGAACGGGAACAAGGGATACGTGCAGAGATAGAAGTTCTCAAGACGCTGGCCAAGGAAGAAATTAAGCGCACGCCAAGAACGGGTCCCATACCTCACGATACCGGGATTCTGCTTGAGATCGCAACGCCCGACCTGCATGTAGGCAAACTTGCCCACTCAATCGAGACGGGCGGTAGACCGTACGATGTCAAGATCGCCATCGCTACATTCGAACGTGCCCTTGATGCACTGGTCGCACGCACTGCAATGTACAAGGTGGAGGAAATTCTCTTCGTGGTAGGCAACGACCTTTTTAATTCCGACACCCCAGAGAATGAGACCACAGCAGGTACCGCTGTAAGTTGCGATGGCAGGTTCCACAAAACATTCCATCATGTCCGCAATATGATGGTAAAAGCCGTGGAGAAACTTAGGCAGATTGCCAAGGTGCACATCCTTATCGTGCCCGGCAATCATGACCGACAGACGGCCTACCATCTTGGGGATAGCTTGGAATGTTATTTCCACAGCGACTCTCAGGTGCGCGTTACGAATACCCCGGCAACCCGCAAGTATGTTACGTGGGGCAAGTGCCTTCTGGGCTTCTGCCACGGAGATGAAGGGAACAGGGCATCGTACCCACAACTCATGGCCGTTGAGAACCCTGAGGCATGGGGCAAGACGCAGTTCCGAGAGATTCACACTGGGCATTACCACAAGCAACAGCTTGAGGAACAGTTCGGCGTACGGGTGAGAATATTATCGGCCTT
>Ga0302324_100021183_pt1 | contig 12685 bp, 10 predicted proteins | sample Palsa_T0_1_FD_201949 | JGI IMG/M metagenome (GOLD analysis project Ga0302324, IMG submission 201949) | Peat permafrost microbial communities from Stordalen Mire near Abisko, Sweden - Palsa_T0_1 | ecosystem: Environmental > Terrestrial > Soil > Palsa > Peat permafrost | place: Sweden: Abisko...
CGAGGGGCAGCCGCGCCTCCCCATAGGGCGGCTCGGGAAGCTCTTCATTGACGTCTTTCTGGTACCAGAATGCCGTGCTCGAGAAGTAGTCCGGGCGCTCCTCGAAGCCGGAGCGTACCGTGCCATCTTCGTTGTAAGTCCAACCGGCGTGCTCGATGCCGGCCCACAGCGATTTGGTAAACGGGATGGGATCGGGAATGTGCCAGCGATAGCCTGTGAGCCGCGCCCCAACACGCTCGCCTTCTGCAACCGGCGTTCCGGCCCAGGGACCACAGGCGACCCGCAAGCCCCACGCCTCGTTGAAATAGTCCTCCGTGCCGGTGCCATAGATCTGGGGATTTTTGGCGCCGTCCACATAGAACAGGTCGTCGCCCTCGCCGAACCATCCGACTTGGGATTGGATCACGTTGAGGACTGTCCCGACGTAATGACCGGCGCCTCTTACGCTGAGAAACTCATACCGCTGCCCCGGGATGGCGGGCCGTTCCTGGCGGTAATAAGCATGGAAGTAGGCGGTGTCGGACGGCAAAGAGGCGTGCCGCTGCCAGTCGACGTGGTAGTAAAACATGGTCACCGGGCGGTTGCCTTCGTCGGTCACCGTGATTTTGCAGGCTACCCGGAACGGCATGGGCCAGTAGCTGTTGCGAGCCCGCCCGAAGGAACTGTCACGAACGGGCAGGGAATCGAGATTTCTATCGTATCCATGTCCTACACCGAAGAAATCGCCGAGGGGCACGTCTACGCTGGGAGTCTTTTTGTTGTCATAGTAGACTCTCAAACGCACCAGGCGGGGCCATGCATACTCATTGTCGGCCACAGTGATCCAGATGTGGCTCACCACTCCCGGCCCTTGGAGATTCGCCATAACCAACGTCTCGCCTGGCATGATGCGCTTGCTATCGTCGTTGCTGTGCTGAAAACGGTTATCGCTGGATACACGATGCGCGGAGAAGTTTTTTATGCGGGGCAGATCCAGAAGGCTGGACGGCCCCGGAGTCTGTCCGACGGCGTATCCTGCAAAGATAAGCATCGGCAGCAGCGCTGTGATCACGTTTGACGCTGCTCCCGGTTGGCGGATTTCGCGGAATTCGATCAGCAAGCTTGGGGCCTCCTTATGCCGGCCAACGCCTTCCGCGCGGGCCGAGCGCCAGCTTATCACAAGTGCCGGTGAGGCGATTGTGGCCGAAGGCGAAGAAGGGGCGTTTCTGAGTGGAGCGCAGGGGATCGTGGTGCATGCCGGCGCCCCAGATGTGACGCCCGGATTTACGGGCCGGAAGAACAGAGGTAGAATAGCCGCACGATGCCTTCGCTGACGCAGTTCAAAACGATTCTGCTCGCTTCCACCGTGATTTTGATGACGCTCTCGATTGCGTCGGCGGATTCACTCACCGTCGCCAATCCGAATTTCTCCGCTGTCGCTGTGCAGTGCAGTGGCGGCGCTGCGTATCAGTCGGATGGGGGGAATTGCGACGTCAACGACTTCAAGCAACAACCCTTTAACACCTCCGTCGGTATTGGAGGCAGTTCGCCGCCGTTCCGTACGATGGTGGCGGCGACGGACTGACCGAGCCCAATAGCTTTTTCGAACCACCTCCTTTCACCGGGTTTCCGTTCAGCCAGGCTGCTTACCTCCAAGGGCCTAATGCTGAAATTTCGCAAACACTGGCCGGCTTCGTTCCAGGTGGGCAATACACGCTGAGCTTTTACCTCGGTTCGCGCTACGCCAGCGGCGGCTACGATGGCAACCAGACGGTGGAGGCAATGGTTGACGGTCAAGTCATTGGCACGTGGGCTCTCGTCAGCGATATGCCGTTCACCCTCCAGACGACGCCCTTCACGGTCGGCTATGGCGGACTCCACACAGTGAAGTTTGCAGGCACGGTCAGCGGCGACCACACCGCATTCTTCTCGGGCGTCAGTATTAATGCCGCCAGCACGCTGACGGTCAGCCCAGCCTCTGGTGTTCCAGATATTAGTGCCGCTGTGTCGGCAGGCGGCTTTGCTCCGTTCGAAGGCATCACCCTGTGCGGGTACGGATATGGCAGCACGCCCGCGGCGATCGGTGCGGCGACAGCCGGCGCAAGCGGCAACGCGGTGGTCTTCGGTAGAATATTGCAAACGCCGTTTGGCGCTTACGGACTTCAGGCCGTAGGAAGCATCAGCGGCGCAGTTGCCTCTGGGATTATGTCCATCAGCCCGGAACTTGTTGTTAGTCCGAAGACTGGAACAAATGGGGGGAATGTCACGGCGATAGGGTTGGGCTTCGCGGCTGGAGAAGTAGTAAGTCTAACGTGGCTTAGTCCTTCTACCCTATTGGGAAGTTCCAAGGCCTACGATAACGGCACTTTTCCGGCGCTAACCGTCGCAATCCCAGCCGGAGCTCCGGTGGGCACCAATACGGTGATTGCTACGGGACGGACGAGCGGTGCATCTACCGCAGCGCAGATTACTGTTCAATAAGGAAAGGAAAACGGGTTTGGCGTACTGCCAGTGAGCTCAGCCTTTTTACCGCTTACCCAACCCTCAATCCCGTGAGGCAACTCCATACCTGGGATTGTAACCGTCCTACAATGAAGAAATGTCCGAAATGCTGACTATTGCCGGGCGCGAGTTCCGTTCCCGGCTGATCGTGGGTACTGGAAAATATCGCAGTTTCCAGGAGATGGCCCGCTGCCACGAGGCTACCAGGGCCGACATGGTTACCGTGGCCGTGCGGCGGGTGAACCTCACCGACCGCTCCAAGGAATCGCTGCTCGACTATATCGACCGGTCGAAGATCTTTATCCTTCCAAACACCGCCGGGTGCTATACCGCGGACGATGCCATCCGCACCGCCCGGCTGGCGTGCGAGGTGGGTCTCTCCAACTGGATCAAGCTGGAAGTGATCGGCGACGAGAAGACTCTCTTCCCCGACAACGAAGGGCTGCTGGAAGCTACCCGCGTGCTGGTGAAAGAGGGGTTCGTGGTGCTGCCCTATACCAATGACGACGTGGTAAACGCGCGCAAGCTGGTGGATGCGGGCGCCGCCGCGGTGATGCCGTTGGCCGCACCGATCGGGTCCGGCATGGGGGTGCAGAACAGCGCCAACCTGCGCATCATGCGGGAGATGATTACGGCCGTGCCGCTGATTGTGGATGCGGGCGTGGGAACGGCATCGGACGCGGCCGTGGCCATGGAGTTGGGCGCGGATGGCGTGCTGATGAACACCGCGATCGCCGCCGCCGAGGATGCAGTCAGCATGGCTAGGGCTATGAAACTGGCGGTCGAGGCCGGGCGGCTGGCCTATCTGGCCGGTCGTATGCCGAAGAAGCTGTACGCCAGCGCCAGCAGTCCGCTGGTCGGGGTGGTCGGGACGTAGGCTAATGCCCGAAGACGCTTTAGCTTCCGAGCCGCCGTCGGCGAATAACCCCATTCTGGACGAGGTCGCGCACCGGCTGGTCGAGACGTGCCATCCCGACAGGATCTACCTGTTCGGCTCGGCGGCGCGCGGCGAGGCCGGAGCGGACAGCGATTATGACTTCCTGCTGGTGGTACCGGATGACACTCCCAAGGACGTGCTGAGCGGCCGGCGAGCGGCTGCATCTGGTTTCTTCGATGCCCGCCACGGTCGTGCGCGAAGGGCGGCTGCTGTACCACAGCGGAGAGGATGGTTGGAACGTGGAACCAGTGGACAAGACCGTAGATACGGCGCAATGGATGGGGAAGGCCAGGAGCGATCTGCGGAGCGCTGAAGTCCTCCTTACTGTGGATCCGCCCTTGGTGGGGAACGCTTTATATCATTGCCAACAGGCCGCGGAGAAAGCTAGGAAAGCCTTGCTGTACTGGCAGGATGTGCCATTTCACAAAACCCGTAAGCTGGAACAGCTGGGCGTAGCGGATGATCCTGAGCTGGAGCAAGGGAGGGTCGCCCTGGCGCTGGCCCGCGAGGTGTACGACGCCGTCGCCCAGCGCTTGCCTCCCGACGCGATCGGACTTTAGGGTCGCCCGCTCGCCCCCTCGCCCGCTCTCCCCCTCGCCCTTCGCCCGCTGTGTTACTATTCCGTTTGCAAACTGGAGTCGTACAGTGAAAACCTACGAAGGCAAGGACATACGGAACGTCGGTGTGGTGGGCCACGGCGATTCCGGCAAGACCACGCTCACCGCCGGGTTGCTCTTCACTACCGGAGCCACGAACAGGCTGCTTCGGGTGGATGAAGGCAACACCATTACGGACTTCGACGAGGAAGAGGTCCAGCGGAAAGTTTCCATCTCGACGGCCATCGCCGTGGCGGAGTGGAAGAAGTTCAAAATCAATATCCTGGATACACCCGGCTATAACATTTTTATTAACGACACGCGGGCCGCGCTGGTGGCCGCCGACGGGGTGCTGGTGGTGGTGGATGGCGTGGCCGGCGTAGAGGTCCAAACCGAGAAAGTCTGGAATTTCTCGAGCGACTACAACCTGCCGCGGGCGTTCGTGATCAACAAACTAGACCGGGAGCGCTCGTCGTTCGAACGGGGCCTCGGAAGCATCCAGGAAGCCTTCGGACGCACGGCTATTCCGATCCAGATTCCGATCGGCGCGGAACGCGAGTTCAAAGGGGTGGTCGACCTGGTGCGCATGAAGGCCTATACCTACACACCGGATGGGGACGGCAAGGGCAAAGAAGGCGAGATTCCGGCAGACCTGGCGGATGCGGCGCAGACGGCTCACGAGGCGCTGATCGAGATGGTCGCCGAAGGCAACGACGCGCTGCTCGAAGAGTTCTTCGACAAGGGCACGCTGCCGCCGGAGCATATCATGGAAGGCTTGCAGTCGGCGGTCAAGGAGATGCGGCTTTTTCCGGTGCTGTGCTGCTCGGCGCTGCACAATATCGGCGCGGACCTGATCCTGAACTTCGTGGTCGAGAATTTGCCGGCGCCCACCGAGCGGGAGGTTACCGCGAAATCCAACGGCACGGAGGTCAGCCGCAAGATCTCCGATGCGGGACCGTGCTCCGCGTTCGTCTTCAAAACCAGCGCCGATCCCTTCGCTGGCCGTATCAGCTATTTTAAGGTGTACTCCGGCGTACTTAAAAACGACGTGAACATGCAGAACCTGCATAAAGGGACGGCGGAGCGGCTTGCCCATATCGGAGCGCCGGTGGGAAGGACGATCACGCCGATGACGGAGCTGCACGCGGGAGATGTCGGCGCGGTCGCGAAGCTAAAGGATACTCTGACGGGCGATACCCTGGCGGAAAAAGGTTTCACCTTGGAGTATCCTCCAGTGCACCTGTCGGAGCCGTCCATTGCGTTCGCCATCGAAGCGAAATCCCGACAGGATGAGGATCGTATGGGCAACGCGGTCCACAGAATACTCGAAGAGGACCAGTCGCTGCGGTTCTATCGCGACCCTCAGACCAAAGAGTTTCTACTGGGCGGCAGCGGACAGCAGCACGTGGAAGTTGTCGTCAGCCGTTTGAAGAAGCGCTACGGGGTGGATGTGGCGCTCAAGGCTCCCAAGATTCCATACCGGGAGACGATACGCGGACACGCCGACGTGCAGGGGCGGCACAAGAAGCAGACCGGCGGGCACGGCCAGTTCGGCGATTGCTGGATCCGTATGGAGCCGCTGCCGCGCGGCGCCAAGTTCGAATTCGTCAATGAGGTATTCGGCGGCTCCATCCCCAAGAACTACATTCCGGCGGTGGAGAAGGGCATCCTGGAGGCCGCCGAGAACGGTTTTCTGGCCGGGTACCCCATGGTGGACTTCCGCGTGGTGCTGTATGACGGCTCCTATCATGACGTGGATTCTTCCGAGCTTTCCTTCAAACTGGCGGCGCGCAAGGCCTTCAAGAACGCCATGCAGGAGGCCAAGCCGACGCTGCTCGAGCCCATCATGAATGTCGAAATCCAGGCACCGGTGGAATACGCGGGCGACCTGATGGGGGATTTGAACGGACGCCGCGGCCGGATTGCGGGCATGGACACCAAGGGAAATACGCAGTTTATTCGCGCGCATGCGCCCATGGCGGAAATGCTGAACTACCAAAACGACTTGACGTCCATGACGCAAGGGCGCGGTTCATTCACCATGGAGTTCGATCATTACGACTACCTACCGGCGCTGCAGGCTGAGAAAGTCATCGCCGCAGCCAAGGCCGCCAAGACGGGGGAGGAGGAAGAGGAGGAGTAGGAAGGAGACCGCTCCCTGACGGTCACGGCTCGGCAGCGTTCGCGGCTCGGCAACGCGGCTCGGCTCGATAGAATGCTAAACTGGTTCAGACGCATAGGGGTTTCCCTTATGCCCCGGTTGACCTCGATTTGACAATGAGGTAGATTCTCGGATGTAGTTCTAAGGACTATTGGATGATCAGTCGAAGAAAACGTTTTCTGTGTTTTTTCGGTGCCTCCACGATTTTAGTTATATCCGGCTGCGGATATACGGAGCAATCCAAGTTCCAGTCTTTCCTGCCATCCACGCCTCACCCTTCGACCGAAGCAGAAAGCGCCCAGCCGCCGGTAGTGCAACCTGACTTATACCTGCATGAGGCGCCGGCCTTTCTGGTCCAGGCCCAAAAGGAACTTGTCCGACACGCATCCCAGGCAGACCTGCTCATGCAGCGCGCCGATCAGGCGTACCAGCGCGGCAGGAAGTTCTACCAAAATCATGACGAACTGCAGGCCCGCACGGAATTCGACGCAGCCATTGATCTGATGCTGGAGGCTTCCGGGAGCAATCCGCCGGACCGGCCGACGTTTGAGGCGCGGCTGGACGAAATGGTGGACGCCATCCATCGGTACGACCTGGCCGGATTGGGTGCGGGCGTGGATGTGGAAGAAGCCCGCTTCGACAAGGCGCCCCTGGAGGATATCCTTCAGATGACCTTTCCGGTAGACCCCAAGTTGAAAGACAAAGTGAAAGAGCAAGTCGAGGCTACGGTTTCCCAGCTTCCACTCTCGGTGAACGACGCCGTGCTCGGCTACATCAACTATTTTTCGGGGCGCGGGCACAAGACGCTGATTGCGGGTCTGGAACGTGCCGGCCGCTATCGTCCGATGATTCAGCGCGTGCTGCAGGAGGAAGGCATTCCACAGGAATTGATCCACCTGGCACAGGCCGAGTCGGGGTTCCTGCCGCGCGCCGTTTCGATCAAGGCCGCCGCCGGCATGTGGCAGTTCGTGGCGTGGCGCGGCAACCAGTACGGACTGAGGCAGACACGCTATACCGACGACCGGCTGGATCCGGAGAAGGCTACCAGGGCTTCGGCGAGGCACCTGCACGACTTGTATAACATGTACGGCGACTGGTATCTGGCGATTGCGGCTTACAATTGTGGACCGGGCGTGGTAGACAAGGCGGTCGAGCGCACCGGATATGCGGACTTCTGGGAGTTGCGGAAGCGCAATGTGCTGCCGGCGGAAACGACCAACTACGTACCCATCATCCTGGCCATGACGATCATGGCGAAGAATGCTCCGGAATACGGGCTCGAAGGCGTGGTGCCGAATGGTCCGGTGGAGTACGACACCATCGAAGTGACGTCGCCCACGCATCTCGCGCTCGTAGCGGATTTGACCGACGCTCCGCTATCGGAGCTGTTGGAGCTGAATCCGGCGCTGTTACGCGGCCTGGCTCCGGGCGGATACGTACTGCACGTTCCCAGAGGGACCGGCGGCGCGCTCTCCGCTTCGCTTGAATCGATTCCGGCGGAGCACCGGGCTTCGTGGCGCATGCATAAAGTGGCAAGCGGCGAGACGCTGGCCTCCATAAGCAAGCGCTATGGCATGAGTCCCCGCAGTATCGCCGCAGCGAATGGGCTCACCGCGGTATTGCCCAGTTCGTCGCCGACCGGCAAGCTCCTGGTGATTCCGGCGGCCTACCGGGAAGACCGCGCGGCGGCGGCTCGCCGCACGGTTGCAAAGCCGGCTGCGGCCACTGCGCCGGTTGCGGCCGCTGCAAATAAAGGCTACAAGGGCGCAGCCAACGTAACGCACACCGCATCCGCTCAACGCCCTCGCTCAGCCGGCGCCGAGTAGCGGGAATCCTCTCTTCGTTATAAAATTTCCAATTTTTCTTTTTTTGCTATTGCCTCAGCTGTAAAAAAGGTTATTCTATGGGTGATTGAGCCTGAGAACAGGAGGCGTTGATTATGTTTGATAGTGAAATGTTCGCTCCCAAAGACGAGGAAGAGATGGAAGACTTCCAGGATTACGATGACGAAGAGAATTCCGAGGCGACCTCGAAGCTAGACGAGTTCGACGAAGAAGACGAAGAAGACGAGGAGGAGGAATTGGTTGCTGTGGTAGTCGTGGAAAACGTGCCATCATCCTCCGAACCTCCGCCCCCGACCGGCGCGGAAGCTCCCAAGAAGCCGGCCAAGAAGGCCAGTCAGGCTACCGCAAAGAAGGCGCCGGCGAAGAAGGCGGCCGTTGAGGCACCCGTTGCTCCCGCTAAACCAGCAGCAAAGGCTCCGGCTAAGGCGGCGGTGACGGCTCCGGCCAAGACGGCTGCGAAGAAGGCTCCCGCCAAGAAGGCTGCCGTGAAGAAGGCTGCCGTGAAGAAGGCTGTGGCGAAGGCGCCAGCAAAGAAGACTCCGGCGAAAAAAGCTGCCGCTAAAAAGGCGCCGGTAAAGAAGGCTGCCGCAAAAAAGGCGCCCGCCAAGAAGGCCGCTAAAAAGGCCCCTGCCAAGAAGGCCGCTGCCAAGAAGAAGGGCGGGAAAAGATAGCCGCTCTTACTTGTTGACGACCTCCCGACAGCGTTCGAACAGTGTCAGTAAGGCTTCGGCGTATTCTTCGGCAGACCGGACAGCTGGTTTGCCGGAGAATCCCGCCGCGGCTCCGGAGCCCTTCCCATAGCCTGTTGCAGCCGCAACAAACTTCATCAGTTCCAGGGCAACCTCGTCTTTCGATCTCGGTGGAGGCGCAGGGGGCGGCGCTTCGTGAGTGTCCTCAGGCATGCTGACGGTTTCCTCCGTGGTGTGCTAAAACTCTAGGGTACAGCATTTCGATGCCGCTGACCGCGTGCCGGCATATCCGCAAGATGCGCGGAGGGGCGCAATCCCACCTGCTGGAAGCGGATGACGGCAACTTCTACGTCGTGAAGTTCCAGAATAACCCGCAGCACCGGCGGATTCTGGTCAACGAGCTGGTTTCGGCGGTGTTCCTCAAGTACCTGCAGATATCCGCGCCGAAGGCCGAATTCATTCGCATCACGGCTGATTTCCTGGCTGGGAACCCGGACATTTTCATCCATCTGGGAACGAAGCGCATCGCGGTCGAGCCGGGTTGGCACTTCGGATCGCGACACCCTGGAAATCCGGAAAGTATGGCGGTATACGACTTTGTTCCGGACGTGCTGCTGGGCGGGGTCAGCAACTTCACGGACTTCCTGGCTGTTCTGGTATTCGACAAATGGATGGCAAATGCCGACGGCCGGCAGTGCGTGTTCTTCCGCGCTCTGGTGGAGGACTGGCAAGCCGCCGCCAAGAAAGCGTTCGTGGCGGTGATGATCGACCACGGCTTCGTGTTCAATGGACCCAACTGGGATTTCACGGAGTCGCCAATGCAGGGGCTGTATCCGCGGAAGATGGTATACGAGCGGGTGCATTCGCTGACCGATTTTCAGCCGTGGCTGGACCAGGTGGTGCACTTTCCCGAAGAGGTGGTGGACCAGGCCTACAGACAGGTACCTCCGGAGTGGCTGGAAGGCACGGAGGACGAGTTCGAGCGACTGCTGGAGAAGTTGTTGCGCAGGCGGGCGCGCGTTCCGGACCTGATCAGCGAAGCGCGCCGGGCGCGGGTGGATCCGTTTCCGAACTGGACGTGATCTCACGGCTGATGAGTCGGGCGGTGGCTGGAGCGAGCAAGATGCCGTTGCGGTAATGGCCGTAAGCGAGCCAGAGGGGCAGGTCGTCCAGGCGGCGGATGACGGGCTCGAAGTTTGCGGTTGCCGGGCGGAAACCGAGCCAGGCTTGCGGCTCGGGAGCGGAGCGAAGGCGCGGCAGCAGCTCGCAGGCGCGGGCGTGGATTCCGGCTATGACGGCGGGATCGAGGCGGCGGTCGAATCCGGCTTGCTCGGAAGATGTTCCGGCGATGGTGAATCCACTGGCGCGCTGCAGCAGGTAGGTGTGTGCGCGGCGCAGGATGGGACCGAGTGAACCGGGCGGGAGCGTGTAGCCGAGCAGATGGCCGCGCACGGGGAAAGTGGGGGTGATGGCGATGGACTCGCCGGTGCCGGTTCTGGTGATGGGGATTGCGCCGCTCCAGGCGCCCGCGGTTAGCACGGCCGCAGAGGCGGAGAGGGGGCCGGCGCTGGTTTCGATATCCACGGTGCCTGCGGCGATGCGGATCTCGAGTACTCGCGTTCGCTCTAGGATGCGAACCTGGCGGGCCTGGCAGGCATATCGCAGCGCTCGCATGACATCGCGCGGGTCAACGATGGCATCGTCCGGATAGAAGAGCGCTCCGGCGGCTCCCAGTACGTTGGTTCGGGCGCTGGATCGAATTCCGAGCGATTGCTGCGCTGTACGCCGTTCGAGCAGATCGTGCCATTCGGCTTCCGTGCAGGCGAGTTCAACTGCGCCGCTGCGGCGGTAATCGATGCGGGCGCGGGCTTCGCTTTCGAGCTCTTGGACGAATGCGGGATAGAGGCCGAGGCTCTCGAGCGCAAAGCGGGCCAAGGGAGTTTGCGCGGTGAATTCGCCGCCTGGCGCCAGCATGCCCGCGCCGGCCCAGCTGGCTTCTCCGCCGAGTTCGCCCGCATCGAGTAGCGTGACGGACATGCCGGCTTGCGCCAGTCGCCAGGCGATGGAGCCGCCGACGATTCCGGCTCCGATAACGATTGCGTCCGGCGAGGGGGACAGCATGGAACGACTATAGCGAGTATAGTGGCATTGATGCTGGGACGACAAAAAGGCGGGGTCTTCTTGTCCTACGCCCGCAAAGATGGCGAGGACTTCGCGGAGAAGCTGCGCGCGCGGCTTGGGCGCGAGGCGTCGGATATCGTGATCAAACAGGACCGCATCTTTCTGGAGGGTGGTGTCGGCTGGTGGAAGCAGATCACGGAGGCGATCGATTCTGTCGATTTTCTGGTTCTGGTAATGACGCCGGCGGCGGTGGCTTCCGGGAACGTGCAAAAGGAGTGGCGCTATGCGCGGCAGCAGGGCGTCTGTGTTTATCCGGTGAAAGGGGCGTCTGACGAGGAATTGCGCTTCTCCGAGCTGCCGCGGTGGATGAGCAAGGCGCAGTTCTACGACCTCGAAAAGGAATGGGAGAGCTTCGTCGGGCATCTCCGCAGAGGCTGCAATACACCGCGCATTCCGTTTATGGCTCCGGATCTGCCTGCGCATTTCGTGGAACGGCCGAAGGAGTTCGGTGAGTTGAAGAGTCTACTGCTACGGGGGGGCACCACGGTGCTGCGAGGTGCGGGTGGATTTGGAAAGACTACGCTCGCGGCGAAGCTTTGTCACGATGACGACGTTATCGAGAATTTCGACGATGGCATCCTGTGGGTGACGCTTGGGCAACATCCCAATGTCATCAGTTCTGCAATTGAGCTTTACGCCGGGTTAACGTCCGAACGTCCTTCCTTTGTAAACGAAGAAGATGCGGCCGTGGCGCTTGCCGAGAAGCTGGGCGACCGGACGTGCCTGTTGGTGATCGATGACGTATGGGACGCGGCCCATCTGAAACCGTTCCTACGCGGCGGAAAGCAGTGCGCACGTCTGTTCACCACTCGCATTGCGGAGGTTGCTCCGGCGGGCGCGGCGCGGGTGGATGTGGATGAGATGAGTGCCGTCGAATCCATCGCTCTGCTGCAAGCGGGATTGCCGGATCTTAACGCCGGGAAGGTCCGTGAGATCTCGGCGCGTCTCGGAAACTGGCCGCTCATGCTGGAGGCGGGGCGCGCCACTTTGAGGCGTCTGTTGGACGCCCGCGATACACCGGCTTGCGCGCTGCGCTACTTGGAAACAGCGCTTGCCAGAAAGGGGACGGCGGCGCTGCCGATTGAGGGTGCGCTGCTGGCAAGCTTCGAACTGCTGAGCGCGCCGAACCAAAGCCGGCTGATCGAACTGCCGATTTTTCCGGAGGATGTCGCTATCCCGTTCGCCGCGGCGGGGGCGCTGTGGGGGCTGGACGAGTTCGACACGAAGGAAGCCGCGGTGGAGATTGCGACATCGTCCCTGCTACGCATCGATCTGCAGAGCGGGACCATGGGGCTCCATGACGTTCTGCGTAGCTGGCTGGGGCGGCGCGTGGAGAATGCGGCTGGATTGCATAGCCGCTTGATAGACACATGGCAGGACTGGAACAAGCTGCCGGACGATTACGCCTGGCGCTGGCTTCCCTGGCATCTGGTGCAAGCGGGCAGGCAGACGGACCTCCAACGTATCCTTTGGGACCCCGAGTGGATACAGGCGAAGCTGAACGCGACGGACATTAACGCGTTGATTGTGGATTACGAGCACCTGAAGCCCGGGCGCGAGGCGGAACTCATGCAGGAGACGCTGAGGCTTTCGGCCCACGTGCTGGCGGACGATCCCCAGCAGTTTGCATCCCAGATGGTTGGGCGGCTGTTGCCACACCAGGCCGTGCCCGCGATCAAGCAATTTACCACGAGTTTGGTGTGCGCGGCGTCGGCACCATGGCTGAGGCCGATGAAGTCTGCGCTTCATCCGCCGGGAACGGCACTGCAGCGCACGCTGGTGGGCCACACTCGTGA
>Ga0302324_100021184_pt1 | contig 12685 bp, 8 predicted proteins | sample Palsa_T0_1_FD_201949 | JGI IMG/M metagenome (GOLD analysis project Ga0302324, IMG submission 201949) | Peat permafrost microbial communities from Stordalen Mire near Abisko, Sweden - Palsa_T0_1 | ecosystem: Environmental > Terrestrial > Soil > Palsa > Peat permafrost | place: Sweden: Abisko...
GCGACCGCGTGCGCGATTCCTACCGCCGCATCCGCGTCGCCATCGCCCGCATTAACTCCTACCTACAGGAGCACATCAGTGGCATGGTGGTGCTGCAGCTCTTCAATCGCGAACGCAAGGCCTACCACCGCTTCTTGGAGATCAATCGCAGCCACATGGAAGCCTACAAAGACGCGATCCTGGCCTACTCGCTTTACTACCCTGCGATCGATATTCTCTCCTCAATCGCGATCGCCTGCGTAATCTGGTTCGGGGGCGGCGAGGTCATGCGAAGCATTCCCGTGACCAGTGTTGGCATAAGTTTCAACTGGAAAACGCTGATCGCCTTCCGCCTGGTGCCCACGGTGGCGACGCTGGGCGTGCTGGTCGCCTTCATCCAGTATGCTTTGCGCTTCTTCCGGCCGATCATGGACTTCAGCGAAAAATACAACATCCTGCAATCGGCCATGGCCGCCAGCGAACGCATCTTCAAGCTGCTGGACACGCCCGCGCAGGTAGTCTCACCCGCCGTGACCAAGCGCCCCCAAGGCCCCGGCAGCATCGAATTCGATCACGTCTGGTTCGCTTACCGGGAAGCGCCGGAGGAAGTCAGCACGAACGGTGCGGGGATTGAAGCTGGGGTTGAGGCGGGCGATCTGGCCCCCGACTGGGTCTTGCGCGACGTAACCTTCACCATCGAGCCCGGCGAAACCGTGGCCATCGTCGGCCACACCGGCGCCGGCAAAACCACGCTGATCTCGCTGCTGCTGCGTTTTTATGACGTTCAGAAAGGCGCCGTCAGAATGGACGGCGTCGACGTCAAAGACATGGATCTGGCCGACCTGCGCAGCCGCTTCGGCGTAGTCCTGCAAGATCCGTTCTTGTTCAGCGGCACCATCGGCGGAAACATCCGGCTCGGCACCAAGCGCATCGAGGACAAAGATGTCGAGCAGGCTGCCGAAGACGTGAACCTCGCCGACTTCATCCGCGCCTTGCCCAAAGGTTTCGACGAAGAAGTCCGCGAACGCGGCTCCACGCTTTCCACCGGCCAGAAACAGCTCATCTCCTTTGCCCGCGCCCTGGCCCACGAACCGAAAATCCTCATTCTCGACGAAGCCACTTCCAGCGTGGATACCGAAACCGAATTCCGCGTGCGCGACGCACTCAACCGCATGGTCGAGGGACGCACGTCGCTGATCATCGCCCACCGGCTCTCCACGGTGCAGCGCGCCGACAAGATCATCGTCATGCACAAAGGCCAGGTCCGCGAAATGGGCACCCACCAACAACTCCTTGCCCAACGCGGCATCTACTTCAAGCTCTACCAGCTGCAATATAAAGATCAGGAACTCAGTGTGACGCGGGCGCCCTCGCCGGCGAGTTCCGAAGTCACCGCGAGCGCGGACGACTAGGCGGATACGTCCTCAGTTATTTGTCGCCGGAGGTGCGAGTACGGAAAGAACCGGATCGAGCTCTCGCAACTCGATTCAACTCGCCCTGAACCTTTATTCTCCACAGTCTCCGTTTGCTGTCTGGCCACAATCCAGGTCCCGTCCCCCTTCGCTCGTTCGGTTCTGCCCCTGCTCGGGCTAAATCTTGATGAACATCCGCTTGCGATACAGGATCGCAACCGGCACAAAGCACACCGCCGCATACGCCAGGGAATAGAGCAGCGATCCAAAAGACGGGTTCACGATGGAGGAAAATAGCTTGTCGTAGATCAGAGACTGCAGGTTCGCAGTCTGGCCAGCACGTTCCACATGTAGGGTGAAGAGTGTTGCGGCCAGAAGCTCAGAAAATATGTAGGCAACAATAGCGTTGGACCCGAACACAATCCAGGGAAAGGTCCAGGCTCGCTTCCACTGCCTCACCTCGACAAGAAAGAAGCAGATGGCCAGGACCAGCAGCGTCGCGCCGGCTGCAAACAGCACGTACGAGCTGGTCCACAGCTTCTTGTTGATGGGAAACCACAGGGCCCAAAACTTACCCAGTGCCAGCCCGCAAAGAGCCGCTACCAGCAGCCAGGTGGCTTTTTTCTGCAGTGAGGCACTGGCGCTGAGCCATAACCCCGTCAGCACTCCGAGCAAAGCCGTGGCCAGCGAAGGGATGCTGCTCCGCAGGCCCTCGGGGTCGCGAACGCCTTCGTAGAGCCGCCCCGGAAAGATCTTCCGGTCCAGATACGCCACCCAGTTGCTGTTTGGATCGAGCAGCGGAATCTGATGGGTGGGCACGCCAATCCGGGCACAGCCACCCAGCGCATCAGCACCCAATAACCGAACAGAGCCGCTAGGGTGGCACCGGCCAGCACAGCCACACGCCGACTGAAGAGGTAGAGAATACTGGCGGCCAGATAGCAGATGGCGATCCTTTGCAGAACGCCGTAAATACGAAGCGTATGGAGGGGAAAGCGGGGAAAACCGTTTATCACGAGTCCCAGCAGAAACAGGATCAGGGCTCTTCTTAGAGCGTGAAGCAGCAGCGTCCTGCCCGACTCACCGCGCGCACGGCGCGAATCCGTTGAGAACACAATCGACGCGCCGACGAGAAACAAGAACGACGGAATACCAGATCGGTGGGGGTCCAACCGCTCCACGCAGCATGCTTCAGCGGCCAGTACGCGTACCGTTCGCTTCCGTTGTCATTCACCAGGATCATGAAGGCAATTGTGATGCCGCGAACCACATCGAGCGAAATCAGCCGCGAGGACTTATTGGGCAACGAATGCGAGATTACCGAGTCACCCACATGGCCCCTTCTCCTTCTTAACTCATCCAAATCAGTGGCTCAATCGCCTCAAGGATTTCCCCAAACCCAAGGATTTCCCCAAACCAAGGATCAGTTGTGACCGCCGACCGTCCCTGCCGGCTGCCAGTGATAGTAGGTCCCGTCACGGAGCAACTGTTCGTACCGCTTGCGATACTCCGCCTTGTAGTCCCGCACCGCACTCTGGTAGCTCAGGTCGGGCAGCGATGCACGGCGTTGCCAGAACAGTTCCACGTGCTTCACGCCGGGCGGAAGCACAAGCCGGCCATCCATGGCGCGCAATCGGTTGCCATCTGCGGAAGCGCTCTGCAACTCCACAAACCACGGAATATGAACAACAATCGACCCCGGCGCACGGATGAACTTGTTTCCGAAGTCAAGACTCGCCATGGTGTCGCTGCGCGACACCAGTTCATAATTCACCTCTCCAAAATAGGACGGAGCCTGCTTGATGGAAATCGTGTTCCCCTTCCCGATCCACTGTGGCGAAGTCGCCGAGAGAATGTGAAGGCTATTGCCCTGTTCGCGCAAGAACATGCTGCGCAGCAGGTTGCGATACTCGGCGGCAAACCATCCGTGAGGAGTTAGATTGCCTTTGAAATCACGATCGCCCCATGGACGAATGGCATATTCAAAACCGGCCTGCGTCGAGCTGGTGTGCAATAGTTCGGCATAGAGTTCGTGCAACGCTTGCTCCTGATCTCCGCGAATCACTTCCGTCAGGGTGTTCTTGATCGTGAGGTAGTGGTGAAGATACTGACCCTGGTCCGGCTGCGAATAGGTCATGATCCCCTCCTGGTACCGTGACTGCGATTCACGCAGCGTCGCCGTCACTCGCGGATCGTGCGGATCCAATTGCGCCGCCGGCGTAACGGAAAGCAAATTACCCCAGTCCGCGCCCATATGGTTGTCGTCCATGTCCGGGGGAATATATCCTCCCGTCTTCTTCGTCAGCCGATCGAGGATGGCCAGGAAGTTCGCGCGGAATGAGTCGTAATCTTTTTGGAAACGCGCAGCGTCGTCCGCATGTCCCAACTCCTGCGCCAGATACTGCGCAGATTGCAGTCCGTCGAGCGCTAGAAAGTTGTAGCCCGTAAGGTGTCCCGGGACGTATTCGTTGTCCTTCACGTCGGTGGCAGGCATCAGATGCATAGGATCTGCTGCAGTCACCTCCTCGAACCACCCCACAGCCTTCACGATCGACGGATACACCGCTTCCGCGAACTTGTGATCCAGGGTCAGGCGGTAGTGCTCACCATAGATCCACAGCGCCTGTCCCCAGCCGTCGTACTGACCCTTCTGCGAAAGAAAGTTGCCATCCGGTAGCTGTTTCGTGTGATAGAACCGCAGGACCTGCTCTGCCACCACCGGATATCCAGTCACGTCATACATGTGCACAATATCGGAAGCATCGCGCAGGTAGAAGCTGTGATAGTGCAATTGATTCACCGTCTGAATGTAGTCGTCGCCGATCCTATTGCGCGCCAACAGGTCATAGACAAGGCTGGCATTGAACGTATCCACCACCTTCTTCTCGGGTAGAGTAATCTGCATTCCGGTCGATAGGGTCTTCTTCCACCATGCCACAACGCTCTCACGATACGCATCGAAGCTTGCTATCCGGAATTGTGCAACCTCTTCTGACGACTCCCTTACCGGAATCAGAGGCATGATGAAGTCCAGCGAACGCCGCTCGCCGGGCTGTAGGCGCAGAGTATAGCTCGCGGCTCCGGTCGGTGTGGTAGTCGCCACACTCAGCTTGCGCGTGCGCAAGTCAGCTAGATTGCTGTAATGCTCTTCGAGAGTCAGGTCCAGTTCAGGCTTGGGACTCTGCGGAAACAGGTACAGCACTTCCCCGTTCCGCACAAAGGCATCCGCGCTGAAGCCGTATGTCCAATCCGGATCAAACGTTTCCCCGGGCTGCTGGTAGTCGCCCGGCGGCGCGTCCTTTACGGGACGCCGGAAGCGGTTGTCTCCGCTGCCGGACGCACTCTGTGAGTCTGCCTGATATCGAACCGCCGTCGTGAGAAACGCGGCTCTCGGCACGCCGGACAGATTCGATGCCGTCACCCGGACAAAATTCGCCACCGGCCCGTCATGGTGATGGTTCAGCGTGGCGGAAAACACTTCGAAGTGATAGCTCACGCCATCGCGCGCAACCTCATACGACAGAATCGGCAGATACCCTTTGGCCAGCGTGTGCAATCGTGCTGAAATCGGCTGATGGTCGGGACCCACGAAAAACATCAGCTCGCCAAATCCCGTGTACAGGTACCCCTCCGGCGTGATCTCTGTTGCTGAGGGGGCATCGGGCACGCCGATTTCGTCCGTCGGGTGGCTCGGATAGGAGAACGGCTCGCCCGGTCGATCGATATCCGGAGAAACCATCTGGGCCTGCGCCGTCCGAAATCCTAGAAGGCATGCGCACCCCATCAACAAAGGGCGGACGACACGCCGAACCCAAAGGTGTCGCAATGTGTGCATATCGAATCACTCCTTGACTGCAGCCTTGATTGCGCCCTTCGCCAACCTAACGAGACGACGCTCGGCCGATAGCTGCTGATAAGAAGCTAACGATTCGAGTTCGCCCCAAGCATCGAGTCCGCGCGCCTTGGAGGTCCGATCACCGGGTTGCATCTGGCTGCCGATCCATTCGGCAGGGCTACGCGATACCCTGACCACTTGGCAGCTTCTCATCATCTCCGGCCACGCGCAACTTGGCTACGTTCACAGCCCGGAGGAAGCAAGCGACCTCTTATTGCAATTCACGCCGGATACATCCCTCACGCCGGGCCACACTTATACGCTCGCCGTAAACCCTGGTGTCTATGACTTGGCAGGTGAGCGGCTCAATAGCCTTAAGATTCACTTCATGGCTGTGCCGAGTTTCCGCTATGGGAAAGACATATCGCGCCTACTTCGAACACGGGCGCTATGGCTCCTTGGGGGGATCGGCAATAAGCGAAACCGATTGGGTGGGTTGTGGTTGTGGAGGAGTGCCGTCGAATCTCCCGGCCTGTATGGTTTGACCGACAACCTCGCCGTAGCCGCCGGCCAACAAGCGGACTAGGGCGACGTCTACGAATCCGCGGACCGGCGTTGGATCGAGTCGCGGCCTTACAATGCAATCTTGCGAATCCTGATCTCGGCCGGCGAAGCTTCGGGAGAAATGTACGGCGCGCAGCTCATCGAAGCCTTGCACCGCCTCGACCCGCAGCTCGAGTTCTTCGGTGTCGGCGGAGAGCGCATGCGCACCGCCGGCTGCGACACCGTAGTCGACGCGAAAGACCTCTCCGTCGTTGGCATCACCGAAATCCTCAGCCACCTGCCCAAGATCTACGGCCGGTACCGGCATCTGGTCGCCGAGGCCGACAAGCGGAAACCCGACCTCGCCATCGTGATCGACTCGCCTGCCTTCAACTGGCGCGTGGCCCGGCAGATGAAGAAGCGTGGCATTCCCGTGGTCTACTACGTCGCACCTCAGTTCTGGGCTTGGCGCCAGGGACGAGTCCGCCTCCTCCGCCAATACATCGACAAAGCGCTGGTCATCTTTCCTTTTGAAGAAGAGTTCTACTGCGACCGTGGAGTCGATGCCACCTTCGTCGGCCATCCTCTAGCCGAATTGCCTCACCCGGCGATCGCACGCAACGACTATGCCGCGCAATTTCATATCGACCCCGCGAAACAGTGGATCACTCTCATGCCTGGCAGCCGGGTCCAAGAGGTGAGGATGAACCTGCCCAACATCCTAGAGGCGGCCGCACAACTCGGCGACGCCTACGAATTTCTACTCCCGGTCGCGCCCACGCTCGACCGCACGTTCCTCGAGAGCCTGATCGACCAACCAACGATGCGAAGAACTGTCCGGTGCAATATCACGCTCGTCCCCGAATCCCTACCCGCGCTCTGGCATTCGCGCGCCGGCATCATCGCCAGCGGCACGGCGACAGTGGAAGCCGCGATGATGCGCACGCCGTTCGTAATGGTCTACCGCGTCTCCCCGCTCACTTACCTGCTGGGCAAGCCGCGCGTCAAAGTCCCGCGCTTTGCCATGGTGAATCTGATCGCCGGGGAACAGGTCGTCCCCGAACTCGTGCAGCACGACTTCACGGCGGCGAACGTCGTCGCCCGACTGCAGGAGATCCTCCCCGACGGCGGCGCGCGGAATCGCATGCTTGAGGGCTTGACGCAGGTGAAAGCCAGACTCCGCGCGCCTGGGAGTGCCACCGAAGGTCCGGGGCAGCATCCGGCAGACCAAGCCGCCGCAATTATTTGGACGATTGGCAACTCGTTCCTCGGCAAATCGTTGATCGGCCACTCCTCCCCCGAATCGACGCCCCACAGCTAGCCTACCGCAAGTTCTCGCTTCAGACATAAGCGGTCCGCGCCGAAGATGTTTATGGCGGCCGCCGGCTGCCGAAAGCCGGAAACCGCTAAACCTTGTGCTCCCAGCATCTTTTAGGTGAGAATCTTCATCATAGGGAATGGTTAGCCACGTTTCCTGGAGACTCTCCTTAATGCAGATTCGCCTTCGGCGCGACCAGAGCGTCCTGTCGAGTTTCCTCGCCCTGCTATTGGCTTTCGTCGCGACCCCCTCTCGGGCCGCCGAGAAGACCCACTTGCGCGTCGACGATTACCAGATCGAGGTCGAGCTAACTCCTCACCTGCATCAGATTTCGGCGCGGGCAAAGGTTAAGTTCACGGCGCTTCAGGAGTTAAGTGTAGCCGTCTTCGAATTGCACAACGACTTGCGGGTCACCCGGGTGCTCGACGACAACGATCAGCCGCTGTCGGCCGAGCGCGTCACTCAGGATTCCACCGTCCGCGTGCCGCTGCCCTCCGGGCTGGCCAAGGACGCTTCTACCACGCTCACCTTCGAATACGAAGGCCAGCTCGAGACCGCCGACGACAGCCCCGTTCCCGGCCTCAAACTCGCCTACGTTGGCGATGACACCAGCTACCTGCTCTACGCCGGACGCTGGTTCCCGATGAGCGGGTACGGTCTCAACCGCTTCACCTCGACCATCAGCGTCACCGTCCCGGCTCACATGCTGGTGATCGGAAGCGGGAAATCGACCGTCACCCAGAACCCTCCGTCAACGAAGCCCAATACCAATGGCCTGCCCACAAAGACATTTAAGTTCGTCGATGCAAAACCGAGCTTTCCCGGTACCATCGTCGCGGGCATCTTCCAGGAATACAAAAGCGACGAAGCCGGAATGGACCTGCACGTCTTCTTCAAGCCCGCCCATCAGGCGCTGGCTCCCGAGTACACCACCACCGCGGTCCAGGAATTCACTTACTTCATCACTCTTTACGGAACTCCCCTGTCGCAGAAGCTCAACGTCGTGGAGCTGCCGGGCGACACGGTTCCCTACGCCTGGGCTCCGGAGGTCGCTGGTGTCGCCGGCTCGCAGATCACGGAAAAAACGAACTACCGCCTGCTCGCCAATGCCATCGCCCACCAATGGTGGGGAGTCTCCGTAAGTCCCGCCACAAAGGACGATTGGTGGCTGACCGACGGATTTTCCCGCTATTCCGAGGCCATGTACGTGGAGAACGCCGCCGGCGCGGCCGGCCTTGAAGAAGCAGTGAAGGACATGTCGGTGGGTGCGCTGGCCTACGACACCGTTCCGCTCTCCAGCGCCAGCAAGCTCGATCCCTTCTCCACCGAATTTCAGTCGCTCGTGACCGACAAGGGCGCGATGATCCTGCATATGCTGCGCTGGGTGCTGGGCGAGGACAAATACAACAAGACCATGCGCGAGTTCGCCGCAGCCTACGCCGGCAAATCGGCCAACATGGATGACTTCCGCGCCATCGCCGAGAAAAATTACGGCGAGCAACTCACCTGGTTCTTTTCCCAGTGGCTCGATTCCACCGGCGCCCCAGAATTTAAAGTCAAGTACTCGGTCTATCGCCTGGGCGGTGCCCAGGTCACGGCCCAGGCGACCAAAGACAGCAAAGTCCCGGGCTTCCGCGTTACCGGTGAGATTTCCCAGGATCTCGACCTGTTCCGCATGCCGGTTGACCTGCGCATTGACACAGACGGCAAAACGGAAGACCGGAAGCTCGAAGTCGTGGGCACCAACTCACCCTTCAGCATCGAGACCTTCGGACGCCCGAGGCGCATCGCGGTCGATCCCGATCATCACGTCCTCACCAACTCTTCCGATGTAAAGCTGCGTTCTTCCATTCTCCGAGGCATGGCACTGCAGCAGCAGGGCGACCTCTCCGGCGCACTCGCCGAATTCAACAAAGCACTCGACCTCAACAAAAACAGTTCCCTGGCCCACTACCGCATCGCGGAAATTTTCTTCTTGCAGAGAAACTACCAGTCCTCGGCCAACTCCTACCGTTCGTCCATCAACGGCAACGGAGAGCCTCGCTGGACCGAAGTATGGAGCCATATCCAACTCGGCAAGATCTTCGACACGACCGGCCAGCGCGAGCGTGCCATCAACGAATATCGGCAAGCCATCCAGACCAACGACGATACCTTCGGCGCTCTCGAAGAGGCGCGCAAGTATCTCCAGAAAGCCTACGAGCGGCCCAAGAACAAGGAGTAGGAGTTGAAAAGAAAGAGACCGCTTCAGCCGACCTTTGTGCCCGTTCCCAAAGCCTTGGACTTCTTCTCCCGCGCAGGGGGAAATTCCAGAACCTCACCTTGCAAGACCTCGCCGGGATGAACGTCGACAGGCACGGAGGATCGCCGCATGTCGCCGAGCCGGCGACGAATGTGCGGCATGAAGGACGCTTGCTCACCCCGGCCATAAGTCTCGGCAAAATCGAACTGCACCCTCTGCAGCGCGTCTTTTTGCGGAGCATGCAGTTGTCGTAGATCCTGTTCCGGTCGATCGGTTACGCCAATCCTGCCGCGCAATCGCTGAATACGGGCTACGGCCCGGTCGACTACGCGGGCGAACTGGGCCCCACCATTGTTTTTGTGTCCATCCCGCAATCGCCGCCGCGCATCCTCGACGGAAAACCAGGTGCGATCTCGCTTGGACTCCTGCGGTGGGCTGAGGCGTAACACCTCGCAGAGATACGCTTTGACGGCAACTTCTTTTTCATCAGATCTCGAAGCATGATTCTTTCCATCGCCCCGCTTGCGGCGAACATATCCAGTGAATGAAGCTTCTTCGATCCGCCCATGAACTCCCGCTTCCTCGAAGGCTTCCAGCGCTGCCGCCTGCGCATGGGTGAGCCCTGGTTCAGCGCTTCCCTTGGGAAAAGTCCACCGCCCGCCGCGCGTGCGAACCAGCAGAAACTCGATCGCACCGCTGCGCACCCGGTAGCAAACGGCTGCCGCCTGCTCGCATTCGCGCAATTTGCGAAGTTGCGACAGTCGAACGAACCGGGCCGATGCTTGCCGTGTCCGAGTCGTCGACCGGACGGCAATCCGCCGCGAATCCCGAGCATTCCTGGCATCAGCCCTCATTGCATCATCAGAGTGCATGATGCCACCCACCTCTGCCTAGAGCACAGCTTGGTTCTCGGCCATCGAAATCTTTCACTCCGGGGTTGAGATCTCGCCAGAATCTTTCTACATACTTGCATCCCGCAGGGCGTGAAGACAGTATTTATCTTTCGTCGTCCGCAATCCGCCACCAGGGAAATCTCTTAGAGAACATGCATTGCCTTCGCTGTCATCGCGAGCTCGAAACTGGACACAAGTCTGTTGCCCTCTACATGTTCGCGCAGACCGTCGGGATCAAACCGCGCCAGAAGTCAACGGCCCATCGCATTTCTTTCTGTCCCCAGTGTTCGGTCTCGCTGGCCATGGGACTTCCGCCCGAGGGCGCTCTCAACATGGCCGCATGGGACATGATCCGCGATCTCGTGAGCTCAGGCCCGGCTCTGAATGAAGCCGCTTGGGAGAACCTGCGCGGAGTCATCGGCCTGCTGGAATCCGGTGACAACGGCCGCGACCCCGAACCGCCGTCGGATGCGTGGGTGAACTTCAGCCGTGCCGGCTAAGGAAACCGGGAAGGAACCATGGAAAACATGCATTGCCTTCGCTGTAGTCGTGAAATCGAAGCCGGACACAAATCCGTCGCCCTCTACATGTTCGCGCAGACTGTCGGCATTAAACCGCGCCAGAAGTCAACGGCCCATCGCATTTCTTTCTGTCCCCAGTGTTCGGTCTCGCTGGCCATGGGACTTCCGCCCGAGGGCGCTCTCAACATGGCTGCATGGGACATGATTCGCGACCTGGTCGGCTCAGACCCAGCCCTGAACCAGGCGGCCTGGGAGAACCTGAGCGGAGTCTTGGACTTACTCCCCGCGACCGGTACCGATGGCGCCCCTCGCTCGCCTCAAGCCGCAGGTTATTTCGAGTTCTGATGGCCTAAAGCGCTCGTCCCGCCGATCGCTCTCGGGATCACGCCCGCCGAACCAATTCCGATCCTCAGCTAACCTTTTTCGCGTGCCCGTGGTCTAACAAGCAACCGCAGCAGGGAACTTCCGAACACCCGGCTGCGTATCTCTGATCAGATGCTTGAACGGGAACGGTTCGGCGGGATTTGAGACCCCTCGCCTGAACGTCGCCCGGGAACCCCCATGCACCTCCCCGGAGGCGTGGGGGTGTAGCACATGCGAATACTTCTCGACATCATACGGCAGTCCCTCGCCACGCTATGGGCGCACAAGCTGCGCTCCTTCCTCACCATGTTCGGGATCGCCTGGGGCGTGGGCTCTCTGCTCCTGCTGGTGGGTCTGGGAGAAGGTTTCCGCAGCGGTCAGGAAAAACAACTCGCCAACCTGGGGCAAAACATTATGTTCATGTTTCCCGGACGCATCCCGGCCGTCGAGGGCAGCACGCAGTCCGGACAGACCTATTACTTTACCTACGCTGACTATTCCGCCATTCGGCAGCAGGCGAAGTTCGTTGGCGCTCTGTCTCCCGTGTTGAATCGGGAAGACATCCGCGCCGTCAGCGACTATGGCTCGACGAACGGCCAGGTCTTCGGCGTAGCTCCAGATTACAATCAGATTCGCAACGTGCCCATCAGTCCGGGCCGCTGGTTCAACGATCAAGATAATTCGGAGCGCCGTCGCGTCGCCGTCGTGGGATGGGAAATGCTCAAGAACATGTTCCCCGGACGCCCCGCCGTGGGCTCCACGATTCTTCTCAACGGAATCAGCTTCGATGTCATCGGCGTGGTCGATAAAGTAGGCCGCGACGGCAATAACGGCACCAATTCGCGCATCTTCATCCCCATCGAAACCATGCGCAACCTGTTTCGTCTGACCAAGGCGAACTCCGAAGACGCCATTTCTTTCATCAACTATCAGCCCCTCCGCAAAGGTCTGCATACCGAGGCGAAGAACGAGATTCATCAGATCATCGCCAGCCGTCACGGTTTCGAGCCTAAACTGGAAGACGCCTTTGATGACTGGGATACCGTCGAAAACATGCAGCGCGTGGGCAGGATCTTCGATGCCATGGATTGGTTTCTCGGCGTGGTCGGCGTCGTGACCCTTGGGCTCGGCGCCATCGGCATCATCAACATCATGCTGGTCTCGGTGAGTGAGCGCACCAAGGAAATCGGCCTGCGCAAAGCGCTGGGTGCAACCCACAAGAACATTCTTACGCAATTCTTTGTCGAAGGAGCTTTTCTTACCGCCTTCAGTGGCGGCATCGGCTTGGTTCTGGCTACCGGCTTTGTCACGTTGCTGGCCCTGTTGCCGGCGCCCGAGGGTTTTGATACTCCGCGAATCATTCCCGCGTCCGCGCTTGCGGCGATCGGTTCGCTGGCCGTCGCCGGAATTTCCGCCGGCCTCTACCCCGCCCGCAAAGCCGCGCTCATGGAGCCGGTAGAAGCGCTGAGGCAAGAATAATGTCAACACCGATTGCGCTGTCCTCACCCATTACGCTGTCGTCCCGGGCAAGGCGAAGGATCTTGGTATTTACCGGCACCGGCAACGCCGATGGTGCCTG
>Ga0302324_100021185_pt1 | contig 12685 bp, 10 predicted proteins | sample Palsa_T0_1_FD_201949 | JGI IMG/M metagenome (GOLD analysis project Ga0302324, IMG submission 201949) | Peat permafrost microbial communities from Stordalen Mire near Abisko, Sweden - Palsa_T0_1 | ecosystem: Environmental > Terrestrial > Soil > Palsa > Peat permafrost | place: Sweden: Abisko...
TTAACACGCAGTACCTACGCCATTCGCTACTCCCCCATCGTTGGAACGCTTAGGTCCTGGCTGCATATTCTTGGGGCTTGGTGCTGTACAAAGGCTTCTCTTGGGCGTCCGCGTTGAGCACCACTCTCTTACTCAGAAGATGATCGAGACTAAAGCGGCCTGGACCAGGGATGAATAAGGCAATAAGAGCAGAAAGGTAAAGCCACATAAGCTCGCCGTGATCTGCGCCGTGGCCGGAAAACAAAAAGTGATGTACAAACGCCCACGCGACAAATAGAACACCGAACTCATAGAGGGCGGCTAGCCGTGTTGCCAACCCCATGATGATCAGCAGCGAGCAGAAAAAAGTCGCCAATCATCGCGATCGCCAGGGTCCCGGGCTTGCCCATGTGAAGAGGGTCCGGCATATGCGTTGCCATCTGCGAGAAAGGTAAAAACCTTCTCATAGCCATGCTTCACGAACAAGCTGATCAACGAAACTGTGCTGACTCACGCTACTTGCCAGTAGGTTTGCTCGACGCTTCTGGTGTAGCGTTCGGATTTGGTGTGACATCCGCATCAACCAGCCCGAGTGCCCACTTGATGGCGCCCAGATACATCGCCTGTATACGCGGATCGTCCCACGTCGCCGGAGCATGTCCCAAGCCGGAGTAAAAGACGCGCCCTTTTCCGTACATCTTTGCGTAGGCCTGCGCGTAGGAATCGCCTGGATGAACGCGGTGTTCCGTCATATCGAGATGAGTGGTATCAAGCCTCAGTACAACGTGAATCTGGTCAGCATTGAAATCCTTCAGCTGATAAAACTCATCTTTGAACGTTTCTCCAGAGACGAACTTGTCCGTTCCGGGAAACTTTGGATCAACGACAATAAGCGGCGCGTCCGCTGTGTTCCAAGGGTGTTCATCATAGCGGCCGCCCACCATATCGCCAAACTCCGGCCACGACATGAATGCGCCGATGCCCGTATGGACGGCAATAAACCCTTTGCCTTGATCGTGTATGAACCACAGCAGATCCGCGCGTCCCGGTGCATCCAGATCAATCTCACGATGGCCGAGAAAGAAAATGGCGTCTACGTTGCAGAGGCTGGGACCGCCGCTGGCCGGGTCACCATTCGACATCTTTGGGCGCTTCGCGATGATACTTGAATCGGTGCGGATATAGCTGTCGTAGAGACCGCTCTTGTATCCAAGCTCCTCAATGACCGCTTCCGCGTGGGCGATATCGTGTTGCGCGATACCATTGCGAGTGTCCGCCCAGATCAGCAGGTGTTTACGGTGCGGGCCGCCGCCGGAAGCTGAGGTCCCCTGCCCACCCGCCGAAGCGCGATTAGAGTCGCGTCCCGGTTCACCTGGTTCGCCAGCCGGCGGCCCACCAGGATGAAACGGACGCTCACCAGGAGCTGGACAACCACCCGAGGATGCGACAGCCACTGGCATCGTCTGGGCAAGAAGCTTAGAAGCGGTGATCGCGGAAAGGGCTAATAAGCCGATGATGCAAATCTTGCGCACAAATGCTCCGGGTGCTATCGCGTGGGATCGTATCAAATTCCACCAGTAGAAGGTGAGTCTAGGAACGGTAAGGAACTGTATCTACCAGCTCCGTATTGTTGGAGCTAGACCCGGCGTAATGGAAGTTTTTGGGCAGGCCCGCTTCCGGTGTGTGTCCATAGATTTCCTGGCCGGGTAACCCTTCTTTGATCACCTTTCGAGCCAAGAAAAGTTTCTCGACCTTGATACCAGTGCGAAGGCCCATGGATTCCAGCAGGAAAACCAGATCCTCGGTTACGATGTTGCCGGTCGCGCCGGGAGCATAGGGACAACCACCGATCCCGCCCTGAGAAGCGTCAAAGGTCCTCACGCCCACATCCAAAGCTGCCACAACGTTCGCTAATCCTTGGCCGCGCGTATTGTGAAAGTGGGCGGCGCCCGCTTTCTCGCCAATCTCGCTTCGCAAACGCTTGAACATCCGCCGCACCTGGATGGGATTTGCATATCCCACCGAGTCCGATAAGCCTACCGAATCGACACCAGCCTCTGCGAGACTGACAGCCAGTTGCATGACGTAATCTTCAGCGACTTCGCCCTGTATGGAGCAGCCGAAAGCCGTAGAGATGCCTACCTCAAGCCCTATCGAACTTGCCTGCGAATCAAGCATCTTGCGAACCCGGCGAACGTCTTCAAGGGCGTCCTCGGGCGTCATTCGTACGTTCGCCATACTGTGCGCTTGCGATGCCGAGACCGGCATGGTGATCACGCTAACGCCGGCATCCAACGCTCTTTCCGCCCCCTTATAGTTGGGCGCCAGAGCGAGAACGGTAAGCCCCGCAATGGCGCGCGCTGCCTGCACTACCTCAAACGCATCCGCCATCTGCGGAAGAAGCTTGGGAGGAACAAAAGATCCAACCTCGATCTCTCGCACTCCAGCAGCTGCGAGCTCGCGAACCCACTCGATCTTCTTGTCGGTCGGCATCGTCTGGGCAATACTCTGCAGCCCATCACGAGGCCCAACTTCACTGACAATCACATCGACTTCGACATTCCCTTGCAATCCCGCTCCTTGCGCATTGCTTGCGCTAATCGACGCAGCGATAGATATCGTTGATGTTCCAGTGACCCGGAGTCGGCGTGGGTACGTTTATCATGGGAATTCGTATCAGAGTCGGCAGCTCGGCTTTGAGCGCGGCTTCAATCGCCGGTTTCAATTCATCCGCGCTTTGAATGTCTACTCCGATGGCTCCGTGAGCGCGTGCGATCGCAGCATAGTCCACCTGGTAGGGCTTGCCATCGCGCAGGAACGTACACCCGAACGTTGTATGGTACTTAGCCTCCTGCAGACCGGCGATAACACCAAAGGCAGAATTATCCATGACGATCCAGACTGCCGGTATATTAGCCTCCATCGCAGTGGCAATTACAGATGGGTTCGCTGCACAAAACCCGCCATCCCCGATGAGCGCCACGGCCGCGCGATGGGGCTCCGCAAGCTTGATTCCAAGAACGGCAGCAGCACCGAAGCCCATGGTGGCCAAGCCGCTCGGGGTGATGAAGGTTCCCGGGTGCTTGAAAGGAAACTGCTGGGCTACGCCGTTCTTGTTCCAACCCACATCGGTAACCACGTACCCATCCTCTGGCAGAGCCTCGCGCAGATCGCTGAGGATCCTCTCCGGGCGAAGGGGGAAGGCGTCTGATGTGTAGTGCTCGGTGAAGTTCGCTTTGAACTTGCGGTTACTTTCAGCGATCTGAGAACGTAAATTTGGACGTCGACGCGGTTTGACGCCTTTCGCCGCGACAACGAGCTGCTGCAACGCCAGTCGTGAGTCCGAGATTGCCCCGATGAAGGTCGGGTAGTTGCGCCCGATCTCCATCGGATCTATGTCGATGTGCATTAACTTGGTCGGTGGAATCTGAAATGTGAACCTGGTATCCCAGGAGCTGGAGTTGGCCTCGGCGAGCCGGGTGCCTATGGCAAGAATGTAATCCGCGTTCCGGCAAAGCATATTCGCAACCGGAGTGCCCCAGAAGCCCGTCTGGCCAGCTAACAGGGGGTGGCCATCCGGCATGCAGTTCTTGCCCATCAAGGTGTGAGCGACGGGCAACTCGAGCAGCTCTGCGAGCTCCGTCAGCAGCCCGGGTGCACCGGCGGACATTTTCGAGGTTACGCCTCCTCCGGCATAAAGAACGGGCCCTTCTGCTTCTGCCAGGGTCTCCACGATTCGTTGCGCGATTGATGGCTCAATGCAGGGCTTGGCTACAAATGGCGGCTCTTTGCTGAAAGCGTCTACGAACAGATTCGAGGAAAAATGGTCCATCGGGACATCGACCAGGACTGGCCCGGGCCGCCCACTCACGGAAAGGTGAAATGCCCGTTCAATCGCACGGGGGAGATCATCAACTCTGTCCACTCGATAGACGCGCTTGCAAAAAGGACGGCAAATCTCAAACTGACCACCGTCCAGGAACATATTGAATTCCTGATGCGGGTGCCGGCCGTAGTAATAGGAAGGGACATCGCCCGCGATCACAACCAGAGGGATGGAGTCCAGAGCTGCGTTCGCGATTCCCGTCACGGCGTTCGTCAGCCCGGGCCCCAAATGGGTCATCAGGACCCCAGGCTTGCCGGTGACCCGCGCATAGCCTTCCGCCATGTGAGCAGCCACCTGCTCGTGCCGGGCAGTGATGAAGCGAATTTTGCTCTTGCCCAATGCGTCGAGCATGGCAACCACGGTGTGCCCACATAGACCGAAGATCACCTCAACTCCCAGACGCTCAAGGTACTCGGTGAGTAGATAGGCAGCAGTCTTTTCTTGGGTGCCGACTGGGCGGCCGTATGCAGCTGTTTCTCCGACTCTCCCGCCGGGCAAAACGAGTTCGCCCCGCTCAGGGACTTCGACGTCAGAGTAAGATCCAGACTTGTGGACTAGGTTGGACATGCCAGAATCATAGCCGAGTGCTCGCGGAACGGCGCGCTCAAACGGTGTCGTAACGTTGCACTAGCGGCTCAGGGCGAAGGCGGTGATGCTGTCGTCTGTGACTGGATCGTCCAGAAAGGTCCCGCCGGCAGAAGCAATCACCACATATTGCTTTCCATCGGCACCCAGGTATGTGGAAGGGACGGAGTGAGCCGCAGCTGCGAGCTTGTATGCCCACAGCTCTTTGCCGGTTTTGGCGTCGAATGCACGGAAGCGCTGGTCATCTGTCGCACCGATAAAGACCACCGCACCTGCAGTCACAATGCTCCCACCGATGTTTGGGCGTCCGGTGTTCTGCTTGCCCTCAGGGAACGAGTCGGTGACGCCGAGGCTCACCTCCCACGCAATTTTTCCGGTGTTCACATTCACTGCGTAGAGCTCTCCCCATGGTGGCTGCTGACACGGCAGGTGCTTCTCTGGATTCCAAAATCGACCTGTAACCGAGCCACTCATCCGATACGGATATGGCCCGCCGTTGCTGGGATATAGTCCCTCAAGCTGCGCGAGATTCTGACTGTTCACGTACATCAAACCTGTCTTCGGATCGAAGGATGCTCCGCCCCAGTTCACTCCACCGATCGCGCTCGGGAAGCTGATGAGTGTTTTTTCCTTGGGAAGAGGCGTAAATACAGGGCCCATCTGCAGGTCGTTGTCTTTCACCAAAGCACGGCAAAAGGCTTCCAACTCCGGTGTCACTGTGGCAATATCTGCGATCGAAAAGTTCGTTCGGGAAACCGGTGGAGTTACCTTGGGGACCGGCTGGGTGGGTGACATCTGCTCACCGGGTACGTCGCTCTTCGGAACAGGGCGCTCCTCCACTGGGTATATGGGCTTACCTGTAACCCGATTCAGGAAAAACACCATGCTGCTTTTTGAGACGATTGCCACGGCAGGGATTTCCTTGCCTCCCCTTTTGATCTCCATTAAGACAGGGGGTGATTCAAGGTCGTAGTCCCACTCGTCGTGATGGACGACCTGGAAATACCAGAGCAGCTTGCCGGTGTTTGCGTCCGCGGCTACCAGCGAGGTACCGAACAGATCGTCTCCCGGGCGGTCACCTCCAAACCTGTCATAAGCGGCGGTGCCGAAGGGCATGTAGACGATACCGCGCTCGGCGTCCACGGTCATGAAACCCCAGACGTTTACCCCAGTGCGCTTCACCCAGTCATCACCATGCCATGTTTCGTGGCCGGCCTCCCCTGGCCGCGGCGTCGAATGAAACGTCCAGACGAGTTTACCTGTCGTTACGTCCCACGCCCGAACATCGCCGGCAGGCCCTTGCGAGGGCGACTCAGGAACAGCCGAACCCGTAATCACCAAATTCTTATAGACGATCGGCGGCGACGTCATTCCCATGCCATGTGTGAATCCATTCATGACTTGCGGAGTTCTCATATCGAGAACTCCATTTTTGCCGAAAGTGCTCACCGGGTTTCCCGTTTTCGCATCGAGTGCGATCAATAGTCCGTTCCTGGTTCCAAACAGGACCTCTGCCGGATGAGCAGCGTCCCCGGGCCAATACTCAACGCCCCGCAGGGACGGAATCCCGGCATCCGCAGGTGTCGTGTAGGTCCACACCTCCTTACCCGTGGCGGAGTCCAGCGCGACGACACGCGAATAGGGTGTGGAAACATACATCAAGCCCCCAGCAACGATAGGTGTCACCTCTGAGGCAAGATACCGGCTCCGGAAGCGAGACGGTCGCATGCCCTCAGCCGCGGCCTGTGCTGCTGCATTGCCAGGAGGGGTATTTGTTTGCGGATTACCTTGCTGGGCATTCGGAGAGGGCGGAGCGCCAAAACGATCGCCCGGCATCAACTCCGGAGCGTTCGCAGGCTTCATGTGATACACCCACGCTACCTTTAGATCGCCCAGGTTCGCTGCTGTGATCTGGTTCAAAGGAGAATACCGCTGACCTCCCAAGTCATGGCCGTATGTCGGCCAGTCATTCTGCGCCATAACACTCGTTGGAGTTAGGATGGCGGCCAGAAAACCAAGCAGTAACGTGTCTCTCTTCAACGCAGCCTCTCTTCTTCCCTCGGATTGTGAGCGTGGTCTGCCAACATAACCTTAGGCGACTACTTATAGCTCACGGCAAAATGGGTTGTACACATTCGCTCGTGAGTGAACGGTATCGCTACTGTTCGCTTTGAATTGAGAGCTGTTTGCTGAGGCCAATTCGTCTATGGACCTGATAAGCTGCCCCATGATCGGGCTACGCTAAGAGTCTGCGTCAGAACTAATAAGGCCAGTGGAACCAATCCGGGTTCGGCTTGGTCGTGCACGGTTCATTCCGCGCTTAACTTTCAGGGGTGTGCGTTGCAGAGAATCATTTCCATCTTGACCCTTCTCCTTTGGCTATCGAGCATGGGAGGACACGGTCAGAGTTCATCGGTCGCTAGCTCACAAGGCACGGCAGATCTAGGTATGAGGCAGGGTATGCGCGCGGGCCCTGGCATGAACGCAGCCAGCGTTGGGGACTTCAGCTATCACAACGGTTCTGTGCCGCACCGCAAACGCGTCCTGGCGTGGGCCGACGTGCAAAATGGCTATCAGCATGATTCCGTTTCGCATGCGCTGGCGACCATAGAACGCCTGGGTTATGAGACGGGCCTATATGACACGATCATTCGCACGGACTCTCAGCTAATCACTAAGGGTAAAGTCCTTACGAAGGCCGGAACGCCCTCTCTTTATGCCAAAAACCTTAATGACTTCGATGCCATCTTCTTCTTCGGAGTGCGGGAGATCGATCTTTCCCCGCAGCAGAGAGCCGACCTGGTCTCCTTCGTCCGCGATGACGGAAAGGGCTTCGTGGCAGCTCATGCCGGCGCAACAGCCTTCTTCCTCTGGCCGGAGTTTGGGGAAATGCTGGGTGGGCGCTTCGACGAACATCCCTGGGGCATTATCAATGCTCCAGTCATTGTCGAGGATCCGCACTTCCCCGGTATGTCTACCCTTCCGCTTCGGTTTGACCACACAGACGAGTACTACCAGATAAAAGACTTCTCCCGGACAAAGGCCCATGTGATTCTAAGATTGGACGTTTCACACTTGGACTTGAACGCTCCCCTGGTTCATCACCGGGACGCGGACTTTCCACTCATCTGGGCGAAGACGTACGGCAAAGGGCGGGTGTACTTCTCTGCGCTCGGTCACGACCCAAGCACCTGGGACGATCGCGCCATACAGCAAATGTACTTAGAGGCTCTGAAGTGGGCTCTTCACCTGACCGATGCGGACATTTCGCCGGCGCTGTTCGCGCCTGATGCATCGGACGCCATACAACGTTGACTCCGTGCTAGGGAAGATTCAGCTTGCGGAAGAGTGACCCATACCTTGGATCATTCCGTATTCCATCGAAGCGCGGGTCAAGGTGAATCGTGATGATTTCAAAAGAGCGATCCGCGAAAGCCTTCGCGAGAAGTTCGAAGCCATTCTCCCGTTGGCCAAGATTGAAGTCAATCAATGACAGTTCGAACGGAGAGATGTACCGCGTTTGAGCCAATTCTTCAAGCCGCCGAAGAATCTCAGTCGCCTCGTTGCGCTTGCCGTCCTTGGCCAGCACTCCTCCAAGAGCGCCCAGAATGCGAGGACTCGGTGGAGAGAGTTCAATGGCACGCTTGAAGGCTGCAACAGCTTCTTCGATTTCGCCGCGCTGTTCCTGAATGAGGCCCAGCGTCCAGTATGCAGCGGAGAAATGGGGGTTTTGCTCGATCGTGTGGTCGCATTGTTCAAGGGCAAGATCCAGGTTGCGCTGGTAGTAATAGATCAGGGCGATATTGCGTGAAACAATCGAGGAGACAGGACTGAGCGCCTGCGCGAGCTTTACCTCACTTAACGCTTCATCCAACCTGCCGAGTGATGCCAGGCAGGAAACTCCATACCAGAGATGGGCCGTGGGATTTCGCGGGTTAAGATTGATCGCCCGCAGGAACTCTCGCTCAGCACCAACCCAATCCCAGTCTTGAGTGGCTTTGACGTGAGCCAGCGTGGTGTGTGCGTCACTCGATTCATCATCGAGCATTACCGCCTGCGCAGCATTCGCAGCGGTTTTCGTCCAAACTTCCGAAGGCGCACAGACCCCGTAATGGGCCATCAGGTTGTACGCGTCAGCCAATCCTGCGTATGCGACCGCCATCTTGACATCGTCTTCAATTGCCTGTTGGAAGAACTCGGCCGCCTTCTGCAATCCATGTTCGGTGCGTTGCTCAAGATGGTAGCGGCCCTGGAGATAAAGGTTCTGTGCGACCAGGCTGTCGGTATGCGCCACGCCACCGGTAATGTGGATCGACTTATCGAGCAACTCGGATCGCAAGACAGCCGCGATGCGTGCTGCAATCTCTTCCTGGACGCCTACATCGTCCCCCGTCCGCCGGTCAAAGGACTCGGTCCATACATAACAGCCACGAAGCGTGTCGGTGATGTGGGCGGTTATCCGAAGGAGATCGCGGTTCTTGCGAACGCTGCCCTCAACCACCATGGCGGCCAACTGACGAATGTCGCCACTATTCGCAGTCTTCACGACCAGGCCTTGTGAGCCGCTAAGAGCCTGGATGGTTTCCTCCAACAGGCCTTTGCAAAAACTGCGGGCATCGCCCTTGGGCGTATCGTCGTCGAACTGCTGAACACCTATCGAATTACGACTGACCAGAGCGGCTGCGATGACCTTCTTCGCCGGCAGCACCGGCTCGGTTGTACGGAACGTAGGTGTATAGCCGCCCTTCGGAAGTTCGATAACGACGGTATCGCTTTGTCCTTCTTCGGCGTAGTAGCTCACCAGGCGCATGCGCAAACGCCGGGCTTGAACCCGAACAATCGGATCCATCCGGGGATCGAAACTAGGATCCTTCCCGAATACGTCGACCCCTACCGGGTACTCCTTGAGCAAGTCTCCGCGGCCGGCAAGAGTCTCCTCCACGATGTAGGTGAGAAAACGCTGTAAACGATCTACCTGGCGGAAGGTCTTGCTTTGGACGATGTTGTTTAAAACCCGGCGGACTGACGCCTTCAGGTCCACTTGGGCGGTCGACCTTTGGCTCTTGGTAGGCATCCGAACATGGTAGAACATCGGGCCGCCGGCTGGTTCAAGGTCCATCAAATTGTTTGATGGCAGAAGGTCTCACGCGTGAAGCTCAACAGGATGGCCGATAGTACCAGCCACGCGATCATCAATAAAAAGCCGTGTTGGTAGGCCGGGGCACTATATACATGCACCCCATGACTCATCTGCCCGGTCCATGCCCGGTCCAATACACGCCCAATGGCAGGCTGGAGCAGCATCGGTCCGATCATGTTGCCGATGTTGACCGTTCCCGAGATCGTACCCAGGAACTGCACCGGCACGGACTCTTTTCCGAAGGCAAAGCCGATAACCACCGCCCCGCTCGCTACTGCGGTTATGGCGCCGATTACCACGAAACCCAGGAGAGGAAGATGGGGAATGAAGAACATGCCGGACCAACCGGCGGCTGCAAGCAAACATCCACCGACATAGATAGGCTTTCTTCGGCCAATCCGATCCGAGAGTGCTCCGCAGATCGGACTTGAGATCGCCCAGCAGGCAATCATCACTGAACATACCAGGGCCGCTTGCGTGACCTGCAATCCGTAGCGGACTCGTAAATACGGTGTACCCCACAGGCCCGTAAACGTCAGGATGGAGCCGACCACGCCTCCCTGCGAGATAAAGATCAACCAGGTATTGCTGTATCCGAAAATCCTCCTGAATCCGGCAAGCAGTTCCGGCAAACCGAGCCGCGTGCGTTGGACGCCCGCCGGGGCGTAACTCAGATAACCGCGTTCCGAAGGGTCATCGCGCACCAGGAACATTGCTCCTATCCCTACGAGCGCAATCGCCAGAGCAGACGCAATCACCACCGGCCGCCACCCGAAATGCTGGATCGAGACCCGCAACGGCACCTGCGCCGTGAGTGCACCGAGATTGCCAAAGAGCAACCCCAGTCCGGACAACATGGCAAACTTCCGCGCGGGGAACCAATGCGTCGTTAGCTTAAGCAGAACAACCCAACCCACGGCGGTCGACCCGCCGATAATGGCTCTTCCTACGCAGGCCATCGCAAAGCTGGCCGTCGAACCGAACGTTATCGCCCCCAGGGTAGCGATGGCTGCTCCGCCGATGAGGAGCTTGCGGGCGCCCAGCATGTCAATAAGCACCCCGGTAGGAATTTGCATTGCCACGTAAAAGTAGTAGTAGAAAGCGGATAGAGTCCCAAGGCTAGCTGCGCCGATGCCGAAGGCCCGCATCAACTCATCCGTCATTACCGAGGGTGAGACCCGTTGATAGAAACCCATCAGGTAGAACAGGGCTGAGATCGTCCAGATACCCCAGGCGGCTATCAGCGGAGGATGTAAGACTGGTGTGGTCTCGATGGATTCGTTCGCAACTGGTTCTGCTGCCCGCGGAATCATCTTAGCTCCGATTGCTTTGGCCATGGCTGCCATAAACAGCACACAAGGTATCACTCGGCCGTTGACAGGGGCAATCGACGAACCGTATCGCCACGGTTGTCCGCCGAATACGCACTTATTTGAGGTCTATGCTTGTGGATGACTCTAGCCTGCGCTTTCGGGCAGGCTCAAAACGGAAAGGTGCTGTGCCGATGGCGAAGGTAATCACGGAAGAACAGAAACAGGATTTGCAGGAATTGCTACGCCGCGCCCGCGTGGCACTCAACCAGATCGCGGACTATGACCAGCACCGTGTTGACCGTCTGTGTCAGGCAATCGGCTGGGCGCTGGCTAATGAGAAGACGTTCACCCGGCTGGCAATGAAGAGTATCGAAGAGAGCGGGCTCGGTGACCCGGAGACCCGTCCCGGAAAGCGGCTAAAGATTCAAGGCATCCTTCGCGACGTCCTACCCGAGAAGAGCATGGGAATCATCGAGGAGATCCCCGAAAAAGGCATCGTGAAGTACGCCAAGCCTGTAGGAGTGATTGCTGGGCTTGTTCCAGTGACCAATGCGGCGCTGACCGAGGTGGGCGTCGGCATTTTCGCGATCAAGGCGAAGAATGTTGTTATCTTCTCACCTCACCCGGCCAGCAAAAGCACCACCATTGAGACCGTCAACATCATGCGCGAGGTGCTTCGACGCGAGGGAGTACCGGAGGACGTGTTCCAGGTGATCGAGCGGCCAAGTATTCCGGTCGCCAATGAACTGATGGCGATCTGCGACGTCACTATCGCCACCGGCGGACCGGCAATGGTGAAGGCGGCGTACAGCTCCGGCAGACCTGCTTACGGCGTGGGCGCCGGCAACGCGACCATGGTAATTGATGAAACGGCAGATGTCGCCGAAGCGGCGCGGAACACCCGCATCAGCAAGATTTCCGACAATGGCTCCGGGTGCTCGTCCGATGGCAATCTGATTGTGGAAGCGTCGATTTACGACGAGTTTCTGGCCAAACTGCAGGAAGAATGTGGCTATCTCGTCACACCCGAGGAAAAGGTGAAGCTGCAAGCTGTCATGTGGGACGAGGAACGGCATCGCACAGCGCCGACGATTGCGCGGCCTGCGGCGAAGATTGCAGAGCTCGCCGGCTTCCGCATACCTGGCGGCAGGCGCTTCCTCATCGTTCCTGAAACGAATATCGGGAAAGAACATCTTTTTTCCAGCGAGAAGCTATCTCCAGTGCTGTCAATCTTCAAATACAGCGGATGGGAGAATGCGCTCAAGATGGTAACTGAAATCTACAAGGTAGGTGGGCGCGGACATTCTTGTGGGATCTACTCGTTCAATGATGAGCACATCGATGAACTGGCGCGGTTGGCGCCGGTGAGCCGGATGATGGTGCGCCAGGCACAGTCGAAAGCCAACTCCGGTGCGTTCAACAACGGTATGCCGATGACTTCCAGCATGGGTTGCGGCATCTGGGGCGGCAACATCACGAACGAGAATGTTGCGCTGAAGCACTATATGCAGACGACATGGGTGAGCCGCCCTATCCCGGAGAACCGTCCCAGTGAGCGGGAGATTTTCGGCGAGTACTACGGCACGCAGACTTACTAGTTCTCCTCTAGATGCAAACCGCTCCCTCCGCGCATCCGCTCGGAGGGAGCTTTCATTTTTCGGATACCTCCAGCTCTCTGAGCCGACCCATCCGCCCCATATCTCGCGCAAAGAGCGCGCGAGATATGGGGCACCCCCATAAGCGTTTACTTAAGCATTGCGAATCAAGCAGGTCTTCAGTAGG
>Ga0302324_100021186_pt1 | contig 12684 bp, 9 predicted proteins | sample Palsa_T0_1_FD_201949 | JGI IMG/M metagenome (GOLD analysis project Ga0302324, IMG submission 201949) | Peat permafrost microbial communities from Stordalen Mire near Abisko, Sweden - Palsa_T0_1 | ecosystem: Environmental > Terrestrial > Soil > Palsa > Peat permafrost | place: Sweden: Abisko...
GCCGGCGGCCGAACGCGTTGCAGAACACGAAGTCATCGGACGAGATGAAGTCGTCGCGATCAAGAACTCGCTCAAGTGCCGCCGCGCCCTGCTTGGCGAGCGGCACTCGACGGACGAGCCCCGACTTTGGCCGCTTCTCGACTCCGGCAGAGACGGCCCGCTGTACGACCATCGCCGACCCGGCCCAGTCGATGTCACCGACCCGCAGCGCCAACAGCTCACCCATCCGCAGCCCCATGTAGACCGCGACGCGGACCGCGTCGGCGTCGCGGCGATCTGCCGCCAGCGCATCGACGCTCCGCGTCTCGCGATAGTGGGCGCGAGCTTCCTCAGGCGTCGAGAACGCCTCCGTGCCGACGATGTAGGTCGGCGTGCAGTCGCATGACCTACTACTGCGCAGAGCGCACAACCGCGCATGTCGGGGATTGATCTGATGATGCAGCCCGTCCTCGAGCGCACGGGCCAGCACCTCGACCTCGTCGGGGGTGTAGTAGACGAGGACTCGGGCAGCCGGGATTGCTCGACTGTCGGTACGAGCGGCGGGATTGCCCTTCAGCTTGAACTTGGTCGACCTCGTCCCGAAGTTGAACACCGCGCGCACGACGTCGCGGTGGCGGTTGACCGTCCGGGCCGAGACACGCGTGTCCGCGATCGCGTCGAGCAGGCCCTCGACATCTTCGGTGGTGACCTTCAGCGCGGGCTTGTCGCCGAGCGCGCACATGATGTAGCCGCCGGTGACCCCTTTCCCGCGCCTGTACGGCACCCCCGGCTCGGCAAGGTCGGATCGGTGCTGCCGAAGCGTCGACGGCGCTGCCTTCTTGATGTTCTGGAGCCAATCAAGATATGCGTGCGCGACTTCCCGGAACGTCATCCCGCGGCTGCGTCGCTCCTCTGCCATCTGCTCGGCGTCCGCCGCGCCGGCCACGTATTCCTTGACCAGATCAGCGGCCTTGACGTGCGCGGCGCGCTCATCGAAGTAGCCGGGCTGCACACGCCCGCGTCGAGGGCGAAAGCGCCGGCCACGATCCGCGCCAGCGTCAGGGTCGGGTTCCAACCAGGCAGGCCCCACTCGACGCCAGACCTGCTTGCCGTTGTAGCGGAACTTCGCCTCGTAGAACACGCGCCCCTTCTGCTCGCGGGCAACGAGATTTGCGGCTGGAAGAGCGAGCATCGAGGGCACCTCGAGAGGGAGCCTACTCGCTTGGCTACCACTTGGCTACCACTTCTTCGTGGCTACCACTTTGGCTACCAAACAGGACAAGAAGTACCGTGTTTACGGGCCGTATCCGAGTCTCCGTCGCCAGCATCTGCGGGCTCTGGAGGCTAAATGTCGGTCTACGGAACCGAAGGTCGGGAGTTCGAATCTCTCCGGGCGCGCTGAGAAAGCCCCGCACAGCGGGGCTTTCCTGCCGTTCAGGGGGCTGTTCCAACTCTGTGACATGTCCCGAATCTGTCCCGGGATAGGCGTAGGATCGGGGCACCATGAGCGACCGCCTCACCCCTCCGAGCGGCCACGTCTTCCGCGTCGAACGGGTCCGTGGGCCTGTCTGGTATGCGAAGTTCCGGCTGCCTGACGGTCACCAAAGCGTCGCGTGATCGGCTCCCCGCAAAGCGGGTCGTCCACGGTAGATGCTCGGGTGTGCGCGCGGAGATTTCAAAGCGGTCCTGGGCCGCAGGGTGTGCCTAGCTGGGGCCCTCACTCACCGGCCCGGCCGAGGCGGCGAGTGTGTCTGCGGCGTGTCGGACAAGGTCCTTGACGATCTCTCCCGCTGGCTTGATGTCGTTGACGACCGAAACCGACTCACCAGCCCACAGAGGGGCGTACTCGATATCGCCGCCGAACTCGGGTGTGGCCATCCCGGTGGCGTAGCGCTGCCAGTCCTCGATCTCACCGGACGTGCTCCGGTTGCGTCCGATCGTTGTCCCTTGACCCGGCCGTTTGCCAGAGGGTGGCCGTCCCGCGGCCTCCCATTCCTCATGGATCCGGTTACGCAGCGTTCGGTGAGGCGCACCAGGCCAGTCGGCATCGAATAGATCGGGGGTGAGGACCGTCTCGGACGCGTTGTTTGAGACGACGCGCTCTTTGTACGCGGGATGAATGCTGGCCTCTTCGCTGGCGACGAACCTCGTTCCGAGTGAGACGCCCTGCGCGCCCAACTCAAGCGCACGCGCGAGCCCGGCGCCATCGCCGATGCCTCCCGAGGCGAGCACCGGCCTGGGGCTCACGGCCTCGACCGTCCTGGGGATGAGCTGCCAGATCGACGTGGTGCCGCGAACATGGCCCCCCGCCTCTACTCCCTGTGCGATCACGGCGTCCACGCCGGCAACGACCGCCGACACGGCCTCCTCGACCGAACCGACCTGGATCAGCGCCTTCAGACCACCGGCGTGCGCCGCCTCGACGAAGGGGGCCGGATCACCCCAAAACAAAACCACCGCAGCCGCGCCCGCGTCCGCCGCCGCCGCGATCTCAGCCAGGATCGCGTCCCGGTCCTCATCGAGATACTCCGGAGGGTCCGTGGCGATGAGCAGGTTCACGCCGAACGGCCGGCCCGTCAATCCCCGCGTTCGCTCGACCTCAGCACGAATGACCTCCAGCGGCATCCCGGTCGCACCCCACCCGCATTGGAGACGGCGGCCACGAGCTCCGGGCCCGCTCCGGCCGAGAACCCAACCGATAACACCGGGAACCGACAGCCGAGCAGGGAACACAACGGCGTATCCAGCGAGACGGGCATTCGGATCGATCATCTCACCGCTGGCCAAGCGCGACAAGGGCGGCCACAGATCAAGAGAACGCCGCGGGCCGGGGAGCGGGTCACCTGCTCGACACGCCAAGTACGAACGAACGACCAGCCGTTTCGGACGGCGATCGACTCGCCGGCGGGACTGCCGCTCTCTGACTCGAACGATGCGAAGCGGAAGCGGCCAGCTCGTGGCTGCTGCGGCGACGTCGCAGAAGTCCGTGGCTCGCTGAGAGGCTCGCTATTCCGGAGATGCCGTTGACACGGTCAACGACGGGCACTGACCGAGGGAAAAGCCTCCCGCACATCGCTTGTCGGGTGCCGGGCCCGGTGCTCCGCTCCCCAGGTCAGGCTTCTGGGTTGATGCCCATTGCGACACCGGCACCGTCTCGATGTCGTAACCGGTCGGTGGCTTTGGCTTGGTTTCGTCACAAAATTCGCGGCGTGGACATGTACTTGTGATGCGACTTGTTTGTCGTGAACGATGGTCGGACCGGAAGCTTCTGTCAGCGATCGCTGACTGTGATCGGGCGCGGTCCCCCGGCGGTCGCGGTGGATCACGCGACACACACGATCTATGTGGCCAACGGCAGCGACGCCAACGGCCCCAACGCCGGGTCTACACACCTGGTCTACCCACCCGTGCACCCTCGCACTCACCGTTGCGCACGACGACTGCGCCGAGCGCGACGCGATCCTTACCGGCACCTGAAAAGGCTGAGCCGAACACCCCGAAAGGACCGGGATCATGAACATGCGCCTTTCAGCGCCAATCGCGGTCGCGGTCGTGGTCGCGGTCACCATCGCCGTGCCCACGCAAGCCCATGCCGAGTACCGGGTGCGCGCGGTCCAGGCCACACGCATGCGAGACGCTCGGGCAAGCGCGGTCTGGCCCGCGACCGACCACCGGTGGAGCGCGCCGACCGATACCGCGCAGTCCCCACTGGGCAGCCTCAGCGATCCGTTCGGGTCCGGGTCGGCGCTCGTCGGCTCCGCTCCGGTCGGCAACGGCCCGGACTTCACGGCGGTCGACCCGGCGACGCACACGCTGTATGTGACCAACGGCTTTAACGAGGACGGCAACGGGGATGGCGGCAACACCGTCTCGGTGATCGACGCGCGCCACTGCAACGCACGGGATGTCTCGCGGTGCAAGGGGCCGTGGCCGACGCTCACGGTCGGGAGCGATCCGAACGCTGATCCGAGCGCGGTCGCGATCGACCGGCAGACCGACACGCTCTACGTAGCGGACGCGAGCGACAACACCGTGGCGGTGTTCAACGGCGCGACCTGCAACGCCGAGACGAGCGCGGGTTGCGGGCAGACGCCGGCGATGGTCCCGGTCGGGATGCTGCCGGTCGCGATCTTCGACGACCCGGCCAACCACACCGTGTACATCCCCAACGGCATCGAGGACGACGTCCTCGATGCTTGACAGCGCGACGTGCAACGCGACCGATCTCGCAGCCTGTCCGACCACGCCCCCGCCGACCGTCATGATCCCTAGCAACCCGGTCGCCGGTGCCGTGGACCTTTCGACTCACACGGTGTACGTGACCGTGTGCGGGGACCCGAACTTCGGGTGCCCGGCCGGCATCAACGGCGTTTCGGTGTTCGACGCGAGCACCTGCAACGCGACCGTGCAATCGGGATGCAACGAGCTCGGCACGATACCGACCGCATTTCCCCCCATCGGCGACGCCCAGGTCGACCCCGCGAACCAGACCCTGTACATGGCCGACGGTGACAACACGGTCTCAGCGTTTGACCTGCGTCGCTGCAACGCCGCCGACCTCGCCGGCTGCGCGACCGACACGCCCGGCACCGCGACCTTGCCGGGGCAGGGCTTCGCGGTCGCGCTGTGGGTCGCGGTTGACCCCGCCAATCACAGCGTGTACGTGACCAACCAGAAGGACGACTCGGTGATCGTCGTCAACGCGAACGTCTGTAACGGCCGCGATCTGGCGGGATGCGCGACGCTCGACCCGCCGGAGATCCACACCGGCGCCGACCCGGAGGTCCTCACCCTCGACCCGCAGACCCAGACGCTCTACACCGCCAACCAGGTCGACAACGACGTGTCGGTCATCGACGCGACGCGCTGCGACGCGCAGACCACCAGCGGCTGCCGCGCGCGGGTACCCGAAGTGCCGAACGTCTCCGGAGGGCTCGCGGCCGATCCCGCCGTCCACACCACCTATGTCGCGAGCAGCGCCACCGCGGTGGCGATGATCGACGACAGCACCTGCAACGCCTTCCACCCGGGCGGGTGCGCCCAGACACCGCCGAGCGTGACCGTCGGCACCTACCCATCCGCTGTCGCGGTCGACCCGAACACGCACACCGTGTACGTCGCGGACGCCGGCGCCGGCACCAGCGGGACGATCAGTGTCTTCGACGACCGCACCTGCAACGCCACCACCCAGATCGGCTGCGCGACTGTCTCCACGCTGAGCGTCCCCGATGGGAATCCTGTCGGGATCGCGGTCAACGCGCGGACCGACACGCTCTATGTCGCCACGCTCACCAGCAACGGCGGCCCGAACCTGATCTCGGTGTTCAGCGGCAGTACCTGCAACGCCACCACCACCAGCGGTTGCGGACAGACGCCCGCGAACGCGGCAACCGGCCCCGACGGCGGCGCGTCCTTCGCCTCCACCGAGTCCGTCGCCGTGAACGCCGGGACGAACACCGTCTACGCGACCAGCGATGTCCTCGACGCCAACCCATACATAGGCGACAGCGTCTACGTGATCAACGGCACCACCTGCGACGCCGCCAACCAAACCGGCTGCGACCAGACGCCCGCGACCGTCACGCTCAACCAGCTGCCATCAAACCCGTTCGGGATCCCGGGCCAGCAGCCCAACCCGTTCGCGATCGCAGTCGACCCGGCAACCGACACTGTCTACACCGCAAACATCGCCAACGGCGAGGGGCCCGGCACCGTCTCGGTCATCAACGGCAACATCTGCAACGCACACAACAAGAGCGGCTGCGACCAGACCCCCGCCACCGCACCAGCCGGCTTCGGCACCGCCGGAATCGCGGTCGATCCGGCAAGCCACCAAGTCGTCGCCACCAACATCGAGGACACCAGCATCAGCACGATCAACGGGCGCGCCTGCAACGCAGTCAACTCCGAAGGCTGTGACCGCACACAAACCCAAGCGATCGTCGGTGACTATCCCGACGGGATCACCATCGACCCGGCGCTCGCGACCGCCTACATCGCCGACGGCGAAGGCATCTCCGTAGCACCACTACGTCCCCGACACTGAACGAGCGCACACCGCGATCTGGCGGCATTGCGATTCTGACCAAGGCGGCGCTCAACACACCGGTCTCCGCCGAATCCGGGACCGCCGGAGCCTCTGGCGCTAGCCAGACGCTGGCGTCAGGCCGGCGGGTTGGGTGCCGGCTCGGCCGTGCGCCACAACGGATCGGCCACGCCGGTCGTGAGCCTCGCGCAGCAAGCCGTCACGCCGTCGCTCGTGGTGCTGCACGTCGCGGGCCGCGCCGCTCAGACCCCCGCGCTGCCCGGCAACGCAACCCTGGTCAAGCGATCCACCGACGTCATCACGCCGGGTCGCGCGCCGACGGTCTCGACGGGCTATGACCTGTACCAGGACAACGGTGACTACTACTACGGTCAGACGTTCGCGGCCTTGCGTTCGGCGGCCAGCGATCCCTCGCCGTCTGATGCGCACGGCGCGCCGTTCGGTCAGATCGTCGCCGCCGCGGCCGCCTCGGCAGATCTGACCCCGACGCAGGCCGCCGACAAGCTCCTGGCGGCTGACCCGCACCCCACGCCCAAGGTCGGACAGGCCGACACGACGCAAGGCAAGCCGTTCACCTGGACTCAGGCTGCGGTCGACCGGGACCTGGACGGCATCGAATGGGAGGCAATCAGCGCAGCGCTCGAGGGCGGCGCCGGAAAGCCGCAGGTCCGCGCCGGAGCGCTGCGCGCGGCGGCAGCGATGCCCAACACGACCGTGACCAGCACGACCGACGACGGTCAACCGGTCGTCGAGGTCACCTGGCACGAGGGGCCTGGTCAATATGTCGAGAGCCTGACCGTCGACAGCCAGACCGGAGTTCTGCTCCTCGCACGCAACGGCGGCAGCCCGAACGGCGTGACCAGCACCACGACCTACAACGTCAGCCGGGTCACCGCACCGAGCCTCACCGCGGCGCACTAACACCCCAGACGGAGTCGCAGAACGCCAGGCGCGCTGCCGCTCACAGCCCGACATCCAGCAGCATCAACTGCTGGGCGTCGCGGGCCAGCGAGCGTCATAAATGACGCAGCGTCGCGTCTGCGCTGCCGCTCAGGCCCGACGAACCACCAACCCAGGATGATCACTCAGCCTTCGCAGTCGAGACTGCTGGTCTCACAGTTCGACCGCCGCTCGCAGATCGAGGGGCGGAAGCGCGCCATCGCGTGTTTGCACCACCGAGACGTGGCGGCAAGCAGGCGTAGCGGTCGAAGCTGAAGCCCGCGCCGAACCGGAGCTGGCTTCCGTGCTGCGCGCCCTGGCCAGCCGGTCTTCTCCTCGCCTGGCTCGCTCTCTCGGGCACGTGGCCGGAGCGACGCTCCTGGTTGCGCACGGCGAGGTCTGATGGTTTGCGCGAGCGCAATGCGGACGGCTTGCGCGCCAGACTGAGCGATGCTCTTGCGCGAAGGTCGGTCAGGCCAGCTGGATGTGCTCGGCTCGGTCGTCGGCCGCGAGCGCGCCGGCGAGCTGCTGTCGTCCGGGTACGTCCAGTTTTTTGTAGGCGTTGCCGAGGTGCATCTCGATTGTCTTTCGAGTTACGAACAGGGCCTGGGCGATTGCCGGGTTGCTCATCCCGGAGGCGGCCATCTCGGTGACCCGTCGCTCGCTGGGTGTCAGCGAGTCCAGGCCGGCCAGGGCTGCTCGCCGCAGCCGGACGCCGGTGGCCGCCAGTTCCTCGCCAGCGCGTTTAACGAGGACCGGGCTGCCGCAGCGGCGCGCGAGCTCATAGCCGGTGCGAAGGTGTTGACGTGCCGCTTTGCGCTGGCCTGCTCGGCGCACGTTCGATCCGAGTTCGATCAGTGCTCGTGCATGCTCGACGCGTGCCGACGAGTCGTTCAGGACGGTCACGGCCTCGGTGAGCAGGCGCTGCGCCTGCTCACCCTCGGAGAGCAGACCGAGGGTCCGCAGAGCGACGCCGAGCGGCCGTGGCACGCCCGCCTGGCGCGCGAGTGTGAGCTGCTCCTCGGCGAGCCGGTGGGCCTCGGCCCGCTCCCCGCGAGCGCTGAGCGCCAGCGCGGCATCGGTCCGCCACAGCAGGGCCACCGACGCCAACGGGCCCATTTGCGCGCGCTCGCAGTCGAGCAGGTCGGACAGACCCTCGTCCGCCAGGCCGCCGGCGAGACGGGCGCGCCCGCGCGAGGCCTGTGCCCAGCGGTACATCTGCTGCTCGGGCAGCGCGCCGCCGAGGCCGCTGTCCTCGAACAGGCGTACCGCCGCCTGGGGGTCTCCGCGCTCGAGCTGACATTCGGCCAGCACAGCGACCGCGAGAGGCAGAACCGAGGCCCAGCCGGCCTCGAGCTGGGCGTCAATCGAGATCCGGGCGTCGGCCTCGGCCTCGGCCAGCTCCCCCGCCAGCCAGCGCAGCTGGCTCCGGACCGCCAGCGCGATACTCGTCCCCAACAGTGAGCCCCGGCCACTTGCTTCGTGCAGCGCTTCGCTCAGCCATCGGTGCGCCAGGTCCAGGCGCTCGGCTCGCTCGAACACGTAGATCAGCAGGTAGAGCGCCGGCGAGTCTGCCGACTGCTCGGCCAGCAGCTGGCCATCTCCCATCGCCAGCTGAGCCAGGTCCAGGAGCTCCTCGGTGCAAGCGAGCTCCGTCGAGCGTAGGTGCGCGTAGCTCGCGAGCACCAGACGCTCGCCCAGCGTCTCGCCGGCCAACCCCGGCGCGAGCCGCCGGAGGCGCGCGCTAACGCGTGGCGTCAAGGACACCTCGAGCTGTCCGAGCGCGCACAGCTCGCCTTCGAGCCGCAGCTCGAGCTCCGGGTCTCGACCGCCGAGCGCCATAACCCCTCGCTCCAATGCCGCCACCGCCTCCGACAGTCGTCCCAGCATCGCCAGCCCCAACCCCAATTCGCGGGTGGCGGCGACGATCTCCTCGATGCTCCCGACGAGCTCGACCGCCTCCTCCAGGTGGTCGATCGCCTCGGGTCGACCCACCCGCGCCTCCGCCGCTCCCAACTCGCCCAATATCGGGCCGCGCGCCTCGTGGCCGGGCTGTTCCTGCAGCGCGCGCTTCAGGTAGAGCGCCGCCGTCTCGGGAGCGCCTCGCTTGACCGCGCGCGCGGCGCACTGGCGCAGGATGGCCACGCTCTCCGAATCGCGCCGCGGCTCGCACTGCAGGAGGTGCGCGGCGATCTGCTCCGGTGCCACCCGCGCTGCGAGCACGTCAGCCGCGCGCCGGTGCTCATATCGGCGCAAACCCGTCGGCAGATCGCCGTAGATCGCCTCGCGCATCAGCGGATGCGCGAACTGCAGCGGTATTCCCGGTAGCAGGAACCCGACCCTGACCAGTGCGTCCATGGCATCCGCAGCGTCGCGATCGCTCAACTCGGCCAGGCGGGCGGCGTCCACGAGCTGCGCGTCGGTGCCGAGCACTGCGAGCGCGCGGGCGAGTGCGGCTGCCTCCTCAGGCAGCCTGGCCAGCCGTCGGAGCACGCTTCTGCTCACCGTCTCGGGAAGCAGGCGCTCGATCTGCTGCGCCGCCTCCGGGCGGTCGGGAGCGATCTCGGCCTCGGCCAGCGCGGCCGTGAGTTCGTGCAGGACAAACGGATTCCCGGCGCTGCGCTGATGGCACGCCTGTGCGACCTCGGAGACTGGCGGTGTCCCCAGCGCGGCTCCGACAAACGCGCCCACCGCGCCAATACTCAACGGCCGGGGCTCCAATGTGCGCGTCAGCGGCTCGGCGGCGATCGTCTGCAGTAACGCCGAGTCCTCTGCGTCCTCCTCGACGCGGATCGCCAGCACGACCAGGACCCGCAAATCCGCCAAGCGCCGCGCGAGATACGCAAGCCAACGGAGCGACTGCTCGTCCGCCCATTGCGCATCATCGACCGCTAGCAGGAGCGGACGCCGCGAGGCGAGGTTCGCGCACAGCCAATAGAGCCCATGCATCACCGCGAACAGCCGATCGCCGGTGGTCACGCCGCCACGATCCTCATCGAGTCCCACCGCCGGTCCCGCCAACGCGGCCGCCCCCGCCAGCGCCGCCGAACGCTCGACGGCGCCAAGCTCGCTCAGCGCCGGTCCGAACAGCTGGCGCACGACCCCGAATGCGAAATCCCGCTCGAGCTCACCCCCCCGGCCGCGCAGCACGGATCTTCCCGCGCGCGCTGCACGCTCGCCGGCCTCGGCCACGAGCCTGCTCTTACCAATCCCAGGCGCGCCCCGCACCAGCACCAACCCGCCCATCGCCACCAACGCCGAGTCCAGCGCCGCCAGCTCCGACTCGCGCTCCAACAGCAGATTCATTCCGTGGCTCCTGTCTGAGGCCCGCGATTATGCCCGACCCGATTCCGGCGTGGCCCTACAGAGCGAGCAAAAAGTAGGGAGGGTCCCCATTGCCAACCCCCCAGCCCCGTGTTTTGATCGAAAAAAAGCCAAGCGGGGGGTTGCAGATGGGGTCATGGGGGAGCACGCGGACGCTGACGGCGGTCGCAGCGGCGCTGAGCGCGACAGCGGCGGTTGCCGTACCGGCGATCGCCGCATCCGGGGGCCCTCGCCACTCGGTGGCGAGCCGTTCGGCGGAGCATGCGATGAGTTCGTCGCGCCACAAGCCACCGGTCAAGCGCGGACGGCGCGGACCGGTCGGGCCGGCGGGACCACGCGGGCCGAGCGGGCCGGCAGGTGCCACCGGGCCGAAAGGTGCCACCGGGCCGAAAGGTGCCACCGGGCCGAAAGGTGCCACCGGGCCAGCGGGTGCCACCGGTGCGACCGGTGCCACCGGTGCCAGCGGGATCAGCGGACTGAGCCTCGCCTACTTCGAGGGGCACCCGACCACTCCGACGCCGTTGACCAGCGCGTTCACCACCGACGTGAGCACGGATGACAGCGGCCCCGACGAGTCCGACCAGAATCTCACGATCACCGACCCCGCCGGAGCGCTCGTGCTCGTCGACGGCAACCAAGAGATCGTCGCCGGCACGACGGAAACCTACGGCATCTGCCGGTTGGGCTCCTACGATCTCACGACCGGAGGGACCACCGATCTTTTCGGGGATGGCGCCTACTTTGATGCCAAACCCAGCATCGGTGACACCGCGAGCGAATCGGCATCGACGTTCCTGCCGCCCGGCCAGTACTCGATCAGCTTCTTCTGCCTCAGCTCCAACAACGCCGGCGGCACGGCCGGCGGCGGGGACATCAACGCCGTGGCCTACCCGAACTAGCCTGTCGCGCATCGCCGGCTGACGCGTCGGATTGCGAATTCGGTGCGACCCGCGGATTTTGACGCTCCCCCTGGCGGCAGCCCAGCCGGCGGGCGGGACCAGGCCGGCGCACACGAGGAGCAACAGCCGCCCGCGGGCCTGCGTGGCCGTCGGCGGCAGGGGCTAGTGCCATGCGGTGAGGTCGGTCAGCCGCAGCGCGCTGCCCCGGCTCCTGAGCAGGACGGGGCGACTGCCGCTGGCGAGCAGTCCGATCGCTCCCAGTCCCAGCAACGTCAGCGTGACCAGGTCGGCCGCCGGGGCGCCCGAGCCCACCGCGGACTCCGCGTTGGTGAAGAGCACGGCGGGATAGCTGGCCGCGAAGACCCACGCAAACCGGTTCAGCCCCATCATGACGCCGCCGCCGAGTTGAAAGCCGAGCCCCATCAGCAGGATCCCGACGACTCCCGAAGGCGCCGTCAGGGTCACGACGAACAGCGACTCCCACGCGACGACGGCACAGCAGGCTACCCGCCCGAGCGCGGGGCGTCGGCGCAGCAGCGCGCCGCCGGTACAGCACTCCGTCCGAAGTCTGGAAGCTCGACGTTTGAGCCGGAGGTTGTTGCTGTCAGATCAGAACGTCGCGCCGCGAGATCGCCGCGAGATTCTTCGCGCTTGGACAGAAACACGACTTGCGGCGTTCGCCGACCTGGAAGAGCTGGCCCAGGTGCGTCTCGAAGACTTGGAGCGGCGACGATGCTGCGGCGAGCGCGCCGTCGAGTTGCGCTGCGACGACGTTGACGTGTTGCGGCGGTAGGGTGAGCTCGATCTTGCCGTCGTGCTGGAGCAGCTAGCGGGGGCGCACGAGCGTGATGCCGACCAGCTGGCCATCGGCGTCGAATCGCAGCGCATGGCCCTCTGGCGACTCGTCGAAGTCCACCGCGGTCCGCGGGTCGGCGTCCCGCGATGAGACCGCCGCGGTTCGATGCTTCGGTGGACTGATCGTGCATCAGCGTCTGGCTGAAGGCCGACGTGAACACCGCGGCGCGTTCGCTCGCGGGCCGGGCGTGCAGGTAGCGGCTCGTGGTGGCCAGCTGCGAGTGACCCATCGCTTCTCTGACGCTGACCAGGTCGATCCCGCCAGCGACCAGCAGCGACCCGAACGTATGTCGCAGGTCACGCCAGCGTCATGGGCGCAGGCCGGCTGCATCCCGCGCGCGCTTGTAGCGCCGGCGCAGCGCCGATCCGTCAAGGCGGCGGCCGAGTGACCACTTGGCATGTGGACTTCTCCTTTGCTGGTGGTCTGCGACCGATCGCGGCGAATGAATGGCTTCTTGAGGGGAAAACGGGGCCTGCAGGGGGGCGGAGCGACGAGCACGTGTCGGCTGGCCTATGGGGTGGAGGCGGTGACGGTCACTTCCGGCCAGTCAGAGTTGGCCGACTGTTCCGCAGAGGTCTCGCGTAGGCGGCGAGTTGCGTGGTGATCGTTCGCCCCAGATCGCGGCGGCTGATCTGGGGCGG
>Ga0302324_100021187_pt1 | contig 12684 bp, 13 predicted proteins | sample Palsa_T0_1_FD_201949 | JGI IMG/M metagenome (GOLD analysis project Ga0302324, IMG submission 201949) | Peat permafrost microbial communities from Stordalen Mire near Abisko, Sweden - Palsa_T0_1 | ecosystem: Environmental > Terrestrial > Soil > Palsa > Peat permafrost | place: Sweden: Abisko...
CATACAATATCCGGTCGGCGACCTGTTCGATTACAACGGCCCGACGCTCATGGTCACGCGCATATTGCACAAACCCGAGTATTCCGTGGACCAGACCATCGCCGCCTACGATCAAATTATCGACGAGATGAAGGAGAAGGGAATCACAGCCGAGGAGCTGGAACCGATCAAAGTGAAATTCCGGTCGAATTATTTTTCCATGCTCGAAGGAGGGGCCTCCATCCCGCGCTACGGCCTGATGCACCTCCTTGCATGTTTCTCGCTCTTTGATAACGACCCGAAACTGGTGAACACCATCCTCGGCGGTTTCATGCAGGTCACGCCCGAGGCCGTGCAAACCGTCGCGCAAAAACTCTTGACGCGCCACAGCCGCTCGATCGCCATTCGCCAGCCGGTGAAGAAAGGGGCTGCCTGATGGTTACCGCGCCTCGCTCGGAAATACAGACGGCGGTTCCCGCACTCACTCCCGCGCGGCCAGTGATCTGGCCTCCGCGCGTGCACAAGACGCTTTCGAACGGCCTGGAAATTGTGCTCGTCGAATCGCACACGATTCCGAAATTTACTGGGGAGCTTTTCTTTCGAAGCGGAAACGCCGTGGCGGCCGCGACGGCGCCCGGTCTGGCTGACATGACCGCTACAGTGGCCCGTACGGGCACTGCGAAGCGCACCAGCCGCGAGATCGAGGAAGACCTGCGCCGGATGGGTTCGGATCTTTCCTCGGGCGCAGGAGCGGACACCAGCGTGATTTCGTTCGCCGGCCTCGTGGATTTTTCGAACGAACTTCTTGGCCTCGTTTCCGAGCTGGCGCAGCAAGCTTCCTTTCCCGCGGATGAATTCGAACGCGAGCGCCGCCAGCTCATCGAAGGCTTGCGCATCGAGCGCGCCACGCCCGGCTTTCTAGCCAGCGAGCGCTTGCGGCGCGTCCTGTTTGGAGCGCACCCGTACGGCACGATTTCGCCGACCGAAGAGCAAGTGACGAATTATCGTGTCGAACAGCTCAAGGATTTCTATCGGCATTACTATCGCCCGGGAAACGCGCTACTTGTGATGGTCGGTGATTTTTCGCCTGAAAAAATGCTGGCACAAATTGAAAAAGCGTTCGGCTCGTGGGCGTCAGGACCGGTAGAGGGCGCGCCTGATCCGGCGCTCCCCGAACTGCAAGGGCGTCGCGTGTACCTGGTGCATCTGCCGGGGTCGGTGCAGACTCAAATCTCCGTGGGCAATCGCGCCATCACGCGCAAGCATCCGGATTGGCTGCGGTTGACGCTGGCGAATTCAATTTACGGCGGCGCGTTCAATTCGCGGCTGGTGATGAATATTCGCGAGCAGAAAGGCTACACGTACAGCCCGCGCAGCGGCGCGCATCCGCTCCGCCAGCACGGCTATTTCAGCATTGGCGCGGCCGTGCGCAACGATGTGGTGGCCGCCGCGCTGACCGAAATTTTTTACGAGATCGACCGCATGCGCTCGACGCCCGTCGGCGACGAAGAGCTGGACGACGCGCGCAACTACTTGACTGGAATTTTTTCGCTGGGCCTCGCCACGCAGGATGGTTTGGCCGGGCAGCTCGCCACCGCGACGCTCGAAAAATTGCCGGGCGATTATTTGGAAACGTATCGCGAGCGCGTCTTGAAACTCACTTCGGCAGACGTGCTCGATGCGGCGCGGAAATATTTCGATTCGGCCCACGCGCAAATCGTGATCGTCGGCGACCGCGCGCAGATCGAATCGCAAGCCGCCCTGTTCGGCGCGCCGGAGGTCTACGATGCGCAAGGAAATCGCATTTAGGGCCCAACTGGTTCGATTGGGATTCTTTACGGGAGGGCCGGCCGCTGTAGCCCGCCTCTTCAGAGGCGGGGATTTTCGTCGCGATGCATCTAAACCCTCGCCTCTGAAGAGGCGAGCTACAACATCATCGGCGGCGATTCTTGGATTTTCTGGGAGATCGTCATGAATTGGTTTAAAAGCGATAGGGCTGGCGCGAAGCAGAAAATTTTGAGCTGCGCCGTTCTGCTGGCGCTGGCGGCCGCTTTTGGTTTCCATGCGCTAGGCGCCACGAAAATCGCGGCCGCCGCGCAAACTTCCGCCGCGGGAGCCGGCGATGTGCCGCTCTTCAAACTCGATCCTACCTGGCCGAAAATTCCGGCAAAGTGGAAGCTGGGAGACGTTTCCAGCATCGGCATTGACGCGCAGGATCGCATTTGGGTCCTGCACCGTCCCCGAACATTGCCTGCCGACCAGGCCGCCATGGCCGCGCCCCCGGTGCTCGTGTTCGATGACAGCGGGAATTCTATTCAGGCCTGGGGCGGCCCCGGTGAAGGGTACGAGTGGCCCCAGAGGGAACACGGCATCCACATCGACTACAAAGGGCTTGTGTGGATTGGGGGAAATAATTGTCCGGCGAGACAGCTGCCCGGCTTGAAACCGCTGGGGGACGACCAACTCCTGAAGTTCACGCAAGATGGAAAATTCGTCATGCAAATCGGCCACGCCAACATGAGCGCCGGCAATGCCGACACGAAGAATCTGCACCAGCCGGCCGACGTGTTCGTCTACAAGAAAACGAACGAAGCCTTCGTCGCCGACGGATATGGCAACCACCGCGTGATCGTGCTCGACGCGGACACGGGCGCGTTCAAGCGCATGTGGGGCGCCTTTGGAAATAAACCGGTCGACCTCGACCAGTGCCCGCCGCCCAGCCTCAGTTCCGTCGCTCTGATGGAACCGCCCGGTCCCCCGCAATTTAGCATCGTTCATGCCATCCGCGTATCCGATGACGGCCTCGTTTATGTGGCCGATCGCGAAAACCGGCGCGTGCAAGTGTTTTCCCTGGACGGAAAATTCATCAATCAGATCCTCAAGGGTGACGGCGTATTTGCCGCCGACTTGGCGTTTTCCCCCGACGCCCAGCAGCGCTTCTTATACGTTGGAGCCGGCCCGGAAATCGCCGTGGTCGACCGCAAGACGCTCCGGATTGTGGAATTCATCAAGGGCAACGGTATCCTGGGTGGCGGCCACCAGATGATGGCCGACCGCAAAGGAAATCTCTATACGGCCCAGACCAACCGCGGGCTGCAAAAGCTGACGTTCGTGGGCATGTCGCCCGCGAGCAAATGAATCGGAAGAATTGGGTTCGGAGGTCCGACCCCATTGACGCGCCAAGAGCTCCAAGGAATGTAGTGTTCGCAGGGTTTGCGCTTCTCTTGCTGTCCGCCGCCCTGTGCGCTCAGAAACATCCTCCGGCGAAGCCGATCGATCTCAATCTCGCGAGTGCAAAGGAACTGCAAGAATTGCCCGGTGTCGGGCCGGTCACGGCGCAAAGAATTATCGACATGCGGCAGAAGAGCGGCCGTTTTCACCGCGTCGAGGATTTGCTGGCCATCCGCGGCATCAGCCAAAAAAAGCTCGACGCGATGCGGCCATACGTCACCGTCTCCGCTCCGCCTCCGCCTGCGACTCCCGCGCAGAAAAGCAATTTTCCCGCAAAGAAGCAGTGAGGCGGTGGGCGAAGAAATGGAGGCAGGATGCAAGCGCTCCACATTCGCGCGGCAACTCCGGCGGATTTGCCGCGCCTGACCGAAATTTACAATCACTTCGTGATCCACACCCATGTCACCTTTGACATCGAGCCGTATACGGTAGAGAGCCGCGGCGCCTGGTTCGGGCAATTCGGGCCTCGCGGGCGCTACCGTCTGCTGGTGGCTGAGGACGAAGCGGGGATCGTGGGCTATGCGGGAACGACGCGCTATCGCGTCAAGGCGGCCTACGACTCGACCGTCGAAACCACGGTCTACTGCGCGCCGGGGGAAGACCGCAAGGGCATCGGCGGCAAGCTCTATGCCGCGCTTTTTGAATCGCTGGCCGGCGAGGATATTCGCACCATCGTCGCGGCGTACACGTTGCCGAACCCCGCATCCGTGGCGCTTCACGCGCGGTTCGGATTTAAACTGGTCGGCGTATTTCACGAAAACGGCCGAAAATTGGGGCGATATTGGGATGTAGCCTGGGCAGAGCGGTCGCTAATTCTTTCCTCGAATGCGGTTTAAGTGGAACAGGCTGAAGCCTGTTCCACCTCACATCGTTTGGTGCGTGCGTTTCTTCGACGACGCGGTTCGGAGCGGGACTTGCTCGGTGATTGTGAGGCCGTAGCCTTCGAGCGCGACTACTTTCTTCGGATGATTAGTCAAGACGCGCAGGCTTTTCAAGCCAAGATCGATCAAAATCTGCGCGCCGATGCCGCTCTCATGCTGCAAGAGGCGCTGCCGCGCGATGTCCAGATCGAGCTGTTCGCGCGAGTGGAACAGGATGCGCGGAAGCGCGCCCGGAGCGGGCGCGGCGGAGTCGATGCCGAAGCCTCGCCCCGTATGGTGTAGGTAGACAAACACGCCGCGATTTTCCGCGACGATGGTTTCCAGCGAACGCTCGATCATTTCGTGGCAATCGCATTCGGTGGACGCAAACACATCGCCGGTAAGGCAGTGCGAGTGCACGCGCACGAGCGGTGGCGCGCCCGCCAAGCTCCCGCGAACCAGGGCGATGTGCTGCTCTCGGTCCACGTCCGAAGCGTAGACGATCATGCGGAAATCGCCGTAGCGCGTGGGCAGCGCGGTTTCCGCCACACGGCGCACGTAGCGCTCATTGCGCATCCGGTAGCGGATCAGTTCCGCGACGGTGAGCAGCTTCAGCCCGTGCGCGCGGCAGAATTCGGCGAGCTGCGGCAGGCGCGCCATCGTGCCGTCGTCGTTCATGATTTCGCAGATCACGCCCGCGGGAGTCATCCCCGCGATGCGCGCCAGATCCACCGACGCTTCGGTCTGCCCGGCGCGCACCAGCACGCCGCCGTTGCGCGCGCGCAGAGGGAAGACGTGTCCGGGGCGGGCGAGATCGGTGGGGCGCGTTTCCGCGTCAATGGCGGTGAGGATGGTCATGGCGCGATCGGCGGCGCTGATTCCCGTGGTTGTGCCGCGCCGCGCGTCGATTGATTCGGTGAACGCCGTGCCGTAGTTGGACGTGTTCACAGGAGTCATGAGCGGCAGGGCTAGATCGTCGCAACGCTCTTCGGTCAGCGCCAGGCACACCAGGCCGCGCCCGTTCTTGGCCATGAAATTGACGGCTTCTGGCGTCATCTTTTCCGCGGCCATGGTGAGGTCGCCCTCGTTCTCGCGGTCTTCGTCGTCGACCAGGACGATTTGCCGGCCCTGGCGGAATTCTTCGATGGCTTCCTCCACGGTGGCAAACGGGATCGTTTCGTCGGACATGTCAGGTTCCATTCTCCTGCGCCATATTGTCTGGAGGTAGATTACTTCTGTGAATATACCGAATCGGAGTGGATGGGGCAACTCGCCGCAAGAGTAGGACGGGCTTCAGCCTGTCGGGTTTGACTTTGCACTGGAGCAGAAAAACCCGACAGGCTGAAGCCCGTCCTACTTGTTTTGCGCTACGCGCTAGCGGGGCGCGCGCCGGCCGGAGCGCGATAACCGGAAGTGGCGGCCTTGCGAATGGCCTCGAGTCCCTCCGCAGCCTCCATCAAAGGCGTGGTCTTGATCGACTTGACGGCGCCGCCTGCTGCTGCGGCGATGGCCAGGGCTGCCGCGCTCACGTTGTCAGGGAGTTCCGTAATCAAGACGAAGTCGTAATCGCCGAACGCGAAGTACGCGTTGACGAGGCGGCCGCCGAGTTTTTCAACCACCGGCCGGATCACGTCCAGACGGTTTTGGGGATTGGAAACGAGCGCTTGCCAGCCTTCTTCGTTGTAAGCGACTTGGCTCAGGAAAAGCGGCATGGAAACCTCCTCATGGGGTCAGATTTTTCTTGCAGGGAACGGGCGGTGAATATTCCTTTGGAACTTCGCTGCCCGCAGGCCGGGGTCTCCTGTGGGGGAAACTCCTTAACGGGACGTATACACCCCGTCTCTCCCACTTGCAAGAGCTTCCTTTTTGCCATCCGTAGGACGGGCTTCAGCCTGTCGGTTTTTGCGATGACCCGCATGAAACCAAAACCGACAGGCTGAAGCCCGTCCTACGGGGAGCGCTACGCGCCTTGCGCGCTGAACACGTTCTTTTCATCCGCCGAGGGGCCGTACATGCCGGGAATCTCGACGTTGTTCATGCGCAGATACACGCCGAGCTGGGCGCGGTGGTGGACGAGGTGGCTCATCACCATGCTGCGCAAGACGGCCACGCGCGGCATGGAGAAAATTTGCTGCCCTTTGAAGGTGAGTGTAAAAATCTTCATGAGGTCTTCATCCGACGCTTTGGAGAGCAATTCCCGGGCTTCCTTGGCGTGCTTGTCGAAGGCTTCGAGCACCTCCTTGCGCGTCGCCGGAGTGAAGGGTTTCTCTTCCCCCGTCAAATCCATCCGTTCGACGTTCAATGTGGCCGTCGCGTACGACGGCAATTCGGCCGTGTGCGCGGCCAGGCGCCCGAGCGTCATCGACTTCTGGTGCGGCTTGAAGTCGAACTTTCCGTCCGGGACGCGCTCCAGCATTTTTCGCGTGTTGGCCATTTCATGATCGAATTCCGGCAAAAGCATCTGAGCGATAGGCATGTTCTTCTCCTTAGATAAGGTTGAAGTGTGGGGCGGGCGAAAGCATATCACCACTCTACAGGCGAATACAAGGCGAAGATGCAAAGTGGGGCAGGCTTCAGCCTGTCGGTTTTCGCCTGGCGGTCTCAAAACCAGACAGGCTGAAGCCCGTCCTACTCGCCCGCGCAAGCGCTGTCCGCGTTTCTGCGGTAAACGTCATAGTTGGCGAGGCTTTGAGCGGGTGCGAACTCGCCGCGCAACATTTCGACCAACAGGCTTTTGTCCTCCACGGGCTCGCCCTCCAGTTGCAGCTTCTTCTTGACGACTAACCAGCAGATGTTCCGCCCCCTCGCCTGTTCGACAATTTCTTCCGGACTGTACGGATTCACCGTGCGATCGAATAGCAGGACCGGAAACCGAGGGCGCCTTCCCGTCGTGTAATAAAAAAGATCTTCGTCGGGAATCATCAGCAGTCCCTGATCCTTGGGAATTTCGCGATTCGCGAAACGAACGAGTTCCTCGAATTGCGGAATCCACGGCCCGCGCACGGAAAGCCCTGCGAGCGCCGGCAGTGTCGATCGGGCCATTTCGCCGGTCGAGACGTCTGCGTAATCCAGCCGCTCGTGGCTCGCCACATAAAACCCTCCCGAGACGAGCATGGAGAGCGCCGCTATGCCGGCTAGGAGCGCGATCTTCCACGATGACTTTTCTCCCCCCAGCTTGACCAATTGCGCCAGAACGCCTGCGAGCAGGATTGCCAGCAATGGCCAGATGGCGTAAGTCGACCCCCAAAGCTGCTGCGAGAGAAATGCCCCTTGCACGGTCGCAATCAAAATGAAAGGCAGAAGCCGCGCGATGCTTGGCCCTCGTCTGAAGTCCCACAGAGCGAAGAGTAGAGAGACCACCAGGACGACGGGCCACAGCGCGAGCAGACGCTCCGCGCGCTCCGCAGGAGCATCATCCACGAACAGGTACAAGAGAGCCCACGCGAACGGCGCCGCCAGCAAGGCGACGGACAAGAGAGAAAGCATCCGGCTGCCGCCCCGGCTGAGCCATAACAAAAGCGCGCCCACGGCAAATGCCGCGAACCATAAGACCAACAAGGGATTTTCATAGGGAGCGAACATTTCCGGGACTCCCGGCAACCGGCGCGAGGCCGCAAATGTAACGGTCCAGTGCCAATAGTTTTTCATGCCGGCGGTGAAGTGAAGGAGAATCGCCGCAAAGCCGAGGCCCGTTCCTATCCCGGCAAGAACCCATGCGTGGCCGGACGCGCGTTGCCGGCGCCAGGCTTCTTGCGCCATCAGAATCACGAAGGCCGCCGCGGCGGCTGCCAGAAACGCGAGGCCCGTATTTTGCTTTACGAAGAGCGGAACGGTCAGGGCGATTCCCGTTAAAAAGGCGAGGAGTGGCGGAAAGCTTTCACTCTCAAGTTGCAACAGCAGCAGGATGCAGCACAGGATGACGAAGGTGCAGTCCGGATCGTAGAACGGATGCGGAAAGACGCAATAAATGCCCAGCACCGTGAGCGGCGCGGCCAGCAGAAACGCCACGAGACGGGACGCAGGCATCGCGCCGCGCAAAATGTGCAACAGAATTTGCCAGGTTAGGATCGTTCCTAGCCCCCCAACGATCGCGCAGTACAACACATGGTGAAAAAAGACCCGTCCAGTAAGCTTGATCAGCAGTGCTTGAATCAAAAACGTTCCCGGGGCATAGGGAAATGGAAAATCGCGATAGGGAACATCGCCGAGGGAAATGCGATAGGAGTTTTCCAGGATGTAGCTGAGGTCCCAAAGAACCGCGAGCCTAGAATTTTGCCAGAGGACGACGCCCGCGGTGCCCAGAAAAAGGAAAACCGCCGCGGCCCAATCCCGCCACGCCCGGCGCTTTTCGCTCGTGGATATGACGGGCAATTGGGTGATTCCAGTAGGACATGCTTCAGCTTGTCGGTTTTGATTTTCTTGAAGGCGCCAAACCCCGACAGGCTGAAGTCCGTCCTACTTTTTCAGGAACGTGCCTTCTTGCAGCTCCTGGTACGCTTTTTGGAGCTGCGCCTGCGTGTTCATCACGATGGGGCCGTACCAGGCGACCGGCTCTTCGATCGGCTTTCCGGAGACGAGCAGGAAGCGGACGCCTTCGTCGCCGGCCTGCACCATGACTTCGTCGCCGCTATCGAAGAGCACGAGCGAGCGATTTTCCGCCGCCATGGGTGGGGTCGTGTCCGCCCAGCCGACGGGTTCGGTCGGCACGGCCAGAGGTTCCGAGGCGTTGCAAAATTTTGCCGAACCTGCGAACACATAGGCGAAGGCGTGCCGCGTCGTTTCGACGGGCAGACTCTTTCTTTGGCCGGGAGGGACGGACACGTCTAGATAAATCGGGTCGGCGGCGACGCCGTCGACGGGCCCCGTCTTGCCCCAGAATTTTCCGCAGACCAGGCGCACGTGCGTGCCATCGTCGTCCGTGATGTTAGGAATGTCTTTCGCCTCCACGCCCTGGTAGCGCGGCGCGGTCATCTTGAGCGAACTCGGCAGATTGGCCCAGAGCTGAAAGCCGTGCATGCGCCCCGCGCGATCGCCCTTCGGCATCTCCTGGTGAATGATCCCGCTGCCCGCCGTCATCCACTGCACGTCGCCCGAAGCGATCGAGCCTTGGTTGCCCATGCTGTCGCCATGATCGACGGTTCCGGCGAGGACATAGGTGATCGTCTCGATCCCACGGTGCGGATGCCACGGAAAACCGGCGAGATAATCTTCCGGCACGTCATTGCGAAAATCGTCCAGCAGCAGAAACGGATCGAAGTCGGAAGTGTTGTCAAAGCCGAAAGCGCGGCGCAAGTGCACGCCCGCGCCATCGCGCGTCGGTTTGGATTTGATCAGGCGTTTTACGGGGCGAAGAGACATGTGGGCTCCTTACAGGGGGAGTCTACCCCACTGGGCGTCAGCGTGCCAATCGTCGTTGCAGCGCCCATGCGGGAGTGTGCCAGCGGAGCAGTTGGTAGGATTGTGGACTCGCCGCGGGCGCCGCTCACATCCAAATTTTTCCGCGGCGAGACAGTGGCAGGTTTCTCCGCCGAAAATGCCGGGGCGGAAAAGCGCTTGCTAGTAAGGGTCAATCGCTTCGCCACCGCGCAGGCAAAGCGGGCCATCGGTATAGCCTCCGGCTTTGCGGCAAACGGCCGCGTACCTCGCCGCCTGCTCCGCCGCGGCGCCTTCCATTCGCATGCCGGCGGCTTCCATCGCCGCGTTGCGCTGGCCGAGAGAGGCTGCCTGGTCGAAAAGCGATTGCGCCTTCGGCACATCCTGGTTCACGCCCCGGCCATACTCGTACATCATGCCCAGGAAGAACAGCGCGTCCGGATTCTTCTGCGCCGCCGCCTTGTTGAACCAGGGAAGCGCTGCGGAATAGCTTTGCGCCACGCCAATTCCTTCATAGTAGGATTTTCCAATTACGGCTTCCGCCGCCGGGTCGCCTTTGGCCGCCAGGGCTTGCGCCGTCTTCAGAGCGTCCTGGTAGTGGCCCGCCTGCCAGGCGGCGGTCATGGCCAGGTTTCCAGGATCAGCCGTGGCGCGATGGCCGAAGTTGGCGTCTGGGCCCTTGGCGACTTCGGCGCGGAGCTGCGCCGCGCGATCGGAGTCGCGCGGGCCGCCGACGCCCGTGTCCAGCATGATCGCCAGGTTGCCCATGGCGTAGAGGTCGTCCTTGGCCGCGGCGCGCTCAAACCATTGGCGGGCCATGGCGAAGCGCCCTTCGGCTTGCTTCTGCAGCGCCGGAGGGATGGGCGAATTGTTGACGCCGGGATTGATGCCGCCCGCGATGGATACTCCGGTGGCGTAATAATATTGGGCCAGAAAATCCATGCCTCTCGGATTGCCCTGATTGGCGGACTCCAGGAGCCATTTTTCGCACTGCGCGTAGAAACCGGTGCCCGGCGGATTCAAATGCTTAAAGAGCATCGCGCCGACGCCGGCTTGCGCCTCGGAATCGCCTTTTTGGGCGCCAGCCATGAAATCGCGCCAGGCGGTGTTGAAATCCTTTTGGTTGAAGGCGGCGATGGCGGCGTTGGTTTCCGGTGGCAGGGAAGGGTCAGGAGCCATCGCGCCGGCTGGTGCGGGAGCCGCCGCGGGAGGAGCAGCGGCGGGCGGCGGTGCAGTGGCGGGCGCGGGAGCAGGGGACGAGGACGCCGAGGTTTTCACGCGGGTCCACGTGACAGTCTGGCCGGCGGAGTTGGTGGCGATTATCGTATTATCGTTAATGAAATGGTAAGTTCCGGAATCGTTTGGCGGCGGGGCGGCGGCCGTGTATTTGCCGTTCGCGGCGGAAAAAGAGCCATTCCCGACGGGCACGTTATTCACGTAGTTCTTGTAACCGCCGGCGTCGTGCACCGATACCATGGTGACCGTCTGTCCGTTAAAGGGAAAGCTGGTTTGCCAGGTTCCGTAGAAGCGCGCCGTGTCGTCCGCGCCCCGCGCCGCCGTGGCCAGCGCAATCGATCCCGCCGCCAGGGCTATACCAAACCAGATTTTCTTGATGTTTGTTCGCATCGGGATTCGCCTCGCTGCCTCCTATTGTCCCTTTTCCACGGGCAGAGCAATCCAAAGAAATTCTAATTCATTGTATATGGTCGTGCGGGTGCAGTCCTAGTTTGAAAATTGTTGCAATGATCTTCTTCGTTTTTTGAGTCGGGCAATTGAGTCGGGCATTTGAGTATTTGAGGAGGATCGGGTATTTGAGGAGGTCCGGGCTTCAGCCCGGACATTCCGTTTTGCGAATACGCGGGCTTTAGCCCCTGAACCTTCAGGGCCTAAAGGCCACGATCAGGCATCGTCTTTCGTCCGACCTAAAGGTCGGACCTCCGAAAACGGCTGGACGATGAGCGCCTAAGACGACCCCGAGTGCCTAAGACGAGCCTGACTCCGGCTCGCCGCCCATCTCCTGCATTTTTTCCGCCAGCCAAAGCTTAATCAGGGATTGATAGGGAATGTCCCTTCGATTGGCTGAGGTTTTGATCCGGTCCAATAGATCCGAAGGAAGACGAATGGAAATAGCCGTCGTCGAGGGCTTCAATTCCGCGAAACGGACCGTGCGCGCCTGACTCCAATCCACGTACGGCGTGGAATCGTGTTTCTCCCAAAATTTTCTCTCGGCGGCTTCAGAGCCCCGCCGGGGGATTTTTTTCAAATTTCGTGCCATAAATTTGCCGCTCCTTTCGATGCATCACGCGAGCCGAAATGACGCGGATCCGTTTCAGGTTTATTATCACGAATCGTATACATCCTTTCGGTGGGCGATGCGGGCAACGCTGACGATTTTGCGATTGTCGTCGAGGAGGTACAGCACACGCTAGTCGCCGACTCGGATGCGCCAGATATCCTTGTAACCGCGCAATTTTCTGCAGCCCGACGGTCTTGGATTGGAAGCCAGCCTGTCGATCTTCGGCACCAGCCGCGCAATGAGGGCATCGCTTAAGTTCTCTAACTCCCTCCGGGCGGATGGCTTGATTTCGACAGAGTAATCAGCCACGAAGGCGTCCGCGCTTGATCAGACCGGCTTTGACCGTTTGGAGGGGGACCCCTTTCTCTTTGCGCCGCCGTTCCGAAACCATCCCGTCGTAGAAATCCTCCCAAAGTGCACGGTGCTTGCGAAGGTCGATTTGCACGGCCACTTTGCGGCCTTTCTCGTCTGTCAGAAATTGAATGCCCGTCATAATCTTCCTCCGTTTCCAGCTTAACCCGCAATCTAGTCGGACCGTCCGGTTCGGTCAAGGAGAGTGTGTCATAAAGGGCGCTGGCACGTTCTACCCAGGCAGACAAGGATTGCGCCTGCGGGCTGTCCAGATAGGTCGGGAGACCGGGAGGGGCTGTGCCACGCGTCCCTATCCATGCTATATCCGATGGCGAAAATGCCGTTGACGCGCACGAAATTTGAGAGGGAGAACTATGCTCGACCACATGATTCTGACTGTCAGCGATGTCGGACGTTCGTTAGCTTTCTATGAGGCGGCGCTGAAGCCGCTTAACATCAAATTCTTTATGCCATACAAGGGCAAAGACGGTCATCCCGACCTGTGGGGATTTGGGGATGGCAAAAGGGCGTTCTTCTGGTTAAAGCAAGGAAAGCCCGATCCAGCGGCCATTCACTGGGGCTTTATGGCCGGAA
>Ga0302324_100021190_pt1 | contig 12683 bp, 8 predicted proteins | sample Palsa_T0_1_FD_201949 | JGI IMG/M metagenome (GOLD analysis project Ga0302324, IMG submission 201949) | Peat permafrost microbial communities from Stordalen Mire near Abisko, Sweden - Palsa_T0_1 | ecosystem: Environmental > Terrestrial > Soil > Palsa > Peat permafrost | place: Sweden: Abisko...
GATCCTGGGCGAGGTGGTACGCGCGTGGGTCGACGAGATTCCCGAGTCCGAGCTTGATTCGCATTACGCCAAGGCGGTGGCCGACCTCGACGAACACGACCTCTCGCTCCTGGCGGCCTGGCATGTGTCGCTGGAGGTCGGGCATCCGCTGCCCAACAAGGAGTTCTTGGTCAACGTCTTCCCCTCGCTCGGCGAGAACCGGCGGGAGGCGCTGAAGATCGCGGCGGGCTTCCGCGGCGAGGAGGCGTTTGAAGCGGGGGTCGGGGAGGAGCAGGCGTTCGACACCGTGCTCCCATGGCTATCGGAACAGCGCTGCAAGTCGCTGGCGGCCGAGTGTCTGGAGCTCTACTGCTGGGACCGGCTCGGCGTCGAGAACTGATACGCAACGAATTTCCGGTCCGGGACATTAGCCGGCTGACGGGGCGCCGAACGTCACCAGCGCGGCGCTGCCGTGTGGCACCGACAGGGTCACCTGGTCATGCGCCGCCCTGAGCCTCGAAACCACCGGCGTCGCCAGACGGCCGGTGGCGGTCACAGCACCGTAGGTGCGACCGCCCAGCGTCACCCCGCTGTTGCTCTTGACGCTCGGCGCCGCCATCCGCTCCACCGTCGCCGTGCTGGGGCTGCCGGCCGGCACAGGGATCCTCACGGTCCGGCTGTGCGTCTGGTTCTTGTTGATCAGCACGACCCGGGTCACGTGGTCCGGGGCGCGAGTTGCCCACGCGCTGAGGCCGGCGTCCGGCCCGTGGCGACTCACCCGCAGCAACTGTGAGCTCGCCGGCGCCGCCTGCGCGAACAGCTGTAGGCCGTAGTAGACGGGCCGCACCGTGCCCTGCCAGCGACCGCCGGCGTGGCTGAACTGGAATAGCTCGTAGGCGGCGTTGGGCAGCGTGTGCACGTTGATCCCGTCGACGCCGACCCGGGCCAGCGAGAACAGGGCGTCGGTGGCCCACAGCGCGCTGGCAAAGGTGTCGCTGACCCCCACCTTGCCGCGGCAGGCGACGGAGTTCAGCTCGTCCACGCGCAGCTGGCGGTGCTGCGCGTGCGCAATCTCGACCCACCGCTTCAGGCTGGCCGCCAACTCCTCGGTGGCGTAACTGGAGAGCAGGTGCGAGACCGTCGGGTACTGCGGGGAGCGGGGCGGCACGTAGCAGTTGCGCAGCGGATACCGGTGGACGGTCATGATCCCCACCCGTGGCTGGCGGCGCAGGAAGCTCGGGATCGTCTGCACCCAGGAGCCCGATCCGGGGTTGGGCCCGATCGCCAGCGCCGGACCGGCCAGGGCCAGAGGGGGCGAAGCCGCCGCGATGGCGTCGAACTGACGCCGGAACGCCGGATACCCGAAGTTCTTCGGCCGGGCCGGCACCGGGGCGCCGAACACCGTGTGGTACACGATGGCCTTGCGGTACACGTTGGGCTCGTTGCCGATCTCCAGGGCATCGATCGCCCCGGCACCGAACGCCTTGACAAACGCGCGCCCCTCGGCCACCGCCAGCGCCGGTTCATCGGCCTGCAGGTTCAGACCCAAGATCAGGCGCGCCCCCAGCGTCTTGGCCAGGGCGCTGGTGGTCGCCATCCAGCCGGGCGTAAGCCGGTACCGGACGTAGGCCGGAGGGCGCACGCCCGGCGCCGGGACATAGGAACCGTCGGTGCTGTCGCCGCCGATCCGCAGCACCGGGGCCTGGCCGGGGGTGAGGTTGCGGATCAGCTGAATCAGCACCGGATTGATCTGCCGTGGATCGGTGCCGGTGTAGGTCCTGACCGCCGAGAACTCGAACGAGAATCCGAGGAAGCCCGATGGGATCGGTTTGCCGACGGAACGGTCGCTGACCGACACGATCACCGGCGGATCGGATCCTGAGGAGCGCGCCGGAGATGTGGCGCTGACGCCGCCGGAGCCGGGCACGCCGCCGACGTCGGCCGTCGGCGCACCGGCGGCGGTGGGTGGGGCCGGTACGTGGACCGATCGGCCGCCGGCGTTGCTCAGCAGCACACCCGCTACCACCGCCCCCGCCAGGAGCAGGAGCGCTCCCACGGCGGGCAGACCCCACATCGACGACTTCCGCGGCAATTTCTACCGTGCTTCCTGAAGCACCGCTTCGGTGTCAGCGATCGCCTGGTCGGTGGACTGGAACCAGATCGCTCGGATCCCCAGTTGTCGGGCGGCCGTGCAGTTGATCTCCACGTCGTCGATCAGCAGGGCCGCCTCCGCCCCGACCCCGAGCCGCTCCAGGGTCAGCTCGTAGATCCGCGGCTCTGGCTTGCGCGTGCCCACGAACGCCGAGTCGACGACCACGTCGAAGATCTCGTCCACAGGGAGCATCGCCCGCCACAGCCCCTCCCACTCGCGGACGTTGTTCGTGCAGATGGCCAGCTTGTACCCGCGCCCGCGGAGCTGGCGCATGTACTCGATCATCGGCTCGTTGGGCGACAGGTTGGCGAAATAGGCCTCGCCGAAGCCGTCCAGCTCGATCGGTCGGCCGAGGCGCTCGGTCAGCTGGTGGCCGAGCGCGGACAGGAAGTCCGGCTCGCTCAGCCGCCCGGTCTCCAGATCGAACAGGGGATTGGCTCCGCGCCGGACGGCGATCGCCGCCATCGCGGTTCCGAGCTCCTCCAACGGGACCCCTGAAGAGTCCTGAAACGCCCGGAAGGAATCCAGCAAAGGCGACGTCAGAACGCCTCCGAAATCACTGATAATCGACCCGACGCGCCCCATCGCCCCTCGACGCTAAAAGTTGACGAGCACGTAGACGCCGGTGCCCTCCCGGCCACGGCTGTGACATCGCAGGGGGATCACTCTCAGTTCCAGGCCGCCGGCGGCCGCGGCAACGCCGGCGCCGCTGGCCTCGGCCGCCGCACGGCGCGGGAACTCGTCCTCGCCCTCACCGATCCACAGCTCCAGGCTGGCACGGGCCGGCAGGCCGGAGCCGGCGTAGGTGGTGGACAGGCGCGGATCGGAGACGGGCACCCAGCCCTCGGGGTCAAACAGCGTGGCGGCCACGAGGTCCGCCTCCTGGCCCACGTCGCCGGTGCCCCGGAGCGCCAGCAGCATGAACGCATCGTCGTCGCCGAACCAGCCCGATACGGCGCGCGCGGAACCCAGCGAGCCCGCGTCGACCCCCTCGATCACGCAGCGGGTCCCGACGCAGTCGACCTCCGACGCGGAGCCGGCCAGGGTGACGGTCCCCTGGACGCGGCACAGCTCCTGGAAGCCCGACACGGCCTCGGTCGCGTCCGCCGCGACCGACTGGTCCAGGTCCTCGCCACCCGGCTCGACGTGGAGGTCAAACCCGTCTCCGGCAAGCCGCCACCCCCTCCCATCCGGCCTCCATGTGGACTTCGCCGCGTCGCAGGACGCCGTGCTGCCGGCGGCGTCGCCGAAGGCGACGACCGGCGCGGGGCCGCTGATGGCCGCGCCCCAGATCCCCCCGTCGACGTCGCCGAACGCGAGCGCCCGGAGTTGACTGGACTCGGTGGCAGTCATCCGTGCAGCTGCGGCTGGTCGATGTCAGACGCGGTCGAGTCGACGTCGTAGCCGGATCTGGGGGATCGCGTGAAGCCGGTGGCAGCGACGACCAGCCGGCTCTGGAAGTTGCGGGCGATCACCGCGCGAGCCAGCTTCCGGGTGGGCGCCAGCAGCAACAGACCGACGACGTCGGTGATGAATCCGGGGATGATCAACATCAGACCGCCGACGAGGATCAGCGCGCCGTCGATCGCCTCACGTCCGGGTGGCCGGCCTTCCGCGACGGCGGCGCTGAGTCGCCGCCAGGCGGCGCGCCCCTGGGCCTTCGTCAGCCACATGCCCACCGGCCAGCCGACGATCAGGAGCACGACGGTCAGCAGGACGCCGATCGCCTCGGCGACCTTGATCGCGACGAACAGTTCGGCGATCGGCCACAGGATCAGGAGCAGAAGGGCAAGCATGTCCTGCTAAGGCTAGGACAACCGGAAGGCCGACATCGAAAGGATGACGAAGAGCCGGCGAAGACCTGCCGGCTAGTGTCCTGACACTAAAGTCCCAGAGCCCTCTCCACGCCGGCCAGCACGTCCGGGTCGGGTTCCGTTCCGGGTCGCATTCCCAGCGTCGCCCGGGAGCCCCGCTCCCAGTTGAACAGGCCGACGTCGAGCGCCTCCAGCGGCAGCCGGCAGGCGGTGGCCAGATCGGCGGCGCGCCGCTCCAGCAGCAGCGGATCGCCGATGCCGAGCACTCGCTTGGCGGCCAGCGTGACGGGGTCGTTGCCACCGAACCCCAGGGCGCCGGCGCTGAGCTCGTACACACCGAGCCGGCCGAGCGACGCCAGCAGATCAAAGCGCGCGCCGCGGTCCAGTCCGGGAAGCGCCAGACGCTCAAAGACGCGGGCGAATCGCCGCTCGGCCGTCCAGCCGGCCTCGCCGGTGAACGCCGCCGCCTGCGATCCCGCCCGCTGTGCCCAGGCCCGGTAGGCGTCGACCGTGCGCTGCCCGCGTGCGTCGACGTATGCCGTCCGCGGCCCGGCCGGCGCCCCGTCCAACCGGGGCGGCTCGCCGGAGCTCCAGCTGGTGCGAGCCTGCTCGATTCCTTCAAACGGGGCATCGCCGTCCAGCGGTCCGAGGTAGGCGATCAGGAAGGCCAGCCACGTTCGCTCCTCCAGGTCCTGCGCGGGGTCGGCGACCTCGGCGTAGAGACCGGGGGGATCGGCGGCCAGGAGATCCATCCGCGTCGCGGCGAATGCCAGTTCCTCCGCCAGCCGCTGGGCGTCGGCCCCGGACCGCAGACCCGGAACCAGCGACGACCGGAAGCCGTCCTCGGCGCCGCGAGAGAGCCTGCGCACCACCACGCCCGACCGGCTACCGGCACGAGCGGAGCCCGTGCGTGCCCCCGCCGTCACACGGTCGCCGGTCCCCGCCGAGCCTGCGCCGGAACGAGCCGGCCGCGTTGTCTGCCCGCCAGGAGACACCATCGGCCGCATCTCCACATGCTGCTCCCGTGAGCAGATCGGACAGTTCTGAACGAGTCGGTTGTGGCGGCAGAAGGTCGGCATGCGCAACGGACGCAGGTTCTCTCCTTCACTATAGGTCCACTCCCCGGCACTCGCCCGGACCGATCATGGCGACGTGAAACCGGCCGCCTCACGGCGACGGTGCTCACGGGCCCGAGCCATCACCTCACGGAAGCTGGTGAAGCGGAAGATCAGGACCAGCGCCGCAAACCCCAGCGCCGAGCTGAGGATCGCGGTGGCGATCTGCTGTCCCACCGAGAACGCCGGCGTGGCGGCGTTGTGGGCGAAGATCGTCAGCAGCAGCGCCTGCTGGACGCCGGCTCCGCCCGGGGTGAACGGGAACACCGAGGCGATCACCTGAACGGCGAGCACGAGCAGCGCGTTGCGCACCGACCCACCGATGTGGAACGCATCGAGCAGCGCCCAGTACGCGGCGAACCGAACGATCCAGCTGGCGAACTGCCAGCTGGCCATCTCCCGCCAGTAGCGCCGGCGATCGGACAGGATCGTCAGCCCGAGGCGGATCCGCTGCCAGAAGGCGCGGACCTTCGCCGACAGCAGAGCGAAACCGACCAGAAACAAGATGGCGAGCGCGGTCACGAAGAACAGCGTGAAGCGCGGGTTGGAGGCGAAGAAGCTGATGTCGAACGCGGGCAGCTTCGAGAAGTCAGGCGGTTTGGGGAACACCCCCTGCGTGAAGGCGAAGCCCATCACCAGCAGCCCCATGAACCAGTCGAAGATCACGCCGGTCGACAACGCAGTGGCGATCGTCGGGTAGCTGCTGTCGGGGATCGCCATCCGGGTCAGGAACAGCTGGGCGACGTTGCCGCCGCCGAGCGGGAAGACGTTGTTGACGGCGTAGCCGACCATGTAGCCGCCCCAGACATCACGCCAGCGAACCGCCCCGTCAGGATACGCGGCGCGCACGGCGTGAAACAGCGCCCGTGAGCGCAACAGCAGGTACACCCCGTAGAGCACCAGCCCGATCAGCAGCGACGGCCAGCTCAGATTCGCCAGCTGCGAGAAGAAGGTGCCCGCGGAGGACAGCAGGCTGTCGATCGTGCCGATGAACGAGCTGCCCCCGTGATGGGACGCCACCGCGTGCTGGTGAGCGACCACGTGCTGGACGATTGTCTGTGTTCCCGCCACCCCCACACGGTCGCACACCGAGCAGCCGGCCCGGCAGTCAGGCGGAGCAGTCGTCAGTCAGGCCGGGCAAAAGGACCGGGGGGCCCAGATCCATCTGGGCCCCCCGGAGAGTCAGGGAAGTGGGGGCGCAGTTCCCTGACCGACAGGGGCGAGTTTCCCCGTCCCAAGCCTTGAGTAAACCTCAATGCCCCGAACAATTCGGCTAGGCACAGCAGATGGGCCGCACCACCACGGTTAACGTATCAGCTTCGCACGCAGACGTGGGATAAGAAATCCGTCATGCAGCGCGGCCTTCGTCTGCCGGCCGCGGGGATCTCGTCAGCGATCGCGCGTGGCGGGCCCGGTGAAGAACTCCTCGCCGGGGCGCACGGTTCCAGCCGCCTCGGCCTCGTGACGCAGAGTCCGGTCGGCTTCTCCGCTCCACGCGCCCACGGCCAGCCGCTCCCGGTCGGCGTCCATCGGACTGCCGCCGAGATCGGCGTTGACGATCCGGGCGCACTTGCGTCCTTCGGCGATCGCGGTCACCACCAGCGACTGGCCGATCCGGGCGTCGCCGCAGGCGTAGACCCGGCCCATCGATGTCCGGTAGGTCATCCGGGTGCTGATGTTCTTGCGGTCGTCAAGCTCCAGCCCGAGCTGCTCCACCAGTCCCTCGTGCTCGGGATGCTCGAAGCCGATCGCCAGCAGGACCAGGTCCGCCTCGAGCACGAACTCGCTCCCGGGAACCGGCGTGAGATCACGCGAGGAGCTGCCGGTCACCTGGCGCGCGTACACGTGGCTCACCATCCTGCCCTTGCCGCCGAAGCCCGTCACCTCGGTTCCCCAGCGGCGCTTACCGCCCTCGTCCAGCGCGTATGTCGTGGCCGTCCGCTTGGGAGGCAGCGGCCAGGGAGCGCGGGGGTCGCCGTGTTCGGGGAGCTGCGTGTACACGTCGAGCATGACGACGCTGCGCGCCTGCTCCCGGTGGGAGTTGGAGATGCAGTCCATGCCGGTGTCACCGCCGCCGATCACGATCACCTTCTTGCCGTGGGCGGTGATCTCACCGCCCGGCTCCGGTGCGCGGGACGGCCGTCCCTGCTGCGCGGCCACCCAGCGGTTGCGCTGATACAGGTACTGCATCGCCGGATGGATGCCGCCGAGCTGGCGGCCCGGCACGTCGAGGTCACGCGACACGCGGGATCCGATCGAGATCACGACCGCGTCGAAGCGCTCGTCGAGTTCCGGTGCGGTGATGTCGCGCCCGACGTCGGTGTCGTAGACGAACTCGATGCCCTCCTGCTCCAGGATGGCGACGCGGCGGTCGATGACCGACTTCTCCAGCTTGGCGTCGGGCACCCCGAAGCGCAACAGTCCACCGGGGCCCTCGTCACGCTCGAACACGGTGACGGCGTGGCCGCATTGGTTGAGCTCGGCGGCGACCGCCAACCCCGCGGGGCCGGCGCCGACGACCGCGACCGTGCGGCCGGAGCGCCGCTCCGGCCGATGGGGCACGATCCAGCCCTCGGCGTAGGCGCGCTCCACGATGGCCAGCTCGATCTGTTCAATCGCCACCGGGTCGTCGTTGATCGCCAGCACGCAGGCCGACTCGCACGGCGCCGGGCAGATCAGCCCGGTGAACTCCGGGAAGTTGTTGGTGGCGTGCAGCTGATCGATGGCGTCACGCCACTTGTCGCGGTAGACGAGGTCGTTCCAGTCCGGGATCAGGTTGCCCAGGGGGCAACCCTCGTGGCAGAACGGAACCCCGCAGTCCATACAGCGCGCGCCCTGGCGCCGAAGCTCGGCTTCGGGCTGCAGATCGAAGTACCGGTCGTAATCGCGGACGCGGCGGCGCGGGTCACGCTTGTCGAAGCCGACCCGGTGGATCGTGAGGAATGCGCCGAGCTCGCCCATGGGAACGCAGAGGGTAGACGGCTACGCGCCGACGAGCTCGGCCCGCTCTTGCAGGACGCGCTTGTAATCCCGGGGCATCACCTTCACGAACCGCTGGCTCTCCCGTTCCCAGGAGGCGAGGACGTTGCGGCCCCGCAGAGAACCGGTGCGCGCGGCATGCTCGGCGATCAGCGCCTTGACCTCTACCTCGTCGGCCTCGTCGAGCGGATCCAGGTCGACCAGCTCGGTGTTGCAGCGTCCCTTGAACCGGTTGTCACGGTCATAGACGTAGGCGATGCCGCCGCTCATCCCGGCGGCGAAGTTGCGACCGGTCGTGCCGAGCACCACAACGCGCCCGCCGGTCATGTACTCGCAGCCGTGGTCCCCCACCCCCTCCACGACGGCGTGCGCGCCCGAGTTACGCACGGCGAAGCGCTCCCCGGCGAGGCCGCGGATGAACGCCCGCCCGGAGGTCGCGCCGTACAGGACGGTATTGCCGACGATCATGTTCTCCTCGGCCCGGAACAGCGCGGACTCCGGCGGGCGCACCGAGACGATCCCGCCCGACAGGCCCTTGCCCGTGTAGTCGTTGGTCTCTCCGCGCAGCGAGAACGTCACCCCCGGGGCCAGCCACGCGGCGAAGCTCTGACCGGCCGACCCACTGAAGGAGATCTCGATCGTGCCCTCCGGCAGGCCGGGGGCGCCCCGCCGGCGGGCGATCTCCCCGGACAGGATCCCGCCGACGGTGCGGTTGACGTTGCGGACCGGAATCGGCCCCTGGCGGATCTGCTCGCCGGTCTCGATCGCCGGCTCGCACAGGCGCAGCAGCTCCCAGTCCAGCGCATCGTCGAGCACCGGAACCTGCTTGCGCGTCTGGTGGCGCGGGACCTCGGGCGGCAGATCGAGCGTGCTCAGGACCAGCGAGAGGTCGACGCCGCGGGACTTCCAGTGGTCGATCGCCTCGTCGGTCTCCAGCAGATCGGGGCGGCCGATCAGGTCCGAGAAGCGGCGCACACCGAGCGTCGCCATGATCCCGCGGACCTCCTCGGCGACGAACAGCATGTACGCGGTCACGTGCTCCGGGGTGCCTTGGAACCTCGCCCGCAGCTCGGGATTCTGCGTGGCGATCCCGACCGGGCAGGTGTTCAGGTGACAGACGCGCATCATGATGCAACCGAGCGCGATCAACGGCGCGGTTGAGAAGCCGAACTCATCGGCGCCGAGCAGCGCCGCGATCACGACATCACGACCGGTCTTGATCTGACCGTCCACCTCCACCCTGATGCGGCTGCGGAGATCGTTGAGCAGCAGCGTCTGCTGGGTCTCGGCGAGACCGATCTCCCACGGGATGCCGGCTGACTGGACCGAGGACTGGGGCGACGCTCCGGTGCCGCCGTCGTGGCCGGAGATCGTGACGTGATCGGCATTGGCCTTGGCGACGCCGGCGGCGACGGTGCCGACCCCGACCTCGGAGACCAGCTTGACCGACACCGAGCTCGTCGGGTTGGCGCAGCGAAGGTCATAGATCAGCTGCTTGAGGTCCTCGATGGAGTAGATGTCGTGGTGCGGCGGCGGCGAGATCAGTCCGACGCCGGACGTCGAGTAGCGGATCTTGGCGATGTAGTCGTCGACCTTGTGGCCCGGGAGCTGACCGCCCTCGCCGGGCTTGGCACCCTGGGCCATCTTGATCTGGAGCTGGTCGGCGTTGACCAGGTAGTCGATCGTGACCCCGAACCGGCCCGACGCCACCTGCTTGATCGCCGAGCGGCGCAGGTCGCCGTTCTCATCCGGGGTGAAGCGGGCCGGATCCTCTCCCCCCTCCCCCGTGTTCGACTTGCCGCCGATCCGGTTCATGGCGATGGCGAGCGTCTCGTGCGCCTCCCGGGACAGGGACCCGAGGCTCATCGCCCCGGTGCTGAAGCGCTTGACGATCTCGGTCGCGGGCTCCACCTCATCCAGCGGCACCGGCTCCGGCGCCGGGCGCAGCTTCATCAGGCCGCGCAGCGCCGCGTTGGCGGTCGCCTCGTCGTTGGCCTGACGGGCGAACGCATCGTAGGTCTCCTGGGGATCAGGCGGCAGCGAAATCCCCTCCGCGCTCGGCCCGCCGCCATTCCGGTGGCCGTTGCCGTTCCCGCTGTCGGCCCGGGCGCGGACGGCATGCTGGAGGCTGGCGATCGTGTCCGGATTCCAGATGTGGCGCTCGCCGTCCCGGCGCCACTGCAGGACGCCGCCGACTGGTAGCACCTCCCGCTCGGTCCGGGGATACGCGCGGAAATGCCTGCCCAGCGCCTCCGCTGCCAGCACCTCCAGGCCGATGCCGCCGATTCGGGACGCCGTCCCGGTGAAGTACTTGTCGATCAGCTCCGGCTCCAGCCCGACCGCCTCGAAGATCTGCGCCCCGCAGTAGGACTGAATCGTGGAGATCCCCATCTTGGAGATCGTCTTCAGCAACCCCTTGCCGATCGCCTTGACGATCTGCTGCTCGGCCTCGTCGCGACCGAGGTCCACGGGCAGCAGTGAGCGGTCGGCGAGCTCGTCAAGCGACTCGAACATGAGATAGGGATTGATGGCCGAGGCGCCATACCCGATGAGGGTCGCCATGTGGTGGATGTCCCGCGGCTCGCCGGATTCGATCACCAGGCCGGTGCGCAGCCGGGTCCCGGCACGGACCAGGTGGTGGTGCACCGCGCCGACGGCCAGCAGCGACGGCATCGCCACCCGCTCGGGCCCGAGGTTGCGATCGGACAGGATCAGGATGTTGGCGCCGTGCTCGACCTGGCTGGAGGCCTCCCGGCAGAGGGCATCCAGGCGATGCTCCATCCCGTCCGGTCCGTCCTCGATCGGCCAGGTGATGTCCAGCGTGGCGGCGTCGAAGATCTCATGGGAGACCTGGCGGAGCTTCTCCAGCTGCGGATTGCGCAGGATCGGCTGGGAGATGACCAGCTGGTGGGCCTGCTCCGGCGCCTCGCTCAGCAGGTTGACCTCGGCGCCGACCCCCGTCTGGAGGCTCATGACCACGTTCTCCCGGATCGGGTCGACGGGCGGGTTGGTGACCTGGGCGAACAGCTGCTTGAAGTAGCCGAACAGCGCCGGCTGGCGATCCGACATGACCGCCAGGGCGGCGTCGTTGCCCATGCTGGCCACCGGCTCCTCGCCGTTGGAGGCCATCGGCGCGATGATCATCCGCAGGTCCTCCTGCGAGTAGCCGAACGCCAGCTGCCGAGAGCGCAGCGGCTCGACCCGGGGCACCAGCGGCTCACGCTCAGGGAGGTCGTCGATCTGCACCACGGAGCGCTCGTACCACTCCCCGTAGGGCTTGCGGCGCGACACGCGGCGCTTGACCTCCTCGTCCTCAACGATCCGGCCCTCTTCCAGGTCAAGCAGGAACAGCTTGCCCGGCGCCAACCGGCCCTTGCGCTGCACGTGCTCCGGGGCCACCGTGATAACCCCGGTCTCGGAGGCGAGGACCACGTAGCCCTCGGTGTCCTGCACCCAGCGGCCGGGCCGCAGCCCGTTGCGGTCCAGCACGGCGCCCGCCACCCGCCCGTCGGTGAACGCGATCGCCGCCGGGCCGTCCCAGGGCTCCATCAGGCAGGAATGGAAGTCATAGAAACCCTTGACGTCAGGGTCGATGTCGGTCCGGGTCCGGTAGGCCTCGGGGACCATCATCATCATCGCGTGGGAGATCGACCGGCCGGAGAGCACCAACAGCTCGAGCACGTTGTCGAACGTGGCGGAGTCAGAGCCGCCCCGGCGGACGACCGGCAGCACCTTCGGCAGGTCGTCGCCGAACAGCTCGGAGCTGAGCTGTGACTCACGGGCGCGCATCCAGTTGACGTTGCCGCGCAGCGTGTTGACCTCGCCGTTGTGGGCGATCATGCGGTACGGGTGAGCCAGCTCCCAGCTCGGGAAGGTGTTGGTGGAGAAGCGCGAGTGGACGAGCGCGAGGCGGGACGCGACCCGTGGGTCACGCAGGTCCGGGAAGTACCGCGGCAGCTGGGGGGCGGTCAGCATCCCCTTGTAGACGAGGGTCCGGCTGCTGAAGCTGGGCAGGGCGATCTCGGTGCCGCCGGCCCGCTCGACGATCCGCCGGATCACGTACAGCTTGCGTTCGAACGCGCCCTGATCCTCGATCTCCTCGCCGGCCTCGATGATCACCTGGCGGATGATCGGCGCCGACAGGCGGGCGGTCTCGCCGAGGTACCGATCGTCCACGGGCACGTCTCGCCACCACAGCACCCGCTGGCCCTCGGCCTCCACCGTCTGATCGATCAGCTGCTCGAAGGCGCGCCGGCGCTCGGGGTCACCAGGGAGGTAGCAGACCCCGATGCCGTAGCGCCCAGGTGGGGGCAGCTCGATGCCGGACACGGCACCTCGGATGAACGCGTCGGGGACCTGCAGCAGGATCCCGGCGCCGTCTCCGGTGTTGGGATCGGCGCCCTCGGCGCCCCGGTGCTCCATGTTCTCCAGCGCCTCCAGCGCCTTCTCGACCACCGCGTGACTGGCCTCACCCCATAGCTTGGCCACCAGGGCGATGCCGCAGCCATCGTGCTCGTATCTCGGGTCGTAGAGGCCAGTGGGCGGCGGGGGGCCGTCTGCGGAGCGGCGATACATGTAGCGGTGCCTTCGTCGGCGTGGTCAGGGCAGGCACTGCGGGGCCAGGCCGGCGAATTCTACCAACGG
>Ga0302324_100021192_pt1 | contig 12682 bp, 7 predicted proteins | sample Palsa_T0_1_FD_201949 | JGI IMG/M metagenome (GOLD analysis project Ga0302324, IMG submission 201949) | Peat permafrost microbial communities from Stordalen Mire near Abisko, Sweden - Palsa_T0_1 | ecosystem: Environmental > Terrestrial > Soil > Palsa > Peat permafrost | place: Sweden: Abisko...
ACCCTCCACAGCATCTGTCGACCACGCAGCCTGGGCGCCGCGGGCACGTATTCCCGGTTGATCGTGTTACTAGTAGACGGCCCGTGGACAAGCGTCGCAAGAGTGCTAGCGCGACTCACTCCAGGGAAGCTGGCCTCCCCTCCCCGGGCGTGCTAGCCGGCGGTGGAACCGGCATCGTACAAACCGGATCATGCCTTTCGGCGGATCGCCGCGGCGCGTTCGGCCAGCAGCCACGCTTCCTCCACCCGGCCCAGGTCGCGCAGGACCGCCGCAAGGCTGTACAAGCGGATGGCAACGGTGAGGTGGCCGGGGCCGTAGGCGGCCTCGTCGATGGCCAAGGCTTGTTCGGCCAGCGGCCGCGCCTCCTCCGCCCGGCCCAGGTCGCGCAGGACCGCCGCGAGGTTGCCTAGGGGGATGGCCAAGGCGGGGTGGCCGGGACCGCAGGCCGCCTCGGCGATGGCCACGGCCTGTTCGAGCAGGCGTTGCGCCTCGCCCAGCTGGCCGAGGTCACGCAGGACCGTCGCGAGGTTGCTCAGGCTGGCGGCGACGTCGGCGTGGTCGGGCCGGTAGGCGGCCTCGGTGATGGCCAAGGCTTGTTCGAGCAGGGGCCGCGCTTCCTCTGGCTGGCCGAGGTCGCGCAAGGTCATAGCCAGGTTGCTCAGGCTGGCGGCGACGTAAGGGTGGTCGGGGCGGTAGGCGGCCTCGGTGGTGGCCAAGGCTTGTTCGAGCAGGGGCCGCGCCTCGCCCGGCCGGCCCAGGTCGCGCAGGATCGCGGCGAGGTTGTTCTGGCGAGCGGCGACGTCGGGGTGCTCGGGACCGAGGGAGACCTTGGCGAGGTCCAGGGCGCGCAGCATGAGCGAATGGGCGGCGCCGAGGCGGGCGTGCACCTGCTGGTAGGTCCCGGCCCGGTCCAGCAGCCACGAGGCATCCCGCATCAGCTCGCTGCCGTGTCCCCGCGCCGGATCCACGAACTCGGCCGCGGCCAGCATGCGGGACAGCAGCCTTTCCACGTGCTTGGCCGCGGCCAGGGCGTGCGGCAGCAGTCCTTCCCACCGCGGCCACACTCCCGGATGGTCCATGACCTCGGCAGACGCATGAACGCGCAGCAGCAGTAGCGCCGTCGCCAGCGGATGCCATTCGGTGTCAGTCCCGCCATCGCGGCGGGCACGGACCGCGGCCTGGACCATGCGGTGCATCTGCAGCCCGGCCCGGGACCGCTGGGCCAGCGAGTAGTCCACCAGCACGGCGGCGGTGTCGTTGAAGGCGACCCGGTCACGGGCTGTTTTTGACAGCGGTTCGGGCAGCAGGCCCGGGTGGGCGATGAACAGGTCCAGCGGGACGGGCTCGGGTGCCAGGTAGGCGCAGACCTCAAGCAACTGGATCGCTTCCAGGCTGTCGGCGGCGACCCGCTCCAGGCTGATGTCCCACAGCGCGGCGACCGTATCGGCGCGCGATCCGGCCGGACCCGGCCCGGCGGCGCCGCTGCGCAGCTGCTCCAGGAGTTCCTCCGCCGGCACCCGGGTGCGGTCCAGGTAAGCGCCCGCCTGTTCCAGGGCCAGCGGCAGCCACCCCAGCTCTTCCGCGATGTCCTCCCCGGTGTCCTGCTCCAGGTCGGGAGCCCGGGTCCGCATCAGCGTCACCGCGTCGGCCGGCTCGACGACGTTCAGTTCGAGCACCGCGCCCAGTTCCACGAACCCGCCACGCCGGGTCGACACGATGACATGCCCGGGCCTGTCCGCCGACCGCGGCTCTGCGGGCAGCCACGGCACGATGTCCGCCGCCGCGTCCGCATTGTCGAAGATCAGCAGCCACCCCGTCGTGGCAGCCAGCAAATCCCAGACCTGAACTTGCAGGGCCCTCTGCTCGTCGGCGGGCTCCGCGCCGAGCCGGTCGGCTAGGGCGGCGAACGCATCAGGCAGCAGGACCGGCTGCTCGGCCGCCACCCACCAGGCCACGTCGTACTCCGTCCGGTGCACATACGCGTACTCGGCCGCCAGTGCCGTCTTGCCCACGCCCCCCATCCCGTGCACCGTCACCGTCCCCGCGCTGGCCAGCCCTTGCGCCAGCTCGGCCAGCTCGGCATCTCGGCCGGTGAAGTGAGGGTCGCGTCGCGGCACGTTCCACGCCCGTGGAACTCCCCCCGGGAAAGGTGCCCGGGGGGTGCCGGGAAGCGGCGGCGGCACGTGCGGTTTAACCCGGCCGGCCACCGCAGCCCCGACCTTGTATAGCAGCCGCTGCCGGGCGCCCGCCTCGTCTAGGTCCGGGTCGAACAGGTCGAAGCCCACCACCGGGGCCAGCAGCGCCGGCCGGTCGCAGGCCTCGACCCGCACCACCAGCAGCTTCCGGCCCTCGCCACTGGGGTCAGCAGCCCAAGCCGCCCGCCACTCCGCGTTTGCGTACTCCGACTCCAGGTAGGCCTCCGAGAGCACCGCGATCGTCCGCACCGCGTTCTGGATCGCGGCCTGCATTCTCTCGGGCCAGTTGCGGCCCGGCACGAAGTCCCAGGCCTGCACTAGGACCCGGTATCCCGCCTTTTCCAGCTCCCAGGCGATCCACTCAGCCCAGGCCAGGTCCGTCTGCGTGTAAGAAACGAAGAAATCCCAGCCCTCAGGCTCTGCCGCACGCACAGTAAAATAATTCCACACTCCGGCCGCCATGACACCCGAACTACTTGCGATGTAACTTTTTCGATAAGGTCAGAATCGTCGTCTGGCCTCGTGACTCGGACTTCAGTATCCTGAACATCATCAAGTCTGAGGTGACCCTATGATCGTTCGAGGTCGGCGAGACCCCGGCCATCAGCGGCGCACGAGCCGGGGATCGTCTCTCGATTCCTGCCTCGGTAATTTTGAAGACCTAGGGATCTCAATGCTGGATCTAGTCTGCCGGCCGGCGGACGCTTTAGTGATCGCTCCCACGGCCGAAGTCAGTGCCGGGCGGTGGGGACTGCCCGGGAATCCGGGTGGCGGGCGCATCGGGGAATGTTCCGGGTCTAGGCCGCGGTCGGGTAATGGCCTACCGGGATGAGGGCGGCGTCAAGCGCGACGAACTCGCAACCGTCACGGCCGACCGGATCTAAGCACGTGAGCCGGGGCCGTCACCGATTCATGGTTCTCGTGGTCAGCATGGTACTGGCTCAGGGGGCGGTGGACGTTTTCGTCTCGTACGTATCGGGGCGGCGGGTTTCTTGGCTAGTCTATTTCGTAGCCGCGAGCGGCGTTTGGGTAGCAATTCTTGCCGGCCTTGCCCACATCTCAGCCGCTCGCGCCCGCGAGGCCAGGAAAGATGGCCTCGCATATCTGCAGATCCTCCTTATATCCTTCCTCTGCACGGTGGCCGAAGCCGTCGTTATCAGCCTCTCGCCGCTGGCCAGGCAGGCGAGACCGCATCAGTTCCGATGGACCGGATCGATCCTGGTCCTCGTGCTAGCAGTGGCATTGATCATGATCGTTGCGTACGCATTCGTAGCAAGATACTACGCTTCTGAGATCTACACCGCATTGTTTCTTCTGGATATTCTCTCCAGGCTCAGGCAGCCGTTGTTGCCTGATTTCGGAGCGGTAGGCACGGATATTAGCGCGAGAGAGATTCGGGCCGCGGTCCCGCCGGATTATCCACGCGGCGAGCCAAGGGGGCCTCGGCCCACCGGATTGGCCGGAGACCTCGCCCGGGCGACCGAATGGGGGGAAGGGCTGCTCACCGTGAGTAGTCGCGAAAGGCCGCGAACAGGAGCGCCGGTGCCCGTTATGACGGCGGTGGGGTTCGTCCTGCTGCGCGGCGGGGGCACCGAGCTGGCCGTCATCGATTATTTCCGGCCGCGACGCTTTGTTTGGGCCCTGCTCACGATGCCGCGAAAAACTGAGTTCGCAGGCCGGACTTTCCGGGTTGTCCTTAGACCCTGGCTGCCGGAAGAGCCTAGCGCAGACACCGCGGGCGACGGGCATTGCTGGGTAACGTTCGGCGAAGACGCCGAACGTTACGGCGTGGTGACCGCTAAGAGCGTAGTAGACCAGCCGCATTCCGGGACGGGCAGCGATGTCAGTACCAGGGCATCGAGAACTGAGATATCGGGTACGGTGCGCGCAGAAAGCGATACAATGCGCGCCACCCTCATAGAGCTAAATAGCAGACCCCGGCCGAGACTGATCCCTGCTCCGCACCGGAAGAAGGCCGGATTTGGACTGATCCGCCTTTACACTGCCCGCGGTCAGGTCGATGGCTTCATCACTGGACTGACGAATTGCAGTCTAGGTGGCTTTTATGCAAGTGATCCCGAGGCGGAGCCCGCGGCGGCTGCGCTCATATCTTTCAATGTGGTCGGCGAGAAAGGCGACTACGGCTCTCTGGTGCTGGACATTAAAGCTGAGCAGGATGCCGACCCGGCACCGTATCTCATGTATCTGGATAACGTGCGTTTGGGGGGCGCCCAGGAAGGCCTCGGCGTACTTCTGGAGCAGATTTCACACCACTGGCAGATTAACACCCAGTTCAACCTCCAGTCAGAATATAATCTTATTAGCGGGATAATCGAGAATGATGAATGGCAAATTAAGCTGTCCATTGAGGCGGGCCAGACGGGCCCCCGGGATCCCGATTCAAAGCGGTGACCGGTGTCGCTGGCTAAGGCAGCGCTGTGCGCGGGGCTGGCCTCGCTGGTGTTCCTGCTGCTGTTCGCGAAGGTGGCCTTGGCTCCCCTCCCGCAGTCACCGCCGGACTATACGCTGCGCGTATTGGCGGGCAGCGAACTGGGCGACATGACGAGCATTCTGGCTCAGGCGTCGGCCAGCACGGGCGTCAGGGTGCGGTTGACCACGACCGACTCCTTTATCGCCGCGCAGGAGGTGGCGGACGGCACCGCCCAACGCCACTATGACGCCGTTTGGTTCGCCTCGGATGACTACTTCGACCTCTTCTCGCCCGCGGCGAAAGACCTCAGTGGCACCACGCCGATTATGTCTTCTCCGGTGGTGCTCGCGGTCCGGTCATCGGTTGCTCGCCGTCTCGGCTGGGAAAACGGATCCGCGACGTGGGCGGACATCGCTGAGGCGGCGGCCTCCGGCCATTTCACGTTCGGTATGACCAGCCCGGTCACGGCCGACGCCGGATTGTCGGGGCTGGTCGCCGCCGCTACCGCCACCGCGCGCGCTAAGGGGCCGCTGCAAGAAGGCCAGATACTCGCCACCGTGCCCGAGCTCACCGGTCTGTTCCACAGTCAGATACTGTCCGCCCCTGACTCCACCGACCTGACCCGGGTTTACCTCAAGGAACTTGCGCATCCGGAGCCGGGGCTGCCAGATGGCATCATCGATAACGAAGCCGACCTGATCGCCCTCAAGGCCGAAGCTCCCGGGGGTGACCCGCTTACCCTCGTCTACCCGTCGAACGGCGTGATCGAGGCGGACTACCCGCTGTCGATGCTGACCACCGCGCGGCCGGCCGCCCGGACCGCCTTCGAGCGGCTGGTCGGCTACCTGACCAGCGCCGCCGTGCAACAGCAGATCATGAAAACTACACACCGCCGACCGGTCGTACCGTTGCCCGATAGCGAGCTGCCGACGGGCCTGGACGTTCTCCGCTCCCCAAATTCCGCGACCGTTCAGACGCTCATCGACGTCTACCTCGGCCGCCTCCGCGCACCGGGGCGAACGATCTACGTGCTGGACACCTCCGCGTCAATGAAAGGCCAGCGACTGGACGATCTTAAGAGCGCGCTCAGCGCGCTAACCGGGGCAGGGGCCAGCCCGGCCGGGAAGTTCAGCGAGTTCCGCGACGGGGAGGAGGTCACCTTCCTGCCGTTCAGTTACCGGCCCGGGCCGCCGACCGTCTTCACCATCCCGGGCAGCGATCCCGGGCCGACACTAGCGGATATTCGCAGCGACATAAGGAAGTTGCAGGCTCGCGGGCGAACCGCCATTTATGACTCACTCGTGCGCGCCTATCAGCTCCTGCAAGCCCAGGACACGAAGGCACCCGGCCGGATCGACTCAATAGTCCTGATCACCGACGGCGGGAACGACTGGGGCAGCGGCCTGGGCGAATTCCTCGCGTACTACCGCTCGCTATGGGCCCGCAGCGAGCCTGCGCCGGTGTACTCGATCGCGGTCGGGGAGGCCGAGCTGAGTGAACTTCAGCAGGTAGCAGACGTCACCGGCGGCACTCTCACCAACGCCGAGCAGGAACCGCTCAGCGCGCTGGAGACAATTGTCGAGGACATCCGCGGCTACCAGTGACCAGTGGCTGCCGGGAGCCGGGATCCGGTGTGCCTGTCGGGCTGCGTCCGGCGGTTCCGGTCAGTGCCGCCGCGCCGCGCGCTCCTGTCACCTTACGCGACCTGAGCGTATTCACGGATCAGGCCGACGGAATTAGCACCTTTTCCGGGTCATTAACGACGACGGTTCCGGCGATCTTGTCCCACAGTTCCTGCTTGTCCTTGTCCCACAAAAGCCAGCAGTCCGCGATTACACCTCCGATGAATAGGAGCCCGAAGGTGAGCGACACGAGCAGCTTGCCGATGAAGTCGCGCAGGAACATTCTCCCCCAGCCTGCGTGAGCTCTGGTATCAAGCCGCACGACCCGCATGCCGAGCACCTGCTTCGCGGGCGTCTGCCCGCGGGCCCATACGACGAGCGTCCAGATGATCCATCCGATCCCTAGCGTGCAGATCAAGAGAAGCCCCTCGAGCAGGTACCCGCCGAACCGGCGCCCGGCCGACGACAGCGTGATGCCCTTCGGCAGGCCCCATACCTGGCCGCAGAACGTGCAAGCCTGCGATCCGGTCCAGGCCTGGCCGCAGCCCAGGCACACGGCCGCACGCTGGGGAACGCTGAACCCGGCCGGCACCGGAGCCCTGTCCATATCGACAGCGGCGGGAGGGAGCCCGTCCGGCGCGGTCCGCACTTGTTCCGGCGGAAGGTACAGGTCGGCCGCGGCAAGCTGGCTGTTGACGGCCGCGGCCGTGGCTGTGACCGCACCCGTGGCTGTGACCGCACCCGTGGCTGGGGCTGTCCCTGTGGCTGCGCGGGCGTAGGCGTCCGGACTGGCCTGCGCCGGCGTGCGGTTATGTCGGACGCCGCAGTTGGTGCAAAAACTGTCGCCAGGAATGATGTCATAGCCGCAGACCGAACATGTTTCCATTGCCGCCCCTCCCATTCGGCCCGCTCACGCGCCGAATACGTAGTTCAGTGACAGAGCGAGACATTCTTGATCCGCAGAACGTGATTGACGGCATCGTCGAGCCGGGCAGCAGGCAGCTGACCCGATGCGGCAGCCGAAACAATGGTCGCGATCACATCGTTGGCTGTTACCTCGGGATCCGGACTGGTGAAGAGCACCATATCGGCACCCGCCTCGACCGCGCGGGCCGCCGCCTGCGGCACGCTGTACCCGGCATCCTGGACCGCGGCAGCCGACAGTGTGTCGGTCAGGACCAGGCCGCCGAAGCCGAGTTCGTGCCGCAGTAGCCCGGTTATGGCAGGCGCGGACAACGATGCGGGAAGCGTGCCGGTCAGGCCGGGGATGACCACGTTCCCCACCATCACGGCGGGCACGCCGCCCCTGATGGCGGCTTCGAAGGGCCGCAGCGACCCAGCCTTCAGCACCGATAGCGGTGGTACGTACGCGGGCCCGTCGTCAGAGTTGTAGCTGGCCTGGCCCAGGCCGGGGAAGTGCTTGACGACCGGTATCACGCCTCCCTCCTGCAAACCCTGCGCGAAGGCGAGCCCGTAGGCGGTAGCGACCGATGCGTCGATGCTGAACGAACGTGGTCCGTCGGGATGGACCGCGTCAGGGCCAGAGCTGTCCGACAGGTCCAGTACCGGCGCCAGGTCCATGGTCACGCCGACCGCCCGCATCCGGCGGCCGACCTGCTCTGCCAGCGCCCGGGTCTGGGCCGGCGTCATGGTGGCGGCCATGGTCCGCGGCCAGGGCAGGTTGCCCACCAGGTTGGCCATGCGCTGGACTTCCCCGCCCTCCTCGTCGGTCATGACCAGCAGGGGCGGTCCGCCTGCGGTGGCTCGCTGCAGCGCAGCGAGGTTCGCGGGAAGGTCCGACAGCGCCTGCGAGCCGAACAGGATGATCCCGCCCGCGCCCTCGGCCGCCAGCGGGGCAGTGGCGAGCACCGCGTCCTCCTCGGCGGGCACGACGACAAGCTGAGCGGCGCGGCGTTCCAGGCTCCAGGTGCTGATGGCTGTGGCCTGGGTGCACACGGCAGGCGATGACCGTTGGTCCGCCTGGCTGGGGCCGACCGCGGCCGCGGTGCTGCTGGCCGGCGCGAGCGTCACGTCCTGGCGCGCCGCGCAGCCAGACGACGCGGCCACGAGCGACGCAACGGTCATGATCAACGGCAGCCCTCTTAGCACGAAACGTGTCCCGGTCCGATGTCTGTCACCTTGTTGATCAGATAAGAAAGCGATCCGGCCGGGTGGGCCGCGGGAACGAGGTGGTAATCCAGTGACCAGTCGGTACATGTCTCCCCTTGAGTTGGGCCGTACTGCCCTGCCTGATGGCTCTGGAACGAGACGTCAGCGTCTATGTCCCCGCCTGCGTCATCCTGGATGCTGTGCACCGCGACCTGGTTGTCCTGGCTGGTGCTCAGCGCTTGGGCGAAAGGCTGGAACGGAATGTCGCCCCGCAGTTCAGACGAATAGGTGTCCCAGACCTGCCGGTAGTTCCTGGTATCTATCCCGCCGAAGTAGGAAGCAAGCGTCGGCGCCACGGCGGTCGCGTTCGGATCGGTGTTCACCGCGGCGATGCTGATCGTCACTCCGTCGAGCGTCACCTGCGTGGGCGGCAGCGGGGACTGGGACGCGGGCGGGGGCTGGCTGGCGGATGCCGGAGGTGCGGACGTGGGCGAGATCTCCGCGAGATTGCTCTGCACGGCTGGCTGACCATGGAATTGGCGGATCACGAGCATGGTGGCGGCGTATCCGCCGCAAGCCACGACCAGGGCCAGCACCGCGGTGAGCGGCAGCAGGTAGGCAGGCCGACGCGCGGTGCGTGGTGACGACCCCCGCCGCGGCGGTCCGGCCCCAGGAGGCGCCTGGCCCGGCGGAAGCGGCCCGGCGTCCGAACCCGGCAGGCCCGGCTGCGCTCTCGCCGGGTCGGCGATTACCGGGAGGATATGCCCGCAATTGCCGCAAAAGCGGCCGCCCAGCCTGCGTTCGCGGCCGCAACGACCGCAAAAACGGGTCCCCACCCTCATGGCTGTCGCCCCCAATTCCCAAAAGGTGATCAGCCGGTCCAAGTCAGCCTAACCCGGACATCCGGCCGGCGGAAGGGGTAATGCGAAGGGCGCCGCCGGCCGGCCCACTGGCGGTCAGGTGCAGACCAGGTGGATAATCACCGGCGTGCTGCGGTCTCCGGCGGTGTCGTAGATCCAGGCTTCGACGTAACTGTCATATTGCTGGGCTGTCCCGCATGCTTCGTTGAACGGATAGGCGATGCTGTCTGTCCCCGCGATGCCGTAGGACGGGCTGGTGAACGGATGATTTTCCTCGGCCCAGCCGGCTCCGTTAACACCTACGAAGCCGAAGCCCTCGGCGTCATTGCCTGGATCTGCGTAATGGAGGTCGAAATAGACTAGTACGCCTTGCGTGTATGTTCCCACGCTCGTTATCTCTGGCACCGGCGGGGAGGCTGGCGTGGACGCCGGTGTACCCGGGATCGGGGAGCCAGTGCTCGCGGGCGGCGACGTGCACGGCTGTAGCACAGCGTCGCCTACGAGGAACGACGGCGGGCTGCCCTGCAGCGCTTGGATGTCGATCTGGCTGAATACCTCTGCCTGGACCGTTTGAGAAGGACCGCCAAGTCCATTCGGGTAAATCGCCACCTTACACTTCTGCGGATTCGATGCGGTGATTTTGACCGGGAAGGTCTCCAAAGATCCGCCGGCACAATCGGGGTTGCAGTTGTCATAGTTCAGGGTGGCGGTCCCTACCAGGTCGCCTTGGTTGTCCGCAGCCCATTGGATCTTCGTCATCGAGTCATGATTATCGATCCCGATGCTCGGCGGCCCTGACGGGTAAGGGTACAGTTCGCCCGGCGTGAAGGCGGTATTTACGTAGAGGTCGGCCTGCGGGCTGCGGGCTATAACCGTCTCGAGTGATTGAAGGACCGGCCGCGGCAGGGGCAGCTTGTGGTCTGGGCAGAATTGCAGGTCAACTGGTTCGATGCAGAGCCCTTCGGTTGGACCGTAAACCGGTTTCCAGGATGAGCCCTGCTGCATTAGAACGGCGACTACATCCAGTCCTTGTACTACGTCAATATCAACGACGGAGTAGCCAGCCCGGCAGGCGTAGCTTCCCACCGCCCACTTGACGCCGCCTTCCCGTGGCGAGTTCATGCTCGGCGCAACCGCGCGGGTAACGGCCGAGCGCGTACACGGCGCCGACGCTGCCTTCGCGACTGACGGTGAGCTTCCCGTGCCGGTGCCCGAGTGTGAATGGGAGGAGTCGGTGGTCACGACGACAACGGCGGCGACGGCTCCCACCGCCGCCGCGGTGGCGGTAACGGCGATGGCCATACGGAGGCGCCTGAGGTGCCTGAGATGTGCTTCATGCCGAAGGTGCCTGAGATGCCATAGGTGTCGTGATTCCCGGGATCCGTGGGACCCGCTGGGCAGGTTGACCTGTTCCACGGTGGCACTCTGCACCGCAGGTGCTGCGCCGGATGGCCACAGGGCGGCCAGCAGCAGTGCGGCTTCGGCCAGGTGCGACCGGCCGTGCTCCTCCCAGTCCGGGCCGTAGGCCTCCACGGCGACCGTGCGCAGTTGGGTGACGAAGGCGGCCCCGTCGGCGGGCCGGTCCCCGGGGTTCTTCGCCATGCCGACCGTGACCAACGGGCGCAGCGGCTCCGGTACCGCCTCCAGCGGTACCGGGCCGGAGCGGTGCTGGGCCAGCAGCGCCTCGGTGGTCTCCCCGGTGAACGGCGGGCGGCCGGTCACGCACTCATAGAAGGTGGCGGTCGCCGCGTAGACATCCCCGGCCGGACTGGCCGGCGCTCCGGCGAACTGCTCAGGCGGCGCGTAGGCCAGCGTGCCGGCCGGGAACGGCCGGTCTCCGGCCCGCGCCGCGATGCCGAAATCGGTCAGCTTACTGAGTCCCTCCCCGTTGACCAGCACGTTCTCCGGCTTGTAATCCCGGTGCACCACCCCGCGCGCATGCGCCGCCGCCAAGCCCAGCAGCGAGCCTTGCAGCACTACCAGCGCCGCCTCCGCCGAGGTCGCGCCCTGCCGGGTCAAGATCTCCCGCACCGAGACCCCGTCGATGAGCTCCATGACGATGGCCGACCCCGCCGGCGACTCGACGTACTCATACAGCCGGACCACGTTCGGATCATCCAGCGAGGCCAGCACGGCCGCCTCATCACGGAACGCCGCCACGAACCCCGGATCGGCCAGCAGCTCACGGCGCAGGTACTTGACCGCCACCAGAGTGCCTGACTCATCGTGCCTGGCCAGCATCACGTCGCCGAACCCGCCCGAACCCAGTGCCCGCAGCTCGGTATACCCGGGAGTCCGCCACTCTGGCATGTCAATCCGCCCGTCCCCCGGCCGCCTGGCGGCCGCCAAGTTTCCCGCTCCACCGGAGCGTGCTGTTGGGAATCGAATATTGACTTGAAAAAACCTAATAGCTACATCCAGTCTGATCAGCTGGCGCCGGTCGCGATATCCCCTTTTAGGGGGATCGCTCCCCAGGAGCGGGGACCGCAGAGCGCCCTGGTCGTGGCTGGAGCCGGACCAGGAACTCGTGGTCGCCGAGGTCGCTGATCAGGGCACCGCATTCGGCGGCTTGCCGACGGAGGGCGGCGTGGTCGGACTGTCGGCTGCGGACGTGCAATATCAGCAGCGGCGGGCGTTCCCTGGCCGACGGATGCACCTGGAGGGTCGCGTGGCTGCCGGCGTCGAGTCCGGCCAGCGCCGCGGCCAGCAACTCCCGGGCGGTCTGGACCAGGCCCGTCTCCGGTTGCGGGGCGAAGTCGATGATGATGTTCGCTCCGGCCGTCCGGGTCGCGCGGACGCGGTCAGCGAGCGGAGGGGTCAGGAAGCCGGGCGCGAGCAATTCGTCCCGCAGGGTGGCGCTGGCCAGCGCGGCGGCGATCCGCAGGTCGGGGTCTGGCGCCGGGCTGGAGATGACCACGTCGAGCACGGGTCCGGCCACGCGCCGGGCGTAGTCCAGGGCGGTGTTGTCGACCCGGCTGACAGCCTCGGCCCGAGCCTGCCGCCGCAGCCGGTCCCGGTACTCGGCCAGCTGGGATTCGGTACGGCTGGACAGGCCCCGGAACGCCACCAGCATGGTGGCCGCTACTCCAGCGCCGACGGCCGGGGCGAACGCCACCGCAGCGGCCGCCTGCCAGCGCATGTCGTGCCAGCGCAAACCCAGCGACACCAGGCCAAACAGGAGGACCGGCAGCATGAAGCCGACGAAGATCAGCTGCGGGCCCGCCGCCATCCGGCGGGCCCAGGGCAGCGGATCCAGCGCGCGGGCGCTGGCCGGCCGGGGACGCAGCGCCTCCCCGTGGGCCTTGCGGGGCAGCTGCCGGACCAGCGCGTCCCGGGCGTGGCCGGCTTTGGATACCACCAGGCTCCACGGCACCTGAGGGTCGGCCAGGCTGACGGCCCGCAGCACGCTGAGTACGTCGTCGTGCACCGCGTTCGCCGCTGCGCGTTCGGCTTCCTCGGCGGCCA